>Ga0307373_10002264_pt1 | contig 34863 bp, 37 predicted proteins | sample OX2MG_FD_202534 | JGI IMG/M metagenome (GOLD analysis project Ga0307373, IMG submission 202534) | Soil microbial communities from Risofladan, Vaasa, Finland - OX-2 | ecosystem: Environmental > Terrestrial > Soil > Coastal area > Acid sulfate soil | place: Finland: Risofladan, Vaasa | collected...
CTGTCGGACGCCGACGCTCGCGTCAGCCGTCTCCACGATGTCGCTAACGCCGCGACCGTTCTTGTAGCACAGCCTGCCTATCCTCACACAGCGCTACATTGCAACCCCCAACCAAGCGGTTTGACACCGCGCGCAATCCGGACGAAACTTAAATGGTCCTCAACCGATGATTCCATTCCTGCATTTAGGGCCGCTCCAGATTCCCACGTTTGGACTGATGGTGGCCACGGCGATGGTGATGGCGTATTTCGTCCTCCGCGCCGATCTTGCGCGACGCGCCATCGCCGCGAAAGATTCCGGTGTCGCTGAAGCTTTTATCGCCATTCCCTGCCTCGCCGGCATCATTGGCGCGAAGCTCTATCACGTGCTTGAAACGCCCCGCCAGCTGCTCGCCGATCCGATCGGCGAAATCTTCAGCCGCTATGGTCTCGCGTGGTTCGGAGGACTCATCGCCGGATTCGCCGCGTTCATCTGGCTGGCGCGCCGCCGCAAAATTCCGCTGCTCACCATGCTCGACGTGGGCTCTCCCGCGGCCGCACTCGGCTACGGCATTGGACGCATCGGCTGCTTCCTATCAGGCGACGGCGATTACGGCCAGCCGACCAATCTGCCTTGGGGAATGCGGTTCCCGCACGGCCTCGTGCCCACCACTCAGACATGCGTTGCATGGGGCTGGCCGGCCAGCTGCAAAGTGCAGCCAACGCCTCTTTACGAGTTTGTCGCCGCGTGCGCGATCGCTTGGCTGCTGTGGCGATTGGGCGGACGGCAAATTACCGCTCGAATTGCAAACGCTCGCGCCACCGAAAACTCGGGCTCTCCGAAAAAATCCTCGAAAGCAAATCGCAAGCCGCAAGCTGCGGTTCGTGATCAAACCGCCACGGTAGCACTGCGCGAAACCGTCACTGATCTCGCTTCGGCGGCCGAGTCCGGTCCGCGCAGATGGCGCGCCCTGTTCACTTCTCCGCTGCCGGGCGCCGTGTTCGCCGCCTACCTGTTCCTCACTGGGCTCGAACGCTTCCTGGTGGAATTCATTCGCATCAACCCGCGCTCGTTCTTCGGCATCATGAGCAACGCGCAAACGGCCGGCCTGGCGTCGCTGATCGTCGGCATCGCCCTATGGTTCTGGCTCGCCAAAACAAAGCCCGCTCCGCTCGCCGTCCCCAAACTCCCCTAACAGCACGGGCAACGGCGCGTCTCTGCCGCGCCGATTGTTCCGACGGGCGCGATGGGCGCAGCGACGCCTTGCTCTGACGATGGCATATGCGCCTCGGCCGCTTCCGCTCCGCGCTTCTCCGCCGCTCGATGTTCGAACGCCGCGACTACGCAGCTTTGGCGCCGCCGCGCCTCACTGAGCTTACCGGCTGCGGCGTCCCCTTTAACGCTTCCGATCCCCGGTTTTCAGCATCGCGCGCTTCGTCGCGCAGCAAACTCAGCGCAAACTCCACCTCGTTTTCAAATACGTTGGCGTTCAGTGCGCGCTGTCCCAGCACCAGCGCGCCGCGCTCGACCACCGGCAGCCAAAGCGTCTCCGAAAGCGGGATCCCGACGTAGAGGCTTCCCAACTGCCGTGCGACCTTTGCCGCAAGGTCGTACCCTCGCCCATCGGGTAAATTCTCCGGCGCCAGCGCCACCGCGAACCGAAACGTTTCCATCACTTGTCGCGCTTCCGCCAGCGTGTCAACGTGCCGCGCGCCCCACCCGCGCGTTGCAAGCCGAAACAGCATCGCCGCTGTTTGCTCGCAGGGATTGCCGACCATCAAGATTTGAAGAGACGTTGCCGCCATAAAACCCCCTTGTGCGGAGAGCAAGCGGCGAAACCTGAGGCGCTACTCTGAAGTTTGCTCACGGGTCGTTGGTCTTGCGGTCGAGGCATGCTATCCCAACGCCCGGGAGGTCCGAAAATGATCGCCACGCGCTCCCGCAGTACTTATCGGGCAGCGCGTGGCGTCACATTAAACAATTCTACCTTCCCCTTCCAATGGTTAAAGAATCATAGACTTGCAGATACATACGATCAATTCGGAACAATACGCATTTTACCGCGGAAAACTGCGGCAATCGCTCTGCCTACTGTACCGCGCTGAATCACAAAGTACTTGACACTACAATTAATCGAGCGTATTTTCCGGGCATCTTGAACCGGTTCACTCTGCGTTCTGGTCTTTTGCCGCTGCTTGACGCTCAGCGGCTCAATGAAACTTGGCATCTATGAGGTTACCTGTACGCTAGCGGATGCTCACAGAAGGCGCTCGAGACCCCAAGCTGAACGACTGCGAGCTATCCGCCCCGATCCGATTCCCAAAATGGAACGAACGTCTCAACCGGAAGTTGCGGTTGAACCTGCCAGAGCGCAACGGTTCAAAACTTTTGAGTCACTGATCGACACATTCGGCGAGTTCACGCTGGTCACCGACACTGCTGTGACAATTGCTGCCGTTTGGAACTCGCAAGGTTCAGCGGAGCGCGTATACGCGCATAATTTGCTGGGTCGCCGCTTGGATGCGGTTATTCATCCGCGGCTTTTAAAGGAAATCGAGGCCCTTGCCCGCCGCACCGCCGTACTCGGTCGGCGTGATGGGCAGGAAATTCGCGTGGAACAGTTTGGAGTCCCTCGATGGTTCTCTGTGTCCGCGATTCCACTGGAACGCCTCGGAGAGGAAGGCTTCGCCGCTTGCGTTCAGGCTCGCGACGTTACCGGTTCCCAAGCGGCCGCGGAGGCTGTTGCCGAGCGCGAGGCTTTGCTCGTGCGCGCCGAAGAGCTGGCGAATTTCGGCAGCTGGGAAATAGACTTAAAAACCAGGCAAATAACGCTTTCTCCGCAGCTGATGAAAATGTTGGAGGTCAGTTCGCTAAAAGATTGGTCCGCAGACCTCTACTGGGAGCGCATGCACCCCGCCGATCGTGTGCGCGTGCGGCGGTTGGTGGATCAGTCCGTGGCGAACGGCAAACCAATTGAATTTACAGCTCGCTATCGCGGCCCCAGTGGCCGCCTCCGCGTACATATGGCGCATACGCTTCCACTCTCAAACAAATACGGCCAGATCGATCGCGCCATCGGGCTGATCCAGGACGTAACGGATCACAGGCGTTCGCGTCAGCAGCTGCGGCGCCTTTCTCAGCAACTGATGAGCGAGCAAGACACCCAGCGCCGCCATCTCGCTCGCGAGCTGCACGAATCAGCCGGCCAAAGCCTCGCGGCGCTTAAGATGACGTTGGGACGTCTGGTTCAGCACCTTCCCAAGGACGCAGGCCTTGCCGCGTCTCTGGTGAACTCAGCGATGTTGCTGGCGGATGGCGCCGTGCGCGAAGTGCGAACCGTTTCCTACCTGCTGCACCCGCCGATGCTTGATGACTCAGGCCTCGGTCCCGCGCTGCGCTGGTACGCCAAGGGTTTTTCGGAACGCAGCGGAATTCGTGCAACCGTTCAGATCGCGGATCCATTTGAGCGCTACAGTCAGGAGATTGAGACCACAGTCTTTCGCATCGTGCAGGAAGCGCTTACCAACGTGCATAGGTACTCAGGCAGCAGCACCGCCGAGATTGTTGTCGTGCCTGAAAGTTCCCGGCTTCAGGTAGAAGTCCGCGATCATGGCTGCGGCTTCCCGAGTTCACCCGCCGATCGGCGGCGACGCCCGGCGCTGGGCGTGGGAATTTCCGGCATGCGCGAGCGCGTTCGCCAGCTCAACGGAATGTTTGAGCTGGAAAGCTCGCCGGGCGCGGGAACTACCGTTCGCGTTCTGCTGCCCGCGAAACCGCTGGCAACATTTTTGAGAAGCGAACGCACGCCATAAGAGTGTGATGACTCTCGCCCGTGGGGCGACAGCTAGGCCGCGTTGTTCTGGAGACGTCGATGCCCAGGAAACTGCAGAAGGTCAACGAAACTCACGAAGATTTCGACCATCCGGCGCTGAAGGAGCTGGCTGCGGAAGCGGCCAAGCGATTTGACCGTCCCTACCGCGTGCTCGTCGTCGATGATCATCCTTTGGTCCGGCGCGGCATCCGCACCCTGCTCGAATCGCAGCCCGATATTGAAGTCGCCTGGGAAGCTGCGGGAGGCCGCGAAGCCATCAGCATGATTAAAACCGGCAAACCAGATCTCGTGGTTTTGGATTTGACGATTCCCGAAGTAACCGGCCTGGAAGTGCTCACCACTGGAAAGCAGGACTCGCCCTCGACTGAGTTTCTGATCCTCTCCATGCACTTCTCCGACGAGCTTGCGCGCGAAGCGCTGCGCTGCGGTGCCCTCGCCTACGTCCTCAAATCGGACGCCGACTCGGAACTGCTGGTCGCGGTGGACCACATTCGCCACCACCAGCCGTTTTTCACCACTACTCTGGCGATCTCCATGGCGCGCAATTTTGTGGACGGCGTTGGCGCCGACACCGTCAATGACGGGCTGCGGCTTACCGATCGCGAAATCGAAGTAATTCAGCTGCTCGCCGCGGGCAGAAGCAACAAGGAAGCCGCCGCGGATCTGGGCGTGTCTCCGCGGACCATCGAAAGTCATCGCAACCGCATCATGAAGCGGCTGGAATTCAAAAGTTTCAGTGAGTTGGTTCGCTTTGCCGTTCGCGAAAAGCTGGTGGAAAGCTGAGGGCAATGGGCGGGAGCCTTGCCCGACGCGATCTCCGCGCGACCGCGCCGTGCCGGCCAAATTCTCGGCTGGTTATTTCTTCACAGCTTTGCGGCGTCCGCGCTTGCGAACGGGACGGTCGGCGGGCGGTTCACCCACCAGTTCAGCGTTCCAGATGGAAGTGACGAATTTCTTCACACCGTGGCTATCGAAATCGATGGTTGTGCGGTCGTTGTTCGATTCTGTAACGGTCCCGAGACCATACTGGTCGTGCTTGATGGTCTGGCCTTCCACGAGTACGTTCATACCGCCTCCCTGTATCGAATGTGTCGAAAGGTGTAAAAAGGACGAAACACAGACGTGGCTTGGCCAGCTTTTTCGAGGCTGGCACCCTGCGGAGTTTAAACGGACCACGGCGAGACTTCCTAAGACGCGATCGCTTCGAAGGAGCCAAAGGTCGCCAGCATCTGCCGTAGCAACAACTACGGTCCCGCGGGGGCGGCTCGTTGCCGAATCCGCCCCCAGGGTTCAGATTCAATTCTACCGCGCTTGTAGCGTCCCTAAAAAATTAGAGGCTAACTACGCGCTCGGCTTGAAGACCCTTCGGGCCCTGCTTAACTTCGAACTCCACCGCTTGGCCCTCATTCAGGCTCTTGTAACCTTCTGACTGAATCGCCGAGAAGTGAACGAACACATCCTCACCGGACTGGCGCTGGATGAATCCATAACCCTTGGCGGCATTAAACCACTTGACTGTACCTTGCTCTCTGGCCACTTCTTCTGCTCCTAATCGATCATAGAACGGCGGACTTCCCGTCCCGGAAAGCTACTTGTCACACCCAGTTTCCCTGCCGCGCCACAAAAAAAGGCCGTCGGGCAGTTGCCCGGCAGCCGCTTCGAGACTCGTCAAAAGGAACACAAGAGCAACAAACGCACCAGCACGGTACCACGAATCCCCTCAAAATACAATCCCTACCTGAGTACTTTTTGGGGTGATCTCCCTAAGCGCTCTCGCGTAACCCCAGCTCCTCGCCGACGGGGCAACTCGTGGCTAAGCGATACCAAACGCCTCTGCCAGCAACTCGTACGACCGTCGGCGGTCGGCATGGTCGTGCATCATGGTGGTGATCATGATCTCTTCGACGCCCGCCTGCGCGGCTAGTTCGCTCACTCTCGCGCGAACCGACGACGGCGAGCCGATGAACGTCCGCTGCCGGTTGTAGCGAATGATCTCGCGATCCTCCGTCGTGTAAGGATAATTGGTAGCTTCCTCGACGCTCGGAAATCGCGCGCTCCTGCCCTGCCGAAATCGCAGCAGCGTCAGCTCCAGTGGACGCGCCAAAACCTCCGCCTTTTCATCCGTTTCGGCGCAAACGGCGGACACGCCCAGGAGCGCCTGCGGCTTCGCCATTCCAGCCGATGGACGGAAGTTCTCCTGATAGTCGCGCAGCGCTCTTACGGCGAGCACAGGGTTGATGTGGTGCGCGAAGGCAAAGCCCAATCTCCAATGCGCCGCGAGCGCCGAACTAAAGTCGCTCGATCCCAGCAGCCAAACGTCCGGCGGCGGCACGTCGTCCGGCATGGCCCGAACTTGCTCAAATGGATGGTTTTCCGGGAAGCCGCCGTCCCCAGCCCCATCGTGCCGCACCGCGCTCGATAGTCCCAGAAATGCCAGCAGCTCATCCAGGCGCTGCGGGAAATCCTCAGCGCTAAGCGCCTCCCGCGACCGCCTCAAGGCCAGCGCCGTCAGCGAATCAGTACCGGGCGCGCGTCCCAATCCCAAATCAATGCGCCCAGGATGCAGCGCTTCTAGCACGCGAAAAGCTTCGGCCACGTGCAGCGGCGCATGGTTCGGCAGCATCACGCCGCCCGAGCCCACACGAATGCGCTTGGTCACCGACGCGACGTGTCCAATCATCACCTCCGGCGTGGAGCTGGCTATCAGCTGCGTATTGTGGTGCTCGGCCAGCCAGTAGCGCGTATAACCCAACTCGTCGGCCAGCCGCGCTAAGTCCAGCGTGTTCCGCAGCGCCTCCGAACTGGTTGATCCGGACGCCACCGGCGAAAGATCCAGCACAGACAATCGATACGACGTCTTTTGGGACAAAGGCTCCTCGTACCCGTTGCAAAGTCGCACGCCTGCCTCAGAACCGTGCGCAGCGGTGCAAACGGCGTCCCTTTAGGATAGCAGCACCTCCGCTTAGAATCTCACCTCCGCGCCATGCGGAGTGCGGCGGCTTGCCGCCGCTGGTTTGCGCAGGCGCCGCGCACTCGCGGCTACGCGCCATCGCCTGGCGCTTCTTCACCTGGGACTTCCGTACTACGCAAATGTGCCTAGACGGCTACAGCATGGCGCAGTTCGCTTCTGGTACATTAGCCATTCACTGAGGAGTCGTGCACTTAGCGAAGAACCGAGGGAACTCTGCAATGGGTGACAGTGCGAATTTACCGTTTTGGCGCTGGGACCGCAAATCTCTGGAGCGCGCGATGGGCCAACGCCGCGCTACGGATCGCGATGCTGCGTCGGTGCACTCCAGCGGGCAAACGCCGGAACGCCGCAAGCGCCGCCGAGCGGTGATCTCCGCGCCGGTGCGCGTGCGCAGCGCCGAAGCCGCCAACGTCATCGAGGAAATCTCCACCACGCTCGACGTCTCGCGCACCGGCTTTCTCTTCGCCAGTGCGCGCGCCGATTTTTCGCCGGGAATGACGGTCGCGGTCACCTTTCCCTACAGCAAATCGCCCGTTGCCGCTCAGGCCGAACGTCCCGGCCGCGTGGTGCGAGTCCGTGAAGAGGCTGCGGGCTGTTTTGCCGTAGCCGTCGCGTTCGAGCCTTCGGGGTTGAGCGTGGACGCGTCTGTCGCCGCCGGCCTGGAACGCGCTTTCAACCTGGCATCCTCGTCCGACATTCCGGCCGCCGCGCCCAAAGCCGCAAAAAAAGAAAAAGAAGCGGAGCGTCCGCTGGTGATCGTCGTCGATTCCGATCCGGGCGTGCGCGATCTGCTTCGAACTTTCCTCACCGAGCAAGGCTACGAAGTGATGGCTTTGCACAGCGCGCGACAAGCTCACGCGCTGCTCGATCAAATGCTTCCCGCGCTGGTGATCGCCGAAATCGAAGGCCACGACTTGCCCGGTTACGATCTCTGCGCGCGCATCAAATCCACGGAGCGTTTGCGCGACGTTCCTGTGGTGCTGACCACGCAGTCCGCGTATCCGAGCGATTATTCCAACGCGCATTCGCTAGGCGCGGTCGTCTGCATCGCAAAACCGTTTCGTATGGAGCGCATTCAGCACGTGGTCAGGCTGCTCGCTCCAACGGACGCGGCGCGTCGCTAAACCGGTCCGCCCAGCCCCGGTAAACGCGACCGCCGCGCCGCCCCACGCCCGGCTCCGCCTCACTCCGCAGTAGCCGCCGATCGCGGCCAAGTACAGCGAGCTAGAATAGTTTCGTGCTGAGGCGCTCCTGTGCGCCCCACACCTCATATCTAAAACGCGTTGTCATTCTGAGGGGCGTTTTTCGCCCCGAAGAATGCCTCTTCGATTTCACCGCGCACCAACCACAAGAGCTGCTCGCCCGCGATGCTGTACGTTGGTACAGGTGACTCCGACGTAGCATAGGCTCCCGTCAGCGCCACATATCCACGCCGGCGCGCGGTAGAATCAGCTCATGCAATGCCCCAAATGCGGCTCCGAGGCTCGCGACGTCGCGCGGTTCTGCCCGCGTTGCCACACCACGCTGCGCTTCGAGTGCCCATCGTGCCATCACGAGCAGCGCCAGGGCGGCAAGTGCGAAAAGTGCTGCGTCGATTTCCTGAAGTATCTTTCCGCCATGGTCGCGGTAAAAAAAGCAGAATCCGACGCCATTCACGACCGAGTCGAGCAGCGCTCCAGCCTGATCAGAAACGTGCTGCTTCTTCCCTTCGACATGGGCTGGTCGTTCGTCCGATCCTTACGCGGTAACGCCCGCAAAAGCACGCGCTAGCAACCACGCCCCGCCATGTCGGACCTGCTCGAATGCCCGAAATGCGGCCATCCCAATTCCAAGCTGGCATATTTTTGCAACAACTGTCACGCCCTCCTGATTCACCGCTGCCCGAATTGCTGGCACGAGCAACGCGTGGGAATCGTCTGCAAAAAGTGCGGGGCGAACATGGTGCTCGCGTCGGAGGCGGCCTATGAAACATCCATGGCCGAAGATGTGCGCAGCAAGCGTGACAAAGCCACCGCTCGCGCCCTAACCGTCTGGCAAATCGCGCTGCTTCCCTTCACCAGCCTCGCCGGATTGCTGTGGATGTTGGTCGCTAAGCTTTTCGGGCTGCTTCTTTTCGACCGCTAGCCACTCGAGCCGAACGGCTTTCGCGTTCGCACCAATACTCGGAACTTGCTAAGACGTCTAGACGGCCGTAGGCGGCGTTCCGCTGCCGCCGCTCCGCGTAGCGCTCCCGTTCGCAATCGGGCAAACAAAAACGGCGCTGAGGTTGAGCCTCTTGCCCCGCGCGGATGAAATAACTTGGAGGGTTTAGTTCAGCTCATCCTTTGCGATGGCCCACTTCAAATCCGCCTCGATTCGCACATCCACTTCCGCTCGCACTTTCAACCGGCAAGGCTTTCCTTTCACTCCGTCCAGCCTGTTTTCCACGCGAATCTCGCGGTACATGTGATCCGCTTCCTGGATTACAATCTGCGCTCTTTCCGGTAGCGACGGATGCACCGGCGGAAGAAGTTTGTCCACATATCCGATCAACGTCACAGACGCCCTGCTGCTTTTTCCGTTCGGGGTTCCCTTCTGCAAGCTCATGTCGATCCCCCTCATCGTTTATCACGTTCGTGCACGAGGCATTAGATGAAGATCGGATATCTTCGGCATGAGGCCACATCGTTAGGGACGTTCCCTAGCTCTGTGTCGGGAAATATTTGCACGCGGCTGCGCGCGCTCCTAGTTGACAAATGCAAACTAGCAATCCTCCACAGGCGCCAGATCCACAAGGCGTTGTCATTCTAAGGGGCGTCTTCGCCCCGAAGAATCCCTCTTCCGGATCGGGGGAAATTGCGCAGCGCTCCCGCCCTACGAATGCCGAAAGTAGCGCGTCGGCGGATACAAGCCCGTGCGCGAAAATTCCGCTCCCAGCGCGCGCTTCACTTCCTGATACCAATAGTCAAATGTTCCCTCCGCCACGCCGACGATTCCGACGGCGCCTCGGTAGTCGGCGCCGCGCAGGAAGTACGCCTCGAAAAGTTTCAGCCGTCCCTTCCATTCCGGACGCCGCAGCGCGCGCCGGCCAATGCGCTCAAAGTCGGCCACGTACTCGCACGCGCGAGCGCGGGTCGGTCGCCACTGATAGCCTTCAGAGGGCGTATCGAGATGAACCGACCGAACCGCGCCGCGCGAGTCCGCGAGCCACTCTCGCAATCCTCGGTAACGACCATGGCAAACGTCAAAAACCTCTGTGGCTTTCATCGTTTCACCATCCTCGCCCGCGCCGCACGCACACGCCGCGTGCGCCCGAGCCCAAGTCTTCAAAAGTGGCCCTTGGAACTTTTCACGTCATCGAAACTTTCAGCGCCGCGTCCGCGCACCATGTGTAGTCCGCATCGATGCGCACTGCCTCGTATAGAGCCAAATCAACCGCTGCGATTCAGAACGCGCCGTCATTCTGAGAGGCGCGCTTTTTTTCGAAGAATCCCTCTTCGCGGCGCGCAAAACCTCGCCGGCCAATCGCAGTTCAATTTTTCCGCGGCGGCTTCGCGGTGTTCGTCAACACGTCGCTAACTCCCCAGACGTCACTCGCGCGCGTAATCTCCTCTTCCACCGCGTCCAGGCACGCGTCGTAACATTCGCGCCACCCGGCCATGTATCCGCGCGCGTACTCGTCCGCAAGCCGTTGTCGATCGCGGTGCGCGCGGTTCATCTCAAACGCCTGCGCGCGTTCGATTCGTGGCGCGCGCAGCGCCACGCGCATGCGGTACGAAAATTCGCGCAGCCCGCGCAATACCCAATGCAGCGGCGCCGGATAATAAATGCCCACACGCCGCGGCGGTTCGTACCACGCCATGCGCCATCCTTCCGGAACGATGCCCCCATGTCCCACTTCCTTGCGCAATTGCAATCGCGTTTTCATCAGCGTTTCCCTTCTTCCGCCTCCGCCGCGGTTTTCTGTGCCTTGGTGCGAACTTCCGTGCGAATTTCGGGTCCGGCGCCCACGAACAATTCGCGCCGCACCTCGTTATCGCGTTCCGCGCGCATGCGCTCCTGCTGCAAACGCGCCTCGGCGATGGCCAGCCACGAAGTCCGCGGCTCTTGCACTCGCACTCGCGGTACGCGTCCAGGTTCCGCAAATAGATTTCGCGTCTCGTGGCGCAACTCGTTTAGATTTCGTTTTTGCATTTCACCTGAACGGGAAGGGGTCAGGTTTTGCTGTTGCCGTTCAAAATCTTGTGGATTTCGGTTTTCGTCGCGGTTTGTATTTCTTTTTATCGATTCTTCTACCGATGAACTACTTATCCGCAACGGAAGCTGCGTGTTTTCCGAAAGTTCGCTGCCTCCTGCCACGCAATCTTGCGTATCCCCCTCCGCACAATTGCGTACCCCGCCCGCAAGTTTGCGTAGCCGCTCCGACGCTCGGCGCAGCCTCTCGACGTTTCCGGCTTCGGCAGAATTCCGCGCCTGCCCGTGTTTCTTCGCCTTAGTGATGCGTACAATCAGCCCTCCCATGACTGCTTTCGTCTGTATATAGCCGCAGCGGCGCAGCGCACTCATCCACCGCTCCAGCGTGCGAACGTTGAACCCGGTCTCCTCCTCAATTTCCCGATAGCTGACCGGCGCGCCTCCCAGCACCCATCCGGTCGCGCCGGTTTGGTGCGTCTGTCGCAGCACTAACCACGCATAGAGCCAAACGGCCGAGCCCATCCGTTCGTAGTGCCGCGCTTCGAAAAGCACGCCCCGCAGCCCGGTATTAAAGTCCTTGCCACGCATGATGGTTTGCTCCGTTGCGCTGCGTCTCCGCGCAAAAATCTCAAAGTGCGACTACTTACGCCCCAACTGCCGCCCCGCGCGCGCCGACATACGGCGCGCTAAGTTGTACTGCCTCTGCTATATAACCAGTTACGTAATGCGACTGGATAATTCCTGCTCGGTAAAGCGCGCAAAAATTATTTTTCTTTTCCTGGCGTGGACGCCGGTCTAGCATCCGCGCACTCGCTGCATCGCCTTTCACAATTTTCATCGGCGCTCGCGCCGAATACGCAATGAAGCCCGTGAGCACGGAGGCTAGGGGCCATGGAAACCAAAACGTTGCCGGATGGCTATCTCGACGTGTGCTCGATCGAAGCGCTTGAATCTTTGGAGCTTGCGCGTCTGAACAAGGCCGCGAACCTTCGCGGCGAAATGAAAGAAGTTCTGAGCCGCTGGATGGAAGCCGAAGTGGACGCCAAGCTCGCGCGCTGGATGCTCGAAAAGCGTCGCTCGCAGCAATTTCGCGCCGGAGGAACTGCAAGACTCGCGCTCGGGCAAGCCGGGCTCGGCAGTTCCACCCGAGCCCTACTGCCTCCCGCGCCTCATCCGCGCGCAGCACCCGCGCCGCTAGCGCCCCCAGCGCAAACTGCGTTGGTACGCTCCATCCGCGATTCTGGCACCGCTGCAGCCGTCGCTTCGCGCGTAAGCCGCCCGACAAAAACGCCTCGTCCAGAGAGGCCGCCCGCAATTCCAGGAGACGCGGCTGCCACAACCGTGCATACCAGCAGCACGCTGGACGATCCGCCGTCACGAAGTGCTCACACTTTCCGCGAAACGGGCGATCTGCTTCCCGCGGATGACGCCATTCAGGCGCTCGGAGTGACGCCCGCTGCACGCGCACATCACCACGCCGGAGCGTTGCCGCAGATTCGGCGCCTCGCGAAAGTGCTTCCGGCTCGCGCGCGACGCGGTTGATCGTCCGCTCACCTGCTGCGTCCGGCAGACGCGCTTCGGCGCCCCGCTTAAAGCGCGAGCTTCCCGCCGGATTTGCAGTAATGCCCAGCTCGCCTGCGCCGTTCGCTAGACGATCTTCAACCGTGCTCGTAAGCCGCGAACCCGCCATCGAGTTCGCCGTCATCGGATGAACTGGCTGTAAGTGGGACCGGGCGTCCGCGGCCCGACAACGCAGCCATCGCGCCCCCGGCGCAACATCGACTGCACGTCCAAGTCGAGATGTCCGAAGCGAACCTGCCAAGCCTCCGCGCGGCGAAATTGCTCGGCGCTCGCGCGAACCGCGATCGATCACTCGCGCACCCGCTGCGGCTATGGCCGTTCGCGCGGAGGTTCGCGCACCCGCACCGTTAGCCACGCGCGCTTCATCGGCGTGCATCACGCGCGCCCCCCGCCGGATGGCTCCGACTAGGCGCAGCGTAGTCAACGCGACCCCGCATTTCGTCCGTGCGGCTTCGGCTTTCCGCCGGGGGCCGGCGTCCCTCGGCAGTACGTTCACCCTTGGATTTGCGCGAACTCTGCTAAGCGGCGACACCCCAGCCGCAAACACGACCCGCCGCTCCAATCGCGTATTGTTCCCGCAGCCAAGCTTTTCTCTCCGCCACTCATCGCTCAACTTCACGCCCTCGCCTCCGTTCGCCGCCGAACGTAAGTATTCATTCGAAACAACGAGCGGGAATGTTAAGTAGTGAGGCCGCGTGGGGTACTCGCCGGCACGCCAAATAGTCGTGGAACGCTCGGCGAGGTGGAACGCAGGCACTCATGTGACGTTGGGCGACGGTGGATGGCAGGCATTCATGCAACCCCAAGCGGTCGGACGGCAAGACACTTGTGCAACGTTAGTCGGCGGAGAGCAAATCGCTCATGCGCTGCTGGGCGGCGGTGAAAAGCAAGACACTGATGCAACGCTCCGCACGAATGGACGCCAAAGCGCTCGGATGGAAGTTTAGGGCGCTCGCGGAAGGCGGGGCAGAAGGCTAGGGTAGTCGTGTCCGTGCCGTCGCACAGTGCGAGGCAGTCATCGAACTCGAAGCACTCTTGCGACGAGAGGCGGCCCTGAAACCCGGTGCGCGAGACGAGTTAAGCGATGGCGTGCGCCTCGCGGAAGCGAAGTCGGCCACTCGTTCAGTCGTGCCGAATAAAACAATGGTACGGACACAACCATCAATAGTTGAGCGCCTTGACAGCTCGACGGGCCGCGCGGAGCGAACATATACACGGAGGTATGTCAGACCAATACAACGCGTACAGACCCGACGGTAGCCGAAATTTCAGTTAGAATCGCAGCGCAGGCCAAAGTTTACGCATGGCGCGGCCGAATTTGCCAAACCACTCACGTCATGCAGGCGAAGAAAGCGAAGAATCCGCGAATCCAGACAAACGTAACATTCGGGTCCGACTTCCGGGGCGCGACTTCGCGGCGACCGGCAGAATTAGTGACAGGTCTGAGAACTACGCGCCCGAATCGGCTAATCTGATACTACGACCCACGCGTTTTTCTCTCGGCTTCGATCAGCTGGACCAGATGGTCCAGCATCGCACGGGAAAACGAGATTCGATGCTGACGTTCGGTTCTGAGGGTCAGTGCTGAGATTCGGCGCTGAGGTACTGATCGAGGCTTTCGTTGGCGCGCCGGAGGATTTAACTTTCGCAAGCGCAAAGCTCGAAACGGCAATTCACGAATGCGTGCGATCCGCGGGAGCACATCGCAAGACGTCCGCGCCTGCCGTCCGAACAAGCCTGGAAGCGTTCGCCTGAATGCTCGGGACAAGCCTCCGGCGTCAGAACAGGTGGTTTGCGCGCTTCACGAAAATGACGAAACCCTAGAAAAACAACTCTCGAACCTGAACCGAATCCTAGGGACTATATGGATTACGCGAAGCGCAGGCGCAAACTCACAAACCGCGCGCGACAAACACCAGCCCGAATCATCGAAGCACAAGCTTGCGAATCGGCACGGTTACAACTAGCGATCAACAAGCTGCATGGCGAGACGGCCGAGCACCAACCACAATACAGTATGGAAATTACGTGCGAGGAGTGCGCGGCGGCCAGGTTTCCAGCAGCTGCTCTTTGCGGTAAATCATGGCGTTGATGTCATACGGAGCGAGCTCGATGCTGTGACCGTGCGTGATCGCGTCAGTGGGGCATGCTTCGACGCAGTAGCCGCAAAAAATGCAGCGAGAATAGTCGATGTTGTACGTTTTTGCATAACGCTCGCCGGCGGAAATGCGCTGCTCTGCGGTATTTTCAGCGGCTTCGATGAAGATGCAATTGGCCGGACAGGCGGCAGAGCAGAGAAAGCACGCCACGCACTTTTCGAGGCCGTTCTCGTCGCGCTGCAGCACATGGATGCCGCGATAGCGGGGTTGAACGCTCGGCGCCGTCTCCGGAAAATTCTCCGTGGTCGTTTTGCGGAGCATATTCCGAAACGTGACGCTGAAGCCCTTGATTAGGGCGCTAAAAGTTTCCGCGACTTCTCCAATGACGGATGGCATGTACACTCACTTTACCAAATTCGACTTAAAGCGGCAACGCATACGCGCAACCGAAGCTAACCTTGACCAGTGCGCGATTTTGTTCCCAACTGCATTTCTCCAGCGGGCGCTGGTTTACGCAGCAGCGGGCTTTTGATAGCCTTCCGATGGGGCTTGCTGGCACTTACGAATGGCTTCCCGCCTTCCGATGAGCATTATCACGAGTCGCGAAAATAAATGGCTGAAGCTTTTCCGCGCCGCTCTGCGGGGTTCGGGTCCGGAAACCGGTGAACCCATCGGCGTCGAAGGCCCCAAGTTGGTTGAGGACGCACTGCGCTCCGGTTTGGAAGTTGAGGCGCTGCTGGTAAGCGAATCCGCCGAACGTCACGCCGAATCGATCTTGCGCGCCGCTGGCGAGACGGATGCCGGTATCTCGCGTTCCCGAATACTGCGCACCACCGATAAGCTGTTTCGAAGCGTTTCCGGAACTGACGCCCCGCAAGGTGTGGCTGCGCTGTTTCAGCCACGCGACTGGACTCTCGAAGACGCTCTCCGCGGTGCAGGCGAGATGCGCGAAGCTGCGCCCCTGGCCGTCGTGCTGGCTGAAATCCAGGACCCCGGCAACGTAGGTACGATTCTGCGATCGGCCGAGGCGTTCGGCGCAACTGGAGTTGTCTCCACGCGTGGCGCCGCCGATCCTTGGTCGCCCAAAGGCCTGCGTGCATCTGCAGGCGCCGCTCTGCGACTTCCAGTGCTGCGCGGCATGGCCATACCGGTGTTGCTGGCACAATTGCGCATGGCCCGCGTGAAAATCTACGCCACCAGCGCGGCATCCCACGCTGACGCGAGCGATCGAGGCGCTTTCGCGGCGCAAGCCGACCTGCGGGAGCCTGCCGCAATCTTCATCGGCAACGAAGGCGCAGGCCTATCCCAGGAAATAATTCGTGCCGCGGATGCGGTGATCAGCATCCCAATCCGCGCGAATGTAGAATCGCTGAATGCAGGAGTGGCTGCCTCGATCGTGCTTTACGAGGCCGCCAAGCAGAGGCAATCGGAAGTGCGCGTTTGGACCAAGTAGCCGCGAGCCACAAATCAATGGGACTATTTCAAGCGATCGAGCCTGAAGAAGAACCGCTAGCCGGGCGTCCGCTCGCCGATCGCATGCGTCCGCAAACACTCGACGAATTTGCGGGCCAAGAAGAACTGCTCGGCCCCGGCAAGCCGCTACGGGTGCAGATCGAGCGCGACGAGCTCGGCTCGATGCTCTTATGGGGTCCTCCCGGCTGCGGCAAGACCACGCTCGCGCGCATCATTGCCAAGCGAACCAAATCGAATTTTGTCCCTTTCAGTGCGGTACTCTCCGGCATTAAGGAAATCAAGGACACGATGGCCAAAGCCGAAGCCGCGCACCGCTACGGCCACCGCACCATCGTATTCGTCGACGAAGTCCACCGATTCAACCGCGCGCAGCAGGACGCATTTCTCCCACACGTCGAGGCTGGAAATATTCTTCTGATCGGTGCCACCACCGAAAATCCCTCGTTCGAAGTAAACGCGCCGCTGCTCTCGCGCATGAAAGTCTACGTGCTGCGCCCGCTCTCGACAGAACAAGTGATCGCGCTGCTGCAAAAGGCGCTCGCCGATCCGATTCGCGGCCTGGGCAAAGAGCGCGTCGAAGCGAGCGCCGCCATCCTCGAACGCATCGCTGTGCTCGCCAATGGCGACGCGCGTTCCGCGTACAACACGCTCGAAGCTCTCGTGCTCGGCACCGAGGCGGACGCCACCGGCCGCCGCATTCTCTCTGAGGCACGCCTGGAAGACGTGCTGCAGAAAAAGCTGCTGCCCTACGACAAGGCTGGCGAGGAGCATTTCAACCTGATCTCCGCGCTGCACAAGTCCGTCCGCAATTCCGATCCCGACGCCGCTCTCTATTGGCTCGCCCGCATGCTTGAATCCGGCGAGGATCCGCTCTATCTCGCGCGCCGCATGGTGCGCATGGCCAGCGAAGATATCGGCCTCGCCGAGCCCGGCGCACTGGCTGTGACCATCGCCGCGAAAGAAGCCTTCGAGTTCATCGGCCCGCCGGAAGGCAATCTGGCTCTCGCCCAGGCCGCCGTCTATCTCTCGCTCGCGCCCAAGTCGAATTCCCTTTACACTGGATACGGAACCATACAGGAAGATTTGCAGCGAACCATCGCGGAACCGGTTCCTCCGCATGTTAGAAATGCGGTGACCGGACTCATGGGCCATATCGGATACGGCAAAGGCTATCAATACGCGCACGACGCGGCGGAAAAAGTGACCGATATGACGTGCCTGCCCGAAAGCCTCGCCGGACGCACCTACTACAAGCCGAGCGATCAGGGGTTCGAGGCGCGCATACGGCAGCGGCTCGAAGAAATCCGCCGAATCCAGAAGAAGTCGCGACAGACCGATGAGCGCTGACACTTCGCGCCGGCGCACGCGCCCAACTGTGACCTCGGCTAATCGCACGCGTTCAACACAATTTCTCGCGCGGCTTTTGCGGCCCGCTGCGCTTGCGTCGGGAATGGCCGTGGCGTGTTTCGCGCCGGCCTTGCGCGCACAGTTTGTTTCGCCTAAGACCGTCATCAACCAGGACATCAGCGCGTTCGATATCTCGACGCACAACGATATTGCCTACGCCGTTCCGCACCGCAAATTCATCCAGAAGTACATCCTCGACCGCGACGACATCTTCATCGCCAACCCCAGCAACGGCAAAATCAACCGCATCGTGGACGCCGACAAATTCCTCCCCGCCCCGCCGATCGAGGGCTATGTCGTCAATTCCCTCTCGTGGTCGCCGGACGGCAAGCGCATCGCCGTCAACATAACCATTGAGCCAATCCCGGCGCGGCTCCAAGAGCGGCTCGAAGCCAAAAAGCACAAAGACAAAAAGAAGCGAGACGACCAGTCCGATGATGACGATGACAGCGATTATCAGCCGCCGCCCAAATCTCAGCTTGGCGGCAGAATGGTTGCTCTGTTCGACGCTGAGGGCAATCCGATTCAGGTGACCGGATCGAAGTCCGGTTTCATCGAAAACGCTACGAACGCTACTTGGCTCGCGGACGATCAGAGCGTCGTGTACATGTCCGGAGCGCAGATCATGCGCGTGCGCCCGGCGGACGGCGCCACCACTAAACTTTTTGAAGGCCACGAATTCCAAGCCATCGCCTGGGACGCGCCTCATAATCGCGCCTTCGCAATCGGCGAAGACATTACCGTGCAAGGCGGCCTTGCGCTCGTCGAACTCGGCCTGCTTCACCAAACCGTCGCGCCTCTCGCGCAGCTAACCAGCTACCGCAGTTCGCTGGTTGTTTCGCCGTCGGGATCGAAGGTAGGTTTTTTCGAAAATGGCGACACCATCGAAGTGATCGACGTTGCGAATCCTTCCAAACCACTTTTCGCCAACGCCGGCCTGGGATTTTTTCAGTTCGGACCGAATGAGCGGCGAGTCTTGCTAAAACGGGGACCGCAGGGACAATCAAACGATCTGGTCTGGGTGGGATTGCATGACGATAGCTTCACGCCCGCGCTGCACGACCTGGAATATCACGCCTTCCAAATCGCGCCGGACGGCAATTCGGTGGCCGTCACTGAACCAGGCAAGCGCGTACTGAAGATTTTTTCTCTGGAATAATTACGGTTGGTATTGCGCCGGTGAGAACTACCACGCATCCCGCGGCGCCGCCGGCCACCTCTCGTGTTTCTTACTGCAGCCGAAACCGCTTGATGTGCTCTTTCAAGATGCAGGTACTCATTACCACCAGCAGGCCCGCTCGACGAGCTTTTTCGGCCGCTTCCGCGTGCATCACGCCTTCCTGCATCCATACGGCGCGCGCCCCGATGCGGATCGCCGCGTCCACGATTTCCGGCACGAATTCCGAACGCCGGAAAATATCCACAATGTCGATGCGCTCCGGAATGTCCTCCAGCCGCGCATAACACTTTTCGCCTAAAACTTCCGATTCAGCGGGATTCACGGGGATCACGCGATAGCCCGCGGTCTGCAAATATTCCGCCACTCCGTAGCTCGGACGAAACTTCCTGCTTGAAATTCCCACTACCGCAATCGTTCGGCTGGTCTTCAGGATTTCGCTAATCGGGTCGCCCACGGGCATCTGCTCGCGAATGCGGTTGATGTCATTGCTTTCGGCCGAATTATTCATTCCGATGCGCTCCCTCGAATTGGTGATCTGATCTTGCCGAAAACACAGGCGTGTCCACGCGCAGATAGCCCTGGGCACACAATCAGACGCTGAATTTTCGATCTTGGCTGAAAGCAGGCTGAAAAGCGCTGCAAGCCCTGCCCGCGGATGCCCCTTGAACACGCATTGTAATGGAATCCGCCGCAAAGGGAAGCAGGAAATGCACAGAAGTAGCCGTAAAATCTTTGAAGTGCTGCGCGTACTATCGCGGCTTACGAGACGGCCGACTCGGGCGACGCTCCTTCGCGCCGCCGCTGCTTTTCGGTCGCGCAACTCGCTTGCGGCTGGTTTCTTTTCCGCTGCTGGCGCGCACGATTGTGCCCGCTTCGTGCGCGGAAATCTCCTTGCGCTGCCCGGGCGCGAGCGAGCCCAGCTCTAAGCCCCCGATCCGCACGCGTTTCATTTTCTCCACTGGATGGCCGGTCTGGAAAAGACGGTTGCGCAACGCGTCGCGCCGCGCCTCCGAGATTTCCACCTCGTACCACGGCGCTTCTTTCGCGCGCAGGCGCTCGATCTTGGCGCCGGTCGCTCGCGACAAAGTTTCGATTTCCGCGAAGGTGAGCAGCGACTTCAGCTTGATCTGATACATCTGCGGGATATCGTGCGCCCGCAAAAATTTATTCGCCAGGTCGCCGTCAGTGGTAAGCAGTAGCAAGCCCGAAGTGTGAAACTCGAGCCGGCCCACCGGGAACACGCGCTCCGGAACGCCGTACAAAAATTCCCGCAATGACGCGCGCCCCTCCGGATCGCTCAGCGTCGACACCACTTCCGTGGGCTTGTGAAACGCGAGATATACTCGCTCCTGCTGATCCTGCAGCAGCTTCCCAGCAACTTTGATGTGATCGCGCGAAGCGTCGGCCTTCGTGCCCAGCTCGGTCACCACGCGTCCGTTGACCGTCACCATCCCTGAGGCGATCATTTCTTCGGCGTGCCGCCGCGAGGCTACTCCGGCGCGCGCAATAATTTTCTGTAGTCGTTCTTCCATGAGTTTGTGCCGCGGAGGTGAGCAGCGTCATCCACAGCTTAACGGAATTCGCGCGAATCGCGAAATGCTACGGCGCTGTGCAGTGGCACGACTTCCACAGCCGGTCGAAAAACGCCTTCGCAGTTGGATCCACGGGCAGAGTGCCGGAATAAGACGGAGCTGCGCCACCGAGATCCACCACCGCCACCAGTCCCGCCGAATTATGAAAATTGAAGACGAAATTTGGAGTTCCGCTGCTCGAATCGTTCGGCTTCAACTGCCCTGCTTCGCAATGGAACTTCGCGCCGTAAACGCTCTGAAAGAATGCGGGCACGGACATCTCGATTCCCAAGTCCCCCTGATAAACCAGCTTGTCGCCGCTCCAATCCAAACTACCGCCCTTCCCCGAGGGCAGCCGAAAGTTCACGTGAGTCGGAGCAGGTGGATTAGCAGGCGCAGCCGCGGGCGCAGGCTGCGGCGGTACAGGCGGAGCGCTCGCAGGCTTCGGGCTGAGTCGAGTCGTCGCAAATTGGATGAACTTGGTCGGATGCGCCGGCACGTCCACCGAGCCCGTTTCACCGCTCGGCAGATCCACCACCGCAAATCGCAGGCGCCGATCCTCCGGCTTCGCTTGGTAATCGAAAATATTGCGCACTCCATACTTTTTCCACGATTGCAAGCTGGCGTCGGTCACCGGCCCCGACAAGTTCTTCGGGTAAAACGCGAAATTGTCGCCGGCCGGGTCAAATTCGCAAATGGCCACGTGCGCATCGATTCGCATCGACTGCCCGTCGGGCTCGAGCGTCAACGCGTTCGGCGAAACAGTCAGCAGATAGCGGATGTTTGCCGAAGGCCCCTTCGCGTCCGGAGGCAGCGCGGCCACACTCATGCCGATCGCGCTGGACGGCAGCGGATCGCGGCACACGTCCTTCAGCAACTTGACTGGATCTTCATGCTTCATCAAGACGGCCGAATCCGTGGCGATGAATCCTCGGCGGTAATTCAGACTCACTCCGTGAACGGTCGTTTTGACGGATATCTTGTGAAACTGATTGTCCCACTTAATGCCGGTCGGATAATACGAAAGCTCGTAGTAGGAAGAATCCTCTTTGAGCGCCTGGAAAACGCATCCCGACAAATCGTTGGTGTTCTTGCACGTTCGCCCGCCGGTCTCATCGGCCACTTCGTCCATCGTGGCCTGGGAATTCAGACGCAGCTGGTTTTCGCGGCTCAGCCCACCGGCAAATCCGGCGGGGCTGCTCGTCGCCGCCGTGATCCCGTTCTCAGCGGAATATGCTTGATCCGTTTCGAGGCCGCGCGCATCGACGGGATAGACGGCGACGCCCGCATCCATCAGCGACGCAGCAGCTGCTTGCACTTTGTCTTCGAAAGAACCGCTGCCCATGAACGGATCGCTGCCAAAATCGGAATCCGGTTCGATCCAGATCGGAAACGCCTCTGAAAACCAGATCACATTTTTCCGTCCCGGATATCCGCTCAAATATTTAGCGATTTCCCGCATCGCGTCGGCCGTTTCCGAGACGCGCTGTTGCGTCATCTCCAAATATTGGGTTTTCTCGAAATTTTGGAGCGACTGGACCACCGACGCGGGCGCTTGCGGATCAGCTTCCTGCAGCTGGTTGGACGCACTGTTGGCATCGTCCTCGGGATATTTCTCCGTATCCATCCCGCTGGCGCTAATGCGCTCGACGGCTGTCCGCAGGATGGTTGGGTCGGTCGTAAAATTCTGCACCACTTGCAGGCCATCCCCCAGCAAAAACACTGCCACGGGTGTATCTGGCGGAATTTTGTGGAGAAACAGGATCATGTAATGTCGAATCTGCATCCGGTGCACGGTCCCGGTGTTCAGCGCGTCCAGCAAAATCACGGTTGGCGCGAACGTCGGCGCTCTCATATTTCGATTGGAGAACAAGCCCGGAATCTGCGGCGCTCGCGGGTTGTTTGCCGCCGCGCGGATCGATGAATCTACAAACTCGAATCGCGAGATTTCCTGCGGCACGCCGCGGTCTTCGTACACCTTAAAGTCTTTCTCGCTCAGTCCTCGGACCACATCGCCGTGCGAATCCGTGGCTACCACATCGACGGTAATCAGCCGCGTATTGGCCTTCAGCGCGTTTTGGCGGGAAGGAGCCTGCGCCCATGATGCAGACGGCGCAAGCAACGCAAATGACGCGACCAGCGGCAACAGAATTGACGAGCGCATGGCATACCTCTCTGTCTGGTCTGACTAAACGAGCAGTCCTGTACCGGGTGGCGGAATTATATGCATAACGAACTATAAAGATACTAGAAAGTACTGGCGGCTGTGGCTAAATTACCCTGCTCGAAGGCGGCTATTGACCTGGCTCAGGAGTTTTCCGATGGCCCTGCTGTCGCGGCGCGCGATTGTTCCGCTGACGTCGAATTATCGTCGCCCAGCTCCGCCAGATCGTTGGTGTCGCCAGATTCGAGGATTGCGGCGGCTTCCGCAGTCGCGGGTTCGGCCGCTTCCGCTGAATCGCTCTCCACTGTGCTTGTTGGTTGCGCCTGTATTTCCGGCTCGCTCGGAGCGATCCCCGCATCCGACCCCAGCGCCGCCTGCGCCAGTTGCTCGAACTCTTTCAGGCTGGGCAGCTCGTCGAGATCGGAAAGCCCGAAGCGCATCATAAATTGCTTCGAGGTGCGGTACAGGATCGGCCGTCCGATCACTTCCTTGCGACCCGCCGTGGTAATCAGGCGCTTTTCGAGCAGCGTCTTGATCACGCCACCGACGTTCACTCCGCGAATTTCGTTGATCTCCGGCGCCGTCACCGGCTGCTTGTACGCAATCACCGCCAGCGTTTCGAGCGCCGGCATCGTCAGCCGCAGCGGCGGCTGCAAGCTCTTGATGAATTTCCGCACCGCGTCGTGGTGCTGCGGCTTGGTGTAAAACTTCCACCCGCCCGCCACTTTGCGCACTTCGATTCCCCGCTCTTCGATCTGATACGCGGCGGTCAGCAGATCGAGCGCCGCCCGCGCGATCGTCTTTTCCACTCCCAGCGCATTGGCGATCTGATCGAGCGTGGCGGGCTCATCCGCCGCGTAAATAATTGCTTCGAGCGCCGCCTGAATCTGTTGTGGTTCGATGCTCACAAATATTGCTCCTCGATTTTAGCCATCGCGTCCGGCCCGGAAAAAACCGCGTCAAACATTTTGTGCTTGCGCAGCCCGATATCCGAAAAAAGATCGAGCTGAACCAGAATCACCGCCTGCATGCGCACCATTTCCAGCACCGCCAGCAGCGCCACGATCATGGCGTTGCGCGTGGCGCACGTGTCGAAAAACTCCGTCAGCGAAACGGGCTGGTCGCTGCCGATCAACCGCTGGCGCAGCCGGTCCATCATTTGCGCGATGGTTACCGTCTCATGGTGCAGCTGAAATTTTGGAACTTCCTTGCGGCGTTCCAGCACCTGCTGAAACGTCTTCACCAGGTCAAGCAGCGAAACAATCAGTTCGCCTTCCACCGCGTCGCCGGTATAAAGCTCGCGATCCGGCTTGGACCAGACGTTATCCTCGATCTGCTGCTTCTGGTACAAAAGCTGCGCCGCGTTCTTGAATTTCTCGTGCTCCAGCAGCCGGTGAACCAGTTCATCGCGGGGGTCCTGCTGTTCGTCCGGACCAGCCAGCGGATCGGCCGGCAGCAGCATCTTCGATTTGATGTGAATCAGCGTCGCGGCCATGTAAATGAAATCCGCGGACACGTCGATATCGAGCGTTTCCAGCTGGTGCAGGTAATCGAGATACTGCTCGGTAATCTTGGCGATGGGAATGTTGTGGATGTCCATCTCCTGCTTGCGGATCAAATCCAGCAGAAGATCGAGCGGCCCTTCGTAAACCGGCAGGTTCACGCGATACGGACTTGCCACTTCACTTCCCTCCCGCGGCCTTTACGAGGGCCTCGTCTTCCGCGTGGAACTCAGAAAGCAAGTGATGGCGTTTGATAAAATCATATTCTCGCTGCTCAGCAACAGCCGCGAAATAGCCACTGGCGTCACCGTAGCCATTCACGTCGCTGCGATCCACCGCGCTGCACAGTAACATTTCAGTCGACCTCTGTCGCAATTCCTCGACAGGCAGAAGGCTTATATCACTCAGGTGCTTCGGCGAGTTCATCATCTGAACAATCGAACGTTGCGCCTCAGCACTAAAGTACTTCTCGTCCACCCGGCACTGCTGCTTAGTGGGCAGCGATTGTTGGCTTCCGGCCGGCAACGCTATCGCCAGCAACGCAAAACCAAGCACGGGAGTCCTCATCATTTGACCCTCCCCACGACTATTGGCGCCGATTCCACAATACAAGCGCTGGCTCGGTCGAACGACGCGCGCCAATAATCTCAGACTGCCCGCGCCTCGTCCCACCCGAAAATTGCGTTCCGCACCCGCTTCATCGTGCTCCGCGCCACCGCCTGCGCCTTCTTCGATCCGGCGTCGAGAATATCCCACACTTCTTGCGGCCGTGCCTCAAATTCCTTGCGGCGTGCCTGAATCGGCTCGATCCACTTCACCAGGTTTTCGGCCATGGCCTTCTTGCAATCTACGCAGCCAATTCCCGCCGTGCGGCAACCCTGGTCAGACCATGCAATTACATCCGGCGGCGAAAAAAGCTTGTGATACGCAAACACGGGACAAACTTCCGGCCGCCCCGGATCGGTCCGCCGCGCCCGCTGCGGATCGGTCAACATGTTGCGCGCTTTCGTGCGAATCTCATCCGGCGAATCGCTCAACCAGATGGCGTTCCCGTAGCTCTTCGCCATTCGCCGCCCGTCCGTCCCCGGCAGCCTCGGCGTCTCGGTTAACCGCGCATCTGGCTCATGAAGGACGGGCACAAACTGAAGCGCTGGTTTCCACACCGGGTCTGAGTTTAGGAGATTTTCCGCGCCGATCTGCGCTGCGACCTTGGGCACGGTGCGGACGATCCACTCCACCTCCTGCCGAGGCATTGGACGTATATCGACGTAAGGAGATGGCCCAGGATCATACGCAAACAGGAAGTTACGCAGAGTGAGCGCCGCACTGAAATTGGCGTCTTCCGAGAGCCATTCGCGCGACACCCGCCAGCTGTTGAGAAAATTGAATCTGCGTGCGACCTCCCTCGTGAACTCCACATGCGGCACCTGATCCTCGCCCACCGGGACAAAATCGGCGTCGTAAATCACGATATCGGCCGATTGCAGCAGCGGATAGCCCAAGAAGCCGTAGGTACCCAGGTCGCGGTCCTTCAAATTTTCAATCTGTTCTTTGTACGTCGGCACGCGCTCCAGCCACGAAAGCGGCGTGATCATCGACAGCAGCACGTGCAGCTCAGCATGTTCGAGCACGCTCGATTGCACAAAGAGAGTCGATTTCGCGGGATCGAGGCCCACCGAAAGCCAGTCGGTGGCCACTTGGAGAGTGTTTTCGGCGATCGACGAGGTGTCTTCGTAATGCGTGGTCAGCGCGTGCCAGTCGGCGACGAAGAAGAAGCAGTCGTACTGCTCCTGCAGCTTCAGCCAATTCGAGAGTGCTCCGAAATAATGCCCTAAATGAAGACGGCCCGTGGGCCGCATGCCGCTGAGAACTCGCTTCTTGGTCTCTTTGCGCTTCGCCACTCTCGAAAAATTCTCCTCGCTGCGAATTTAGGAAGGAATCCTGGCGATGATACCAGCAACCGGCCGGTCTATAGCCCGAAAAGCTCGCGCAATCGTTTCGTTTGCGCGCGCGAAACGGGAATTTCGCTCGCGCGCTTATCGTCCATTTTCAGCATGTAGCTGGATTTGAACCACGGCACCACTTCCTTGATGTGATTGATGTTCACCAGATACGAGCGGTGCGGCCGCCAAAAAACGCCCGGATCGAGCGCCTCCATGAACTCCTCGACGGTGCGGTAATTGGACACTCCTTCGGCCGTGCGCGCGAATACGCTGATCGACCCGTCCTGAATCGACGCATAAATCATGTCATCGGCATCGATCAGCAGCATGCGCGATTGCGATTTCACCAGCAGTTTGGCCGGCTGATTCGATTGCGGCTTCTGAGCGGTGGCGCCCAGCTTGTCCACCAGCGTCTCCAGGCGCTCCACCTGCGAGGCGCGCTCTTCCACGGTGCGCTTCACGCGCTGCACTGCTTTGGCGAGGCGGTTCTTGTCAAACGGCTTCAGAATGTAATCGACGGCGTTAACCTCGAACGCCTTCACCGCGTAGTGGTCGTAGGCCGTGACGAAAACAATCTGCGGCATCTCCACGCCGCGATCCATCAGCCGCTTCACCACTCCCAGCCCATCCAGCCCCGGCATCTCCACGTCGAGAAACACTAGGTCCGGCTCGTGTTCTTTGATTAGCGTCAGCGCCTCGAGCCCATTCTTTCCCTGCGCCACGATGCTGACTTCCGGAAAAGACTTCAGCAGAAATGCCAGCTCGTCGCGCGCCGGGCGCTCGTCGTCGACGATGACGGTATTGATGGGCATGGCGTTTTTCTGGCGACCCTCGCTCCGGCGACCCTATTCTCGTTCTGGCGAAAAGTATAGCAAAACCGCATGTCTGCAGTCGGATGGTTCGAATTCGTACGGGGCTTAGGCTGCGGTACACTCGGATGCTCGCCGATGTTCAAGGAGCCCAGGTGAAGAAAACGACGAAACCCGCCAAGAAGAAAGCCGCCGGTCGTGTGAAAGTGCTCAGCAGCACCGAGCTGTGCCAAGGCCGCGTGTTTACCGTTCGCCACGACGAGATAGTTGAACCGGGTGGACTGAAGGCTACGCGGGACATCGTCGTTCACCCCGGCTCGGTAGTAATTATTCCCGTGCTGGACGATGGGCGCATCGTGCTGATCCGCCAATTTCGCTACGCCGCAGGGCAATATCTTTGGGAACTCGTCGCCGGCCACAAAGAACCCGGCGAAGATCCGGCCAAAGGCGCGCGCCGCGAATTGATGGAAGAAACCGGCTACACCGCCAAGCGCATTCGCAAACTTTTTGAGATTTTCCCTTCGCCCGGACTGCTAGGCGAGCGCATGGACATTTACCTCGCCAAAGGTCTTACCAAAGGCATCGCCCAGCCAGAGGAAGATGAAAGAATCTCGCAGAAAATCGTCACGCTGGCGGAAGCCGAACGCTGGATTCGTGAAGCGAAAATCCGCGACGCGAAAACCATTGCGGGGCTGCTGTACTACTCACATTTTGTGCGCCGCGACGCCGACTCATAACCCTCAATACGCCACCGTATGGAGCCCGCTCGGTATAACCGTATGTAAGGGTCCCACTTGCTTGCCTGCGACATGACGCTGTGTTAGTGTCGCTATCGTGAGGTGTTCAATGAGCGATAACGTCGGTTCAAGAATCAGTTTGTTCCTTGTCGGATTGGGTATCGGCGCAGTGGTGGGCCTGCTGTACGCACCGAAGTCCGGCGATGAGACACGGGATTACCTCTCAAAGAAGGCGGACGAGGGCCGCGACTACGCGCAAAAGAAAGCTCGTGAATTGCGCGAGCGAGCGGAAGACCTGGTAGAACGCAGTAAGGAGATCATGGCCCGCCAGAAAGATGCGGTCTCCTCCGCGGTGGATGCCGGCAAGGAAACCTACAAACGAGAATCAAAGATATCGTAGATTTTTGGAGGACACTCCATGTCCGGCTGGCTCGACGCATTCATCGTAATTGCCGCGCTCGCGATCTTCATCCAAATGTGCATTCTGGTGGCGATGTTCGCGCAAGTGCGCCTCGCCGTCACCACCTTCATGCGTATCGGAAAAGAGATGCAGGATAAGATCAATCCCATCCTGCTGCGCACCAACCGGATTCTGGAAAATTCAGAAGACCGCATCGCCAGCATCATGAGCGATGCCGCGGAAGTGACCAGACTGGCCCGGGGCCAGGCCCAGAAGGCGGACCGCGTGGTCACCGACGCTACCGAGCGGCTGCGGACCCAGATCATCCGCGCCGACCAGATCCTAACCGGCATGCTCGAAGTGATCGAGGAAGCCGGCAGCACTTTCCGGCGAAAGCTTTGGGAACCGGTAAATCAGGCTTCAGCGGTCATCAAGGGTATAAAGGCGGGTCTCGAGTTCTTGCGCCGTCCAGGCGGCGACAAAAGCGGCGAAGCCGCCACTCAAGACGAAGAACTCTTCATCTGAAGCGCCCGTTCCCGCTTGCAGCGCGCTGGCTAATTCTCGAAATCTAAAACCGATGGCGACCCGTTACTGCTGGGATGATTCTGATTGTGAAATCCAGCTGCCGCCGAGGACTTTCTCTCCCGAATAGAATACAGCAGCTTGCCCGGGTGTGATGGCGCGCTGCGGCTCGCGGAACTTTACGCGCGCCGTGGTTGTTGAGAGCGGCGTGATTTCCGCCTCGGCGGGTTGATGCCGATTGCGGATTCGCACCGCCGCTTGTATCGGCCCATCGGGCTGCTGGAAGGCAATCCAATTCACGTCGCGCACTTCGCAAGTGTCGCTGCGCAACTCGGCATCCTCGCCGACGACCAGGCGATTTCGCTCGCGGTCTAGCGCCACCACGAAAACCGGCCGCCCGATCGCCACGCCGAGTCCGCGGCGCTGCCCAACCGTGTAGTGATGCAATCCTTCGTGGCGTCCGACGATTTCGCCGGAAGTGAGCACGATCTCTCCGGCCTCGCTCGATAGCGCGCTCCCCTGCTCCTGCAAATAGTTTTCAATGAACCGCACGTAGCTGCCCGAAGGCACGAAACAAATTTCCTGGCTTTCCGGCTTATCCGCCACCGGCACGGCCAGCCGCCGCGCGATGGCGCGAACTTCCTGCTTAGTCAGCTCGCCCAGCGGAAATTCGGCGCGCGCAAGCTGCGCCTGCGTCAAGCCGAAAAGAAAGTATGTTTGGTCTTTCGATTGATCCACGGCGCGCAGCAATTCGTAGCGGCCCGTTTCCGCGTTGTGGCGAACGCGCGCGTAATGGCCGGTGGCGATGCGCTCGGCGCCGATCTGCCGCGCGGTGGTAAGCAATTGGGCGAACTTCACGTCGTTGTTGCAGCGCGTGCACGGAATGGGCGTGCGTCCCGCCAGATAATCCTCCACAAACGGACGCACCACCGTCTCTTCGAAAGCGCGCTCGAAATTGATCACGTAAAACGGAATGCCAAGATGCTCGGCCACGCGCCGCGCGTCGTATACGTCATCGATCGAGCAGCAGCGGTGCGGCGCGGGACCATCACCCTGCAGTTGTGGCAAGCGGCGCTGATTCCAAAGTTGCATCGTCAGCCCAACGATCGTGCGTCCCCGCTCGCGCAGCATCGCCGCCACCGTGGAGCTATCCACACCTCCGGACATGGCGACAGCGACCGCGCCGTCCGTTGGAGCCATTGCGCTCAAGTCCGATGCGGCTGCCGTGAACTCTCCGCATGCTGTATCGAGCGCAGCGCCGCGCGCGTTTTCGATTTGAGTATCAGTTGGCATGGTAATTTTTCAGGAGATCACCGGGCGGGCACGGCCGCTGCTGTTGAACGCGGCGAAATGGCGCGCAAGCGCTCCACCACGCTCGGCACCGTCGCGATGGCGTAGTCGATCTCCTCGGCGGTCGATGGACGGCCGAGGCTGAAGCGCAGGCTCGACCGCGCGTCGTCGTGCGACAGCCCCGCCGCCAGCAGCACGTGCGATGGTTCGGTCGATCCCGAGGAACATGCGGCGCCCGTGGAGCAAGCGATGCCCTGCAGGTCGAGCGCGATCAGTAACGCTTCGCCGCCCGCGCCGCGAAAAGTAATGTTCGAGGTGTTCGGCACGCGGTGGACGCGGTCGCCGTTGACGATCGCGTTTGGAACACGCGCGAGAAGCTCCGATTCTAGGCGGTCGCGCAGCGCTGCAATACGCGCGGAATCTTCCGACAATTTCAGACGGGCGAGTTCCGCGGCCTTGCCAAGCCCAACTATTCCCGGAACATTCTCCGTGCCGGGACGGCGGTCGCGCTCGGCGTGCCCACCGCGAAATCGCGGCACGATCGAAGTGCCGGTGCGAACGTACAGCGCGCCCACGCCCTTGGGACCGCAGAACTTGTGCGCCGAAATGGACAGCAGATCAACGCCTAGGCTGCCAACGTCCACTGGAATTTTCCCCGCCGATTGCACCGCATCGCAATGGAAGCAGACGCCAGCCTCGCGCGCGATGCGAGAAATTTCCTCGATCGGCTGAATGGTGCCAAGCTCGTTGTTCGCGTGCATCACGGTGATGAGCACTGTCTCAGGCCGCAACGCGCGGCGAATATTTTCGGGATCGATGATGCCCTGATTCTTGGGGCCGTGTTCGGCGGGAACGAATGTAACGTCGATTCCCTGCCGCTGGAGATCTTCGCAGGTGTGCAGCACGGCGTGATGATCGATCGAACTGGCGATCACATGCTTGCGCGGCTTTGTTGAAGCGGCGACTGCTCCATAGATAGCCAGGTTATCCGCTTCCGTGCCGCCGCTGGTGAACACGACTTCGCTCGGTTTCGCGCCGATCAAGGCCGCGACCGAATCGCGGGCCGCATCCACTGCCGCGCGGGCGCGCTGCCCAGGAGTATGCACCGAGCCAGCGTTGGCGAAGCTGTCGCGCAGGAACGGCAACATGGCGTCGAGCACCGCCGGATCGACGGGCGTGGTGGCATTGTAATCAAGATAGACGCGCATGTGTTGACCTCGAATCGCTGAGAAGCTCCAGAATATCGGCTCGTAACGAGGTGGTCAAGGATGAGGAACGAGAATCAACGGGCGCAAAATGACGAAACGAAGGCGAGCCGAATGTGTATCGATCTGGCTGGCACCCCGCTCTTTGTTTGCAATGACTTAGAGGCGCATTTACCCGAACATGTATCGATCTGCCACCCCAACGCGGAAGACCGTGTCGGGGACCCCGGCATCTCGCACCCCAATTCGCACGAGCGCATTGGGGGCCCCGCGATCTGAGAAGACCCAAGTGACTAATGATTAGGGACGAGTGGCTGGCAGGCAAAACCCAGTATTTCGTGCAATCGGTACCTGGCGCGAATAGTCGCGAACGCGCGCAGTTCTCCTTGCTGCTGGGGTCAGCCCATTCGGCGATGATGTTTTCGTACGCGCGCATAGCCACAGATCGACGGTAGCAAGACTGGGAGATATATTTCTACTGGTCAGAAGTACAGGAGCGGGCACCTGTACCGGACCGTCCGCTCTCGCGCCGCGGCCTGTTCACGAAACATTTTTGCGGCAAAAAGCGTATCTTTTAGCGAAGGGTAGGTGCAAGTCGCTCAAAGGGGTGTACGATGACAGATGGCGGCGTTCCGCGGCATCGGCGTTCGATTGGCGGTCCAGTAGTTCTAATCGCGCTGGGACTGATTTTTCTGGCGTGGAATTTCAGGCCCGGCGCCGATCCCTGGTGGATCATCTGGCACTATTGGCCCCTGATACTGATCTTTCTGGGCGTGGGAATGATATGGGACAGCTTCTGGGCCCGGAGCCATCCTGGGGGCGACACGCCGATCTCCGGAGTGTCCGTCGCATGGATCGTGCTGCTGGTGCTTTTCGTGATCGCACTGTGGCATGGAGGCGCCTACGCCGGCGGACGCGGCGGCAGCGGCTGGAACCGCTTCTGGAATTCGAATTCAGGTGACTGGGGAGACTGGGGCGATCGGAACGGTAGGGGCGACCATGGCAACTCGCAACACACGTCCAAAGCCGTAGAGTTGCAGGGTGCGAAAGAAGTTAACGTTCACGTGCAGATGCCGGCGGGCCAGCTGCGGCTCGATGGCGGCGCGGGCAAGCTGCTGGACGCTGATTTTCGTTACGAAGGATGGCAGGGGACTCCGCAGGTCAACTACACCGTCACGGACGGCCAGGGAGATTTGCAAATTACGCAGAACGGGAATTCGTCGCATTTCGGCAACAACTACAACGACTGGCGGCTGAATCTTGGCGGCGCGGCTCCAATGGATTTAAAACTCGAAATGGGCGCGGGGCAGGCGTGGGTGCGTCCGAATGGGCTCGATCTAAGCGAGCTAGACATCCATATGGGCGCGGGGCAGCTCGATCTCGACTTGACCAAGCTCGCGCCGAGCAACTTGCAGGCGGATATCGAAGGCGGCGCGGGACAGGCCCGCATCCATTTGCCGAAGGACGAGGGCGTGCGCGTTTTCGCCTCGGGCGGCATAGGCGCGGTGAATGCGGACGGATTTGGCCGCCAGGGCGATGCATACGTGAATGCGGCGTACGGCAAGTCAGCGAACAATATTGAGATGACGGTACATGGCGGAGTAGGCGAGATTGATTTGATCGAGGGAGACTGAGTTCGGCGCTATATGGTTAGGGCAACGAGCAAGGAACGCTGACGACTGGCTGCGACCGATGGATGCAGATCAACGGGGAGGCATTGTTCTTGGGATCGGCAGCGGGGCGATGGTCACCACCGTCTTCGGCGCAGTGTGGCTGGGATTGGGACTCGCAGCTATTAACGCGTTTTCTTGGTGGCTTGCAGTGGTGTTCGCGGTTTGCTGCCTTGGATTGTACGTCGCTTCACTGCGCGTACTTCGGCGCGGACGGAAGCTCCGCTCGAAAGGAGCCGCGCCACGGTGGAGCGCAAAGATGCGCAACGGATTCATCTGGGCGGTGGTTGCCGAGATCGTGGGATGTCTGGCCGTTATTTTGATCTGCAATCTGCTGCGCCGCGCGGATCTGATACCCGCGGGGATCGCGCTGGTGGTTGGCCTGCACTTTCTCCCGCTCGCGAAAATATTTCGAGCGCCAATTTACTACGCGACAGGAATGTTGATTCCGCTTTGGTGCGTTGCTTCCTTCCTTTTGTTTCGCGGGCCGGCGATCGACGTGGCGGCCGCCATTGGAACCGGCATCGTTCTTTGGCTCACGTCGGCGTACGGCCTGATTCGTGCGCGCACGTTGCTTGCATTATCACCAGGCGAAAGTGCGCTAGGCACTGCGCAGCCCTGAGCGGGCGCCCGTCAGGCGCCCGCTCAGGCGCCCGCTGAGGCTAAGGTATTATGCGCTAGTGATTGTCGTCGCGGTCGTGGTGGCTGTTGTCGTCGTGGTGGCCGTTGTCGTTGTCGTCCCAATCCTGCTGGTTGTGCCAACGATTGTTGTCCGAGTCCCACCAGCGGTGATCGTGGCTCCAGCAATATGCACGTGCGTCGTGAAGTTCGTGGCGAGCGTGATCGGCTTGCGAGCTGTCGGCACCGTGATGGTCGATCGCTTTACGCAAATGATGGGCAGCCCTTTCGGTGCGTTTCTGGCAGTTATCGGCACGGAGCTGGGGAGCGCCGAGCAGCATGACGAATCCGGTAAATGCCGCAGCCGCCAGCGTGAACCTGGAATACCAAGAGCGTGGTCGTTTTCGCATCGTCGAAAGCCTCCATGTGATCCTTGGCAATCGCAGTGCCTTGCCGCTGCGCCCCGGAAGTCATTCTGCTGGCGTACCATGCGGCCGACCAGCCCGGGGGCTTCGTCGGCCGCCCGAGGTAGATTTTTCAGAACAAAAGTAAAAACGGGCTGGGGGCAACAATGGCAGGCGCATACCTGACGGCACCCGGCGCAACGGAGCGCGTTACTTAAAGGCGGCAACGTCGGCGGATGGCTTTGACCGATTAGTGGGTCTCCGATAGAGTCGGAGATGCGGCACGACAGTCGCGCAAGGGGACGGCACGGTTGAAATCGTGCCCTGACGAGCCGGTGCAGAAAGCCGGCGCGAACGCGGGATTGCCACATGCGAGCGCGATTACATAGGAGCCGAACTTGGCGCGACCGATCATCACACTGACCACGGATTTTGGCACGGGCGATTATTTCGTCGGGGCGATGAAGGGCGTGATTTTGAGCATCAATCCCGACGTGACTATCGTGGACATCACCCATAATGTGCTGCCCCACGATGTGCTGGACGGCGCGCTCACGATCGGGAACGCATACAAATATTTTCCGCCGAAGACGATTCATGTGGTGGTGGTCGATCCGGGAGTGGGAACCACGCGGCGTCCGCTGCTGGTGGCCGGCGACCAGCACTATTTTATTGGCCCTGATAATGGCGTGTTTTCGTCGGTGTACGATCAGACGGAAGCGCTGCACGTCTGGAACGTGATTTCCGAGCACTATTTCCGCCAGCCGGTGAGCAACACCTTTCACGGCCGCGACATTTTCGCGCCAGTCGCGGCATGGCTGACCAAATCTTGGCAGACGTCGGCGTTTGGCGAGGTGATTACCGATTTCGTCCGCTTCGGATTGCCCAAACCGAAAGTAAACGGCAACATCGTGAAGGGCGTGGTGCTGCGCGTCGACCACTTTGGGAATTTGATTACGAATTTAACCCCCGCGGATGTGCCGGCGCTGGCGGAAGCGGAGGGGAAATTCACCATCAAGGCCGGCAATGGCCAAATCACGAAAATGGTGCCGACGTTTTCGCAGGCAGCTCCCGGCGAAGCCGTGGGAGTGATTGGCTCGACCGGGCACATCGAGATCGCGGTGAATAAGGGCAGCGCCTCCAAGGCGCTGGGAGCGGCGCGCGGCGCCGAAGTTACCGTCGAGTTGGGGTAGCGAGCTGTTCCCTCCTGTAGGCAAATTAAGCCAGAGTTCAAAGCAGATCCCTGTCGACCGGCAGCGTAATCTCAGACGGCGACGCCGGGGTTGCCAGCTTCCTCGCGGGCCAGCGCTTCCGCGCCGTGGGGCCCGATTGG
>Ga0307373_10002267_pt1 | contig 34836 bp, 33 predicted proteins | sample OX2MG_FD_202534 | JGI IMG/M metagenome (GOLD analysis project Ga0307373, IMG submission 202534) | Soil microbial communities from Risofladan, Vaasa, Finland - OX-2 | ecosystem: Environmental > Terrestrial > Soil > Coastal area > Acid sulfate soil | place: Finland: Risofladan, Vaasa | collected...
GTCTTCAGCGAGAGCATCACCGAATACCGGGACCAGAGCGGGGAGTTGGTGGTCACCGCCCGGGGTGTCGGAGTCCGTACCGAAAGGGTGGTGGAGTCCTGATGGCCCTCAAGGCAGCTGATCTCAAACCGGGGGACAAGTACGTGTCGGTGATCGTGGAGAACCTGTCCCGAACCCAGATCGTCCAGTACGCCGGGGCTTCGGGGGACTACAACCCCTTGCACACCGATGAGGTCTTCGCCACCCAGGCGGCCGGCTATCCGACCGTCTTTGCCCACGGCATGCTGACCATGGGCATGACCGGCCGGCTGCTCACTGACTACGTCGGTGACGCCCGTCTGACCCGTTACGGGGGACGGTTCACGTCCCAGGTCTGGCCCGGGGACACCCTCACCGCCACCGCCACAGTGGACGAGGTGAGGGACGATGACGGCCGCAGGATCGTCGATCTGACCGTGCGCACCGTCAACCAGGACGGAACCGAGGTCTTTTCCGGCTACGCGTCAGCCCTGGTGGACTGAGCCCCAGGCCGTTCGGGAGCTCTCTACCGATGCTGCACGAGGACCGCCGGCGGGCCATGTCCTTCGGGGCCGATCCGGGCCTGTACGACCGGACCCGGCCGTCCTATCCCGACGCCCTGGTCGACCGGCTGCTCGCCGATGGAGCCGGTGACGTGCTCGATGTCGGGTGTGGAACGGGCATCGTCAGCCGGCTCTTCCTGGCCCGGGGCTGCCGGGTCCTCGGCATCGAGCCCGACGATCGGATGGCCGCCTACGCCCGCCAGTCCGGCCTGGCCGTGGAAGCGGGTCGCCTGGAGGCCTGGGACCCGGCCGGCCGCTCTTTCGACCTGCTGGTGGCCGGTCAGGCCTGGCACTGGGTCGACCCCGAGGCGGGAGCGGTCAAGGCCACCGAGGTGCTGGGACCGGGCGGGCGGATCGGACTGTTCTGGAACTGGGCCATGCACCCTCCCGAGGTTGGCGAGGCCTTTGCCGCCATCTACAGCCGGCTGGCCCCCGGGCTCGACGGTCACTCCATCGTCCTCGGCATGGGAGCCGATGACCGCTTCGGGCTGGCCGCCGCCGGCTTGGCCAAGGCGGGATTCGAACGAATCGAACAGGCCGAGTTCCGCTGGCCGGCCACCTACACCGCGGCCCACTGGCATGACCACCTGCTCACCCACAGCGATCACCAGACCATGGATCCCACCGATCGTGAACGGCTGCTGGCGGCGCTGGACCAGCTCATCGAGAATCAGCTGGGTGGCTCCTTCACCACCACCTACCGGACCGTCCTGGTCACCGGAGTGAGCCCGAGGAGCTAGAGCTGCGCTAAAGCTCGCCCCGGTAGCTGCGGGCCGTTCCCCAGCCGTAGAGGCGGGGCACCAGGTGGCGCACAGCCAGTGCGGCCCGGAAGGGGCCGGGGACGAAAAACTCGCCCCGGCCGGCCTCGATCGCCTTGACCACGGTGGCGGCCACCCGGGAGGGTGGGATGGGCTTGGGAAAGGAACGGGCGTAGGCGTGGCCCCGGGCCTCGAAGAATCCGGTGTCCACCACGCCCGGATCCACGATGGAGACCCCCACGCCTTTGGAGGCCACCTCCACCGAGACTGCCTCGGCCAGGCCCACCTGGGCGAACTTGGTGGCCCCGTAGGCGGCCTCCATCGGCGGTCCAAAGCGGCCGGCCACCGAGGCCACCACGCAGACTCGGCCCCGGCCCCGTTCGACCATGCCGGGCAGCACGGCCCGCATGGCATAGGCCGTGCCGAGGAAGTTGACGCCAACCATCCGCTCGAGGTCGGCCAAATCCATCTCGTCAAAGCGCCCGTACGCTCCGCTCCCGGCGTTGGCCACCAAGACATCCACCGGGCCTAGCTCGGCCTCGACCCGAGTCAGAGCGTTCTCCAGGTTGGCCCGGTCGGACACGTCGGCAGCCACCGCCAGCCCGGTGCGAGCTAGTTGCGAGCTGGCCGAGACCACCGCATCCAGATCGGCCTGGTGGCGGGCCAGGAGGGCGACCCGGGCGCCCCGACCGACCGCCTCCTCCGCCACCGCCCGGCCGATGCCACGGGAGGCGCCGGTGACCACCACCACCGACCCCGGCCAGCTGAATCGCTCGAGAGAAACCATGCACGAAGTATGCAGTGACCCGGGCCGCCGGAGGAGCAGGAGGGAAGGATCAGAAGCCGAGGCTGGGATTGGCCACCGAGGCCACCGTGGCCGTGCCGATCCGACCCCGCCGGTCGTACAGATCGCAGCCCCCCACCGCCACCGCCCCGTCGCTGATATGGGTCGTGACGTCGAGGCCGAGCCACTCCCCTTCCGGGAGCCGGGCCAGGTAGACGGTGAGGTCACCGTTGATGAAGCCGAGCCCGGCATCCCCGGAGTTGGACAACGGGTTGGCCAGATCGGCGGCTCCAGCCGCCCGCACGAAAGGACTCGGACTTTCACCCTCCACCAACTCCCTGACCTCCCGCACCCAGGCCCGCTTGCGGGCGTAGGTGCCGAAGCCGCCGGTACCGGTCATGCGGATGTCCATAGGGAAGCGCCGCCCGTCAGGGAGCTCGGACGGCTCCGGCAGTGCCTCGGGGTCGGGAACCTCCCAGGCTTCCTGCCCCCAGACCCGACCCGGCACCGGCGGACCGCCGCGCATCATGAGGGCGCTGGCCCGGGCCACCTCACGACCCTCGCAGAGGATGGTGACCTCGGCCACCTTCACCCGGTGGCCGTCGCGCACCACCTCAGTGGAGACGGTCACCGGGGACATCGGGGCGGCCCGGAAGAGGTCGATGGTCAGGCGCACCGGGGTCATGCCACCCCCCAGCTCCTTCTCCTCCACGGCTCGGGCGGCCAGGGCGGCCAGCAGCCGCCCGTGCAGCATCTGGTCGGACCAGGGGCTACGGGCATCGGGGGAAGGGACCAGAGCACCGCCGGCTCGGGTGAAGAAGGCGCCTGCCACTCCGGTCAGGGCCGATTTCGGCGGGGGCGCAGGGCAACCCACCAGACGCCGACCATGGTGGCCAGCGCCCCCAGCAACAGGGCGGGCTTGCGTGCGGATCGGGGAATCTTCATTCCATCACTCCTACTGGTGTCGGGGCCCCGACCGCGATCCGGGCCGGCTCGGCCGCCGGGTTCCGCCGTCGGATGTCGGGAATGGTGAGGCCGACAGCGGCGGCCAGCAGGCTGACCAACGAGCCAACCAGGAAGGCGCGGTCGTAGCCGGACGTGAGGGCCCGGCCGACCACGGCGGGCTGGGCGCCGTGGACCAGGGTGACGGCCGCCCCGCCCCGCACCAGGGCATCGGTCCGATCGGCGGCCAAGGTGGCCAGGGCGGCCAGGCCGATGGAGCCGCCCACCTGTCGCGAGGTGTTGAGGAGGCCGGAAGCCAGCCCGGCCTGGGTGTAGTGCACCCCAGAGGTGGCTACTGCGGCCAAGGGTGTGAAACAGAGACCCACTCCCACCGACACCAGGATGCCCGGGACCAGGATGCCGCTGGGGTAGTGACTGTGCAGCCCCAGGTGCCCCATCCAGAAGAAGCCCCCGGCGGACATCACGATGCCCACCACCAGGATTGGCCGGGCCCCGGCGTGGCCCATCACGCGGGAGCTGATCTGGGCTCCCAGGATGATGCACACAGCCATGGGCAGGAAGGCTCCGCCGGCCTTCAGCGGGCCGTAGCCGAGCACACTTTGCATGTAAAGGGAAAGGAAGTACCAGAAGGAGAAGAAGATGGCCCCGGTCAGCAACATGACCACGTTGGCCGCAGCCAGGGTGCGGGAGCGGAACAGACCCAGGGGCACCAGAGGGGCCGCCGAGCGCATCTGGATGACCGCGAAGGCGCCCAGTAGCACCACCGCCACTCCGAGGACCCCGAGGGTGCGGACCGAGCCCCACGGGACGGTGGCCGTGTCGACTATGGCGTAAACGAGGGCGGCTAGGCCGGCGGTGACAGTGATGGCCCCGGCCACGTCCAGGCTGCGGGCCTCGGTCGGCCTGCGTCCCTCGGTCAGGTAGGCCAGGCCGGCAGCTATGGCCACCGCGCCGATGGGCACGTTGACGAACAGAACCCACCGCCAGGACAGGTAGTTGGTGAGCACGCCGCCCAGGATCCCTCCGGCGGCTCCCCCGGCCCCGGCCACCGAACTCCACGTGCCCAGGGCGCGGTTCCGGGCGGCGCCTTCGTCGAAGGTCGTCATGATGATGGTTAGGGTGGCCGGGGACAGGATGGCACCACCGAGGCCCTGGGCGGCTCGGGCGGCGGTCAGCATGTTGGAGCTGTCGGCCAGGCCGCCGGCCAGACTGGACAGGGAGAAGAGGCCCAGGCCGAGGACGAAGATGCGCCGGCGCCCGAACAGATCGGCGGCCCGTCCGCCCAGCAGGAGGAACCCGGCGAAGGTCAACACATAGGCGTTGACCACCCACTGCAACCCCGAAGCGGAGAAGTGCAGGTCGCTCCGGATGGACGGAAGCGCCACATTGACGATCGACACATCCAGCACCACCATGAACTGCGCCAGGCAGGCCAGGGCCAGAATGCGGCCATGACGGACCGGCGCGGGGTGCTCGGAGCTCACCCGGGCGAGACTAACGCCGGTGAGTCAATGGTCCTCACCAACGGCCGCCTGGAGGAGAACGGCCCCTCCGTCGACATCGCCGCCGAAAGAGGCTGGGTGGTCGACATCCGCCCCCACGCCAAGGGCGTCGGAGCAGCCGTCCCGGACACGGAGTGGCTCGACGCCCGCGGGGGGCTCATCCTGCCCGGCCTGCACGACCACCACGTTCACCTGCGGGCGGCCGCCGCCGCTCTCGACTCGGTCGAAGCCGGCCCTCCGGCGGTTCGCAACCAGGCCGAACTGGCCCGGGCCCTGGACCGGCCGGGATCGGGCTGGATCAGGGCGGTGGGCTACCACGACTCGGTGGCCGGGTCCCTGGACCGCCACGCTCTCGACCGGCTCGCCCCCGGCCGACCGATCCGGGTACAGCACCGTTCGGGAGCCCTGTGGGTCCTCAACAGCGCCGGCCTGGCCGCGCTCGAGGCGGCCCTGCCTGCCCACGCCGGAGTGGAGAGGGACCGGGAAGGACGGCCAACGGGCCGGCTCTTCCGCATGGACGATTGGCTGGCCGGACAGATCCAGCCGGCCCCGATCGACCTGGCCGAGGTCGGGACCCGGGCCGCCCGGGCCGGGGTCACCGGATTCACCGAGGCGGGCCCGGAACCCACCCCGGCCACGCTGAGTTGGCTGGCTGACCAGCGGGCGGAGGGACGTCTGGCCCAGCGACTGGTGGTCATGTCCCCGACCAACGGGGTCGGCGGGGTGCCGGAAGACGGCACCGCCCCCGGAGCGAGAGACGGTGGGCTGGTTTGGGGGCCGGCCAAGTTCCTGCTGGACGATGACGATCTGCCCGGACTGGAGGAGTTGACCCACCGCTTCGACCGGGTGCATCGACAGGGCCGGCCGGTGGCGGTGCACTGCGTGACCCGGGCCCAGCTCTTTCTCACCCTGGCCGCCCTGACTGAGTCACGCCCGGCGGTCGGGGACCGTATCGAGCACGGATCGGTCATCCCATCTGAGGCGGTGGCGGACATCGCCCGCCTGGGCCTGGCCGTGGTCACCAATCCCGGCTTCATCCTCCAGCGGGGTGACGAGTACCGCTCCGACGTGGAGCCGGCCGACCAGCCCCACCTCTACCGGGCCCGGTCCTTGCTCGACGCTGGGATCGCGGTGGCGGCCGGCACCGACGCCCCCTTCGGCCCGGCCGACCCCTGGACGGCCATGCGGGCAGCCGTCGAACGCAGGACCGCTGACGGCCGGCCCCTGGGCCCGGGGGAAGCGGTCAAGGCGGGAGCGGCTCTCGGGCTATTCCTGGCCGACCCGCTGAACCTGCCCCGGTCCCGGCGCATCGAGGTCGGGGGCCCGGCCGATCTCCTCGTCCTCGGCTGCCCTCTGAGCGAGGCCATCGCGACCGGGACCGGCGCGGACGTGATGGCCACCGTCATTGGAGGAAGGATCGTCCACTGTGAGTAATGAAGCTGAGGCACGATTGATCCCCGGTGCACCCCTGGTCCCCCTGCCCGCCCAGCCGGAGGGGCTGGCCTGGCCGACTACCGAGTGGGCCGAAGGACCGGCACCGGACGGACTCGGGCCGATGTTGGACGCGGCCATGGATCCGAACGGGCCGCTGGCCCACACCTACGCCGTGGTCGTGATCCAAGCCGGTCGACTGGTGGCCCAGCGCTACGGCGGGGCCCTCCCCCACTTCGACCGGCCGGCCGAGCCCGTTACGCCCGAGACGCCGTTGTTGTCCTGGTCCATGGCCAAATCCGTCCTGCACGCCCTGTTGGCCCGTCCGGTGGCCGATGGTCGCCTGACCCTTGGGGCGGCGCCGGCGGGGATCGCGTGGACGGTGGGAGGGTCCCCGGCGCCCGCCGATGACGTGCGCCGGCTCATCACGACCCAGCAGATGCTGGAAATGCGCGACGGGCTCGACTTCAACGAGGACTACGTGGACGACCGGATATCCGACACCATCGCCATGCTCTTCGGGCCCGGGCAGGAAGATGTCGTCGCCTACAGCGCAGACCGCCCGCTTCGACATCAACCGGGAGAGGTCTTCAACTACTCCAGCGGCACCAGCAACCTCTTGGCCGCCGCCCTCGGGGGGGTGGTGGGCGGCCAGGCGGAGATGGTTGCCTTGGCCGAAGAGAAGTTGTTCAAGCCGATAGGGATGACCTCGGCCCGCCTCGGCTTCGACGGGGCCGGGCAGTGGGTGGCCTCCAGCTACGCCTACGCCACCGCCCAGGACTGGGCCCGGTTCGGCTATCTGTACCTGCGCGACGGTTGGTGGGAGTCGGTCCGGGTGCTACCCGAGGGCTGGGTGGACCACGGCCGGCGGCCGCGCTCGGTCGACCCTGAGGACGGGTCCGTCTATGGCGCCCACTGGTGGGTGGTCGAAGACGGGCGGGGCACCTTCCGGGCCAGTGGCTACACCGGCCAGTCCATCCTGATCTGCCCCACCCTGGACGCGGTGGTGGTCCGGCTGGGGAACACGCCGGCCGAGCACTATCCCGACCTTGGCCGCTGGCGGGCCGGGGTGCTCGACGCTCTGGAGGCCTGAGGACCCGGAAGTCTGAGGCTCAGCCCTACTGAGCCGGGACCGTGCCCAGCCGCCCGGCCCGGAAGTCCTCCAGGGCCTGGGCGATCTCCGCCCTGGTGTTCATGACGAACGGCCCGTAGGCCACCACCGGCTGGCGGATGGGCCGACCGCCGAGCAGGAGCACGTCGAAGTTCGGGCTCGAACTGTCCTGTCGGTCGGAGGCCGAGACGGTCAGGGTGTCCCCCGCCCCGAACACGCCGAGTTGTCCGGTCCGCACGTCCGTGCGGGCCAGGCCGAAGTGGCCCCTGCCGGCCATCACATAGGCCAGGGCATTGAAGTCGGCCCTCCACGGGATGCTCAGCGATGCCCCCGGGTTCAGCGTGGCGTGGACCAGAGTGATCGGCGTGTGGGTCACGCCCGGGCCCCCGTGGCCCGCCACGTCCCCGGCAATGACCCTGACCAGAGCGCCCCCGTCGGGCGAGGTCAAAAGGCCCACCTCCCCGGCCCGGATGTCCTGGTAGCGGGGCGCCACCATCTTGTCCTCGGCTGGGAGGTTGACCCACAGCTGGAAGCCATGGAAGAGCCCGCCGCTGGCCACGAGGTACTCGGGCGGAGTCTCGATGTGGAGGATGCCGGCTCCGGCCGTCATCCACTGGGTGTCCCCGTTGGTGATGAGCCCACCGCCCCCGTTGGAGTCCTGATGGGCCATCTGGCCGTCGATCATGTAGGTGACGGTCTCGAAGCCCCGGTGGGGGTGCCAGGCGGTGCCCTTGGGCTCTCCCGGGGCGTAATCGACCTCGCCCATCTGGTCCATGTGGACAAAGGGGTCGAGATCGGCCAGTTCCACTCCGGCAAAGGCCCGCCGGACCGGGAATCCCTCCCCCTCGAAGCCGGAAGGAGCGGTGGTTAGCGACCGCAGCGGGCGCTCGATCGCCCCGGGGCCGGCCGGGGGAACCGGGGTCAGGCTCAGGTTGTCCTCGACAGTTATGGCGGGCATGTCGTCTCCAGTGCGCTCACGGCCGCGGGGACGTCCCCTGCGTTGAGCGGCACCGCTTCCAACATTACTTGCTCGTGCAACATTCCCGCTGGGCGGGAGGGGATCGCCGCCCCAGGGCGGTGAGTGCCGAGCCGGCGAACGTCTCAGGCCGTCTGGGCCTTGCCCGCCCCGCTGGGGTGGACGCGGCGGGACTGCTGTCGGCCCAACTCGATCCAGCGGGCCGAGGTCAGCGCGGCCATTCCCAGGATCCGGTCGCGCTCCCGGCCCCGGAGGGGCCTGGACTGGCGCCCGATGAGCAGGTCCCAATCGGGACCGGTCACCTCCATGCACACCGGGTCGGCGGGACCGTCCGCCCCCCCGCCCTTGACGCCGTCCCGGAAGGCGGCCAACCAGGAGGTGTGGGGCACGGCCCCGCTGCCGGCCACCAACTCGCCCTGCCGCTCGAGCAGGCAGACCCAGTCGGCTCCGACCAGCTGGCTGGCCTGCTCGACGGTTAGACGGGCCAGCTCGGCCAGGTCCTCAGCCTGCATCAGGGCACAGGCGGACTCGAAGGCGGCCCGGGTGGGATCGGCCGGGGCGGACGAATCGGGGTGTATGTCCTCGATGCGCACCCCGTCCACCTGGCGGACCTCGGCCAGCATCAACTCGATGAGGTCATCGCTGGGCAGATCGACCACCAGATCGTCCACGGCCACGCCGCCGTCGCGCTCGACTACCTCGATGCCGACCACGTCGCCATGAATGGCGCCGACCCGGCTGGCCACGGCTCCCAGCGCTCCGGGGCGGTCGGGCAGCCAGATCCTGAGTACCAGTCGGCTCATGACCGAGACGCTACGCCAGGCGTGTTAACGGAGTGAGTCCCGGCCGCCAACCGATTATGAACGCTGATCCAGGTGGCCCAGCTCGTTGAAGCTGCGCAGGCTCGGCCCCCGATCGGTCACCGCCACCCGGCAGATGGCGGCCACCCCCAGGAACATCCGCCACGAGGTCTCGTCCCCGGCTCCCAGGGCCCACGCCACCGCCGCCTTGATGGGCGACACGTGGCTCACCACGATCACGTCCTCGGACCGGGCCAGCTCCGAGAGATCCTCGCAGGCCAGCCTGACTCGGGCCCCGCACTCCTGCAGCGTCTCGCCACCCGGGGGCCGGTAGGAGGGGTCCGACCGCCAGCGGGCCCACTCGCGTGCCGGCACCCCCTCGAGGGGCAGGCCGTCCCATTCCCCGTAATCGAGCTCCACCCAACGCCCGTCGATCTGAATGGGCCGGCCGGCGCTGACCACCTCGGCGGTCTGGCGGGCCCGCTGCAACGGGCTACTGATGACCGTGGCCTGTTCGGGCAGGACGGCCCGCAGGGCCTCGGCCTGAGCGACTCCGTTGGCATCCAGGGGCGGATCGGCCCGGCCCTGGAGCCGGCCGGAGGCGTTGACGGCCGTCCGGCCGTGCCTGACCAGGATCAGCACGGGCGCCGGTCGGGGGATGGTCGGGTCAAGGCCGGACCAGTAGGCGCCCGCACTGCTCACAGGTGATCAACGAGTCGGACGGTGCCTTCCTGATGCGGTCCAGCTCGGTGGCAGGCAGGCTCAGGTGGCAACCGCCGCAGGCGCCGTTGTGAAGGGAAGCCACCGCTACTCCCCCGAGCCGGGAACGCAGCAGGTCATAGCGCTGGAGGAGATCGGCCGACACCTCCACGGCCAGGGCCGCCCGGGCTCTGGCGTGCTCGGCCTCCTCGGCTTCCAGGGCGGCGTCCTCCACCTCCAGCTGGGCCTCCGCCTCCGATCGACCCCGCGACAGGGTCCCCGCCTCGGACTCCAGCGCCGCCACCGCCGCCTCAGCCGGCTCGGCTTCCTCCATGGCCTCGAGGACCAGATCCTCCAGGCGGGAGGTCCGGGCCCGCAACCCGTCGGCCTCGGAGGACAGGGCCTGAAGGTCGCGGGCGGCTGAGACCTCGCCTGAGTACATCCGCCGCTCGATCCCGGTCAGGCGCTCGTTGTTGGCGGCCAGCTCGGCTTCCAGGTCGGCCTGGCGCCGGCGGATGGCATCGCGCCGGCCCACCGCCTCCAGATGCCGGCGCCGCAGTTCCGTGAGCGCCTCGGTGACCTCGGCCAACTCGGCCCGGAGCGGGTGGTGCTGGCGGCGGTGGCGCAGCTGGTCGCCCACGGTGTCCTGTTCCTGGATCTCGAGAAGTCGGCGGGGGGCGTCGGTCATGGTGAGCTGGTGGTCGTGGTGGTCGGTGAACTGGTGGTCGGTGAACTGGTGGTCGTGGTCGTCGGTGAACTGGTGGTCGTGGTCGTCGGTGAACTGGTGGTCGGTGGGCTGGTCGTAGGTGGACTGGTCGTCGGGGGGCTGGAGCTGCTCGGGGAGCCCGAGCTGGAAGGACCAGTGGTCGGTGGGCTCGAGGTGGGCGGGGCGCCGTTCGGGGCGGTAGTGGAGGTCGAACCGGTAGGGGCCTTTACCGGGGCCAAGGTAGTGGTGGGCGAGGGCGACGTTCCGCCAGCGTTGGAGTAACCGCTCCCGTAGGTGCCGTTGTAGTTGGAGTAGCCCGAGTAGCTGGGCGGAGGCCAGGCGATCGAGCTGGACCGGCCGAAACCCGTGGGCACCAGGTCCATCAGGGGCTCATCGGGTTGGCCGGCCAGCGAAGCGGACATGAACGCCTGCCAGATCCGAGCCGGAAACGTGCCACCGGCCACCGCCGTCCCGTATACGTCGTTCATGGGGACCACACCGGCCGGAGATCCCATCCACACCGCCGAACACAGCTGGCGTGAGAACCCGACGAACCAGGCGTCCGCGTAGTCCGAGGTGGTGCCGGTCTTGCCCGCCACATGATGACCGGGGATGCCGGCCGCCGTGCCCGTACCTCTCGCCACCACCTGCTCCATGGCTGCGGTGGTTTCTTCGGCGGCGGCGGCCGAAGCCACCTGCCGACCGGCGCGGTCCCCGTCGTTCTCGATAAGCCGGCCGTCAGAGCCCACGATCTTCTGAATGAAGTGGGGGGCATAGCGGATGCCTCCGTCATCGATGGTGCAGTAGGCCGACGCCATCTGGAGGGGTGTCAGCTCCTCGGTGCCCAACGGAAGCGACGGCAGGGCGGTGAGAGGGCTGGTGATCCCCAGCTGGCGGGCCATGTCCACCACCTTGCCCAGGCCTACCGCCGCCCCCAGGCGGAGGTAGGCACAGTTGACCGAGTTGGCCAGGGCGTCGGTGAGGCTGACACTGCCGAACGCCTCGCCCTCGTAGTTCTGGGCCGTGTAGGGGGCGAAGCCGGGTATGTCGATGTGGCAGGGTCCGGACCCGTTGATGTAGTCGTTCGGGGAGTAGCCCTCGGAGATGGCCGCCATCAGCACGAAGGGCTTGAACGAGGAGCCGACCTGGCGCCCCGAGCCTCCCCGGCCAGTGGCGACGTCGTACTTGGCGTAGGCGAAATCCGTTCCGTTGGCCAAGGCCCTTACTCCTCCGCCGTTGGGATCCACTGCCACCACCGCGGCAGTGAAGCGGCCGGAGGTGTCGGGTAGTTCGGTGCGCAGGGAGGCCAGAGCGGCGGCCTGCATCTTCGGATCGAGCGTGGTGGTGATGCGCAAGCCGCCATCGAAGACCTGGTCGTAGCGTTGGGTGGCCGATGCCCCCAGCCTCGGATCGGACAGCAGGGCATCGGTCACCTCCTGCACGAAATACCCGTTCTGGCCCTCCGGCGGGGCCGGGTTGTGCAGGGTGGTGGGTAGTCGGCCATGTTGGGCGGTCCGCGCCGAGACAGCCGTGATGTACCCGTAGCGCTGCATGAGGGAGAGGACGACCGCCCGCCGGGCCCGGGCCTGACCCGGCTCAGCCAGGGGGTCATAACCGGAGGGATCCTGGATGATGCCGGCCAGCAGGGCGCTCTGGGCCAGTCCCAGTCGGGCGGCGGGAATGTCAAAATAGGCCTCGGCCGCCGCCTGGATCCCGTAGGCACCGTTGCCGAAGTACACCGTATTGAGGTAGTCGCCCAGGATCTGGTCCCGCGAGATCTCATCCTGCAGACGGACAGCGTCCACCGCCTCGTGGATCTTCCGGCTGAGGGTCTTCTGGGACGTGAGGACGGTGTTCTTGATCAGCTGCTGGGTAATGGTCGATCCGCCCTGGCGCGATCCGCCGTGGCGCAAGTCGGCGGCGGCGGCCCGCAGGATCGAGCGCACGTCGATGGGCCCGTGGCTGAAGAAGCTGTGATCCTCAGCGGCCAACACCGCGTCGACCGTTATCCGGGAGATGGCCGAGAGGGGCACCGGAGTGCGGTTGACTCCGCCGTCGAGGACGGCCAAAACGTTCCCGTCGCGGTCATAGACCACCGAGGGTTGGGCCAGTGCCCCCAGGCGGACCGGTGCCTCGGCCGAGTGGCTCACCGTGCCGGCCAGGGCCAGGCGGGCCAAAAGGACCAGGGCCACCAGGGCCAGGGCGAGGACGGCCCCGGCCGGGACCATCACCATGCAGAGCCGCCCCACCCGCGTCTTCACCTCGGCCAGAGGGTACCGGGGCACCCGGGGGGACCGGGTGCCGCCCTACGCTGTCGGGCTGTGGCCTCAGGGGGAGCGGAGGAGGACCGGATCACCGTGGTGGTGGCCGATGACGCCGAGGACATCCGCCTGATGCTGCGGCTCAGCCTGGAGCGCGATGGGGATATGAAGGTGGTGGCCGAGGCCGCCGACGGTGCGGCGGCGGTGGCTATGGCCGGCCTGCACCACCCCGATGTACTGATCCTCGACCTCAACATGCCCGGCATGGACGGCCGGGCCACCATCCCGGCCGTGCTGCAGGCCTCCCCCCTAACCAGAGTCGTGGTCATGTCCGGCCACGACCACAGCTACGCGGAGGCCGATGTCCTCGCCCTGGGAGCGATCGGCTACGTGGAGAAGGGCGGATCCGCCACCGCTACCGCCGAGGCCGTGCGCCGCCTGGCGAGCGGGCACTGAGCCGGGTCCCGGCCGACCCCAGCTCCGGCCATCACCCGCAGTCCGGGTTCCACTCGGTCGAGTGGCTGGCCGAGTTGATCGGAACGGCGCTGTTGGTGACCGGCGGGCTGTCGGCCGTCAGCTTCGACTTTTCACCCCATTCGCCGCTGGCCACGGTACTTCCCTCCCCTTCTTGGCGTCTGCTGGTCACCGGGGTTCTCTTCGCCTCCAGCGGCGCGGTGGTCACCATCTCCCCGCTCGGCCGGCGCAGCGGTGCGCACCTGAACCCGGCGGTCACCTTCGCCATGTGGATGCAGGGCAAGGTCCATCCTCACGACCTGGCGGGCTACTCCGTCAGTCAGATGATCGGGGCGGCCGTGGGGACCCTGGCGGCGCGGACCCTCTGGGGCGGCCGAACGGCGTCGGTGCGCTTCGGCCTCACCCAGCCCGGCCACGGGCTGAACCCGGCGGGAGCCGTCCTGGTCGAAGCGGCCATGACGGCCGCCCTCATCCTGGTCATCTTCAGCTTTCTCTCCTCCCGCCGGACCATGCACTGGACACCGCTGGCTGTGCTGGTGACGGTGGCGGTACTGGTATGGCTGGTGGCGCCCTACACCGGGACCAGCCTGAACCCGGCCCGCAGCTCCGGGCCGGCGCTGATCGGGGCGGACTGGCACGACTACTGGGTCTATGTGGCCGGGCCGCTGTCCGGCTCGGTGCTGGCCGCCGGGCTGTGGGCGTTGACGCCCCGGGTCGTGCTGTCGGCCAAGCTCTTCCACGACACCCGCTACCGCTCGGTGCTGGGAGCATCGCTGCCCACCAAAACCGGCTGATGGTGTCGCGGCACCCCGGGGTCAGGCGGACCGGGCCGGCGGCTCTAGGAGACCCGGGGAGGCCGGGTACTCCGCCCCGAGGAGGCCCGGCGCGAATCCTCGACGTGGAGTTCTCCCAGCCAGCGGTTGTAGTCCTCCAGAGCCCTGGCCTCGTCGTCGGATTGACGGGCGAGGCGGGGGTTGGCGTCATCGGCGTCGTGCATCAGCCGCCACCACATATAGATGGCATACAGGGCGAAGAACGGCCACTCGAAGGCGTAGGCCCAGCTGAGGGTGTTGCCGGACAGGGCCCGGTGCACCTGCCAGCGGGCCAGCAGGCCGAACGAGGTCACCACCACGACCACGGTCAGGTGCAGGGCCAGGGCCCGGCCCGACAGCCAAGTGCGCCTCACCGGACCGAGGTTACCGGCGCCTCTCCCATCCCGGTTTCGGGCTCAGGGGCCCGGGGAGACATGCTGTGGCGATGAGGACTCAGAGCGCCGAGCGGCCTGACAACTACAAGTGGGTCGCCCTCTTCAACACCACGCTCGGCGTGGTCATGGCCACCATCGACTCATCCATAGTTCTGATCGCCCTGCCCGACATCTTCAAGGGAATCAAGCTGGACCCGCTGATTCCATCCAACAGCTTCTATCTGCTCTGGATGATCCTCAGCTACATGGTGGTGAGCAGCGTCCTGGTGGTCAGCCTCGGTCGGCTGGGGGACATGTTCGGCCGGGTCCGGATGTACAACCTGGGCTTCGCCCTCTACACCCTGGCCTCCCTGCTCCTCACCATCACCTGGATGACCGGACGCTCCGGCGCCCTGTGGCTGGTGGGCATGCGGATCTTCCAGGGCTTCGGTGCCGCCTTCCTGATCGGAAACTCATCGGCCATCCTCACCGACGCCTTCCCCGAGAACCAGCGGGGGATGGCCCTCGGTATCAACAACGTGGCCGCCATCAGCGGGACGTTCCTCGGGCTGGTCCTGGGCGGGGTGCTGGCCCCCATCCAGTGGCGCCTGGTCTTCCTGGTCTCGGTTCCCTTCGGGGTCCTGGGCACGGTCTGGGCCTACCGGAAGCTGGAGGAACGGGGCGTGCGGACCCGCTCCAAGGTCGACTGGGCCGGCAACGTCACCTTCGGAGTGGGACTGATCCTGGTCATGATCGGCATCACCTACGGGATCGAGCCCTACCGCTCCCACGCTATGGGCTGGTCCAGCCCCCGGGTGATCACTGAGCTCGGTACCGGCTTCGCCCTGCTGTTCGCTTTCTGCCTCATCGAGCTGCGGGCCAAGGCACCCATGTTCAGGCTTCAGCTGTTCCGCATCCGCGCCTTCACGGCCGGGACGCTGTCGAGCTTCCTGGCCGCGGTGGGCCGGGGCGGTCTGATGTTCATGCTCATCATCTGGCTGCAGGGCATCTGGCTGCCCCGGCACGGTTATTCCTTCTCGTCCACTCCGCTGTGGGCCGGCATCTACATGCTGCCTCTCACCGCCGGGTTCCTGCTGGCCGGGCCGGTGTCGGGGATTCTCTCCGACCGCTATGGCTCCCGCCCCTTCGCCACCGGCGGGATGCTGGGCGCCGCCGCCAGCTTCGTGCTCCTGGAGCTGCTGCCCACCAACTTCAACTACGTGCTCTTCGCTCTGCTGCTGCTGCTCAATGGACTGTCCATGGGGGCCTTCGCCTCTCCCAACCGGGCCGGGGTGATGAACAGCCTGCCGCCCCAGCACAGGGGGGCGGGGGCGGGCATGAACTCCACCTTCCAGAACTCGGCCCAAGTGCTCTCCATCGGCATCTTCTTCAGTCTGATGATTGCCGGGCTGGCGTCGACCCTTCCCACCAGCCTCTACGCCGGACTGACTGCCCACGGCGTCCCGGCCGCGGTGGCCACCCGGGTCGCCCACCTTCCCCCGGTCTCCATCCTCTTCGGCGCCTTCCTCGGCTACAGCCCGATCCAGCACCTGGTCGGCTCATCGGTCCTCGCCCACCTGCCTCCCCATCAGGCCGCCATCCTGGTCGGGCGCGGTTTCTTTCCCGACCTAATCTCCAGCCCGTTCCGCTCGGGGCTGCACGCTGCCTTTGACTTCGCCATCCTGGCCTGCCTGGTGGCCGCCGTAGCCTCCTGGCTGCGCGGAGGCCGGTACCACTGGCGGGACGAAGAGGAGGAGGCGGCGGCGGTGAGGCAGGCAGCATGATGGCCACCTTGCGCCGGCGGGCCCTGGGGCTGAGCCTGGCCGCCGTAATCGTGGCCGCGCCGGCCACCAGCGCGGCCGGCCTGGTCCCCTCCTCGGCTACCTCACCCCCCCTGGCCGCCTCCTCTCTCCCTCACCTGCAGCCGGCCCCTGAGCTTCCCCGGGGCAGCGTCAGGGTCGGTCGGCTGCCCGAATCCAGCCAACTCCGCCTCAGTGTTCTCATCCCCTCCCAGGACCCGGGCGGCCTGGCCGCTCTGGCCGATGCCGTCTCCCAGCCGGGGGGAAGGGAGCGGGGGGCGTATCTGAGCGAGAGTCAGTTTGCCGAGAGGTTCGGGGGCGACCCGGCGGTGATCTCGGCTCTGAGGTCCCGGCTGCGGGCCGAAGGGCTGGCCGTGACCGACGTGACCGCCGACCACCTCTCCCTGACCGTGCATGGGCCGGCCGGAGCGGTGGAGCGCGCCTTCGGCGTGTCCCTGGTTCGCCAGCGCGTCGGTGGGCGCACCTTCTTCGCCAACACGTCCCCGGCCACCATCCCCGCCGGGGCGGCGGGGGTTCTCGGGCTCGACACCGTGGCCCTGGCCGGGACCGCAACCACCTCACTACGGGCCGCGCAGAATTCATCGGCCTGTCCCGTCAGTGGGTCGGGCTCGGCCTACCTGCCCAGCCAGATCGCCCAGGCCTACGGGCTCGACTCCCTCTACGCCAACGGCTTCAGCGGGGCCGGCCAGACCATCGCCAGCTTCGAGCTGGCCGACTACTCCGATGCCGACGTGAGCCTGTACACCAGCTGCTTCGGAGGTAGCGACGCCAACGTGTCCCGGGTACTCACCGACGGGGGTGCCTCCATCGGCTCGGGCACTTCCGAGGCCACCGCCGACGTGGAGAACCTGCTGGGCCTGGCGCCCGACCTGCACATCCTCGTCTACGAGGCCCCCGACTCCGCTCAGGGCATCTACGACAACTACGCCGCCATCATCAGCCAGGACCGGGCTCAGGTCCTGGCCACCAGTTGGGGCCAGTGCGAGCCGTTCACCACCCCGGCCATGGAGGCCGGGGAGAACACCCTCTTCCAGGAGGCCGCCGTCCAGGGCCAGACGGTCGTGGCCGCCTCCGGTGACTCGGGCTCCGAGGACTGCTACCAGGCCGGGGTGGACCCGGATCCCGAACTGGCGGTGGACGACCCGGCCAGCCAGCCCTATGTGACCGGCGTGGGCGGGACCAGCCTGTTGTCGGCGTCCCCCCGAAGCGAGACGGTATGGAACGCCTCGGGCGGGGCCGGCGGAGGCGGGATCTCCCAGGACTGGGCGATGCCCGCCTACCAGCACGGGACGGTCAGCTCCCTGTCATCCGGGTCCCCGTGCGGGGCCGGGTCGGGTGACTGCCGGGAGGTGCCCGACGTCAGCGCCTCGGCTGACGCCAACCACGGTTACTACTTCTACTGCGAGGCCGGGGACTGTGCCGGGGCGGGATGGGCCTCGGTGGGAGGCACCAGCCTGGCCTCACCGGTCTGGGCGGCCCTGGTCGCCCTGTCCAACCAGGCCTGCCCGGCCGGCCCGGCCGGCTTCATCAATCCGACCCTCTACGAAGTCGGCGGCGGAGCCACCGTGAGCGGAGCCACCAACGACGTGGTGGCGGGCAACAACGATCTGCTCAACCTCTATGGCCTCTATCCGGCCGCGCCCGGCTACGACATGGCCAGCGGGCTGGGCTCACCCGTGGCTCCGGTGCTGGCCGCCGAGCTGTGCTCCACCGCCACCGCCACCGCCAGCCGATCAGCGGTCCCGGGCTACCGCCTGGTCGCCTCCGACGGGGGCATATTCGATTACGGCTCGGCCGGCTTCTACGGCTCCACCGGGGCCGAACGACTCAACCAGCCCGTGGTCGGCATGACCGCCGCCCCCGACGGCCGGGGGTATTGGCTGGTGGCGGCCGACGGGGGGATCTTCACCTTCGGGGACGCCGGCTTCTTCGGCTCCACCGGAGCCGAGCGGCTCAACCAGCCGATCGTGGGCATGGCCGCCACCGCCGACGGCCGGGGGTATTGGCTGGTGGCGGCCGACGGGGGGATCTTCACTTTCGGGGACGCCGGCTTCTACGGCTCCGGCAGCGGCCGGATCGGCCGATCCCGGGTGGTGGGCATGGCTCCGGACACCGCCACCGGCGGCTACTGGATAAGCACCGCATCGGGGGTGGTCTTCGCCTTCAACGCCCCCAGCTTCGGCCCCGCTCCGACCCTGACCGCCCCGGTGGTTGGACTGGCCGCCACTCCCGATGACGCCGGGCTGCGCCTGGCCGGCTCGGACGGCAACGTCTACTCCCTGGGCGACGCCACCGACCGCGGCAACCTTCAAGGCACCGCCTTGGCCCGGCCCGTGGTCGGAATCGCCTCCACCCCCTCCGGGGACGGCTACTGGCTGGTGGCCTCGGACGGCGGCATCTTCAGCTTCGGGGACGCGGCATTCCTCGGCTCGGCGGGGGCCATCCGGCTGGTGCGCCCCATCGTGGGAATGGCCGCCTCGCCCTGAGACCCATTGACAGGGTCGGGCGGGATCGGGTTAGCATGGAGATCGAGATGAGCATCTCCTTCGCCACCGACATCCTCCTGCTTACCTGAGGCGGGCACCATCCCGGTGCTCGCCTACTCGACCTCCTGCGGCCCCGCAGGAGGTTTTTTGTTGCCCTCGACCGCACTGCCTGATGTGACCGGAAAGTGAGACAAGCAAGCCATGCCACCGCAGAACGTCAACCCCAAGCCCATGCCGTTCGACCGGTACCAGCCCTTCCTGCCCCTGCCCCTCCGGATCCCCGAACGGCAGTGGCCCAACCAGCGGATCGAAAAGGCTCCGCGCTGGTGCTCGGTAGACCTGCGGGACGGCAACCAGGCCCTCATCGATCCCATGGACCCGGTGCGCAAGCGCCGGATGTTCGAGACCCTGGTCAAGATGGGCTTCAAAGAGATAGAGGTCGGCTTTCCCTCGGCCAGCCTGCCGGATTACGACTTCGTCCGGGAGCTGATCGAGGAGGACCTGGTGCCCGATGACGTGACCATCCAGGTCCTGGTCCAGTGCCGGGACGAGCTGATCGATCGCACCTATGAATGCCTGCAGGGCGCCCGGCGGGCCATCGTCCACTTCTACAACTCCACTTCCGTCCTCCAGCGCCGGGTGGTCTTCGGACTGGACAAGGAAGGCGTCACCCAGATAGCCGTCGACGCTGCCCGGCGCTGCCGCAAGCTGGAAAAGGATGTCCTGACCGGCACGGACGTGCACTACGAGTACTCACCGGAGAGCTTCACCGGGACCGAACTGGACTACGCGGTGGAGATCTGTGCCGCGGTCATGGAGGAGATCCAGCCGACCCCGGAGCGGCCGCTCGTCCTCAATCTGCCGGCCACGGTGGAGATGTACACCCCCAACATCTACGCCGACGCCGTCGAGTGGTTCCTCGGCCACATCCCCAGCCGGGACAGCGTCATCCTCTCCCTGCACCCCCACAACGACCGGGGCACAGCGGTGGCGGCGGCCGAGTTCGGCGTTATGGCCGGGGCCGACCGGGTCGAGGGCACCCTGTTCGGAAACGGTGAGCGCACCGGAAACGTGGATGTGGTCACTCTGGCCATGAACCTGTTCAGCCAGGGCGTTGACCCGGAGTTGGACATCAGCGACATAGATGCCCTCCGACGGGTGGCGGAGTACTGCAACCGTCTCCCTGTGCATCCCCGCCATCCCTACGCCGGTGATCTGGTCTACACCGCCTTCTCCGGCTCCCACCAGGACGCCATCAAGAAGGGCATGGAGGCTCTTCCGCAGGATTACCGGGTCTGGGAAGTTCCCTACCTGCCCATCGATCCCAAGCACGTGGGCCGCAGTTACGAGGCCGTGATCCGGGTCAACAGCCAGTCGGGCAAAGGCGGAGTGGCCTACATCATGAAGGCCGAGCACGGCTTCGACCTCCCCCGGCGGCTCCAGATCGAGTTCTCCAAGGCCATACAGACCATCACCGAGGACACCGGAACGGAGATATCCCCGGCCCGGATGTGGGACACCTTCCGATCCCAGTATCTCCCCGACCAGCCCCGGATCCAGCTGATGAGCCATGAGACGACCACCAATGCCGACGGCTCGTCCACCACCGCTCAGCTGCTGGTGGACACCGAGCACAGGACAGTGTCAGGCCAGGGCAACGGGCCGGTGGCGGCCTTCGTCCACGCCCTCCAGGGCGAGCTCGGCAGCCAACTCGAGATCATGGATTATGCCGAGCACGCCGTGGCCGAAGGGACCGACGCCACCGCCGTGGCCTACGTGGAGGTCCGGGGCCTGGGCGGCACGTCCTGGGGCGTCGGAGTGGACGAGAGCATCCTGACGGCGTCCTTCCGGGCCGTGCTCAGTGCGGTGGCCCGCCTGGAGGCCACCGTCTAGTCAGCCGAGCTTCTGCTCCCCACTGACCTCGTAGCGGACCAGCGAGGACGACTTCGGCCTGACCTGCTGGCCCTCCGGGCGGGGCCATTCGCGCATGCCGGCCATGTGGGCCGCCAGGGCGTCGCTGCTCTCCCATTTTTCGAACAGCACGACCCGGCCGGGCTCCAGCGGGTCAGCGCTGAAGACGTACTCCAGGCAGCCGGCCTCGGCTCGCGAGCGCCGCATGGCGTCGGTCCGGCCGGCCAGGAAAGCGTCCCGCTCGGACGGCTCCAGCTCGAACACTCCGCTGACTATGACCATCATGCTCCCTTGGTTGGCTTGAGCTCATGGCTCGCCTCGTAGAACCTGTATTCGGAGGGATCGGGCCGCCGGCTCCTGTCCCAGTACTCCTGGAGGCTGAAGGGCCAGTTCTGGGTGACCCGGCCCTTGGCGTTCTTGTACCAGGTGTTCACGTGAGCGGCCCCCCACACCCGCCGGAGGTTGCCCTCATCGATCTCGACGTTGAAGGCGTCGTGGACCTCGGACCGCACATCCATGGCGTCATGGTCCTCAGACAGCAGCAACTCCAGGCAGCCCAGGATGTAGCGCACCTCGCATTCGCTGAAGTAGATGATGCTCCCGTTGACCACGATGTTGGTATTGGGCCCGTACATGCAAAACAGGTTGGGATAGCCCGGGACGGTCATGCCGAGGTAGGCCCGGGGCTCACCGGCCCAGTGGTCGTGGATCTCCCGGCCGCCGAGGCCCACGATGCGCACCGGGCTGAGAAAGTGTGAAGCCAGGAATCCGGTCCCATAGACGATGACATCGGCCGGCCGCTCCTTACCGTCGGCCGTCACCACCCCGGCCCGGGTGACCTTCTCGATGTGGTCGGTGATCAGCTCCACGTTGGGGCGCTTGAGGGTGGAGAACCAGCTGCCGTTGTCCATCAGCATCCGCTTGGAAAATGGCGGGTAGCTGGGCAGCGCCTTGGCCAGCAGCTCCTGATCCCCGCCGGCCTGCTCCTCAAGGTAGGCAGACATGAAGGCTCTCATCAGATCGTTGACCATTCCGACCGAGCGTTCCTCGCCCCATGCCGGATCCACCTCGGTGGCCGGGAGTAGCCCGTCCGAGGTCCGGTAGAAGAGCCACAGCCGGTACCACTGGTTGTAACCGGGTATGTGGCGGAACAGCCAGCGCTTACCGGCCGGGATCTCCTCCTGGTAGTGCGGGACCGGCACCAGCCAGTTCGGCGTGCGCTGGTAGATGGTGAGCTGGGCCGCCTCGGTAGCCACCACCGGCACGAACTGGGCGGCGCTGGCGCCGGTGCCGATCACCGCCACCCGCTTGCCAGTGAGACCAACAGTGTGGTCCCAGCGGGCGGAATGGAACGAGGGGCCGCGGAAGTCGGCCAGGCCCGGGATCTCGGGCAGGTGAGGACGGTTGAGCTGACCCAGAGCCATGATCACGGCCTGGACCCGCAGCGACTCCGGGCCCTCCGGCCCGACCAGTTCCAGATCCCAGGCGCAGTCCTGCTCCGACCAGACCGCTGACGCCACCTCGGTGGAAAAGCGGATGTGGTCGGTCAGGGACCGGTCCCGGGCGAACTGGCGGAAATACTCGAGGAGGACGGATTGCGAGGAGAAGTGCTCGGGCCAGTCCGGGTTCTGTGCGCACGAATAGCTGTAGAAGTGGTTGGCCACGTCGACCCGGCAGCCCGGGTAGGTGTTTTCGTACCACGTTCCGCCCAGGCCTTCGTTCTTCTCCAGGATCACGAAGGGAACGCCGGCCTGACGGAGACGATGAGCCGCCAGCAGTCCGGACATGCCGGCCCCGACCACGGCCACGGTGAAGTCACGCTCGGGGGCCAGCTCCTCCTTTTGCCAATGCGGGGCCCGCAGATCGGCCCCGACCCCACCGAGTTCCTCCACGAACAGCTCGGTGTAGGCCTCCGGCAGCGAACCCCCGACGGTGAAGGCCATGATGCGACCCAGGGCCTCTCGGTCTGGTTCGACCGGGGCCGGACAGCCGGCGTCCCGCCAGGCTCGGATGGCGTCGAAGGCCAGCCCGCCGGCCAGGGCCACCTTGTCCGGCGTCCAGCCGCCGGTGGGATCCAAAGGATTGGACAGGTCGGGACGTAGCTCGTCCCGCAGGATCGACTCCTCGCCCGTGAGGGCAGCCAAGGCCGCCAGAAGGGGTGGGTCGATGAACTCGACCGCCTCCCTGATGACCTCGTCAGAGTCGGTGACGGCCGACATGCGATCGCTCATCGGCCCAGGGTATCCAGGCCGGCGGTCCCGGGTCCGGTGAGGAAGGGGCGGAGGGCCTCGGGGTTGGCCAGGGCGCCCGGTTCAACCACGGCGCCGACGGGCTCTCCGGAGAGGATGCGCTTGACGGGAATCTCCAACTTCTTTCCGGACAGGGTCTTGGGGATCTCCGAGACCTCCTGGATGGAGTCAGGAACGTGCCGGGGGGACAACTCGGAGCGCAACGCCTGTTTGATGCGCCCGACCATGTCCTCATCCAGCGGGTGGCCGGCGTCGGTGACCACGAAGAGCAACAGCCGGCCCGGACCACCGTCAGGGTCCTCCAGGTGGACAACCAGGCTGTCGGCCACCCCGGGCACCGCCTCTACCACGGCATACAGCTCGGCCGTCCCCAGCCTTACTCCGGCCCGGTTGAGAGTGGCGTCCGATCTTCCGGTTATCACGCAGGCCCCGTCCTCGAAGACGGTCACCCAGTCCCCGTGACGCCAGACCCCGGGATAGTCACCGAAGTAGGTCTGCCGGTAGCGGCTCCCGTCAGCGTCTCCCCAGAGGCCCACCGGCATCGAGGGCATGGGTGCGGTCACCACCAACTCTCCCTGCCGGCCGACCACCGGTCGGCCATCGCCGTCAAAGGCCTCCACGGCGGCGCCGAGATACCGGCAGGAAATCTCTCCGGCCCGCACCGGCACCTCCCCACTCCCGCCCACGAAGGCGGTGCAGACGTCGGTACCTCCGGAGATGGAAGAGAGCAGTACGTCACGCTTGACCGCCTCGTACACCCAGCGATAGCCGCCGGCCGGCAGCGGCGCTCCGGTCGAACCCACCGTCCGCAGGGGGGAGAGGTCGAACTCGCTCCCCGGTCGGAGACCGGCCCGTCGGCAGGAGCTGATGAAGGTGGCACTGGTGCCGAAGTAGGTAACCCGCTCGGACTCGGCCAGAGACCACAGCGCCGAGGGGCCCGGGTGGACGGGGTTACCGTCGAAGGCGATGACGGTGGCCCCGGTCAGCAGCCCCGAGACCAGGAAGTTCCACATCATCCAGCCAGTGGTGGAGAACCAGAAGAAGCGGTCGCCGGGGCGAAGGTCCCCGTGCAGGCACAGGGCCTTGAGGTGCTCGAGGAGGATGCCGCCGTGACCATGGACGATGGCCTTCGGAGGCCCGGTGGTCCCCGAGGAGTACAGGATGTACAGAGGGTGGTCGAAGGCCACCGGCTCGAAGGCCACCGGGCCGGGCTCGGCCACCAGTTCCTCCCAGGAAGTGATCCCGCCCAGGCCGGGCCGATCAGTCAGCCGGGGGACCACGACGGTCTGTACACCCGGCAGTCCCTCCGCCAGCTGCGCGACCTCCCCGCTGCGATCGATCAGCCGATCCCCATAGGTGTAGCCATCCACGGCCACCAGGACGCGGGGCCGGATCTGACCGAACCGATCGAGCACGGCCCGGGTGCCGAACTCGGGCGCGCAGGAGGACCACACCGCTCCCAGCGATGCGGAGGCGAGGAAGCACGCCAGCGCCTCCACGCCGTTGGGCAGGTACCCGGCCACCCGGTCCCCCTTGCGCACGCCGAGGCGGACCAGGCCGGCCCGGACCCGGCCCACCAGATCGATAAGAGCTTCCCGGTCCAGACGGACCGGATCCCGGTCCTGGGACAGTGCCACCAGCGTCCGCTCCGGGTGAGCCCGGGCCAGGGCATTCTCGGCGTAGTTGACCCGGGCACCGCCAAACCACCTGGCCTCCGGCAGCCCACCCTCCAACACCCGCTCGGTCCGGGTCCCCACCACCTCGAAGTAGTCCCAGACGGCCGCCCAGAACTGCTCCAGGTGGGTCACGCTCCATGACCACGTCGCCTCATAGGAGTCGAAGGACACACCGAGGTGTCGGGTCAGGTGGGTCCGGAACCCGGCCAGGGCCGGCGGCGTCTCCCGGGGGGACCACAGCACCTCGCCGCGCTCGATCACCGGCTGGTCTGCTCAGGCCCGCCGGAGCCCGCCGGCCGGACCACTCAGGGCCAAGGAGGTGGGAGCCCGGCCCAGGAGGGAGCTGATCCACCGGGAGGAATCGAGCAGGCGGTCCAGGCGCACCCCCGAACCCAGGCCGAGTTGGTCGAGAAGGTGCACGAGGTCCTCGGTGGCCAGGTTGCCCGCCGCCCCCTGGGCGAAAGGCGACCCTCCCAGACCCGCCACAGAGGTGTCGAGGCGGCGCACGCCCGCGACCAGGGCGGCGTAGGCATTGACCAGCCCGGTCCGCCTGGTCTCGTGCAAGTGAAGCCCGAAGTCGGGACCGAACCGGCCCACCGCCTCTTCGATGGCGGGTGGACCGGCCTCCCCCGTGGTATCGGCCAGGGTCATCGAGCACGGCCCGACGCCGGCCCAGCGCCCGGCCTGATCCGCTATCCAGGTCAGGTCAGGGGGATCAGTGGGGCCGTAGCCGAATGCACAGGAGACGACCACGTCCACGGGCAGCGATCCATCGACGAAGGTGAGGATCCGCTCGACCTCGGACGAAGCCTCGTCCCGGCCCCGCCCGACGTTGGCTACCGAGTAGGACTCCGAGGCCGACACGGTGACGGTCAGGGCCCCGGCCCCGGCGTCGATTGCCATCTGGGCCCCCCGGAGATTCGGCACCAGCACGAAGTAGGTCACCCCGGCGTCGGCGGGCAGAGCGGCCAGGACGGCAGGGGCGTCGGCCATCGAGGGAACCCGGGTGGGAGAAACGAAAGCGGCCACCTCCATGCATCCCAGGCCGGCCTCGATCAGGCCGCGGACCATCTCGACCCTCGCGTCCACCGACAGGGGAGCTTCGACCTGCAGGCCGTCCCGGGGTCCGACCTCCCGGATGGTGACCCAGGTGTCGGCGGATCCCCAGCGGCTCCCGGCCCGCTCCTCCGACCATTCGTCTTGAGCCATCCGGTCCGACCGTACACTCCGCTCCAGCGATCGATTCGGCCCGGCGGCCAGGAGCTCGATGGACTTTGACCTAACCGAGGAGGACGCCGCCTTCCAGCAGGTGGTGAGGGAGTTCGCCCGTAAGGAGATCGCCCCTCGGGCCGAACAGTGGGACCGGGACGCCCGGCTGCCGGTGGAGCTCATCCATCAGATGGGCGACCTGGGCCTGTTCGGCCTGGTGTTCCCGCCCGAGTGGGGAGGCAGCGGGGGCAGCTTCACCGCCTTCTGCCTGGCCGTGGAGGAGATCGGCTGGGCCGACCAGTCGGTCGGCATCACCCTGTCAGCCGGCGTCGGCCTGGGAGCCGTTCCCATCTATCGCTTCGGTGACGACGCCCAACGTTCGGCCTGGCTGCCCGACCTGGTCACCGGCCGGGCCCTGGCCGCCTTCGGCCTCACCGAGCCCGACGGCGGCAGCGACGCCGGCGCCCTGCGCACCCGGGTCAGCGACGGGCCCGGCGGCTGGGTGCTGGACGGGGCCAAGGCGTTCATCACCAACTCCGGCACATCCATCACCTCGGTCATCACGGTCACGGCCCGACACGCCCACGGCGGAGTGTCCGCCTTCCTGGTCCCGGCCTGTACCCCCGGGCTCCAGGTCGAGCCCGCCTACCGCAAGCTCGGCTGGCACGCCAGCGACACCCACGGGCTGGTGCTGGCCGACTGCGTCATACCGAGGGAGAACATGCTCGGCCAGGAGGGGGCCGGGTACCGGAACTTCCTGGCCACCCTGGACGACGGGCGCATCTCCATCGCCGCCCTGGCCCTGGGCTGCGCCCGGGCGTGCCTGGACGCAGCTAGCGACTACGCACGCACCCGGAACGCCTTCGGCGGACCCATCGGGAGGTTCCAGGCGGTCGCCTTCTCCCTGGCCGACATGGCCACCGCCCTGGAGGCGGCCCGAGGGCTGGTGCTGCGGGCGGCCTGGTTGAAGGACCATCAGCGGCCCTACAAGCAGGCGGCGGCCATGGCCAAGCTCTACGCCACCGAGACGGCGGTATCGGCCACCCGGGCCGCCACCCAGATCTTCGGGGGCGCCGGCTTCCTGGAGGAGAATCCGGTGGCCCGCTTCTACCGGGACGCCAAGGTGCTCGAGATCGGGGAGGGCACCAGCGAGGTCCAGCGCATCGTGATCGCCAAGGGCCTCGAGCTCCCGGTCACATGACCGGCCCCGACCGTATGTCCGAGGCGGCCGCCCGGGCCCGCCAGGGCAACCTGGAGCGCGACGCCGGAAAGCTGGCGGCCCAGAACAAGCTGTTCGTACGGGACCGCATCGGCCTGCTCATCGATGAGGGCACCTGGGCCGAAGACGGCCTCCTGGCCAATGCCAATGCCTCTGACCTGCCCGCCGACGGCGTGGTGACGGGCACCGGTCGGGTCCAGGGACGTCCGGTGGTGGTGGTGGCCAACGACCCCACCGTCAAAGCCGGCTCGTGGGGAGCCAGGACGGTCGAAAAGATGCTGCGGATGACCGAGATTGCCCTGCGCCACGAGCTGCCGGTGTTCTGGTTGGTCGATTCGGCCGGGGCCCGGATCACCGACCAGGTCGAGCTCTTCCCAGGGCGGCGCGGCGCCGGCCGAATCTTCGCCAATCAGGTGCGCCTATCGGGCCGGGCGCCCCAGATCTGCTGCCTGTTCGGGCCCTCGGCTGCCGGCGGCGCCTACATCCCGGCCTTCTGTGATGTGGTGGTCATGGTCGAAGGCAACGCCTCCATGTATCTGGGATCGCCTCGGATGGCAGAGGAGGTAGTGGGCGAGAAGGTCACCCTGGAGGAGATGGGCGGGGCCCGCATGCACGCCACCGTCTCGGGCTGCGGTGACAACCTGGCCACCGACGACGCCGATGCCATCGCCCAGGCCCAGTGGCTGTTCTCCTACCTCCCCACCAACTGGCGCGAATCCCCACCTGACGAGGCCGCCCTCGGGCCCGCCCATCAGCTGACCCGCCAGGATCTACCCGAGCAGGAGTCGGCCGGTTATGACATCCACGGCGTGATCAGCGGGATCGTCGACGCCGACTCGCTGTTCGAGATCAAACCCCTCTTCGCCCCGGAGCTGGTCACCGGTCTGGCCCGCCTGGAGGGCCACGTGATCGGCGTGGTGGCCAACAATCCCCAGCACAAGGGCGGCGTCCTGTTCACCGACTCGGCGGACAAGGCTGCTCGATTCATCTGGATGTGCGACGCCTACAACATCCCTCTCATCTTCCTGGCCGACGTGCCCGGCTTCATGATCGGAACCCAGGTCGAGCGCCAGGGCATCATCCGCCACGGAGCCAAGATGATCACGGCAGTCACCGAGGCCACCGTGCCCAAGGTCTGCGTGGTGGTCCGCAAGGCCTACGGCGCCGGGCTGTACGCCATGGCCGGTCCCGCCTTCGACCCGGTGGCCACCCTTGCACTGCCAACGGCCAAGATAGCCGTCATGGGCCCGGAGGCGGCCGTCAACGCCGTGCACGCCAACCGCATAGCCGCCTTGGACGACCCCGCCGAACGGGCCGAGTTCGTCCGACTCAAGCGGGAGGAGTACCAGACCGACGTGGACATCCTCCGCCTGGCCTCCGATCTGGTGGTCGACGCCATCGTCCCGTTCGAGGAACTGCGCCGGGAGCTGATCACCCGGCTGTCAGGGGCGTCGCCGTGGGAACGGGAGATTCCGCCCCGGCGCCACGGCGTCCCGCCCGTCTGAGCCCTACCGGTTGGCCGCGTTGTCCAGCCAGGTTCCGACCACTACCGACATGAACTCCGGCTGGGGCCGGAAGCCGAGGGACTGATACAGCCGGCGGGCTCCCTCCAAGTCCACCTGGAGCCCGATGTGTTGACCGGGCACGCGGCCGGTGAGATCGGTCACCATGGCAGTGGCCACTCCCCGTCGCCGGTGAGAGGACGCCGTCCAGACGTCGACCAGATAGGCGTTGCACACCCCGTCGGACAGCAGGCGGCCCAGCCCGACCACCCGCTCCCCCTCCCAGGCCACGGCCACGTGAGCGGAGGCCTCGAAGGAGCGACGCAGGGCCTCGGCCGTGCGGCCATTGTCGAAGTCATCGCCCGTCAGCTCCCGCTTGACCGTCGCCCAGTCGATTCCGTCCAGCCGGTTGTTCACGGAGACGTCCATGGGGTCAGCCTGCCACTGCCGGCCGTGCTGGCGGATGGCTTTCCACTGGCGGGCGTCAGACGTGGGCGGTCGCGCTTCTCGACCTGACATACTTCGGCCGCCGGACGAGCCAAAGGAAGATCGAGATGATCCGATTGAGCGTGTTCTACCCATCGAGCGAGGGAGCCACCTTCGATCACGACTACTACCGGAACTCCCACGTCCCCCTGTGCCTAAAGACCTGGGGCCTGGACAGCGCAGAGATCGATAGGGGCGTTGACGGACCATACGTGGCCGCCGTCCACTTCAAGTTCGACTCGCCCGAGGCTCTGCAGGCGGCCATGGGTGCACCCGGCACCGGAGAGGTGCTGGCCGATGTGGCCAACTACACATCCATCGCTCCTGTTCTGCAGACCAGCGAGATCGTGGGCTGACCGGCACACTGACCGAAGCCGGGGTCCATGGCCCAGACGCCCGGTATCCTCGACCCCCGGGAGACGCCAGTGGGCTCCCGCTGAGCCGCCATGGAACCCAAGACCGCCACATCCCCCCGCCCCGCCGTGGTCCTACTTTCTGGAGGTCTGGACTCGGCCACCGCCCTGGCCGTCTGCCGCCATGAGGGGTTCCGCCCCTATGCGCTGAGCTTCCGATACGGACAACGTCACGAAATCGAGCTGGAAGCGGCCCGAGCCGTAGCCGCCACCCTCGGAGTGGACCGCCACGTCGTGGCCGAGATCGACCTGCGGCTCTTTGGCGGCTCGGCCCTCACGGCAGAGATGGAGGTTCCCCACCGGGACTCGGTCGAGGACCTCGACGGTGGGATCCCGGTCACCTATGTGCCAGCTCGCAACACGATCTTCCTCTCTTTCGCCCTGGCTTGGGCCGAGACCCTCGGTGCGTCGGACATCTTCATCGGGGTGAATGCTCTCGATTACAGCGGTTATCCCGACTGCCGACCGGAGTACATAGCGGCCTTCGAACGAATGGCCGACCTGGCCACCAAGGCCGGGGTGGAGGGCCGTCAACGGATCCGAATTCACACCCCGCTGATAGAACTCACCAAGGCTGACATCATCCGCCTGGGCGCATCCCTCGGCGTCGACTACGGCCTGACCCACAGCTGTTACGACCCCGTTGAAACTGGACGGCCCTGCGGCTCGTGCGACTCGTGCCTGCTACGGGCCAAAGGATTCGCAGAGTCGGGCCGGGCGGATCCCCTGCTGGGTCGGGCCTGACGTGGCTTACCGGGTGAAGGAGATCTTTTACACCCTCCAGGGCGAGGGCACCCATGCCGGGCGTCCGTCAGTGTTCTGCCGCTTCAGCGGATGCAATCTCTGGACCGGCCGGGAGCTTCACCGGGCGTCGGCTGTGTGCAGTTTCTGTGACACCGACTTCGTCGGCATCGACGGCCCAGGCGGCGGCCGCTTTCCCGACGCCGGTGCCCTGGCCGGGGGCGTACTGTCGGCATGGACCGGCGCAGACCATCCCCTGTCGCGCCCATACGTCGTCTGCACGGGCGGGGAGCCACTCCTGCAGCTGGACGGGCCGGCGGTGGACGCTCTGCACGAGGCGGGCTTCGCAGTGGCGGTCGAAACCAACGGGACCCTTGCGGCTCCACCCGGCTTGGACTGGATCTGCGTGAGTCCGAAGGCCGGCACCTCCCTCAAGGTCGGGCGCGTCGATGAACTTAAGCTGGTCTTTCCCCAAGAGGGAGCGCCGCCCTCCGCCTTCGAGGATGCCGGCACCGAGCGTCTACTTCTCCAGCCAATGGACGGACCGCACCGGGACGAGAACACCCGCCTGGCCGTGCAGTACTGCCTGGAACACCCTCAGTGGCGCCTCAGCCTGCAGACCCACAAGTTCCTCGGCATCCCGTAGTGGAAATCTTCCGCTCCTTCGGCTTCGAGGCCGCCCATCTCCTGCCGCACGTCCCCGAAGGCCACAAGTGCAGGCGATTGCACGGCCATTCCTACCGCTTCGAGGTCCACGTGAGCGGACCGGTAGGGCAGACGAGTGGGATGGTCATCGACTTCGCCGACCTGTCCGCGGCCGTGCGTCCCCTGGTCGAACGCCTTGATCACCGCTACCTCAACGAGATCGACGGCCTGGACAACCCGACCAGCGAGAACCTGGCCCGCTGGCTGTGGGAGAGGCTGGCGGCCCAGCTCCCGTTGTCGCGGATCGTGGTGCGCGAAACCTGTACCTCGGGCGTCTCGTACTCGGGTGCCTGAGGGCGACCAGCACCGCTAAGTTCCCTCCTATGTCCAGTCAGCCGAGCCGCGAGTTGGTGGCGATACCCAATCCGCACCCAGGGCGGGACTACGAGGTGCGCTGTGAGACACCCGAGTTCACCTGCGTCTGTCCGATGACCGGCCAACCCGACTTCGCCAGGGTGGAGATCTCCTACGTTCCGGGCCCTTCCATCGTGGAGCTCAAGTCGCTCAAGCTCTATCTCTGGAGCTACCGGAACGAGGGCGCTTATCACGAAGACGTCACCAACCGCATCCTCGACGACCTGGTGGCCACCCTGGCCCCGCGGAAGATGACCGTGCGCACCGACTGGCTCGTCCGCGGCGGCATCCACACCGTGGTGGAGGCGGCTCACCCCTGAAGCTGACTCTGAAACGGCCTCTGAAGCGGCTCGGCCCACGGCCGGGCCGCTCCGTGGGTGGGAGTCAATGGGGGTGCCGGTGCTCCTCGGCCAGGTGGGAGTGGCCCGCTCCGACGGGTTGGCCGACCCGATCGGAAAGGCCGGGCCAAGCCGCCCGGTAGGCACAGGCGTCGCAGTTCACCACCGGCCGGCCCTCCAGGGCATCCCGGTAGCGCTCGAGGACGAGGGGCACCATCTCCGGGCGAGGTCCGAAGTAGCCGGCGTCGATGATGTCCACTCCCCGCTGGCCGGCAAAGTCCCCCAGCTCCCCGCGGGCCCGCTCCACCAGCCGGCCGGTGCAGAGAAACCAAAAAGCCACCGCCAGGCGTCGATAGCCGAGGGCGGCGGTCATGTCCAGAGCTTGAGGCACCGAGGGCCCGGTGACACCGGTGAAGGCCACCAGGTGGAAGTCGGACCGATTCCACTCGGCCAGGAGTCGGCCCGCCTTGGCCGCGTCCCCGTTGGCGTCCGGGTCCGACGTGCCCCGGGCCACGACCAGCAGCGGCCACCCGGCTGCGTCCAGGCGTTCGAGGGAGTGGCCGAGCAGCGAGACCAATGGTCCGGACAGGCCGAGGGGGCTGCCAAAGCGGATGTCGACCTGCGCGTGCCGGGAGCGCGCCTCGATCACGATGGCGGGTACATCGCTCTTGGCGTGCCCGGCGCCGAAGAGGACCAGAGGAAGCACCACCACCCGGGAGGCGCCGGCGGCCACCAGCTCATCGATGACCCGACCGGCCGGAGGTTCGCTCATCTCCAGGAAGCCCAGGGCGACATCAACCTCAGGCAGAGCCGCGGCCACCATCCGATGGAGGGCGTGCATCTCCGCGTCGCTGGCCTCGGACCGGGAGCCGTGACCTACCAGTAACAGAGCCTCCCCCCTAACCGTCATCGCAAATCCGCCCGGATGGCGGCTTCGACCGCGCCGGCGGTCATCTCGCCCAGCGGGAGGCACTCACCCCCCGCTTCGGCCGCCACCACGGCCGCCAGGCCCAGTGGTCGCGACGTGCTCTCAGCGTCCAGTACCAGCGTCCTGACCGAAGCTTCACGCAGAGCCCTGGCGGCGGCCAGAGCCCGATCCAGAGCGCCGGCTCCGGCGTTGGCGCGGCCGTCGCTGATGAGGACCACCCGGGGCTCGTCGTGCTCGCGGCCCACCTGCCCGGCCAGCTGGGCGGCCAGCTCGAGCGCCTCGGCCAGGGGTGTGGCCCCGCCGGTGGGGAGGGAGTCAAGGCGAGCCCGGCCCAGCTCCACGCTGGCCGTCGGGGGCAGGACCACCTGCGCTCCGGTGCCCCGACAGGCGATCAGCGCCACCCGGCTGCGCAGCCGGTAGGCATCGGCCAACAGCCCTAGCACGGCGCCAGTGGCGGCCTGGACCCGTTCGGCCGCGCCCATGGAGCCGCTGGTGTCGACCACGACGATGTTGCACACCCGGGCCGGACGGCTCCGGACCGGCTCACGCAGGTCGGCCGGGCTCAGCCCGGCGTGACCATCCGGCACCAGCGCCCGGCGGCGCAGGCTGGCCCGCAGGCTGGCCACCGGAGCCACCGCCACCGGCCCACCGATGCCTGGGGCCCGGTCTCCAATGAGCCGGCCGCGCACCGTGGGCCCGGTGACGGCGGCGCCCAGTGGCCCGAAGACCCCAGGCAGGGCGCTCGGGCCGATCCCGTCGTCCACCAGGTCGCCCCAGACGCCCTGCTGTCGGTCGGAGTCGCTCTGCCCATCCGGTCGGTCCGGCCGGGGCCCGGGATCAGCCGGGCTGGCCGGGTCCTCACCGGTGTCGGCATCGTGGTCCTTGCCGGTGCCGGCATCGTGGTCCTCCCCGGGTGAGTCGTTGCCTGCCCGGGCCTGCTCCAGGGCCCGCTGGAGCTCATCGGGGGGGAAGGTGGGCGGATCGAAGGGCCGGCGCCGGCGCCGGTGGGCCAGAGCGAGGGGGGCCACCCGCTCGATGTCGGACGGCGTGGTCACATCCCGTCCCTCCCAGCCGGCCAGGGCGGCGCCGGCCCGGCAGAGAACCAGGTCCCCCCGGAGTCCGTCGATGCCAGCCGCCAGCGCCAGCCGGCAGGCAAAGTCCACTACCCCGTCCGGTAGCTCCGCCGGCCCGGCCTGTTCCAGACGCTCGGCCCAGGGCCGGTCGAGCTCGGCGGGGTCATGGCCCCGGTCGAAACCGAGGCGGGCCCGCACTGCCGCGGCTCTTTCCGACGGGTCGGTCGGGGATTTGACCTCGACGGCCAGCCCGAAACGGTCGAGCAGTTGGGGCCGGAGCTCACCCTCCTCCGGGTTCATGGATCCCACCAGCACGAAGCGAGCCGGACTGGCTTCACTCAAGCCGTCCCGCTCGGTCCGCGCCGTGCCGGATGCGGCCGCATCCAGGAGCAGATCCACCAGGTGATCGGGGAGCAGATTGACCTCATCGACGTAGAGCACGCCGCCGTCGGCCGCGGCCAGCAGACCGGTCCGCAGCTCCGCCCGGCCGGCCATGGCCGCGCCGAGGTCGAGTCCCCCCGAGACCCGGTCTTCGGTGGCGCCGATAGGTAGCTCTACAAAGGGTGCGTCCCCGGGGAGCACCGCAGCCAGGCCCCGGGCCAGAGTGGACTTGGCCGTGCCTTTCTCGCCTCGGAGCAGGACGCCGCCGATGCCCGGATCGATGGCGGCCAGGACCAGGGCCAGGCGGGCCGTGTCCTGCCCGACCACGGCGCCAAAGGGAAACGGCCCCCTTTTCATCGGCTCTCCTCCCACTGCTCAGATTCCAGCACGGCCTCGACCAGCGCTTTGCGGGCGGCCTCGCTCGGGGTCGCCCACATGCCCCTCTGGGCTGCTTCCAGGAGCCGCTCGGCTATTGAACGCAGTGCAGTGGGGTTGGAGCGCCCGAAGAAAGCCCTCACCTCCGGATCAGCGACGTAGGACTCGGTGACCCGCTCGTACATCCAGTCCTCCACCACCCCGGTGGTGGCGTCGTAGCCGAACAGGTAGTCGACGGTGGCTGCCAGCTCGAAGGCTCCCTTGTACCCGTGCCGGCGCATGGCCGCTATCCACTTCGGATTGACCACCCGAGAGCGGACGACCCGGGCCGCCTCCTCGGCCAGGGCCCTGACCTGGGGCCGGGACGGATCGGCGGTGTCACCGAACCAGGCTTTGGGCGTCTGACCGCTGAGAAGGCGGACGGCGGCCACCATGCCGCCGTGGTCCTGGAGGTAGTCATCGCTGTCGAAGATGTCGTGCTCACGGTTGTCCTGGTTCTTGACCGCCACCTCGATAGCGGCGAAGCGGCGCCGCATGGCCTCGGGGGCGGCCGCCCCCGTCACCCCCCGGCGGTAGGCGAATCCCGACCAGGCCAGGTAGATCTCACCCAGATCGGCATCGGTCCGCCAGGAGCCCTGTTCGAGCACGGGGAGGATGCCCGACCCGTATCCGCCCGGAGGGGGACCGTAGATGCGGGCGTCCTCGGCTCCGGTGGCGCGGATCGGGTTCTCCTCGGGG
>Ga0307373_10002268_pt1 | contig 34812 bp, 27 predicted proteins | sample OX2MG_FD_202534 | JGI IMG/M metagenome (GOLD analysis project Ga0307373, IMG submission 202534) | Soil microbial communities from Risofladan, Vaasa, Finland - OX-2 | ecosystem: Environmental > Terrestrial > Soil > Coastal area > Acid sulfate soil | place: Finland: Risofladan, Vaasa | collected...
CCACCGCGCACTTGAGCCACCAGTAGGGACTGTGCAGGGCGTGGGCGTGGTGCCAGCCGGTGACCTTGAGGCCGGCGGCGCGCATCCGGTCGGCCAGGACGTTGCGGCGGTAGATGCGGATGTGGCCGCCGGGGACGTTGTGGTACTCGTCCGATAGGGCCCAGTTGATGAGCTCCGGGCCGAAGCGGGGAACGGTGACGGCCATGGTCCCTCCCGGGCGCAGGACCCGGGCCAGTTCGCCCAGGGCCGGTCCGTCAGGCGGGATGTGCTCGAGAACCTCGGCGGCGATGATCCGGTCGAAGACGGAGTCGGGGAAGGGCAGGTGCACGGCGTCACCGTTGACGGCCCGGCCCGAGGCACCGGGACCGGCCTCCCCTGCCTCGTCCATGGCGGCAAAGAGGATGGACACGTCCTTGAGCTCGGCCCCATCGGCGTCGAGGGCGACCACCGTCGCCCCCCGGCGCAGAGCCTCGAAGGCATGACGCCCGCCCCCGCAGCCGAGGTCGAGGAGGCGGTCACCGCAGCGCAGCCCGAGGCGGTCGTAGCGGACGGTCAGCATCAGGCGATGTCCCCGGCGACGGGCACCCGGGTGCTTCGCACCACGCCCGCCGCTTCCGGTGGGGACCCCATCCCCACCGGGATGGCCGCTGCCGGCGGGGACCCCAGCCCCGCCGGCCCCGCCTTCCGGTCGAGGAGGTCGTGGTACGCCTCCACCGTCCCCTCGGCGCAGGCCCGCCAGGTGAAGCGTTCCAATACGCGTCGACGGCCGGCTTCCCCCAGCCGGGCCCGGAACTCAGAGTTGTCCAGCGCCGCACCCAGGGCCGCGGCCAGGGCTTCGGGGTCACCGGCGGGCACGAGCAGCCCGGTCTCACCACTGGTCCCGACCACTTCGGGCAGGGCCCCGCCCGTGGTGGCAACCAGGGGCGTGCCACAGGCCATGGCCTCGATGGCGGGCAGGGAGAAGCCTTCGTAGAGGGAGGGCACCACGGCCACCTCGGCCTGGTTATAGAGCCGGACGATCTCGTCATCGCTGACGCCGCTGACGAAGCGGACCGAATCACCCAGACCGAGGCGGGCGACGGTCTCGCCCACCCTCGTTTGGGGGCGGGGCTTGCCCACGATCACCAACTCCACGTGGCGCTCGGTGCGCACCTTGGCCAGCGCCTCCAGCAGGGGGACCAGGCCCTTGAGGGGCACATCGGCAGAGGCCGTGGTCATGAGCCGCCCGGGCACCTTGGCCACGTCGGGGAGGGGTCGGAAGCGGAGGTGGTCGACGCCGACGGGCACGACGGTCATCCGATCCGCGTCGACCCCCATCTGGTCGACCACGTCCCGCTTGGAGGACTCCGAGACGGTCACGATGCTCTCGACCTGGCGGGCCACCTTCATCTGCATGTGCAGGAAGGAATACCAACGCCTGAGGGTCATCCTCCGGAAGGCGCTGGGCGCATGACTGAGCTCGAGATCCCGGTCCACCGTGATGGGGTGGTGAAGGGTCGCTACCAGCGGCCAGCCCTCGGCTATCAGGCCGAGCAGGCCGGTGCCGAAGCACTGGTTGTCGTGAATCACGTCGAAGTCGCCCCGGCGCCCGCTCAACAGTTTGCGCAGGCGCAGGCTGTAGGTCAGCGGCTCGGGGAAGGCGGCCGAGCACATGTAGGCGAACTCGAGGACATCGATGCGGTCCTTGAACTCGCGCAGGTGGGGCACCCGGAAGGGGTCGGGCTGGCGGTACAGGTCCAGGCTGGGCACCGGGGTAAAGCCGACGCCGTCTTCCAGGACCGGATAGGGCTGGCCGCCGAAGACCTCGACAGTGTGGCCCATGGAGGCCAGCTCGGCCGTGAGATACCGGGTGTAGACGCCCTGGCCGCCGCTATGGGGGTTGCCCCGGTAGGCGAGGTACGCGACCCGGAGCGCGTCTCCCCGCCCGGCAGTCATGACGGGACAGCCTTCCCGAGAATTGACCGGCCGGTCAAGGTGCCCCCCTCAACAGCTCCAGCCGCTCGGCTACGTCGGGACGGCCCAACCGCCGCCGGGTCGACTCCCGGGCCTGGCGGGCCACGGCCTGGCGCCGGGCGGCGTCCATGGCGTTGAAACCCATCACGGCCCGGTCCTCGGGAGTGGGCTGGAAGACCAGGGCCTTGATTCCCCGTCGGCGCAGTGCGGAGACCTCCTGGCCCAGGGCGACCCGGGCCAGGCGCCGGCCGGCCATGTCGAGGCTGTTACCCAGGGGCTTGGCCGCCGACATGGGGGCGCTCACCACCACCAGGTCCACGTCCCGCTCGGCCATGAGGTCGGCATTGGTCACCGAGTAGACGCCGCCGTCGACGTAGCTGCGCCCACCTATCTCCACCGGGGTGAAGAAGCCGGGTATGGCGCAGGAGGCGGCCACCGCCTCCGACCAGGGCGCCGGTGGCGCTCCCGGGCTCCCGAATACCACCCGGCGCCCGTTGGACAGGGCGACGGCGCAGATCCACAGCTCGCGGCCGGGCACGGCCTCGGGCCAGCCGTCCCCAAAGACGGGCTGGAGCCAGTCGGTGATCATGGCGGTCGGGACCCGACCCCGGGGCAGCAGGCCGGCCAGCACGGCGCCGGGCCGCAGCCGCCAGGGCCGCAGCAGCGCCTCGGCCAGCATGCCGGGAGACTCGAGTCCGGGCAGCATCGAGCGCCGGAACCCTCCTCCCCCACTCTGTTCGGGGATCCGGCCCGGCTGCCACCCCCGGGACCGGGCCTGGGCGTAGAGGCTCTGGGCCCGGGGCGAGAGTCGCCCGCCCAGGATGGCGGCGGACAGGTCGGCCGGGGTTATCCCGGAGCGCAGCATGCTGGCCACGATGGAGCCGGCGCTGGTGCCTATGAGCAGATCGGCGCCGCCGGCCTGGAAGCCGGTCTCCTCGGCCAGGACCGACAGGACCCCGGCGTGGAAGGCGTGGCCCACCACCCCGCCGGCGCCCAGCACCACGCCGATGCGGGGGACGCTCAGAGCCCCAGCACCAGGCGGGTCACGGCGTCCTTGACCACTGTGGGCGTGAACCGCTGGGCCAGGGCGATGCCCTGGGCGTCGTAGCCGACCAGGTACCGGGCCCGGGGCGCCCGGGAGCCGAGAGCCCGGGTGATCACCTTGGCCACCTGGGCCGGATCCCCCATCACCACCTGGACCAGGCGGGCACCGTCCATGCTGCGGCGGTAGGCAGACTCGTAACGGGACCCGGCCCGGCGGGCCACCTCCCTCTCGGCCTCCTCCCAGATCCCCGTCTTGAATCCCCCAGGCTCGATGAGCGAAACCCTCACGCCGTCCTTGGCCACCTCCATGCGCAGGGCGTCGGACAGTCCTTCCAGGGCGTGCTTGCAGGCCTGGTACCAGCCGGTCAGCGGCGTGGTGGTCAGGCCCATGATGGACGAGACGTTGATGATGCGGCCTCCGCCCTGGGCCCGCATGTGGGGAAGAGCCAGGCGGGCCAGCCGGGCCGGGGCCACCACCATGGTCTCCAGGGCCAGCCTGGCCTCGGCGTCGTCGACGTCCTCTATGGCCCCGGTCACCGAATAGCCGGCGTTGTTGACCAGGGCCCAGGGGGCCAGGCGATCCACGGCCTCGGCACAGGCGTCGGCGTCGGTCACGTCCATGCGGACGGTCTCCACCGCCACCCCGGCCTCGGCGGCGGCCCGGCGCACCTCTTCGGCCTTGGCTTCGGAGCGGACCGAGCCCACCGACCGGTAGCCCCGCCGGGCCAGTTCGAGCACGGTGGCCAGGCCGATGCCCGAGTTGGCCCCGGTGGTCAGAACGGTCCGGGATGCCATGGCCGGACACTATGCCCGCCGCCGTAGGCTCCCGCTCCGTGGGAGGCCTCGACGTCCGTCTCTACCGGGACGTCAACCGCTGGGCTCTACAGACCTCCTTCCTCCACGGCCTCGGGCGGGCGTCGGCCGGCTGGCTGGCCTTCGCCCTGTTGGCCGCCTGCCTGGCCCTGGCCTGGTACCGGGCCAGGCGCCGGCCTGATGCGCCGGTGGCGGTGGCCTCGGCCCTGTGGGGCCTGGCCGCCGCCGCCGTGGCCACGGCGGTGGCCCGGGCCGTGGCTGCCGCCGTGGGCCGGGCGCTTCCGTACCAGGTAGTGGCCCATGCCGAGCTGCTCGTCTCCCGCTCCCACGGGCCCGGCTTTCCGGCCGCCGCCGCGGCCGGGGCCGGAGCCGTGGCCGCCGCCCTCTGGTTCAGCAGCGCCGTCATGGGGGGAACGGCCAGCCTGGCCGCGGTGCTGCTGGCCGCAGCCGGCGTGTACGTGGGTGCCTTCTTCCCCGGAGACGTGGCCTCCGGGCTGATCCTGGGGGTGACGGTGGCTGTCGCTCTCCGACCCCTGGGACTGCGCGTCCTTTCCTGGCTCACGGTCAAGGTGGAGCGCAGCCCGCTGCACCTGGTGGTGGCGGCCCACCGTGTCTGAGGCCCGGTCCGGCCCCAGCGCGCCCGGGAGCGGCTCGTTCCGGTCAGAGGGCGGTGCCGCCCTCTCGTTAGAGGCGGTGGACACCGTGCTCCTCGACGCCGGAGGGGTCCTGCTGCTGCCGGATCCGACCGCACTCCGGGAGGTGCTGGCCCCCGTTGGCATCCACGTGGATGACGAGGCGGCCCGCCGGGCCCACTTCGAGTGCATGGCCGAGCTCGACCGGATGGACCGCCTGGACTGGCCGTCCGTGGACCGTTTCCTGTTGACCCACCTGGGCGCGGCCCCAGAGGCGGTGGACAATCTGGTCGGGGCGGTAGCCGAGCTCTACCTATCCCGCCCCTGGGTGCCCATTGCCGGGGCGGCTGAAGCTCTCCTGGCCCTCCAGGGCGCCGGCTTCCGCCTGGCGGTGGTCTCCAACGCCACCGGAACCATCGAGCAACAGCTGCTGGACGGATCAGTCTGCAGCGTCAGCGGAGGCAGCTGTGCCCGGGTGGAAGTCGTCATCGACTCCGACGTGGTCGGCGTGGAGAAGCCCGATCCGACGATCTTCGAGCTTGCCCTGGAGGCCATCGGGGCCGAGCGGGGGTCCTGTGTCTATATCGGGGACACCAACTTCTTCGATGTCCGAGGGGCCAGAGCGGCCGGCATCGACGTGGTCCACGCCGACCCCTACCGGCTCTGTCCCCGCCTCGACCACGCTCACGTGTCCGGATTGGGTGAGTTGGTCGAGCTACTCGGAGTAACTAACTAGTCACTCAGAGTCATTGACGTGGTGGGGTCAGAGGGGCTTAGTTGGTTCTGAGATGTTTCACTCCCGTCGCCTGGTCACCACCCCTGTCACCTGGGCCGTGCTGGCTGTTCTCTTCGTGGCCGTGCTGGGGGCGGCCTGGGGCACCCGCAAGCTGGCCAGCGACCAGGAGCAGAAGCTTCTCCGCCAGCGGACCGAGGAACTCGGCCTCTACGTCGGCGGCCTTTCCCAGACGGTGGGCGCCGAGCTGGCCCCGCTGGCTACGGCGGCCAGTGCCGGACCCGACCCGGCCAAGTCCTTTGCCTTGGCCGCCAAGCTCACCCCGGCGGTGCAGGGAGTCGCTCTAATCCACTCGAACGGCGCCGGCGGCTTCACGGTGGCCGCCAGCGTCGGTCCGGACCTGACCAGTGGCAAGCGGATCGGACCCGACCTGGCCACCGCCGCCGGCCAGGCTCAGAGAGCCCCAACGTCTTTCGTGATCAGCCGGGTCTACACGGTCAATGGGCACAAGATCGCGGCCATCGTCTCGGCTCATGGGACTCCCCCCGGGTACCTCATCGTGCAGGAGAATCCCGTCTCCGGTCAGGCAGCCACGTCTGCCAACACCACCGGGCCCTACTCGGAGTTGGCGGTGGACCTGTATGAGGGGCGGAGGGCAGTGGCGGACCAGCTGACCCTTGCCAACGCCTCCCCGGCCGCTTTCCGGGGGGCGCGTGCCACCGAGGCGGTGAAGATCGGGGCGACCGACTTCCTTCTGGTCACGGCGGCGCGCACTGCGCTGGTCGGCTCGGTGGAGCTCAACGCCCAATGGGTCGTGCTGGGCGTCGGACTCCTTCTCACCGTTATGCTGGGCGTCCTGTTCGAACTGGCTCAGCGCCGACGGGACTTCGCCCTGGAGTTGGTCGATCAGCGCACGGGCGAGCTCAACCGGTCCCTGGAGACCCTCCGGCTTACGCAGGATCAACTGGTCCGCAGCGAACGGCTGGCCGCCATCGGTGAACTGGCCTCCGCCGTCGGCCACGAACTGCGCAATCCGCTGGCCGTCATCAGCAATGCGCTGTATCTGGTGCGCCGGGCCAGCTCGGACTCGGTGGACCCCCGTGTCGTTCTGCACCTGGATACGGCCGACCGGGAGGTGTCCGCCGCCACGCTCATCGTGTCCGATCTGCTGGAGTACTCGCGCAGCCGGGAGCCCATGATGACCGAGGTGGATCTGACCGAGCTCATGGAAGAGGCTCTGTCCGTTGCCCCTCATCCTCCGGCCATCTCGGTGGACTGGCAGGCGTCTTCCGAACCGGTCACCGGCCCGGTCGACCGGGACCAGTTGCGCCAGGTGTTCCTCAATCTGCTCACCAACGCCTACGACGCCATGCCCGAAGGCGGCTCCCTGGTCCTGGGAGTGAACCGGGAGAGCGACGGCAACGTGCGGATCAACGTCAGCGACACCGGCACCGGAATGGAGGATGAGACCAGGTCGCGAATCTTCGAGCCCTTCTTCACCACCAAGGCCAGAGGGGTCGGCCTGGGCCTGGCCGTCACCAACCGGATAGTCACTGCTCACAGCGGGCAGATCGAAGTCGAGACGAAGCCGGGGACGGGCACGACCTTCACCGTCCATCTGCCCGGCACCCACAACGGCACCGCACCCGGACCGCCGAGGTGAGCGATCTGGACGCGGTCGGACCGGCCGTGCTGGTGGTGGACGACGAGGCCGGCATGCGGGACACGCTCACCGACATCTTCATCGATGCCGGCTACCGGGTGTCCTCGGCCGGAGACGGCTTCGAGGCTCTCGACCGGCTGCGGGAAGGGCACTTCGACGTGGTGATCATGGATATGCGCATGCCCGGTAAGGACGGAGTCAGCACTCTGGAGGAAATGGGTCCCCCTCCCCCACCGGTGATCATGATCACGGCCTATGCCGTGGATGAACAGCTCAGGCGGGCGGCTGCCTCTCATGCCTACGCGGTTCTCCACAAGCCCTTCGGGGTACCCCATCTCCTACGACTGGTGGAGACGGCGCTCAACGCCACTCCGGAGGATGGAACGAGGCAATGACCGGTCCGACGCCGATGGTCATGACGCCGATGGTCAGGGGCGGGAAGTGAACGGCACGGCCACGGCCTCCGAGGACGCGGTGTTGGTGGTCGATGACGACCCTGGCATGCGCGACACCATCGTTGCCATCCTCATGGAGAACGGGATCCTGGCCGAATCGGCCGGATCGGGGGCGGCGGCCCTGGCCCGGGCTCCCAGCCTCCACGCCGCCGCCGTCCTGGTCGACCAGCGCCTGCCCGACACGCTCGGTGTCGACCTGTGCGGCCGCCTCAAGGCAGGGGACAAGGACCTCCAAGCCATCCTGCTGACCGGTTATGCCACCTTGGAGACGGCCATAGCCGCCGTCGGCCAGGTAGACGAGTTCCTGACCAAGCCGGTGCCGGCGGAGCAACTCATCCGGGTGGTGAGAGCGGCACTGGCCCGGCGCCGGCTGCGCAGGGAAAACGCAGCCCTGCTCGAACAGCTGCGGCAGGCCAACTTCGACCTGGCCGACAGCGTCGCCCAGCGCAACCGGGACCTCAAATCCCTCAGCGCTATGGCCGAAGCCCTCTCCAGCGCCACCGGCCTGGATGAGGTGGTCCGCATAGTCGCCCGCTCGGCGGTGGAGGCCAGCGGGGCCACCGGGGGGGCGGTGTACCTGGCCCGCCCGGGGCCTCCCGGTTTGGAACTGGGCGGGCGGGAGGGAGCCGGTGACTATCCGCTTTCGTTCCCCGACTGGCCGAGCGCCGAGGCCGGCTTGTACTCGCACGGGGCCAGCCGCCTGTCCGAGTTGAACGTGGCCGGCCAGCGCGTGGGGCTGCTCGTCCTGACCAATCTGTCGGCGCCCAGGGGAGAACTGCTCGAGACCGTCGCCACCCAGGCGGCCCTGGCCGTGCAGAACGCCCAGCGCCTGGCACGCGAGCGAGAGACGGTCGAGCGCCTCGAGGAGCTGGCTCGGTTAAAGAGTGCCTTCCTGGCCAGCGTCTCCCATGAGTTGCGGACCCCGCTGGCGGCCGTAGTCGGATTTGCCGAAGTCCTGGAAGCCAGGTGGACCGACCTGCTCGCCGCCGACCGGGACCACATCCTTTCCAGGATGGTGGCCCAGGGGGACCGGCTGCGCCGCCTAATCGAAAACCTGTTGGATTCCACCAGTCTGGAGATGGGGACGCTGCGGGTGCGGACCGAACGGGTGGACATCACCGAGGTGCTCCGTTCGGTGATCGACGCACACCCCGACAGGCCGAACATTCTGCTGGACACGGCCGAGCACGTGCCCGCCGTCACCGCTGATGTCACCCGCCTGGCCCAGGTGATAGCCAACCTGATCGACAACGCCATCCGGCATGGCGCCGAGGGCTCAGGCATCGTGACCGTGAGCTGCTTCGCCGCCGGCACCGGGGAGGTGGAGGTGACCGTTGCCGATGAGGGCCTCGGCATCCCGGCGGCCTTCATGCCCAGGGTCTTCGAGGCCTTCACCCAGGCTGAGGATCCCGACCACCATCCCGGCGGTATCGGCCTCGGGCTACACGTGACCAGGGGGATAGTCGAGGCCATGGGTGGCACGATCGGCGTCCAGAGCCAAATCGGCGTAGGAAGCACCTTCTGGGTCCGCCTACCCGTGGCCAGGAACGACTGAATCAACCGCCATCGGGCCGGCGGCCCGATTAGATCATGCGGTCAGGGCGCCCCCCGGCTCCCAGGGGCAGTATCGGAGATGACGGTCAAGGATCTCCGAGCGGGTCAGGCTAGGAGACACCACTTCCTGGCCGCAGGCCGGGCAGCACACCGAGATCAGTACCGAGCCGGACCTGTGCCGTGGCGCCATGCACTGAGCATTCGACGCCGAGTGGCGGCTGTCCTGCCCCGGCTGGCGGCGGCCTTCCGGTCGAGATCGTCTAGTAGTGGGAGGCAGACCCCCGGTCTCCGTCATTGGCCTCGGATCGGGACCGGTGCACGGACAGGATGCCGTTGAGAGCCTCGGCCAACTCGCGAGGAGGCATCCCTTTCTCCAGCAAGCCATCCGGCCCGGAGGGATGGCCAACCATGGGTAGAGCCCTCTCCCTCTCCACGGTGTGGAAGACCAGAGCGGAACGGGGACAGGCCTTGCGCAGTTTCGGCAGCAACGCCATTCCTCCACCGCCCACCATCACCAGATCGATGAGGACCAAGTCGGGCTCGACCTCGCTGGCCAGGGCCAGCCCGGCCACCACCTCGGCCGCCTCGACCACCTCATGGCCTTCGAGACCCAGACCGACGCTCAGAAGGTACCGATAGTCGGCCTCGTCATCGATCACCAGAATCCGCAAAGCGGGCCCCCTCCCCTGGATGGCATGGCCAGCATTCACCACTGGCCGAGCGCGGCGCCAACCCGCCCGACCAGACTGGCGGCATGGCCACCCGGAAACAGCCAGGCACAGACCCATCCGAACCGAGAAGGATCGTGCTCCTCGGAGGCGCCTTCCGCCCGGACGGCGCCGGCGGCTGGCGAGCCGGCCCACTGCTCCGCTATGTGCTGGCCATGAGCGGCCAGGAAGCGCCGCGGGTCTGCGTCATCAACACGGCCACCGGAGATGATCCCGCCTACTACACGCGGGCCTACGCCGCCCTAAACGCGGCTGGGGCCCGGACCAGCCACCTCGCCCTTTTCCCCATGCCATCATCCCTCGACCCGGCCGGGCTGCTGCTCGACCAGGACATCATCCTGGTGGGCGGGGGCAGCGTCGCCAACCTGGCGGCGGTGTGGCAGGCCCACGGCCTCGGCCCCATCCTGCGTCGGGCCTGGGAGTCCGGCGTGATCCTCAGCGGATCCAGCGCCGGCGCCCTGTGCTGGTTCGAGAGCGGCACCACCGACTCGTTCGGCTATGAACTGCAGCCCTTCACCGCCGGTCTCGGGTTGCTGGCAGGCAGCTACTGCCCGCACTACGACAGCGAGGAACGCCGGCGGCCCACCTACCATCGTCTGGTAGCAAATGGCACTCTGCCCGGGGGCTGGGCCCTGGACGACGGTGCCGCCTTGCGCTTCGACGGTACCGAGATGGTCGATGCCGTCTGCGACCGCGAGGGCGTTCACGCCTACCGGGTGATCTCGGAGCAAGGCGAGGCGCGGGAGACTCGGGTCGAGGTCCGCCGGCTGCCCGACACCGAGTGAGTCGATGACCAGGGTGCCGACCTCCCGGAGGGAGACCACCACTAGGGTCCCCCGATCATGCGACAGGACCGGGTCCACCCATGAGCCGCCCGAGCGGCCGGGCCCGGCCGACGGCCGGCCGGCGGGACCCGTCGCCACCGGGCCGCCGGCGCGTCGGTGGTCATCGGGTCGGGCGGCCGAGCGGAGGGCGGCACCAGACCCGCCCACCCGGCTGGAAGTGGCTGTTTCTGGGTCCGGGGGCGTTGACGGTGGGCGTCGCCCTGGCCCTGGTCCTGGCTTGGCGTGTCGATTCCAACGCCCAGACCAGTGGGGAGCAGCAGGCTGCCGGCCTGGAGGGCCAGCTGGGTAGCGCGCCGAGCGCCGGCGTCCCGCTGCCCTCGCCTCTCAAGGCCTACTCCATCACCTACCGGATAACCGAGCCCAACACCCCGACGCAGATTGAAAAGAAGCTGATCCAACGGCCTTTCTACGGGTCCGACCTCACCTACTCATCGAGGGGACAGGTGTCCTCGGGAGCCGTGACCGGCCCGAGTGGGGCCTACATCTTCGAAAGCTCCCCCCAGCCTCACTGGGGTCTGCTGGAGACCGGCACCTTCCGAGCCACGGGCGATGACCAGGCCGCCCCGGCACTGGCACTGGCCGTCCAACACGGCCTGGCCCGGGTGATCGGCAGTGCTCAGGTCCTCGGCCGGACCTGCACCGTGGTGCGAACCAACGGACCGGTGGGTGACACCGTGGCCGCCCCCACGGCGTCGGATTACACCGACATCTACCTGGACGACGCCACCGGCCAGGTCTTGAACGAGGTATGGGTGCTCAACGGGGAGTTGGTGCGCCAGCGCCTGGCGACGGCCTTCGACCCTCATCCGCGCATCGGGGCGGGCGCTTTCACGGTGACCTCGTCCGGGCCGGTGGTGCCGGCCGGAACCAGCGGGAGCACCGTGGTCGTCAACCTCAAGGCTTCCGACATCGCCCACCTACCGGTGTGGGCGGTGCCGCCCCCGCGGTTCCACCTGGACGGAGTGCAGGCCCAGGTGACCGATCAATCCGAACCCGGCGCGGCGACGGTGGCGCCCGCCACCACCGTGGTCGCCCACTACGTAGACGGACCGAACCTCATGGACATCAACCAGGGAACGGTCAACCCACCTCCGTCGGGAAGCCTGCGGATAGCCCTGCCCGGCCATCGTTACGGGAGTCTCACCATCGACCTGGTGGCCAGTTACATCGACCTCAGCATCGACGGACAACCGGTACGACTGGAGGGTCCCAACCTGCACCTTCTGTTGGAACTGGCGGCCCGGCTTCGGCTCCAACCTCAGGCGGCATCGCCCGGCGGGTGACTTGACACCGACGGCCAGGCCCCGTCCAACAGCAACGGTCACGCCCGGTAGGTTGGCGGCATGGACTACAAGTTTCTGGGCCGGACCGGTCTGCGAGTAAGCCCCCTGTGCCTGGGCACGATGAACTTCGGGCCCCGAACCAACGAGGCGGACAGCTTCGCCATCATGGACCGGGCGCTCGAGGACGGCATCAACTTCTTCGACACGGCCAACGTCTACGGCGGTGGCGAGACAGAGACGATCATCGGCCGGTGGCTGGCCCAGGGAGGTCAGCGCCGGGAGAAGATCGTGCTGGCCACCAAGGTCTACAACGGCAGGGACCCCTGGCCCAACACTTCCCGGCTGTCAGCACGACACATCCGGGACGCCTGTGACGCCAGCCTTCGCCGGCTGCAGACCGATCACATCGACCTCTATCAGATGCACCACGTAGATCGCGACACCCCCTGGGAGGAGATCTGGCAGGCCATGGATCTGCTGGTGGCCCAGGGCAAGGTGGTCTACGTCGGCAGTTCGAACTTTGCCGGCTGGCACATCACAGCCGCCACCGAAACCGCTCGGCGGCGTGGCTCTCTCGGCCTGGTGTCCGAGCAGAGCCTCTACAACCTCACGGCCCGGACAGTCGAGCTCGAGGTGCTGCCGGCCTGTGAGGCCTACGGCATAGGTGTGCTGCCCTGGAGTCCCCTGGGCGGCGGCTTGCTCGGCGGGGTCCTGAACCCCGGCGGCGGGTCCGACGGTCGAAGAGGTGCTGATGCCATGAAGGGACGCATCGAGTCCAAGCGGGACCAGCTGGAGCAGTGGGAGAAGCTCTGCGCCGAACTGGGCGAGGAACCGTCCAACGTCGCCCTGGCTTGGCTGATCTCCAATCCGGTGGTGACCGCCCCCATCCTCGGGCCCAGGACGCCAGACCAGTTCACCAACAGCCTGAGGGCTCTCGAGATCAGCCTCGAGGCCGAGACCCTCTCCCACCTCGATGCCATCTTCCCCGGTCCCGGGGGCGCCGCCCCAGAGGCCTACGCCTGGTAGTCGGTCCGCCCCGGACGTACCCAACCGGCCCGGTCGGGGTCAGGTCGGGCCGGTGACCCACAACATCAGCACCGCCGCAGCCATGGCCAAAGGGGCCGTCGCCGCCCCCAGGCGGACAGCGCGGCCGATGGAGGGCTCAGCCCCGGCCTGGCGGGCCGTGCGGAGCCAGATGATCCAGGCCAGCGAGCCCGAGACCATCAGGTTCGGCCCCAAGTCGAGTCCGACCAGGACGGAGTAGGGGTGCGCCAACCGGCCGGCACCCAGTAGCGAGGCGGCCGGCAGGTTGTTGACAGCCACGGAGGCTGCCGCGGCTAGGCCAGCCGACGCCCAGGAGTTCAGGTGGCCCATCAACTGGGCCGGTCCGGTCCAGGTTCGGGCCAGGGCACCCAGTCCCACCGCCACGCCGAGCAGACCGATCAGCACCGGTAGATCCAGGACCTCCAGGACCGCCCCCGGTGACACTCGCCGCCGGGCCAGCCGCCAGAGGATGAGGGCCAAACCCAGTCCAAGGACCGGCAGCGCCGGGGAGCGAACGGCCAGAACGAGGCCGATGGCCCCGGCTATCCCCACCAGGCCCAGACCGACGGCTGGCCGGGCCCGGCCATCGTTGACGTCGGCGTGCACCCGTCGGGCCGCGACCGGGCTGGGTCTCTGCGATCCAGCCACCACCGCCCCGGCACCGGCCGAGGCCGAGGGCGCCCGCCTGCCCCACCACCAGACCCCTGCGCCAGTGATGAGCAGCGCCGCCGCCCACGGTAGCGACATCCGCCGGAGGAAGTCCACGCCCGAGATGTGGAGCGGGCCCAGGACGATGAGGTTGGTCAGGTTGGAGCCGGGCAGGAGCAGCGAGCCAGCGTTGGCGAGCAGCACGCAGCCGTACAGGAGGGGCGACGCCAGGGCCGGCCTCTGCCGGCCGGCTTGGACCAGGACCGGGGTCAGGAAGGCGACCGAGGTGTCCAGGTTGAGGGTGGCGGTCACGACGCCGATCAGGAGCATGGCCATGGCCAGCAGCAGCCCGTCCGACTGGAAGCGGTCCGACAGCCATCGTCCAGCCGTCTCGAAGAGGTGGTCCTGCTGCGCCACCAGGCCGATCAGGAGCAGGCCGGCCACCAGGAGGAAGGCCGGGGAGTCCTGGGCGGCAGCCGCCTGAGCCCTCCCGGGGTCGGAGAGGGTGGCGGCCACAGCCCCCACCACTCCGCCGCACAACAGGATCAATCGGAACCGGCCCACCGTCCACAGATTGGCCGACGGCGCCACCCCGGTGAGACAAGTGGCACACCCTCGCCTACCCTGACCCGCCGAGGAGCATGGGGCTCCTGAATCTCTGGGGGTACAAGAGTGGCCTCGAGTCCGGGTGCGTTAGGGCGGCGCTATCTGCCCTTTATCGCCCTAGCGGCGGTGCAGGTGATCGTCATCGCCCTGGCCCCCTCGCGGGGAGGCGTGAACGCCTCGGCCGGCCAGTACGGCACCGGTTCCAGTACGGCGGCCAACGGGGCCAGCGCAATCGGCTCCACGGGCGCCGGGAACTCCGGGGGGCTGGGAGGGACAAACTCCTCGAGTTCGTCCCTGTCGGGTTCAGTGGCCTCCGGCTCCGGGTCGGTCTCGGGCGGCGGCGGCTTGACCTCGGGCGGCACCTCCGGACTGGGCGGTACCGGCACGGGCGGAACCACCGGCTCGTCGCGCCCGGTCGATCGAAGCGACTGCGCCCCGGACGGCCAGCAGAACGGACCCATCGGCTACAAATACATGCCCCCGTGCGTCCCGGTATGGCACGGCGGTAACAACGGTGGCGCAACCATGCAGGGCGTCACCTCAACCCAGATCAACTACGTCGTCTACAAGGTCCAGGCCAATGCCGAGGTGGACGCCATCCTCCAGACCCAGGGTCTGGCCGCCACCACCGAGCAGTCCTGCGAGGCCGACCAGGTCTTCAACCAGGTCATAAACAAGTACTGGTCGGAATACGGTCGCCATTTCGTGCCCCTGGACGGGAGCGGGGCCAACAATGGCGCCACCAACCAAAGCCCCTGCAATTTTCCCTACTACCAGGGCCAGTGCTCGGAGACACCCCCGGATCCCGCCTGTGAGGTGGCCGACGCCAAGGTCATCGCCGCCATGCACCCAGCCTTCGTCATAGGCGCCGGGGTCACGTCCCAGTTCGCCAATGAACTGGCCGCCCTGCACGTTATCGACCTGGGTGGCGGGGAACAGCCCGAGCAGTACTACCAGGCCGACGCTCCCTATTTCTACGGGATCCTCATGGACGGGACCCGCCAGGCTCAGTACGACGCCGAGTTGTATTGCAAGGACCTGGTCAACAAGCCGGTCAAATGGGCCGGCCCCGATGTGGAGACCACTCGGGGTTGGGGAAGTCCGCCGACGGCGGCGCCGATCCGCAAGCTGGCCGTCCTGTTCCCCGAGACTGACGGGGATCCCACCTACAAGATCTATGTCGACATCTTCAAGTCGCTGGTGACCGGCGGGGAATGCAACACCAAGGGCGGGGTCCTGGAGATTCCATACCAGTCCGATATCACGACGGCCCAGCAACAATCGGACAACGTCGTTCAGCAGCTGATCCAGAACAAGATCACTACCGTCGAATGCTTCTGTGACCCGATCGCCCCAGTATTCCTGACCAATACCATGCAGGAGCAGAACTACTTCCCGGAAAATCTCATCGCCGGAGTCGGACTGATCGACTACGACGTCCTGGGCCGGTTGTACGCCACGGGGGAGTGGCAGCACGCCTTCGGGCTGTCGGACCTGGCTGTCTCCAGCAAGCTGCAGGACAGCGACTCATACCACTGGTACGAATCGGTCAACTCCCCCAACACGCCCGATGCAACTGAGGACGCCACCGTCCCTTACTTCTCCATCATGGCCACGGCGTTCCAGGTGGCCGGCCCACAGCCCAACCCGGCGCGAATACACGAAGGTCTCCAGAACATCCCGCTGTTCGGAGGGTGGGCCAAGTACCACGACAACACCGTCTACGAAGTGGGCTTCCAGGGCTCGAGTCCGTGGACAGCCCTTCGCGATGCCCGGTTGGTCAACTGGAGTTCGACCCGGCCGTCCGAGGTAGACGGTAAACCTGGGTCCTACTGTCCGCTGAACGGGGGCGAACGGTACGACCCGGGGCAGCTACCAAGTGGGGCTCTGTTCTTCGACACCACCGCCAATGGCTGCTAGCGCCGCCGCCGTGCGGGACATAGCGGGCCAGATCGCCCGCACCGCGGTGGCTCAACAGACCCAGCGGCTGTGGAAGGGCCGAATCAGCGGCAGCGTGGCCAAGGCTGTCGTAGGCATCGGAGGACTGTGCCTGGTCTTGGCTCTGATCATGCGGACCAACGAACCACCCGCCGGGATCTTCGTCTATGGCGGGATCATCGGCCTGCTCTATGCCCTCCTGGCCTTCGGGCTTATCCTCATCTACCGCGCCAACCGGATAATCAACTTCGCACAGGCCGAGATGGGGGCCACCTCAGGCGTGCTCGGAGTTCTGTTGATCAAGGTCGACCACGTCCCGTACCTGGTCGCCCTGGTAATCGCCCTGGGCTCGGGCATCCTGGCCGGGGTCGTAATCGACTTCCTCATCATCCGGCGCTTCGCCAAAGCGTCCCGCCTGGTCCTCTCGGTGGCCACCATCGGTCTGGCCCTCATCTTCTCCGCCCTCCAGCTCTACATGCCCAAGTGGATGGGAGCGGGATTCCTGATCAGCCCGGCCCCCCCGAAGACCCCCTTCTCCAGCCTGCATTTCACCATCGGCCACTTCCTTCTCGACGCCAACTCCATCGTGGCCGCCGTGGTGGTCCTCCTCGTCATGGTCGGCCTGGCCGCCTTCTTCCGCTACACCGACATCGGCATAGCCGTGCGGGCCACGGCCGAGAACTCTGACCGGGCCGCCCTGCTGGGCATCCCGGTCAAGAGGATCTCCACCGTGGTCTGGGCCCTGGCCGCCGCTCTCTCGGCTTTGGCCATCTTCCTCCGGGTGCCAATCATCGGCCTGCCCATCGGCACCTTCGTCGGGCCGGTCATCCTCCTTTACGGACTGGCCGCCGCCGTCATCGCCAGGATGGAGAGCTTCGGAGTCGCCCTCTTTGCCGGCCTCGCCCTCGGCATTCTGGACCAGACCATCTACTACTTCTCCCGGGACCCGACCGTCTCGGCCGCCGTCATCCTCCCGATCATCCTGGCCTTCATGCTCGTCCAGCGCCGCCAGCTGTCCAGAGGGGAGGACACCGGCCTTTCCACCTGGTCGAACAGCCAGGAGTTCCGACCCATCCCGGCTGAACTCAAGAACCTGCCCGAGGTCCAGTGGGGACGCTTCGGGCTGGGCCTGGCCACTTTGCTGCTCCTGATCTTCGGTTACAACCTCCTGTCGTCCACTCAGCAGATCCTGTCCTCGGCCGTGGTCATCTACGGGATCGTGGCCGTGTCACTGGTCATCCTCACCGGATGGGCGGGACAGATCTCCCTCGGCCAGTGGGGCCTGGCCGCCGTCGGCGCCGGCCTGGCCGGAAATCTGGCCGCCCGACACAACCTGGACTTCTTCCTCACCCTGGTCATCTCGGGAGCGGCCGGGGCGCTGGTAGCCGTGGTCATCGGCCTGCCGGCGTTGCGGATACGCGGCCTGTATCTGGCCGTGACCACCCTGGGTTTCGCCATAACCATGCAGGACTACTTCCTCTCCCCGAGTTACTTCGGCTCCCTGCTGGCACCCGAAACGCAGGCCATCAACCGGCCCATCCTCTACGGGGTCTACAGCCTGGTGGGAGACCGGACCTTCTACTACGCCTGCCTCGTGGTCCTGGCCCTGGCCGTGATCTCCGCCCGCGGCCTGCGGCGCAGCCGTTTCGGCCGGGTGCTGGTGGGCCTACGGGACAACCAGAAGGGGGCTCAGGCTTTCGGAGTCTCACCCTCCAAGGCCAAGCTGTGGGCCTTCGCCATCTCCGGGTTCTGGGCGGCCGTGGCCGGTGCCATGTTCGCCTACTACCAGGGATCGACCCCTACCGAGTCCTTCCCGCCCGAGTTGAGCCTGACCCTGCTCATCATCGTGGTAATCGGCGGGGTGACCTCCCTGCCCGGGGCTCTCCTCGGCACCGCCTTCTACGGCATCCTGCAGTACAGCGACCTGAGCCCCGCCTTCCAGCTGCTGGCCAGCGGGCTGGGCGCCCTGATCCTTCTGCTGTTCTTCCCCGGTGGGTTGGCCCAGATCTTCTACGGGCTCAGGGACGCCATGCTCCGCCTGGTCGCCACCCGGCGGGGAATCATCGTGGCCAGCCTGGTGGCCGACCAGCGGGCCCCGGATGAGCCCGAGGAGGACCGCGACTTCCTAATCGCGGCCGTGAATGTGTCAGAGGGGGCCGACCGGTTGGCCGTGGTCGGAGAAGAGGAAGTGGTCGGCGTATGAACCCGCTGGGTTTCTTGCGGAACAAGTTCTACCGGGACACCGGCGGAGCGGCCATCTTCGCCCTGGTCATCCTGTCGCTGCTGTATTTCTTCGATGAGTTCGACACCGCCGCCTTCGGCGTCCTCGCCCCCAACATCGAGCACAGCTTCCATCTCACCGATCAGAAGTTCGTCGCCCTCATCACGGCCAACACGTCACTGCTCATCCTGGCCGCCATCCCGGTCGGGTACCTGGCCGACCGCATCCGCCGGGTACCTCTGGTCATCATTTCGGGGATCCTGGCCGGACTCTTCTCCTTCCTGACCGGGGTGGTCGGCACCGTCGCCCTCCTCACCGTCGTCCGCCTGGGCAACGGCCTCGGCCTCATCGCCAATGGCCCCATTCACAACTCGTTGCTGTCGGACTACTACGCGCCTGACCGCCGGGCCCCCGTCTATGCCACCCACGCCAACGCCGTCTACGTCGGTGCCATCTTCGGCAACATCGTGGCCGGCGTCATGGCCACTCTCTTCGGCTGGCGGGGCGCCTTTTACGTCCTCATCATCCCGATCATCATCACCGTCATCTTTGCCGCCCGGCTGCCTGAGCCCGTCCGGGGCCAGACCGACAACGCCGATGCCGCCGACGAGGTCAAGGCCGAGGATCCGGTGCCTTTCCGGGAGGCGTCACGCATCCTCTGGAATGTGCCGACGCTCAAGCGCCAGTTCATCGGAACTGCCTTCCTGGGGGCTGGCGTGGTCCCACTGGCGGCCTACCTGCCCCTCTTCCTCCAGCGCGCCTTCCATGTCGCCCCCTTCGGCCGGGGCGTGATCGGCAGCGCCGACGCCGCCGCCACCTTCGTCGGGGTGCTGATGGGCGGGCGCTGGGCCAGCAAATGGTTCGCCAAGAGCATGGGCGAGCCGGTACGTCGGGCCTCCTACGCCCTGGGCGCCACCGGCATCGGGCTACTGCTGGTGTCCCTGAGCCCGGCCCTCTGGCTGACCGTGTTGTTGGGGATCATCACCAGCTTCGCCATCGGCACGTTCTACCCGTCGTACTACGCCGTCCTGTCCCTGGTCATCCCGGCCCGGGTGCGGACCCTGGGCTTCAGCTTCGGGGCGCTGTTCCTGGTCATCGGAGTGGTCTTCCTCTTCTTCTTCACCGGGCTGTCCTCCATCTCCGATCGGGACGGCATCCGGGCCGGCATCGGGGCGTTGGTGCCCTTCTGGCTCATCGCCTCGGCCATCGTCTACTCAGCCGCCCGCTTTACTGCCAACGACGTGTCCAGCGCCTTCCGGCTACTGGGGGTCGGAGCCGAGCTCCGGCGCCAGCGGTTGGAGGCGGGGGACCGGTCGCTGTTGCTCTGCACGGGCATCGATGTCGCCTACGACTCGGTGCAGGTGCTCTTCGGGGTCGATCTCGAGGTTCGCCAAGGCGAGATAGTCGCCCTGCTGGGCACCAACGGGGCGGGTAAGTCCACCCTGCTCAAGGCCATCTCCGGATTGATCCAGGCCAGTTCGGGGGCCATCTTCTTCGATGGCACCGACGTCACCTATGCCGATCCCAAGAAGGCGGTGGCCGCCGGGATAGTCCAGATGCCCGGTGGCCGCAGCGTCTTTCCCACCCTGACAGTGGCCGAGTGTTTGCGCCTGGCCGGCTGGTCATACAAGAAGCGGGACCCGGCCCACGTGAAGGCGGCCACAGAACAGGTCCTGGACTACTTCCCGGTACTGCGTGACCGATGGGACCAGCTGGCGGGCAATCTCTCCGGCGGGGAGCAGCAGATGCTGGGTCTGGGCATGGCCTTCATCTCCAAGCCGCGCCTGCTCCTCATCGATGAGCTCAGCCTCGGCCTGGCCCCCACCATCGTCGGACGACTGATCGAGATCGTAAGGGCCATCCATGCCACCGGCACCACCATCGTGATAGTCGAACAGTCCGTCAACGTCGCCCTGACCCTGGCTGACCGGGCCGTATTCATGGAAAAGGGGGAGGTGCGCTTCTCGGGGCCGACCGCCGACCTGCTGGGCCGGGAGGACATCCTGCGCTCGGTCTTCCTGGAGGGTTCCACGGCCGGCCAGGCGGGAGGTAACGCTCCTGTCGTCCGCAGTGGAGTGGCCGTAGCCCGGACCACGCCCCTGGAGCAGATCGAACAGCGCCCCACCCTGCTCGAATTGAACGGAGTCACCAAGCACTTCGGTGGCATTGCCGCCGTCAACTCGGTCAGCTTCAGCCTGCACCGGGGCGAGATCCTCGGCCTGATCGGACCCAACGGGGCTGGAAAGACGACGATCTTCGACCTGATTTCAGGGTTCCTCATCCCCGACTCCGGCACCGTCACCCTCCAGGCCAGGGACGTGACCTCATGGTCGGCCGACCGCCGCAGCTGGGCGGGCCTGGGGCGCAGCTTCCAGGACGCCCGTCTGTTCCCGTCCCTGACGGTGGACGAGTGCGTCAGCGTGGCCCTCGAGCGTCATCTGGAGTTCCGCGACCCGCTGGCCTCGGCCCTCTGCCTGCCCGCCGTGGCTGAGGAAGAGGACCTCATCAAAGAAAAGGTCGAGGAGTTGACGGCGCTCTTGGGCCTGGAGGCCTTCCGGAACAAGTTCGTCGGAGAGCTCTCCACCGGCAGCCGCCGAATAGTCGACCTGGCCATGACCATCGCCCATCGGCCCTCGGTGCTGATCCTGGACGAGCCCAGCTCGGGTATCGCCCAACGGGAGACCGAAGCCCTCGGGCCTCTCCTGGTGCGCATCCAGGATGAGACCGGCTGCAGCATGCTCATCATCGAACACGACATGCCCTTGGTAACGGCCGTCTCCGACAAAATGATCGCCCTGGAACTCGGTACGGTGGTCACCGAGGGCCGGCCCAGTGACGTCATCCGCCATCCTCAGGTGGTGGCGTCCTATCTGGGTGACAACCAGGCGGCGGTGAGTCGCTCTGGCTCCCTCCGCGATACCGCGGTGCGAAAGGTGGCGCGGAAGGCGACCAAGGCGCCGGCCCGGAAGACCCCGGTCAAGCCGGCCGGCGCCGTCAAGCGGAAGTCAACCTCGGTCAAGCGGACGGCGCGGCCCGATCCGGCCGGCTGAGCTCACGCCGCGCACTCAGGCGGCCAGGTGAAAAGGGCCCCCGTGGCCGAAGGCCAGGGCGTGGAACCGCTCGCCCATCCGCTGGTAGCCGGCCGAGTTGGGGTGTAGGCCGTCGGGTAGGTCGGCAATATCCCCAGGTCCGAACAGGCTGAGGCCATCGACCAGGTGCAACTCGTCATCGCCTTCCTGCTGTCGGCGGCTCACCACGTCAGCCAGCAACCGGCGGATGCGGCCCAGGCTGAGGGCGCCCAACGACAGTTCAGGCGGGCGGTCCCGGACGAAGACCTTTCCATCCGGTCCCTGCACAGTGGGGCCGGGATGGTCCTCGGCCACGGGACAGATGACCGGGGTGATCACCACCAGAGGAACGGCGGGATGCCCGTCGCGGACCGTATCGAGGAACCCTTGTACCGCGGACAGGAAGGTTCGTTCCCTCATGGTGTCCCCGTTGATGACGTTGATGCCGAGCTTGAGGCTGATCAGGTCGACGTCGAGATCCCGGATGGTCCGAGCCACCCACTGGTCGAGTTGGCACTGACCAGCCAGGCCGAGGCTCATCAGGTCGGCCTCAGCCAGGCGGGCCGCCACCGCCGGCCAGGTCCCGGTCGGGCGGTCGGCCTCGATGCAGTGGCTGATCGAGCTTCCGTAGTGGACCCAGCGGGGCCCGCGGGCCGGCGGCGGCGGCCCGACCAGGGCGGCGTCCTCGACCCGTAGATCCCTCAATTCGAACGAGGCCCCCTGGGCCAGCCACAGCTCCACGTGCTTGGCCCCCGCCGATAGCCCGTCAAAACGGATGGTGACGGCCGGTCCCCTGTCCACCGAGACGGCCTGAGTAACAGGATCCATCCGCAGGATGCGGCCCTGCAAGAAGCTGGTCCGGGCCACCACCTCTCCATCCACGACCAGGTCGAACGCCGCCGGGCGCAGCACCTGGTCTCCCACCTGCAACATCGTCAGCAGCGCATCCACCTCTATGACCGTGGAGTCGGTGGTCATCTCCAGACGGGCGCCAGATGGCATGGAGGAGACAAAGGCGAGGGCCGGATCGAGAAGCTGGCGACGGGTCCACTCGGGCAGGCGCCGCAGCCGGAACCCGGCCCCGGTCGGCTCGGCGTCCAGGATGCCAGCCAGGCGGACGCCCGATGCCGCATCCAGCGCGTCGATCGATCTCAATCGTGCCTCCCCCGGGTTCGGACCGACCCGCAACCTACGTGGCCGCCGACAACTCCGCGATCGCCCGGCGGATACGGACTTCACTGACGGCCTTGGGAGTGCCGAGGCTCTGGGCGAACAGGCTCACTCTCAGGTCCTCGATCATCCAGCGGATCTCCCCGGACTCGGCCGTCCGGGCCAGGACCGGGCGGCGCTCCATGACCCCGGCCCACTCATCCTCGATCTGGTGGACTCGGCCCATCCAGGCGAGGTCCCGATCGGGGTTGGCCGACGCCTTCTCCACCCTGACCTCCACCGCCCTCAGGTAGCGCTGGAGGTCGGCCAGGCGCGCCACTCCCGCCTCCGACACGAACCCGGGGGAGACCAGCCGGTCGATCTGGGACATCATGTCGGCCACCGAGCGAGCCAGGGCCGGGGACCGGACCGAATCGAGCCTCACTCTGACCCGGGCGGCATCGGCCAGGACCTCGCCCACTCCGGCCACAGTCGTGAGAACCCGGGCTGGCAGAGCGGCCCGGACCTCGGTCAGGAGAGCCTCGAAGGCTTGGCGCGAGCGCACCGGTCCCCCTCGCTCCCTGAGGAGGGCGTCGGCCGCCGCCATGGTGCAGTCGGCCAGCAGATCGGCCACCGACGCATAGGTCGAACGGGAGATCGCCAGCTTGGTCCGATTGGTCAGGCTGCGCAGCGCCCTGGTCACTCCCGGGCTGTTGAGCAGAAGTAGCCGCCGCGTACCACTCCACATGGCCGAGGCAGCCGACTCCGGGTTGGCATAGACGCGCAGGTCGACATGCTCACCCCGGTCGGCCAATGCCGGGTATCCCCTCACCGTCTGGCCTCGCCAGTCAGCCGACACCTCGGCCGGCAATGCTTCCCACTCGAAACGACTGGCTCCCCGGACCTCCAAGGCGGAAAAGACCGTGGCCACTTCGGCCCGCGCCTGTCGGGCCAGGCCCAGCTTGAGTTCGCCCAGGTCCTGGCCCGAACCCAGGACGCCGCCAGCCGCGTCCTCCGCCACGAAGGTCAGCCTCAGGTAGGCGGGTAGCTGGCGCAGATCCCAGCTCCCCGTCGGGACAGCCAGGCCCGAGGCCCGCGTCAGGGCGGCCGACAGGGCATCGAGCAGCGGACCATCCTTCGCACCATCCCCGGCCAGAAAGGCGCGGGCGTGGTCGGGTGCAGGCACGAAGTGGCGCCTCAGCGTTTTGGGCAGCGAGCGGATGAGGGCCGTGACCAGTTCCTCCCGGAAGGCGGGAATGTGCCAGTCGAACCCCACCTCGTCCACCTGCTCGAGGACGGCCACGGGGATGTGCACGCTGACGCCGTCATCTGGGGCGAGAGGATCGAACTTGTAGGTGAGCGCCAAGGACAGCTCACCCTGGTTCCAGACCTCCGGGTAGGCCCCCGGGTCGAAGGAGTCGGCATCGCCCACCAATAGGGCGAGACTGAACTCGAGCAGGTGTCGATCATCCTGCTTCCGCCACCAACGGTCGAAGGCGTCGCCCGTGGAGACCGAAGCCGGTATCCGGGCATCGAAGAAGTCGAAGAGCACATCGTCTCCCGCCACCAGGTCACCCCGACGGGACTTCTCCTCCAACCGGCGGGCCTCTTCCAGGACGCCGGCGTTGTGCCCCATGAAATCGTACTGACGGTGCCAGTCCCCTTCGACCAGGGCCTGCTCGATGAACATGTCCCGAGCTCCGTCCGGGTCGACCCGGGAGTAGGAAACCCGCCGCCCGGCCACGATGGGAATCCCGTATAGGGTCACCCGCTCCTCAGCCGCCGCCGCCGCCCGGCGGGGGTCCCAGTACAGGTCCCCGTAACTGCGATTGACCAGGTGGCCGGCCAGCGGCTCGATCCACTCGGGGCGGATGCCGGCGGCGGTGCGGGCCCACATCCGGGACGTCTCCACCAACTCCCCGGCCATGACCCAGCGGGTCGAGCGCCGGTGAAGGGCCGAGCCGGGGGCCATGGCCCAGTGGGCGTTCCTGGCCCCCAGGTAGTCCTGGCGTTGCGGGTCCCACATCCCGACATGGGTGAGCAGACCGGCCAGTAACGAGCGGTGGATGACATCGGGCGGCGCCGGTTCCGAGTTGGGACGGAGCCCCAGCTCGCGGCTGATCTGGCGCAACTGACTGCAGATGTCCTGCCACTCCCTGACCCGCTGGTAGCTGAGGAACTCACTGCGGCACAGGCGGCGGAACTGGGACGACGACAGCCTCTGCTGCGACTCCTGGAGGTAGTTCCAGAGGTCGAGGAAGCCGAGGAAATCCGAACCGGGATGTCGGAACCGGGCGTGGGCCTCGTCCGCGGCCGGTCTCTTGTCCGCCGGTCGCTCCCGGGGGTCCTGGATGGAAAGGGCGGCCGCGATGATTACGACCTCACGAAGGCAGTCGTTGCGTTCCGCTTCCAGCACCATCCGTCCCAGACGAGGATCGACCGGCAGTCGGGCCAAGCGTCGCCCTACCGGGGTAAGTAGATGGCGAGGATCCTCGGTGTTCGCACTGAGGGCCCCCAGTTCCTCCAGAAGGTCGACTCCATCGCGGATGTTGCGGGCATCCGGCGGATCAACGAAGGGAAAGCCGGCTAGGTCACCCAGTCCGATGGCCGCCATCTGGAGAATGACGGCAGCCAGGTTGGTACGCAGTATCTCGGGGTCGGTGAACGCCGGGCGGCCCTCGAAGTGATCCTCGGAGTACAGCCGGACGCATATGCCCGGTCCAAGGCGACCACAGCGACCGGCTCGTTGGTTGGCCGACGCCTGGGAGACGGGCTCGATGGGCAGGCGCTGGACCTTGGTGCGGCGGTTGTAACGGGACACCCGGGCCAACCCCGTGTCGATGACGTAACGGATACCGGGAACGGTCAGCGATGTCTCGGCCACATTGGTCGAAAGCACCACCCGCCGGCCCGGATGGGCCCGGAAGACCCGGTGCTGTTCGGACGTGGACAGGCGAGCGTAGAGAGGCAGGATTTCGGTGTTGTCCAGATCCAGGCGCCGCAAGGCCTCGGCCGTGTCGCGGATCTCCCGTTCCCCGCTGAGGAAGACGAGGATGTCGCCAGGGCCCTCCCGGCCCAGGTCAACCACAGCGTCGCATACGGCCTGGACCTGGTCGCGCCCGGCGTCGATCTCCTCCTCGTCCCACGGCTGGTAGCGGACCTCGACGGGGTAGGTGCGGCCGGTGACCTCCACCACTGGCGCTCCGTCGAAGTGGGCCGAAAAGCGCTCCGTGTCGATGGTGGCCGAGGTCACGATGACCTTGAGGTCGGGTCTCCTGGGCAACAGGGACTTGAGGTATCCGAGGATGAAGTCGATGTTGAGGCTGCGCTCGTGGGCTTCGTCCACGATGAGGGTGTCGTAGCGACGCAGATCGCGGTCGCGCTGTAGTTCAGCCAGGAGAATGCCGTCGGTCATCACTTTGACCAGGGTCTCCGGGCCGACCTGGTCACTGAAGCGCACGGCATAGCCGACCTGAGCACCCAGGGTCACGTCCAACTCCTCGGCCAGTCTTTCGGCTACCGCCCGGGCGGCTATGCGGCGGGGCTGGGTGTGACCGATCATCCCGTCGATCCCCCGACCCAGCTCCAGGCAGATCTTGGGCAGCTGGGTCGTCTTGCCCGATCCGGTCTCCCCCGAGACGATCACCACCTGATTGGCCGCCACCAGCTCACCGATCTCGTCCCGTCGCTCGGAGACGGGCAGGTGCGGGGGGTAGGTGATTCCCTCGATCGCACGAGGCTGACGGGCGGGGCGGGGGGAGGACGGCCGGCCCGGACCCCGGCGGGGGGAGGGCATCAGCCCGGACACTGCGCCGAGATCGGGCCTGGGACGGGCCCAGCCTCCATGCGGGATCCGCGGCAGGGAACTTCTTCGAGGGCCCGGCCCACACTCTCCATTGCCCGAATATGCACTTTCACGTCCAAACTGTCGCTCTTCGAAGTAAAATCCTGCCTACCACCCGGGTTTTTCCGGCCAATCGTGCCTTGGACAGCCTCAGCCGTGATCAACTCCGCCCTGGCAGGTGGCACGGAGGCGACCCTTGAACAATAAGGAACAGGCCCGGATCAGCCGCCGGGACATTCTGAAGGCGGCTTCCGGCCTCGGAGCCGTCGCACTGATGAGCCGCTCCTCACGGGCTTTCGGCCTCACCTCCGGAGGCACTATCGCCCGTGCGGCCGCCACCGCCCCGGCCGGCTCCGACCTGGGGGCGGTCGAGCACGTGGTCTTCCTGATGATGGAGAACCGGTCCTACGACCACTTCTTCGGGGCCTACCCCAAAGGCCGCGGCTTCGATGATCACCCGGCCGGGTCATTCGGCGCCTTCGAGCAGGACTACCCGGGCGGTGGGGCCCTCAGCCCACCCAACGTGCTGTTCCCCTTCCATCTGGACATCGGCGCCGGCGAGGAGTGCACCAAGGACCTCACCCACAACTGGGGCCCCCAGCACCAATGCTGGAACGGCGGAAGGATGGACTCCTACGTCAAGGTCCATACATCGTCAGCCAACGAGGGCGCCAACGGCACGATGACGATGGGCTACTACACCAGGAGCGACCTCCCCTTCTACTACGCCCTGGCCGACCAGTTCACTCTCTGCGACGCCTATCACTGCGCCATCCTCGGGCCAACCCATCCCAACCGCCTAATGGCCAACAGCGGGACCATCGACCCGGCCGGCGTCCACGGAGGGCCGGTAACCGATACCAATCCCGACCCCACCGCCCTGTGGTCCTGCACCTGGCCGACGGTTCAGGAGGTGCTTCAGGATGCCGGCATCTCCTGGAAGGTGTACCACCCGTCCAACGCCGACCTTCCGAGTCAGTACGTGTCGTTGGCCACCTACCCGACCTGGAACCCGACCCTCTACGACCCGACCGCCAATCCGGAAGTGATGTTGGCCACCGACCACGTGCTGCCGTATTTCGCCTCCTTCGAGAGTCCTACGTCGGTCCTGCACCAGAAGGCCTTTGGGCCCACCTTCCCGGGCCAGTTCGTTTCCGACGTCAACTCGGGGAATCTGCCATCGGTCTCCTGGATCATCCCCCCTCAGGGATTCGATGACCACCCCTCCGCCTCCCCCGACCGGGGCATGTACTTCGTCTCCCTCGTTCTACAGGCCCTGGCGGCCAACCCCCAGGTGTGGGCCAAGACAGTCGTGTTCTTCATGTACGACGAGAACGACGGCTGGTTCGACCATGTGCCGCCACCGTTCGCTCCGCCGGGCACGCCCGGGGAATACCTGACCACCACCAAGCCTCTCGCCTCCGACACGCTCGGCATAAGAGGACCGATCGGGCTCGGCGTCCGGGTCCCGATGCTGGTCTTGTCCCCGTTCAGCCGAGGGGGCCACATTGCTACCGATACCTTCGACCACACCTCCCAACTTCAGTTCCTCCACCAGCGCTTCGGCATCGAGATCCCGAACGTGTCGGCCTGGCGCCGCGCCGCGGTGGGCGATTTGACCTCCACCCTCTTCCAGAGTGTCCCGAACGCGGCCTTCCCATCGCTCCCATCGGCCGCCCTGACCGGTCGGGATCTGACCGGGACCTGCTCGGAGGTGGAGCAGGACACGGAACTCGGCGGATCAGCTCCGATCCTGCCGTCCCGGCAGGCCATGCCGACCCAGGACGGGCAGTTCATCCCGGTGGCGCCCGCCCCCGGCGCCGGGCCGGGCCCCGCGCAGGAGACAGGAACCACGTCCTCGGGCCAAGGCGCCACCACCACCTTGGCCACGACCGGTGACAACCCGGTGGCCGGGCCGGGCCTGGCAATGGCGGCCGCCGCTACCGCCGCGCTGGCGGCCCGCAGAAGGCTGACCGGGAGGGGCGGGCCAACTCCCTCCGACTGAACCAGCCCCAGACTGCCCCGAAGACGACGGCTACTACCAGCGCTCCGTGTGCACCACGTCGGTCAGAGGGCGACGTTGGGCCCAGCGGTGGGCTTCGAGGTCGGGCACGGACTCGAGATGGCTGACCGGCCCAAGGCAGAGCCAGGCCACCGGCCTGACATCGGCCGGGATGCCGAGCAGCTGACGGAGGAAGTCCTCCCGGTAGAAGGACACCCATCCCACGCCCAGGCCCTCGGCGGTGGCGGCCAGCCAAAGGTTCTCGATGGCCAGACAGACCGAATACAGACCGGCCTCGGCAATGGCGTGGCGGCCCAGCACGTGTGGTGCTCCCCGGCTCGAGTTGTAGGTCACCACCAGGCCCAGGCTGGCCTCCTCGATACCTTCGATCTTGATCCCGGCAAAGAGCTCCTTTCGCTCCCCTGCCAGCTCGGCCATGAAGGTCTCTCGCTCGGAGGAGACGTGCTCCTTGAAGGCGGCTCGGGCGCCGCGATCGCGGATGACTATGAAGTCCCAGGGTTGGGATAAGCCGACGCTGGGAGCGGCGTGGGCGGCACCGAGCAGGCGCCCGAGTGTCTCATCGCTCAACTCCTGGCCGGTGAACTGGCCCCGCACGTCCCTACGACGGTGCACCAGCTCATAGAAGTCGGCCGGGGCCAGGGGATCAGACACGGGACAGAGACGCTACCTGCCGCCCGGTCGGGCCCTGGTCCCTTCAGGGCCCAGTGACCGGGGGGACCTCAGCGGGCCACTACCGAACCTCCGTCACAGGTGATGACCTCCCCGACGGTATAGGCGCCTGCCCGCGAGCTGAGGAAAATGGCCAGCCCGGCTATGTCCTGCGGCGTGCCCACTCGGCCGCGGGGGTTGCCCCGGCCCACCAGGCTCCAGTCGGTGCCCTCCACGTCCCCTCCCGTTCCGACGCCCGTGCTGAGCATCCAGGTCGGGAACGGGCCCGGAGCGATGGCGTTGACGATGATGTTCCGCTTGGTCAGATGGGCTGCCAACTGCCGGGTGAGGGCGTGCACGGCCGCCTTGGACGGTCCATAGGAGAAGTTGTCGAAGACGGGGGTCTTGATGCCGTCGACGGAGCCGATGTTGATGACCCGGGCCGGGTCATCAACGGTAGCGGCCGCTTCGAGCAGGGGAAGTAGGCGTTGGGTCAGGAAGAAGACGCCTTTGACATTGGTGTCCATCACCTTGTCCCAGCCGTTCTCGGGGAACTCATCCAGCGGGGCCCCCCAGGACACCCCGGCGTTGTTGACCAGGATATGAAGTTGCTCCTCCCGGCCTTTGAGCTCGGTCACCAGAGCATCGATGCCGTCCAGTTCGGCCAGGTTGGCCGGCAGAGACACGCACGTCCCGCCGTACTCCTCCGCCAGCCGCTTGGCGGTGGCGTCGCACACATCAGCCTTGCGCGAGCTGATGTAGACCTTGGCCCCGTTGGCCAGAAAGCCGGCGGCGATCATCTCCCCGATGCCCCGGGATCCCCCCGTGACCAGGGCCACCTTGCCCTCGATGGAAAACAGGTTCTTGAAGTCCATTTGCCTCACCCCTCGTCGACCGGGTCACCCTAGTCAGCGCCGTCCGCAGGGCCCGCCGGCGGGATCACCGCCTCCTCGTCACCCCAGAGACCCGCCAGGCAGAGCTACGGTCCAGCCGTGAAGACATCACGCTTGCCCATGGTGGTCCTGACCGGACTGCTCTGCTCCCTGGTCGCCTCCGCCTGCGGTGGGAGCTCAACCAAGTCGAGCTCGACCACCAGCTCGACCACGACCACCGCCAGCGCCGCGAACGGCAGCTCGAGCTCCTCCGCCGAGCTGCAGGCCCTGACCGCCCAGGTGCAGGAGGCGAAGAGCGCGACCTTCGCAGCCACGTGGACCAGCACCTCGAGCAGCGGGACCGTGACGGTCACCCTCGAGCAGCAGCCGCCGAAGTCCGTGTTCAAGACCTCAGGCAACGGCAGCGGGGAGATCATCTCGACCGGGACGGCCACGTACTACTGCTCGGCCGGCTCGGGCTCAGCCGCCACCTGTGTGTCCGAGACGGGCCCGAACCCCCTGGCCAGCCTGATCGGCCTCTACACCGGCAGCACCTTCCTCACCGCCATGCAGGGCTTCCGGGCCGAGATGGCGGCCAGGATGGCCGGTGTCGACGTGCAGTTCTCCAACGCTACCTATTCCGGACTCAGCGCCCGCTGCGTATCTGTCACCGCCAGCGGGCAGCCCTACAAGTGGTGCGTAGCCCGCGCGGGCATCCTGGCTTACGCCTCCAGCAGCGGCTCGACCTTCCAGTTGACCAGCTACTCGAGCAAGGTCTCTTCGGCCGACTTCAACCTCCCGGCCGGGGCGACGGTCATGACCTCTCCCTGACCCCAGCAAGGCGAACCGTTTGTTCCGACAGGTGATCTCGATCCGTTGGGCCGACGGCGTCGGACCCGAGCGCAAGCAGGCCTTTCGCGACGCCCTTGAGTCGCTGCGGGCCATCCCCGAGTTGGTGGCCCTGTGCTACGGCGACGACGCCGGCCACTTCGAGGGCAACTTCGACTTCGTGGCGGTCAGGGACTTCCCCGACTTTGCCGGTGCTCGCCGCTACGTGGAGCACCCCCTTCATCAGTCATACGTCCGGGACCATGCCACCCAGGTGATCGGAGAGCGGGTCGTGGTGCAGCACGACTGGGGACCGGACCAAGACGAGACGTCATGAAGACCTTCCGCCAACGAACCCGGATGCCGCTTGTGGTGCAGGTGCGACACAGGGCCCTGCGAACAGCAGTCAGCCCGGCGCCCGCCCAATCGGAGAGAACGACATCACCCAAACCAGGGCCGGCCGGCGCTGAGCACGCTGCTGACTCGAGTATAGGAACGGGACGACGTAAATGCCCCCCGGTTCATCCGTCAGCCGCCTTGGAACCGGGCTCGGTCGTTTTCACTACGACCCCTGGCCCACTGGTCAATAGTCAAGTCAAAACTTGTCCCGAGAACTGCCCAGCGGCGACGGCAGAATACCCAGAACGCCGGACAGAGGGCCCCAGCCGCTCGACGGTTCAGAAGGCTCCGACTATCTGAGCGACCCTCTGGTGTGACAAGCCCAACAGCTCCGCTACGTCCCGGTAGCTCACCCCCGCATCGCTCAGCTCCTTGACGGCCCTATCCCGGGCCTCGCGATCGGCTTCGGCATGGGCCATGGCCCTGCGGGCTTCCTTCACTGGCCCAGCGAGATTGCCGAGACGGATGTCCCAGTCGATCTCGATCTGATCAGGTTCCAGGTCGAACCAAACGGCCGCTAACTCTGGGGCACGGCGCCAGCGCTGACCTGATATCCGACCATGTCCCGGAGCAAACTGTCACCCAACGTCAGTAAACAGGTAATGACCGAACGCCGCAGACCGCCGGCTATGCGGACGTTCCCCGCAGTCCCGTGCCGTGATCTTCAGCAGTCGGCCAAGGCCTTTAGGGAGCTGCAGATCTCGTCGACGCGATGCCCGAGAGTGCCGACGCGTTCTACGAGTGCCGACCGCCGAATGCGCTGCAGATTGTCGAAGGAAGCTACGCAGTCCACTGCGAGGCCCTCGTCCTGGCCAAGGCTGATCTCAGTAGGGATCTGGCGCACGGTTCGCGTCACGGGAGCGACCACGATTCCCGTGAGTACCTCGACAGCCTCGGTACGCGTGACCACCAGAACGGGACGACGCTTGTCCTCGGTCTCGGCCCACCAGATCTCTCCTCGGGCCGGAAGCGCTACCACGGCTCCTCTTCGATCAGGGAACGGGTCGCCTCGTCCAACCCGGCCAGCTCCTCCTCGTTCTGGGGCTGTCGGCGATAACCGTCGACGATGGCCTGGCCCGCCCGCTCGCGACGGTGGCGTTCAACCAGAGCCTCGAGACCGAGACGGACGGCGTCGGAACGAGTGGACGCCACTCCTTCAGTCACCAACTGGTCGACATCCGCGAGCAGCCGATCATCGACCCGTGTAACGAGTTGTGCCATGCAAATAGCATACCATACTGCAATACCCGGTCAGCTGGCGTGGCGCGACACGTACTCGTCGAGGGCTTGCCTGCTCACATCGGCCAAGCGCTTCCCCTGCGACTTGGCCATCGACCAATGCCGTAAAGACTCGACAGGAACTCGCAGGATGCTCCTGAGCTGGGAGGAGCGGCGGAGCCGGGCGGCTGCTACGGCTCGGAATCCGTTGAGATGAGCGGGACGCCAATTGGTGAAGCTAAGAACCTGCCGCCCCTGCTGCGCCGAGCCCGGTCGCCTAGCTGCTAGGCATCCTCGTTCCAAGACAACTGAGCCTCCGTGGCGAATAAAGGCCATGGAGTTTGACATCGAGGCCTACAAGACCAAGACCGAGCGGCTGCGCTGGGACGATCTGGACTTCGGTACCTTCCGGAGCAATCCCCTGCCCGAGTGGGCGTTGCGTTGTCTGCGCTACATGCACGACGTCGAGTTTCACACCGCCTGCTACTTGCGGGACCTTCTCTGCAGCCCGGCCCACGCCGATCCCGACGTCACCGCCTTTCTGTCCTTCTGGGTCTTCGAGGAGTACTGGCATGGGGAGGCCCTCTCGGCGGTGCTGGCCGCCCATGGTGAGGCTCATGGCGCCGAGCGGGTCGGCGTCGTGCGCCGCCGTCTGGGGCTGGCCGACAAGCTGCGGCCTATCGGGATGAGCTTGGCCTCCTGGTTGGCCGGGGAGGACTTCGTAGCCGTGCACATGGCCTGGGGGGCCATCAACGAATGGACCACCCAAGCCGGTTACGCCCAGTTGGCCCGCCGAGCCGGTCACCCGGTGCTGGGCGAACTGCTGCGGCGCATTATGCGTCAGGAGGGCCGCCACATCGACTTCTATGCCTCCCAGGCACGGTCCCGCCTGGCCGCCAGCCGCTGGGCCCGACGCCTGACCCGTTTCGCCCTGCGCCATCTGTGGGCGCCGGTGGGATCCGGAGTGATGCCCAAGGCGGAAACAGCCCATCTAGCCACTCACCTCCTGGGAGGTGAGGACGGGGCCGAGATCACGGCCCGCATCGACCGCCGGGTCGACCGCCTGCCTGGCCAGGGTGGTCTGCAGCTCCTTGGCCGCGCCGTCAGCCGCCTGGCTCCCACCCCGCCCGGCTCACCTCAGCTCGAGCGACTCTCGGCCTGAGCCTGTCATGGAAGCCGTCCGGGACCGGCTGGCCAGTCGTACCGCAGTCCTCCGGGTCCTCGGGGTCTTCTGGCTGATCGACGCCGGTCTGCAGGCCGAGACGTCCAAGTTCGCCCCCAGCTACCCGCTCGGGGAGCTGGCCCAGTCCTCCATGGGCCTTCCCCCGTGGGCCCATACTGCCGTCTACGCCGGCATCGATCCCTTCGTGGCCCACTGGGGGCTGTGGAACCTGGCCGCCACCCTGCTCCAGGCCGTCATCGGCATTGCCCTTCTAACCAACCGCGCCCCCCGGGCCGCCATCACCGTCTCGGTGACCTGGGCGGGGATGATCTGGTGGGTCGGGGAGGGCTTCGGGTTCCTGCCCAGCGGTCAGGCCCTCGTTCTGGGCGGCGCTCCCGGGGCGGCCCTCGCCTATGCGGTATTGGCTGGCCTGGCCTGGCCCCGGCCCGGGCGGCGGGATATGACCCCAGCGGCCTGGAAGGCGACCTGGGCCACCCTGTGGCTGGGAGGAGCGGCCCTGCAGCTCCTCGGCAGCTGGTCCCCGGCCCGGGTGCTGGAGGCGAATCTGTCCGAGCACTCCAATGGTCAGCCGGGCTTCCTGGCTTCAACCGCCCATTTCGCCTATCGACTGACGGAGGGCCATCCCCTCCTGGTGCCGGTGGCACTGGCCCTTGTTCAGGCCGCGGTCGGCCTCGGTGGGCTCACCGCCCGGCACCGCCCCCAACGCTGGATCTATCTGGGCATGGCCACCGCCGGGCTGTTCTGGGTGGTGGGCGAGGCGATGGGGAGCGTGTTCTCCGGTAGTACCGATCTGGGACTGGGCCCGCTGGTCATCCTCTTGGCCTGCGCCGGGCTCCCCGGACCGATGGGCCGACCGACCTGGCGTCGGGTCCCGGATACCCTGATCGCCGACCTCCGCCGCCTCGGCGTCATCACCGGGACGCTCCTGGCCACCCCGTTGATCCTGGCCGCCGGGGTGATCAGGCCCCAGTGGGGGCGCCACGTCACTCGGCACTCTGTGCTGATCCTGGGTCCGATGCTCGGAGTGAGGATCCAAATCGAGGAGTACCGCGGGCCTGCTGACGGGCGAGGACACGTGGTGGTGGCCAACCACTCCTCCCCCCTGGACATCCCGGTGATGGTGGTGGCCTTTCCCCGGGCCCGCATGATCATGGCCGCCGACATCCTGCCCGCCTGGCTCACCCCGGTCATCCGCCGCTGCCTCGGGGTCATCCCCATCGATCGGAACAACCCCGCCACGGCCAACAAGGTCCCGGTCGATCTGGCGGCGCAAGCCGATGGCGACATCGTCATCTTTCGGTAGCGAGGCGCAGTCTTGACATCGGCCTCAAGCCACGAGGGTGAACCGAACTGCTGGTGGGGTCGTGGACTCCGGCTTTGGGGCCCACTGGCCGTGACGGTACTTGCGGCCGAGCTTGAC
>Ga0307373_10002269_pt1 | contig 34810 bp, 28 predicted proteins | sample OX2MG_FD_202534 | JGI IMG/M metagenome (GOLD analysis project Ga0307373, IMG submission 202534) | Soil microbial communities from Risofladan, Vaasa, Finland - OX-2 | ecosystem: Environmental > Terrestrial > Soil > Coastal area > Acid sulfate soil | place: Finland: Risofladan, Vaasa | collected...
GCAGATCGATCAGGGTCTCGAAGTCGGCCTGGGTGCCGCCCGACAGTCCGCCGGGGCCGGCCAATGACGAGGAGGGGTTGAGGGGCGCGATCGCCGAGGCGCTGCCGGTGCTCATTTGGGCCAACAACGAGCGGGCGTCGCCCACCGCGTTGCCGCCGGAGGCCGGATTCGAGACCGCCACGGAGAGCGGCGCGTCGCCGTTGAGGCCCGCCCAGTTGTTCGGCAGATTGGCCTGCGCGTCGTCCAGCGCGCCCCGGATGCCCATGCGGCTGTTGGGCACGAAATTCGGGATCGGCGTCACCAGGTCGGCCACGTAGTAAATCTTCGGAAACACCTCGCCGTCGCGCATCTGTTCGCTGGTGATCTTGAGCACCTCGCTCTTGATCACATAGCTCAGGTGCAGCGGCTGCAAGATCAGGTCCAAGGCGCTCTTCAGCGAAATCTCGGAGGTGAGATTGATGCTCACGGGCGTGTTCGAGTCGACGCCTTCTTCGGTCAGCCCGCGCGGATCGAGGTAGGTCGGAATTTGCGCCAGCTTGCCCAGGTCTTCGATCACCTGGGCCAGCGGCGCGTCTTTATACTTCAACCACACGGGGGTGCGCAGCTTCTTCTCGATCTCCAAATCGCGCTCGGTTTTGCGGTTGGCCAATTGGCGAAGCTGTTCTCGGCGCGTCTCGGTCAGCTTTTGCCAGGTCTTGGCGTCGCCGTGGACGTAGGGCTTGTTGTCGTCGAAGGGAATCGCCGACTCTTCGACGCCGTTCAACGATGCCACGAAGCCGTCTGCCTTGGCTTCGCGGATCTCGTTGTATTTCTGCGTAGCCGATACGAGTTTGACCGTATTTTTGAGCTGCTGCACCACCAGCTCGTCGGGCGCGATCTCGGCCGCCCGCTTGTAGACGACTTCGGCTTCGGGATAGCGCTTTTCATGCATCAGCTTGTTGAATTCGTCGACCAGCTTGGCCAGCTTTTCCTGCACCTCGACCTTGGTCTGGCGTTCGCGTTCGATCTCGGTCCGCACCTCGTTGTTCCGCTCGTTCAGCTCGATGCGGCCCTTGTTGGCGCCGACGTAGCGGTCGAGCTCTTCCAACTGGCGGTCGACGCGGCGCAGCAGAACGTCGCGGGCGGCCTTTTCGAGTTCCGCCCTCTCGACGATGTCGCGGCACTCTTCCAGCGCTTGCCGGGCCTGCTTGGGGCTCGTCTCGCGGAGCCGGGCCGCGGCCTGTTCTTTGCGCGACAGCTCGGCGGCCGCCTGCCGATATTTGAGCTGCTGCGCGGCGGCCGTCTCGGCCAGCATGGAGCCGTCGCCGCCGGGCTTTTTGCCGGTCTCTTGGGGACGGGCCAGAAACTGCAAATGGTCTTGCAGCCGCTGTTGCGTGAGCGGGTCGAGCTCGTCGCGGTGAAGGTTCGCCTTGCGGAACCAATTCAGCGCGGTGGCGCGGTCGTGGTCGCGCAGGGCCTGCTCGCCGCGTTGGAACAGTTCCAGGCCGTCTTGGGGCTCGACCTCGTTCTGTGCCCTGGCGGGCACGTTGCGCGTGAGGTCGTGCTCGCGGTCATAAATCGCCTGGCTGGCCGCGGCGGGATCCTTTTCGTCGGTGCCGATCGGCATGACGCCGCCGGCCGGCCGGACCTTGTGCCGCTCCTGACGCAGCCGCTGGATTTTCAGCACCAACTGCCAGGGCCGCTCGTCCTTGGGACCGAAGGCCGCGTCGGGCACGCCGAGGCTTTCGGCCTGCTCGGCCAGGGTTTCGGCACGTTCCACGTCGCCGGCCGCCAGGGCCGCATGCGCCTGGCCCATGAACCTGATCGCTTGCTCTTTCTGCTGCGCGTCGGCCGCGGCCAGCGGCGACCGCCCGGCGTGGTTTGGCGCGCCGGCGGGGGCGCCTGGCGGAAAGTCGCCGAAACCGCCGCCCGCGGGGTCGGCCTCGACCGGCGGGAGCGGCTCGATGCGGCCGCCGCCGCCGCGGCGGGCCGCCGCGATGCGCTCCAGCAGCAATTCGGGCGTGGCGTCGGCCGGGCCATACACCACCTTCAAGCGCCGCGCATTCTCGACCAGCCGCTGGGCCTCATCGAATTCGTGCCAGGCCAGCAACCCTTCGGCCTGTTCCAACAGGCACTCCGCCTTGCGACGGCGATAAGTCTCCGAGTCGGGGCCGCCCTGCTGCGGAAGCTGAGCGTAATGCTGGACGACCGCTTCGACCTTGGCCGGCGAATCTTCTTGAAAGTCGTATTGCAAGCCGAGGGCTTTGGCCTGATTGACCAGCTCGGCGGCCAGTCGCAGGTCGCCCACGGCCAACGAGCGCCGCGCCCTCACCAGCAGCTTGCCGCCTTCCTCGCGCAGCAGCTCATCGGCGGTCTGACTGGAGGCCGCGGCGCCGACGGTGGGCAGGCCCGGCTCGTGACGATCGTCTTCCGGCGGCGCGGTCATCGTCTGTTTGCCGAACGGCGATTCGCTGGGGAAGGGTCGTTGGCCGGGCAAGTTGCCCAGCGTGTCTTCGGCCGGAGGCAAGCTTTCGTCCCGCGGACCGGCCGACATGCCGGTATCGGCCGGGGGCCGGTCCATGGTCGGCTCAAAGCGGTTGGCACCTTGCGCGAAGGGATCGCGCACGCCGGAGGGTTGTTTTGCCTGTTTTTCCCGGCCCTCGGGCGCGAACAGCTCGCTGGGCCGTTTGGGACCGGCCGACGAACGCTTTCGCATCCCGTTCAGATCGCGCCGCGCCTTTTTGGGGGTGTCGCCCATGTGCATCATGCCATAGGTGACCGGAATCTTTTCGGCGCGGCCGAGCAGCGAGTCGGCAGTCTCCAGGTTGCCTTCGTTCATGGCCTGGCGGGCCTTGGAGAGCAGGTCGGCCACCTGCCGCTTGGCTTCTTCGGGGTTGCGTGCCGGCGCGGCCTGCCCGAAGGCGGCCAGGCCGTCGAGCGCTTGCAGGGCGACTGTGGGCGGCGCCGCCCAAGTCGACGCCGACGTCACGGCCAAACTCGTGCCGACGCAGGCGGCGAGGATCCGAGATGAGGTGTTCAACGCGATCTCCTTTCGGATTCGCCAGGTGCTCGGCCCCAAGGGCGCGAGGAGACCAATCCTGGCAACATGTGACTCAGATGGGATGGTGGGAAATGGCGCGGTCCCCGCGCGGAGGAAGATCGCGGTCGCGGCGGCGGGCGCGTCGGATGGGCGCGGTCCGCCGGCGCAAACGTCAGGCCTTCCTTGGCGGGTTTGCGTACTATCAGATGTGTCTTACAGAGCTTGGCAGAAGAGAGGCGGTTAAATACCCGCCCGGCCAAGCGCGGTCAAGGCCAGTTGGGAAAAAAATAATGCTCGGCCGGTTCCGGCCAAGCTCTGCCCCAGCCACCGGCGCCGCGATGCCCGGCAGCGCGCCTGATTGACTCCCCGCCGTTTCCTGGTAGGATAGCCTGTTAAAGGCTACCCGGAACGGTAGAAGCTGGTCGTTGTTTTTCCGCTTTTAGAGCGACCCACATCCTTCCTTCGAGCAAACTGGAGTCTCGTGCCATGAAGACCCATCGGTCGAGCGGCCCGGCGCGCCGCGCTTTTACGTTGGTCGAATTATTGGTGGTGATCGCCATCATCGGCATCTTGATCGCCTTGTTGCTGCCCGCCGTGCAGGCGGCCCGCGAAGCGGCCCGGCGGTCGCAGTGCAACAACAACATCAAGCAGTTGGGGCTGGCCACGATCCTCTACCACGATACGTGGCGCAAGTTTACTTATGGACGGGGCGGATGGAACGAAGACAACCGTTGCGGCGATTTTAGCGGCTTTCTCACGCTGTTGCCCTATGCCGAGCAAGCGCCGATTTGGCAGTTCATCGACGGCGAAAACAACAATCCCGCAAGCGGATCGGTTTATCCCTGGGGTCCCGCCACCAACGTGCCGTGGCACACGCTGCTCACCACGCAACTCAGCGTAATGATTTGTCCGTCGAGCCCCTATCCCGTGAACACGAATTACGCGGGCATGGGCCAGCGCAGCTATCACTTCAATGCGGGTACGAGCATCAACAACTACACCGCTGAGACGAACGGCATCTATAGCCACTGGATGGCCTCCACCAAAAAACCCTGCACCGGCAGCAACCAGCAAAAGGCGATTCGCAACATTCTCGACGGCACCAGCAACACCGCCAACATCAGCGAAAAAGCGCTCACCACGGCAAGGCGCAACGGCGTAACGCCGCCGCCGTCGACGACCATCATGGGCCAGGGCGTCCAAGGACATACCCCAGCCGTCTTGATCCCGAACCCGACGATCTGCCTGGCTACGGCCCAAAACCGGAACTACGTGGCCGGCCAAATCGTTAACATCAGCAATTACCAGAACGGCGACCAGTGGATGATGGGCCATCCGTACTGGACCTTGTTCACAACGATACTGCCGCCCAATAGTCCCACGTGCTACGGCACGACCGGCCTCAATCCCAGCAATGCCAACGGAATCTTTCCGCCCACAAGCTGGCATCCCGGCGGCGTGCTGGTGGGCATGGCCGACGGCAGCGTGCGTTTCGTCACGGAAGGCATCGATTGCGGCAATTATGGCATGCCGCCCGCCTTGAACTACGGTGTCTGGGGCGCCATGGGGACGGTTGCCGGTGGCGAGGCCTATGGCCTGGGAGGCACCCCCTAGTCCTTCTCAGTCGTACCTTGAGCGAGGGCACTTTTTCGAGCACTCCTCTATCGTGAGATCCTTCGTGTTTTTTCCTTGTGCGTTCGCGACTTCGTTCAGGGTGGGCCGGCGCTCGCAAGCTCGCTGGTCCCACCCTACCGGCAGGTTTTGTTTGTTCTCGCTGGCGGCGGTGCTGGCGGTTGGTTGTTCAAAAAGCGACCGTGACACGGGCACCGTACCGGTTTCGGGCAAGGTAACCCACGGCGGGCAGCCGCTGGCCGGCGCCGTTGTCACGTTCGTCAGCGACGCCGGCCTGACGCCTGGCGCGGGAATGTCGGACGCCGACGGCGGCTACAGCCTGAGAGTGAAGCCGGGCAGCTATACGGCCACTGTTTCGAAATTGACCGGCTCCGGCGACACCAAAACAGTGAGCATGGAAGACGCGATGGCCAACGCGGACAAGCCGCGCGAGGGACCAAAAGAAACGCTGCCGTCGAAATATCAAAGTCCCGTCGAATCGCCCTTGAAGTTCGAGGTCAAGCCCAGCGGCAGCAACACGTTCGATCTCAGCCTGAGCGACTGATGACCGCTTGCTATACTTCACGCGGCAAACGCCTGCGCAGCCACGATTCGATTTGCCCGGCCAGTTCGCTGCGCGCCGCCGTCACGAGTTGGCCGGAACGGCACTCAACTGGGCCAGCACTTGCAGCACGCCGTTGAGATGGGCCAGCCGGGGGCCGAAGCGATCGACGAACTCGTTGAGCATGAATTCGCCGTCGCACAGCACCTCGGCGTTTTCGTTCACTTCCTGGGTGAGCGTGGCCAGGAACTCGGTCTGCACACGGCTGAGCGTTTCGGCGGCCGTGCGGCAGTTCTGGGCCAGGTGGGGATTGGCCGACTTCCACTGGCCAAGTTCCTGGTTGCGCTGCTTGTGCGGCGCGCTGAGTTGATTCACCAGCTCTTCGAGCAACTCGTTTTGCCGGTCTTGGGCCGTCAAAATCTCCCGCAGCAGGCGGGTTTGCTCCGGCTCGCCGCCGCTGGTCGTGCTGCTGATGGCACTCGGCGAAATATCGACTTGGCTGAAGAGCGGCGGGGTGGTGGCTCGGTCGTGCATCGTGGTTGCGTGGGCCTTTTCCTGACAGGCGAGTGGGAACGAAAACCGGCGGCGAACGATTATTATAGGCAGGCCATGCGACACCTGTCGAGCGGGTAGTTTGGACTTTTGCGCGGCGGAAAGTTAGAATCGCCCCTTTCGGCCTAATCAACGAGTGAGTGTAAATGAGAATTGCGGCCATTGGCGGCGACGGTACGGGCCCCGAAGTGGCGGCCGAGGGACTCAAGGTGCTTGCGGCGGCGGCCGCGCTGGAACACTTCCAATATGAACTGACGCACTTCGACTTCGGCGGCGACCGCTATCTGCGGACCGGCGAGACCTTGCCTGTCGGCGCCGTCGACGAGCTGCGGTCGTTCGACGCCATCTACCTGGGCGCGGTGGGCCATCCCGACGTTCCGCCCGGCATCCTCGAAAAAGGGCTGCTGTTGGAATTGCGGTTTCAACTCGACCAGTACATCAACCTTCGCCCGGTGCAGCTTTTTCCCGGCGTCGAGACTCCGCTCAAGGGCAAAGGTCCCGCCGACATCGACTTTGTGGTGGTCCGCGAGAACACCGAAGACCTGTATTGCGGCGTGGGCGGTTTTCTCAAGAAGGGCACGCCCGACGAGGTCGCCAGCCAGACGGCGGTCTACACGCGAAAAGGCTGCGAGCGGTGCATCCGCTGGGCCTTCGACTTCACCCGCCGGCGGAACAACCCCAAGAAAATGCTGACGCTGGTGGCCAAGACGAACGTGTTGACCTTCGGGCACGATCTCTGGTGGCGGACCTTCCAGGAGGTGGCCCGCGAGTATCCCGACATCAAGGCGGATTACAACCATGTCGACGCCTGCTGCATGTGGATGGTGAAAAACCCCGAATACTACGACGTGATCGTGACCACGAACATGTTCGGCGACATCATCACCGACTTGGGCGGCATTTTGCAGGGCGGCATGGGCGTGGCGGCCGGCGCGAACTTGAATCCCGATCCGGGCGGCACGAGCATGTTCGAGCCGATGGGCGGCAGCGCTCCCAAGTACACCGGCCAGCACGTCATCAACCCCATCGCGGCAATCAACGCCATGGCCATGCTGCTGGAGCACAGCGGGCAACCGAAAGCCGGCCGCCGGATTATGGAAGCCATCAAGACCGTGACGGGCACCAAAATGAAGAGCCAGGCCGCCGGGAAGATGGGATACTCGACGCAGCAAGTCGGCGATCTGGTGGTGGCGGCGCTGGAGGGCTAGAACGGGAAATTGCAAATTGCAAATTGCGAATTTCAAATTGGCAATTGAGGAAGCCAAGAATGAGCCCGGATGAACTGTCGGAGCGTTTGCTGGAGTTCGCGGCACGAATCGGCAAGGTGGTCGATGCTTTGCCGGATACACGATTGGGCCGGCATATCGCCGGGCAATTGGTGCGGTGCGGGACTTCACCCGCGCCAAATTACGAGGAAGCGCGCGCGGCCGAAAGTCGGGCCGACTTTATTCACAAACTGCGCGTGTGCCTGAAGGAGCTGTGCGAATCGCGGTGCTGGATTCGCCTGATCATCAAGGCCGAGCTGCTTCCCCAGGCGAAAATGGCTCCGATCCTCGACGAGTGCAACCAGCTCTGCAATATCCTTGGCCAGTCCGTGGTGACCGCTACCGAAAACAAAACATGACGATGCTGCGCACCACCAATTTGCAATTTGAAATTCGCAATTTGAAATTTGCAATTTCCCCCTTCTAATCCGCTTATCACGAAGATGAACCTCCATGAAAAACACGCTCTTCGATCTCTCCGGCCGCGTCGCGTTGATCACGGGCGGCAGCAAAGGACTCGGTCTGGCGATGGCCCGCGGTTTTGCCGAGGCCGGGGCCGACATCGTCATTTCCAGCAGGCATGAGGACGAACTGAAGCCGGCCGTCGCAAAGATCACAGACGGCACGGGCGTCCGCGCCGAGTACATCGTGGCCGACATGACCGAGCGCAGGGACGTCGACCGGCTGGCCGAAACCGCGCTGGCGCTGATGAAACGCGTCGATATTCTGGTCAACAACGCCGGCACGAACACCGTGCAGGCGATCGACGAAATCCGCGACGAAGACTGGGACCGCCTCGTGCAGCTCAATCTCACGAGTTGCATGGCCACCTGCCGGGCACTGGTTCCCCAAATGAAAGAGCGGCGTTGGGGCCGCATTATTCATCTCTCGTCGATCATGGGCCTGGCGTCGAAAGAAGGCCGCGGCATTTATTCCGCAACCAAGTCGGCCTTGCTCGGCCTGGCCCGTGCCAGCGCTCTCGATCTCGGCCACCACAACATCACCGTGAATTGCCTGGCGCCCGGCCCCTTTCTCACCGATTTGCCCGGCAGCATGCTCACCGAGGCCGAAAAGAAAACCTTCGCCGATCGCACGGCGTTGGGCCGCTGGGGTCAGCCGCGCGAGTTGGTCGGCCCCGCGCTGCTTTTGGCGAGCGAGGCGGGCAGCTACATCACCGGCACCGTGCTGGTGGTCGACGGCGGCACGCTGGTGAAGACGTTTTAGTCTTCCCAATGCCGGGCGCGATAAAGCGACTTGGGCGTGGGCGGCGGAATCCTGCCCTTGCAGCCGCGGCTCGACGCCCGTTACCCCCGCATCAAAGATGCCGCCTTCGACTGGCCGCAAGTCAGTGGCTAACGGCTTCGCCGGCGCCACCCCAGCGTCGGCTGAAGGCGGTCCTAATTTTGCTAAAGCACTGAACGGCTGTTTCTGCTACACTGGCGACAGACTGGTAAGACGCACGTGCGATGAAGGGAAAGCCGTGAGCCATTCGGGTGACGATGCAAGCGATGCCGTTTCAGCAGCGGCCCTGAAGCCGTTCCTCGTCAATTGTGGCTACACGGCCTCTCTGGTCCAGTCTCGGGTCGCACTCAGCAACGGGCAAACCGCTGCATTGGTTGCCTTCGCACACCCACCGGCAGATGCGCGAACCGCCTGCGTCGCCGTGGTCGAGGCCAAGACTGGTTCCCCTGAACTGGTTGCCGAGTTTCGCGCTTTGGCGGCGCCGGTCGTATTCGTTTGCGGCCGGCACGGGCTGGAGTGGTGGAAACAGACCACTTCGGAGCCGGTGAGAGCCGGACAGGCGGTCCCGCCAAATCGGCTAGCCCCATTCTTTGCCGAACACTCCGATCAATTCGCCCCCGACGCCATCTACCGCGCAAAGACCTGGGGTCGCTTTGACGCTCAACACCAACTGAGCTTTGTCGATCTGGGCCTTTTGCCGGTAGTCGAAGAGCGAATCGGTCGCGACCTGGAGGCGTTGATCGTGCGAAACGTGCAGCGATTGAAAACGCTGCTCGGCTGGGCGACGTGGAGCGACAAACAGGGTCAGTGGCTGTTGAAATCCGTCTTCTGGTTGGTGTCGGGCAAGATTCTCCGCGACAAGGACGTCAAGCCGTTTACAAATCTCGATCCGACGGAGGTCCAGCCCTTATTGGCCGCGGTCGCTAGGCACTATAGCGCAGCCCCAATCCCGATAACGAGCCAACGCCAGCAACGCTCATTGAAAGAAGTCGCGGCCGGTATCGCTCAAGTCAGCAATCTGCAATTTGCTACGACCGAGTCGTTGGCCTATGTCTATGAAAATACCTTGATCTCCAAGGCGACTCGGCAGGCGCTGGGCACGCACAGTACGCCTTCGTACTTGGTCGACTACATCGTGGGACGGTTAACGCCGTGGATCGCGGAGATGCCCCCAGAGCAGCGGAACGTTTTCGAGCCGGCGTGCGGTCACGCTGCTTTTCTGGTTTCCGCTATGCGGCTCCTCACGGAATTGCTGCCGCCCGAAAAATCTTCTCCCGCGCAGCGGCGGAACTACCTGCGCAAACGCATTCACGGCTGCGACGTCGACGCCTTCTCGCTCGAAATTGCCCGATTGTCGCTCAGCCTGACCGACATTCCTAATCCCGACGGCTGGGATCTCGCGGCCGCGGACATGTTTCTCGACGATCAGCTTGTCGATCGGGCCCGAAGCGCGACGGTGTTTTTGGCCAACCCTCCGTTCGAGAATTTCAGTTCCGAGGAACGGACGTGGTACAGCAAACGAGGGTTCGCGCCGCATTATCAGAACAAGACCACCGAGACGCTGGCTTCGGTATTTTCCGCACTACCGGCAGGCGCGGCGATCGGCGTGGTTGTCCCGCAAGGCTTCCTGCACAGCAAGAACGCAACCGCGGTTCGACAATGCCTTGTTGACCAATTTGAACTTCAAGAGATCTGCTTGTTTCCAGACAGCGTCTTCACGTTCTCCGACATGGAATCGGCGGTGATAGTTGGGCGGAAGATCACAACAGGCACGGTCGGCACGGTGCGCTATCGGCGCGTGCGTGAACGCGACATGGACGCGTTTCGAACGGAGTATCGAACGAGATCGGACCTGTCCTTGGATCAATCGAGGTTCCGCGCTGACTTCGACCTCCGCATGCCCGACCTTCAGCCGGTCTGGGACTTCTGCCGGGATCTGCCGCGCCTCGAAGACTTCGCTGAGGTTGGCCAAGGCTTTACCTTTAAGGGGAAAGGCCTGCCAAAGGGGACCACGACCTTTTCCAAGCAGCGGTTTCCCGGTGGTGTTCGCGGCTTCCTTAAGTTTCCCAAGCGAATCCCTCTGCACGAACTGCCGCAGGAGGCTTGGCTCAACCTGTCGGCAGATGTCGTACTTCGGCCTCGACATGGAACGACGACCGGCGTGCCGCAGGTTCTTTTCAATGAGGCCCGTTGTAGCCGAGGTCCTTGGCGGCTGAAAGCTCTCGTCGATGATGTCGGCCATCCGGCCGCGGGGAGATTTAACATTGTTCGAGCACGCGACCCCGAACGAACCCCCCTTCCGTTTCTCTGGGCCCTCTGCAACTCTCCGGTTGCCAACGCCTTCGCGTTCAGCCACTCGGGGAATCGGCACAACGATGCAGGCATGCTTCGCAAAATGCCGGTCCCGCGACTTTCGGAGCAAGGTGTTAGGGCAGTTTGCGAAGCCGCGCAGAGATATCTAAGCGTAGTTCGATCGGAGGTCGCCATTCTCCAGTCACCTGCGGATGCAGAGCGCGTGCTCGAGTACCTGATTCGCATGGATAACGAAGTCCTGAAGCTATTCGCCTTTCCTCAGGCGATCGAGCACCAGTTACTGGAACTCTTCAGCGGGTGGCAACGCCAGGGCGTGCCATGCAAATTCGAGCGATATTTCCCAGAGCGATTCGCCGACCAACTCTCCTTGGCCGATTATTTGGCCGTCACCGCGGACTGGTCTTGCGTCAACCGACTACGCGGGGAATTGGTTCACAAGAAAGTGGAAGGTAGGCTAACGGCTGAGGAACGCCGGCGCTTGGAACACCTGCAGTCATTGGCGGAGACTCGCCGTCGGCTCGAAGCTCCATTGCCGCTTGCAGAGATGGAGGCGCAATATCGGGAGCTCACGTTTGGGGCGAGTGAATGACGCAACCTTCAGTATTCGATTATCCGACCTCTCCGCATGCCCGCCGGCATGGGCCACAGGGCTACGCCGACTTAGGCTCCTATCGCAACTGGTTGCGCGATGATTTCTGTTTTCGCTGTGTCTTTTGCCTGCAGCGCGAGCAATGGCAGCGGCGCTGCGCGATGTTTCACATCGACCACTTCGTGCCTCGGCAGATCGAGCCCAACCGGGTGCTGGACTACGACAATCTCCTTTATGTCTGTGCAAGCTGCAATTCGATTAAAGGCGACTTGGCCGTGCCCGATCCGTGCCAAGTTGCGTACGGAGATTGCGTGCGCGTTCTTAGCGACGGTCGTATCGAGGCATTGAACCAGACAGGCGACCTACTCATCGGCCTTCTTTCGCTCGACGACGGCGATGCAGTGCGCTACCGCAAGCTCGTGATCGATACGCTTGACGTGTTGCGCCACTCTGCCAACAGTGCGACGTACCTGGAATGGGTGCGGTTTCCCGACGACCTACCAGATTTGTCTCTGAAACAACCACCAGGTGGCAACAACCGGCCCAAAGGCGTCGAGCAAAGTTGGTTCGCGAAGCGGCGGCGAGGCGAATTGCCGGCGAGCTATTGATTTGCCACAATGTGTTGCGTTCATATCGCGTGCGCCAATCGGACCCAGAAGACGATAGGCCATCGGCTCCAAGACAAGGCGGAAGGGTAGCGGCGGTGCAGCGCCGGCTTCCCGCTTCACTCTTCCCAATGCCGGGCGCGATCGACGGCTTTTTTCCAGCCGCGATGAAGGGCCTCTCGCTGCTTCGCGGGCATCGCTGGAATAAACTCCCGCCCCAAGGCCCAATTGCGCTCGATCTCACATAAGTCGGACCAATAACCGACCGCCAGTCCCGCCAGGTAGGCCGCGCCCAGCGCGGTCGTCTCCGGCACCGCCGGCCGCTTCACCGGAACGCCAATCTGGTCTGCCTGAAACTGCATCAGCTCGTCATTGACGCTCGCGCCGCCGTCGACCTTCAGTTCTTTGAAGCGGCTCCCGATATCCTGCTCCATCGTCTCCACGAGATCGCGCGACTGATAGGCCATCGAGTCCAACGCCGCGCGTGCCAGGTGGCCCGCCGTCGTGCCGCGGCTGATGCCGACGATCGTGCCGCGGGCATGAGAATCCCAATGCGGCGCTCCGAGGCCGACGAAGGCCGGCACCAGGTACACACCGCCCGCATCGGGCACCGTGGCCGCGAGCTGCTCGACCTCGCTCGACGTCTTGATGAGTCCCAGCCCGTCGCGCAGCCACTGCACCGCGGCCCCAGCCACGAACACCGAGCCTTCCAGGCAATAAGTCGTCTCGCCGCCGGTCCGCCAGCCGATGGTCGTCAGCAGTTTGTGCCGAGAGGCGATCGGCTGCGAGCCGGTGTTGACGAGCAGAAAGCAGCCCGTGCCATAGGTGTTTTTGGCATCGCCCGGCGCGAAGCAGGCCTGGCCGAACGTCGCCGCCTGTTGGTCGCCCGCCGCGGCGCCGATGGCAATCGAGCCACCGAACAGACCTTCGTCCGTGTGGCCGTAGACTTCGCTCGTCTGGCGTACTTCCGGCAGCATCGCCCGCGGGATTTTCAGCAGCGTCAGCAACTCGTCGTCCCAGTCGAGCGTGTGGATATTGTAGAGCAAAGTGCGGCTGGCGTTGCTCGCATCGGTAATGTGCAACTTGCCGCCCGTCAGCCGCCATAAGAGCCAGGTGTCGACCGTGCCGAACACGACTTCGCCGGCTTCGGCCGGACTGCGGAGGCCGTCGATCGTGTCGAGCAAATAAGCTATTTTCGTCGCGGAAAAGTAGGCATCGATCACCAGGCCGGTTTTGCCGCGAAATGTCTCGGCCAGCCCGGCGCGACTGAGCCGTTCGCAAATCGGGCTGCTGACGCGGCTTTGCCAGACGACGGCGTTGCTGACCGGGCGTCCGGTGGCGCGCTCCCAAATGATTGTGGTCTCACGTTGGTTGGCGATGCCGATGGCGGCGACTTGCGCGGCCGTGATGTTTGCCTTGGCCAGCGCTTGCCGTGCCACCTTAAGCTGCGACGACCAGATTGCTTCGGGATCGTGCTCGACGATGCCCGGCGCGGGCAGAATCTGCGGGAATTCCTGCTGGGCGGACGCGACCGGAAGCCCTTGACGGTCGAAGACGATCGCCCGGCTGGAGGTCGTGCCCTGGTCTAATGCGAGGATGAATTGGTTCATAGTCCGCGTAGTTCTTCAAAGCGCTCGATAAGCTCAGCGGCGATTTTATCCAGGTTATGGTGTTCGACCACCCGTTGACGAGCCGCCTGGGCCAGGCGCGAGCGCAACGGCCCGTCGGTCAACACGCGGAGCAGGCAGGCGGCGAGCTGCTCGTCGTGGTCGTGGTCGAAGAGCAATCCGTTGACTTCGTCTCGCACCACGTCCACATTGCCGGGCACGCGCGTCACCACCGGACATAGCCCGCTCGACATCGCTTCCAACAGCGCGTTGGAGCACCCTTCACTGGGCGAAGGGAGCACAAACACGCTCGCTCGACGGTGAGCCGCCGCCACGTCGCTCACCGGCCCGAGAAACTCGACGTTTCGCAAATCGAGTTGGCGAGCCAGTCGCCGCAGCTCGTCGGCCAACGGTCCGTTGCCGCCGATCAGCAATTGATAAACTCCGTCGCGATTCACCTTGCCCCAGGCTCTCAGCAGCACCTGCGGGTTCTTGGCGGACACGAGGCGAGACAAGAACAGCACCGTGCGGCCGGTCTCGGCGTCGTGCTGGAATGGCTGATACTTCTCGATCTCGACGCCGTTCGTCGAGCGTACGATCGCTTCCGCCGGGCAGCCGAGTTCGAGCAGCTCCTCGCGACCCTGGTCGGAGAGGGCAATGAAACAAGAATTGCTTCGCACCAACACACGCAGCAACTTGCCTCCTTTGGCACGGAAAAACTGACGGACATCGCCTTCCGGGCCGGTGGAGGCGGTGAAGGCCACCGACGGCTTTCGCAAGACGCGGCCCACCAAGCCCGTGGCGACGGCTTCCCACGGAAGTTGCCCCGCGACCATCACGTCGAAGGTGTGCGCTCGACGCACGAGCTGCGCCGCCAGACTGGAGATGAACGTCGCGCCGAAGGCCGGGCCGAGCGGGGCCGTGCGGATCACGCGATGCACGGCCACTTCTCCGAGCCGCTCATGTCGGGGCGAACCCCGGAGCGTGCGCGTGAACACCGACACCTCGTGTCCCCAATCTGCCCAACGCTCGGCCAAGTGCTGCATCTGCCGCTCGGAGCCGCCCACCAGCGGATGGAAGTGCGACAAGCAAATCGCGACGTTCAGCGGCCTCGTCGACTTCCGATTCACGCGAGAATCCTGCGGCGATTATCACTTCGTTTCATCGACAAACTTCATGGCGAATGACCAAGCAACGTCAGTTGCTCAAGGATTACCTTCATGCATGCGCTGGGCACCACTCCTTTGACCGCGACGATGTGCTGCTGTTCGATGGTGAAGACCCAGTCGCACTTCGCCACGCGGCGTTTGGTCAGTCCCGTGCGCGGATGCCCTTGGGGATGATACGGCAAGAGCACATGATGGGCTGGCGGAGGATTGTAAACTTGGCTGGAGATTCCTGCCACAAAGACCAGGTTATTGGGACCATTACCGGACGGAGGCCGTACCACCACGACGGGACGCGGATTGTGTTGAGCGCCCGGCACGTCGGCCAGCACGATTTGTCCTTGACGGAGCAAGGCCACTAGTTGGATTCCGCTTGCGGTTCAAACGGGTCCCCTTCCTCAAACCACTCTGCCGGTGGAACGAACCGCTTCGCAATCCGTTGAAGCACTCGCTCGGATGGCGTCGTCCTCTCCAGTTCGAGCCACTGCTCAAGCTCCGACTGATACATCTCTTCGATCTCCACGAGCGTTGGCCCCCCGCCTTGGCCGTCCGGCCGGCTTGGCTGAGAAACGTGGACCTGCAACGTCTTGGCGTCGTGGCCGTCGACGACGATGTGTAAGAGATAGTCGCCGGCCGATTGGAATGCGGCGCCCACGGGCACCACGAACGTGTGCAGAGTGCCCGACTCCGTCGCCTGCTTTCCCGTTTCCGGCATAAGGGCCTGTTCTGTTGCTACGGTAAACCGCGAGCTTTCTGGACCAGTCGCATCAACTCGCAACGTATGCCGCGCGCTGTCGTGGGGTTGAATACGCAATGCACCAGCCAAGGAGACGGAGGCAGCCTCAGCCGGACGGTCGGAGGAAATCGTGCGCACTGCTGGACCGACAACGACGAATTGTCCGCTCGTCAGATAACCTGCAAAATCGCAAAGAACAGCAAACTCAAGTTGCACGATCGTGTCTCCACGCAGTAGTCGAGGGCCTTACCTGACTATTCTATCATCGCGTTCCGGCTCAGGCCAAGGTGCGTGCGGCGATTCACTCCTGCCAACCGTGCGCATCGCGGACGGAGAGCATGGCGGCCAGAATGCTGTTCCAGGTCTCCGGCTGCATCATCACGGCGTTGGGAAACATGCAGCCGTCCCAGCAGATGTGGCGGAACTTTTTGGTCGGCTTGCCTTGCTCGTCGCGCAGCCAGTGCCCGGCGTCGCGGGCAATGTTCAGCTTGCCGTGGGGATCGTTCGGCAAACAGTGCCGTCCGGTCTTGTCGTGCGAGCCCGAACCGAAAACCGTGGCGTCGTTCTGCGCCACGTGAAAGTCGATCGTCCAGGGACGCAGCGCGGCCGTGAGCTTCGTCAGGGCGTCTTGCAGTTTTTGGTCGTCTTGCCAGTCGAAACCTTCGGGCAAAATGGCGTCTTCCGGCGCGTTGTAGCCCAGCAGATACAACAGTGTGTGGGCCATGTCGGCCTGAAAGCCGAGCGTCTGCGGCCGATCGACCAACTCCAGCAGCCGGACCATCCACCGCCAGCTATGCATGCCGCCCCAGCAAATCTCCCCCTCGGCCGCCAGCCGCTCGCCAGAATCGTCGGCGATCGTGCAGGCTTCGCGGAACGTCTCGGCGATCCGCTTCGTGTTCCCCTCGGGATCTTTGCGCCACTCCGACGGGCTGGAGGCCGAATCGATCCGCACGATGCCGTAGGGCCGCACGCCCAACTCGCGCAGCCGCTGGGCAATGCGGCAGCCCTTGCGGACCTGCGCCAGGAACCGCCGACGGTCTTCCGCTCCGCCCATCGCCGGGCCGCCGCCGGTGGGCGGCCAGATCGGCGCGGTCACGGTGCCGTAGACCAGGTTTCGGGCACGGGCCTTGTCGGCCAGCGTTTTCAGCTCGTCGTCGGAGGCGTCGATGTCGATGTGCGGGGCAAAAAGAAACAGGTCGGCGCCGTCGAACTTGACGCCGTCGACTTCGGCGGCCGCCGTCAGGTCGAGCATCGTGTCGAGGTCGATCGCCGGTTCCGAGTCGGGGCCTTTGCCGACCACGCCCGGCCAGGCGGCGTTGTGAAGCTTGGGAAAGTTGTTGGGGTGCGGGGGCATGGGTTGGGGGTTGGGGTTTGGGGGTTGGGGTTTGGGGCCGGGGGACTGGGGCCGGGGGGGCTGGGGCTGGGTTTGGGGATTGGGGGACTCGAATTCGTGGTTGGGCGGCGGTAGGGCACCGACGCCAAGTGTGCAGGTTACTCCATCTTTTGTCGCGTTGCTATCCTCCGAAACGCTGGAACGCCGCCCCGGCGGCATGTATCATACGCCGAACAGCGAGAGAATCACCTTATGAAATCGTGCCAAATACTGGCGGCCTTTGCAATCGTTTTCTGGGCGGCGACGTTCGCTTACGGCGACGCCGCGCCGGATCGACGCCCGAACATTCTGCTGGCCATCGCCGACGACTGGGGCTATCCGCACGCCTCGTGTTACGGCGACCCCGTGGTCAAGACGCCGACGTTCGACCGTCTGGCGCGAGAGGGCGTGCTGTTCACTCGGGCCTTTGTGTCGTCGCCCTCGTGTACTCCCTCGCGGGGGGCGATTCTCACGGGCCAGCATTTCTGGCGGCTGCGTAAAGGGGCCGATCTGTGGGTCACGCTGCCGGCCGATATTCCCGTGTATCCCGCGGTGCTGGAAAAGGCAGGTTATTTTGTCGGCTACACGCGCAAGGGCTGGGGGCCGGGCAAGCTCGGCGACCGCACGCGCAACCCGGCTGGGCCGCAATTCAAAGACTTCGACGACTTCCTGAAACAGCGGCCCAACGACAAACCGTTCTGCTTCTGGTTCGGCAGCGTCGATCCGCACCGGCCCTACGACGCCGGCAGCGGCAAAGCAAGCGGCATCGATCCGGCCAAGATCGAGCTGCCCGCCGCTTTGCCCGACACCGAGGAAACCCGCTCGGACGTGGCCGACTACTATTTCGAGGTGCAGCGGTTCGATCGCGAAGTGGGCGAGCTACTCGCTCGTTTGCAGGCGCTGGGCGAGCTCGACAACACGCTGGTGGTGATGACCGGCGACCACGGCATGCCGTTTCCACGCGGCAAAGCCAACCTCTACGATCTGGGCACGCGCGTGCCGCTGGCCATGCGCTGGGGCGACAAGATCAAGCAGCCGGGCCGGCGCGTCGACGACTTCGTGCTGCTCGCCGATCTTGCGCCGACATTCGTCGCGGCGGCCGGAGCGGCGGCGCCGGCGGGCACGACGGGCCGCAGTTGCTTGAGCCTGTTGACGTCGGCCGGGAGCGATGCCGCCCGCGACCACACTGTGTTTGGCCGCGAGCGGCACACGCAGGCCCAGGAAGCGCCGCAATCGGGCGGCTATCCGATGCGGGCCATCCGCACCGCCAAATATCTCTACATCCGCAATTTCGCGCCCGACCGCTGGCCGGTGGGCACGCCGAACTACCAACGGGCATTTCTCGACCGCGCTTGGTTGGGCGACACGGACAATGGGCCGAGCAAAGCCTATCTTTGGCTGCACCGCGACGAGCCGGCGGTGCGGCCGTTTTATGCCTTGGCCTTCGACAAGCGACCGGCCGAAGAGCTTTACGATCTGGAAGCCGACGCGGATCAACAGCGCAACGTCGCCGACCTTGCCTCATACTCGGCGGCGAAAAAGGAGCTTTCCGGCCGGCTGATGGCCGAGCTTCGAGAGACCAGCGATCCGCGCGTGGTTGGGGGAGGCGAACAGTTCGACGTCTATCCCTACTACGGCGGCGTGCCCGATTGGCCGTGGAAGTAGGACTTGATATTGCGATTTCCACGATCATTGCCGTCGCTCTGGCGCGCCGCCGGCAGCGGCCCGCCGTCGCCGGGCTAGCGACCGCTTCTTCGTCGCTTGCGACTTGCCGATAGCGTCGGCATCGCCATCGTTGACGCTGGCCGATTGCCGCGACCGTTCCAGTTCGTCCAACAATTCCTGCCCGTCGAAGGGAATCATGTGGGCTTCGCAGAACTGCTTCGACTCCCGCAATGTCGAGATAGCGCGGTCCAGATCGCCTGATCCGTCGTAGAGAATCGCCAACAGGTCCAGACGGTCGCTGATGTCGCTGAAGTCGTAAAGCTTAATGACTCGTGGCCAACTTGGAGTGTTGATCGCCAGGCTGTGAAGCTCAAGGATCTTGCGGATTTCAGCCTCGCGGCTTCGGATGGCGGCGGCGAGGTCGCCACGCAGTTCCGCGATCAGCGAGCGGATCTCTTCGGCACGAATCGAATCACTGAAGTCGGGGCGCGTCGCCAGCGCCGCGCCCAGCCGCGTCGCGATCTTTTCCGCCTTCTTTCGGTCTCCCGCATCGTAAAACGAGTGCAACAGGTCCAGATAAAGAGACTCGATTCCATCCGAGGCGGTCGGCGGTTTTCGAGGGGCAAATTTGTTAGTCATCGGTGGGGCTCGGCATCTTCGGTTCACAGGTCCAAGCAATCGCTTAACGTCCTCGGTAAGAGCGTCGTATTGCGACCACTCCTTTCTTGCGTCTTCCGCTTGCTGCCGCTGTTTGCGGGCGGCTTTGTCGGTGAACCGCTTCTTTTTGCGTTTCGCGCTTTTCCGATCGTGGCCTCGTCCAGGCTGGTGCTTGACGCCACCCTTCGCGCCGCGCTTCTTGCCACCTTTTTTGCGTGCTGCCATGTTCCAACTCCGGCTGACGCATTACTCCATCATGGCACATTCGACGTCGGTAAGGCAACAAAAGTTGTAGAGTTGGTGGTGTCGCAAAGTTGAGCTGCTAATCACACTGACCCGAAGCGTTAGCGAGGAAATGACCGTATTTTGCCTCGCTAACGCTTCGGGTTAGTGTCTCGTCGTCGGCCAACAACTCAAGTTCGCGACGCCACCGTAGAGTTTGATGTGCAGCTTGCGACATTCCGCGTTATGATGATAGGGTAGCATCGTTTCCTTTCCTTCCATTGCCGCAAATGCCCCGCAGCGGGGCAGGAGGTTTTGCTCATGGATCGCACACGCCGAGATTTTTTGGCCGATGTCGGCCGCGGGATGTTGGTCGCCAGCGTGGGTGCCGCAATCGCCGCCGACCTTGAGTTGGTGCCCGCCGCCTTTGCCGACGATCAAGGGCCCGCCCGACTTTCGTTCGGCAAGCTGGAACCCCTGGCCGGGCTGATGCAAGACACGCAGGCCGACAAGCAATTGCCGATCCTGGTCAAGAAACTTCACGACGGCACCTCGTTGCGAGAGTTAGTCGCCGCCGGCGCGCTGGCCAATGCCCGGCAGTTCGGCGGGCACGATTACGTCGGCTGGCACACCTTCATGGCCCTGGCGCCGGCCTTCGAGATGACCAAGGAATTGCCCGACGCGCGCCAGGCCTTGCCGGTGCTCAAGGTGCTGTATCGCAACGCCCAAACCATCCAACGCTCGGGCGGTCCGCGGAACGAGGCCCTCAAACCGGTCGAGCCGCGCAGCCTGCCGGAGGGCCGCACGGGCAGCGAGCTGCTGCGCGAAGCGATTCAAAACCGCGACCTGGCGGCGGCCGACGCCATTCTCGCCGCCCTCACGCGCCGCACGCCGGAGGACGCCTACAACGACCTTCAGCCGATCGTCGAAGAGGCCATCTTCCCCGACGCCGACGGCATCCATGGCGCCGTGCTCGCCTGGCGGGCCTGGGCCACGCTGGACCTGACCGGCAAGGAACATGCCCAGACCTTGTTGCGGCAGTCGGTGCATTTCTGCACCGACCGCGAGCGGCGGACCGACAATGGATTGGAGCCGAGCGTCCGTACGTTGCTGCCGCGCCTGCTGGACCGGCACAAGTTGATCGGCCGCACGCCCGGCACACGCCAGGCCGACGATGCCTGGGTCGACGAGCTCGCCCAAACGATCACCTCCGGCAACCACGAGCGGGCGGCCGATGCGGCGGCCGCCGCCTTGGCCGAAGGATTTGATCCCGAGGCGGTGGGCGAGGCGATCTCGCTGGCGGCCAACCGCTTGCTCTTGGCCGACGCTGGACGTCAGTCGCCCGGCGGCACCGCGGGCACCCAGTTTATGAAGGGCAGGGACAGCGTGCATGGCGACTCGGCCGGCGTACACGCCTCCGACGCCACCAATGCCTGGCGGAATATCGCCCGCGTCAGCAACCCGCGAAACGCCTTCGCCAGCCTGATTGTCGCGGCCTATAACCTGGGCCCGGGGGTGGGAAGTTTCAGCGGCGGGCGCAAGGATCTCTATCCGCTGCCCGAACACCTGGAAAGCGTGCAGGGCAAGGATGCCGCGGCGCTGATCGGCGAAGTGGAGCACGCCATCCGCGCCAACGACCAACCCTTGGCTTGCGCCGCGGTGCATCGCTATGGCGAGCTGGGGCATTCGCCGCGGGCCGTCCTCGATCTGTTCCTGAAGTACGCGATCAGCGAGGACGGCGCGCTGCACGCCGAAAAGTATTACCGCACGGCCAGCGAGGAATTCGCCGCCGCCCGCCCCGCGTACCGCTGGCGGCAACTCGTGGCCCTGGCGAGGGTCACGGCCAGCGAGTACGGCCAGCCGGCGCCGGGTTACGCCGAGGCATGTCAGTTGCTTCAGGTGTAACTGATGACCATTCGTTCGCGGCAAACCACGTTTCCTGAACTCGATGAACCCGATCTGGCGCAGGCTGAGGCGGCGGAAGTCGCTCGGCCCGACGCCACCGCCACCCGCTCGCGGCAGCCGGCCGAGCACTTGCCGTCGAGCACCGCTGGCGAAGTCGGATCGCCGCTGATTCCCCCCATGAGCCTCAGCGGGCAAACGGTGTTCGCGATCGACGCCAACTCGCTCATCTTCCAGGTGTTTCACGCCATTCCGGAAATGACCGGCCCCAAGGGCGAGCCGGTCAATGCCGTGTTCGGCTTCATCCGCGACATTCTCTACATCGCCCAGAACAAGGCGCCGCACTACCTGTTCTGCGCGTTCGATATGGCGGGAAAAACGTTCCGCCACGAACTCTACGCCGACTATAAGGTGCATCGCGCCGAGATGCCCGACGAACTGGTGCCGCAGTTCGCGGCCATCCGCCGCGTACTGGAGGCCCTGGGCATTCCCATTCTGGAGCTGGAGACCTATGAGGCCGACGATATTCTGGCCACGTTGGCCCGCGTCAGCGAAGAACTTGGCGGCGAGTGCTACCTGGTCACGGCCGACAAGGACTGCCGGCAGCTTATCACTGAGCACGTCAAGGTCTACAATGCCCGCAAAGATTTGGTTTACGACGCCGCCGAGCTGGCCAAAGACTGGGGCGTATCGCCCACCCAGGTCGTCGACTTCCAGGCGTTGGTCGGCGACCCGGTCGACCACGTGCCGGGCGTGCCGCTCATCGGACCCAAGCTGGCCAAGGAGTTGCTGCAAAAATACGGCACGCTCGACGCGGTGCTCGACCATGCCCACGAAGTTTCCGGCGCCAAGCGAAAGCAGAACCTGATCGCTTCGCGCCAGCAGGCTATGCTCAGCCGCGAGCTGGTGCGGCTCGATGCCCATGTGCCCGTCGAGATCGACTGGGCGCACGGGCGGCTGGGCGGCTTCGACCGCCAGCGGGCATTGGCGATCTTCGCCGAATATGGCTTCCATCGTTTCGGCGATCAGCTTCGCCAGCTCAATGTGAGCGAAGCGCCGCCGACCTGGGAAGCGGATTACCGCCTGGTCGACACGCCGGAACTTTTCGAGCAGTTCATGCTGGAGCTGCGGGGGCAAGCGTGCATCTCGATCGATACCGAGACCACGAGCATCGCCCCCACGCAGGCCGAACTGGTCGGCTTCTCGTTCGCCTTCAAGCCGGGCGTGGCGTATTACTTGCCTGTGCGGGCGCCGGTGGGCGGGCCGCGGCTGAATCTCGACACGGTGCTCGCCGCGCTGCGGCCGATTCTCGAAGACCCGGCCATCGGCAAGATCGGGCAAAACTTGAAGTACGACATCCTCGTGCTGCGCGCGGCGGGCATCAATATGAAGGGCGTCGTGTTCGACAGCATGGTCGCCAGCTATCTGCTCGATGCCGGCGAGCGGAACCACAATCTCGACGAACTGGCCCAACGCTATCTCAATCACGCGACCATTCGCATCACCGAGCTGATCGGCACCGGCAAAGAGCAGAAGCACATGGACGACGTGCCGCTGCCGGCCATCACCTCCTATGCCTGCGAAGACGCCGACGTGCCATTGCGACTGATGCCGCTTCTCACGCCCAAGCTGCGCGAGCAGGGGCTGACCGAGCTCTTCGAGCAGCTCGAGCTGCCGCTGATCGACGTGCTGGCTGAAATGGAACACAACGGCATCCGCGTCGATGTTGCCCGGCTGGCCGAGTTGAGCCGGCAGTACGGTGAACGGTTGGTGTCGCTGGAAAAGGATGTCTACGATCTGGCCGGGCACCCCTTCAACATCGGTTCGACCAAGCAGTTGCAGCAGGTGCTGTTCGAGGAGCAGAAGCTGCCGGTGATCACCAAGGTGAAAACCGGTCCGAGCACCGACGTGAGCGTGCTGGAAGAACTGGCCCGGCAACACCCGCTGCCAGCCAAGATTATCGAGTATCGCCAGTTTGCCAAGCTTAAGAACACCTACGTGGATGCCTTGCCGGCCCTGATCAACCCGCGCACGGGCCGGGTTCACGCCTCGTTTCAGCAGGCGGTGGCTGCGACGGGGCGGCTCAGCTCGAGCGACCCGAATCTGCAAAATATTCCGATCCGCACCGAGGATGGGCGCGCCATTCGCTCTGCGTTTTGGCCCGCCCACGAGGGCTGGAGCCTGCTGGCAGCCGACTATTCACAGATCGAGCTACGCGTGCTGGCACACTTCTCGGGCGACGAAACCCTTTGCACCGCTTTCGCTTACGACGAAGACATCCACGCTCGCGTGGCCAGCCAGGTATACGGCGTGCCGCTGGAGGAGGTGACTTCGGAGATGCGGAGGACGGCCAAGGCGGTGAACTTCGGCGTAATTTATGGGCAAAGTCCGTTCGGTTTGGCCAAAACTTTGGGCATCGAAAAGGAGGTGGCGACGACGTTTATCGAGAGCTATTTCAACCGCCATCCGGGCGTGGAAAAATTCTTGCGCGAAATACTGGTCGAATGCCGTGAAAAGGGGTATGTTAGTACGATCTTGGGGCGGCGGCGAGCCATTCGCGGCGTGCGTCCTGATCCCGGCCGGCAGCGAAACCTTTCTGAGCGGACAGCCATCAACACGGTGATCCAGGGCTCGGCGGCCGATTTGATTAAACTGGCAATGATTGCCGTCTACCACCGAATGGCCCGTGAGGGGCTGCGGTCCAAACTGTTGCTGCAAATCCATGATGAGTTGGTGTTCGAGGTTTCGCCCGACGAAATCGAACCGATGAAGCGTCTGGTAGTCGAAGAAATGACCGGTGCCCGGAAGCTGGCCGTGCCGTTGAAGGTCGACGTGGCGATCGGCCGCAACTGGGCGGAAGCGGAATGATCATCATTGGGCTGCTGGGCGGAATCGCCAGTGGCAAGAGTTTGGTGGCCGAGCAGCTTTGTCAGCTTGGGGCGGGTTTGCTGGACGGCGACCGCGCCGGCCATGAAGTGCTGCGGTTGACCGACGTGCGACAATTAGTGCGTGAGCGTTGGGGCGACGGCGTGTTCGGCCCCGACGGACAAGTCGACCGAAAGGCGTTGGGGCGGACCGTATTTGACCCGTCGCCTGAAGGCCGACGCGAGTTGGAATGTTTGGAGGCGATCACCCATCCCCGCATCACGGAGCGTTTACGGCAGCAGGCGGCCAACCTGGCCGCGGAAGGAAGGGCCGTGGCGGTTCTCGATGCACCGGTCATGTTGAAGGCGGGCTGGGACAAGTTTTGTAACCACATCGTTTTTGTTGAAGCGCCGCAGGAGATGCGTCAAGCCCGAGCGTTGGCGCGCGGCTGGCGTCAGGAGGACATTGCCGTCAGAGAATCAGCCCAGGAACCGATCTCGATCAAGCGCACCCGCGCCGACCGGGTGATCGACAACTCCGGCAGCCGCGAACAAACGCGGGCCCAAGTGGAGCGTTTGTGGCGCGAGTTGATCGAACCATCGACGCCTGACGTCTGACGCCTTGCACAGGGTGGGCCGGCGCTCGCAAGCTCGCTGGTCCCACCCTACCCCCCGTCCCAACGTTTTGTTACTTTTTCGTTCAATCCATTCTTTTCCGTTCATCCATCGTGTAAGCTAGTAAGAGCCTACCGCTGGCGTCTTCTGTGCGCCGGCACTCGCCCTTTTCGGGAGTCTTTCAATCATGGCACAAATCAAAAGCACCAAACCGCACAAAACCCGCCGGCACGAAGACGGCAAGTCGTACGACGGCCACGACGACCATTCGCACAACCACGACGGCCAGCAGCCCGACGGCAACCAGGCCGACGATCTCGCCCAGCAGCTTTCGCTGGCCGAAGAGCTGGCCGAAGAAGCCGAGTTCGGCGAGCATGACGAAATCCACGAGCGCTACGAGTTGATCAAGCAAGGCGAGATCCACATCGCCGAGCTGCAGCGCATGACCATGCCGCAGTTGATCGAGCAGGCCCGCAAAGAAAACATCACCGACTACATGGGGATCAAGAAGCAGGACTTGATCTTCAAGATTCTCAAAGAACGGGTGAAGCTGAACGGGCTGATGTTCGGCGAAGGAACGCTGGAGGTGCTGCCCGACGGCTTCGGCTTCCTCCGCAGTCCCGACTATCACTATCTCTCGTGCCCCGACGACATCTACGTCTCGCCCAGCCAGATTCGCCGCTTCGGCCTGCGCACCGGGGCCACGGTGTCGGGGCAGATTCGGCCGCCCAAGGAGAGCGAGCGTTATTTCGCGCTGTTGCGGGTGGAGGCGATCAACTATCAAGACCCCAACGTGCTGACCGAGAAGGTCTTTTTCGACGACCTCACGCCGCTGCACCCCGACAAGCGCGTGGTGCTGGAAGTCGACCCGGAAGAGGTCAACATGCGGGTGGTCGATCTGATCGTGCCGATCGGATTCGGTCAGCGGGGGTTGATCGTCAGTCCGCCGCGGGCCGGCAAGACGATCCTGCTGCAAAAGATGGCCAAGAGCGTGCTCACGAACCATCCCGAGGTGTACGTGATCATGCTGTTGATCGACGAGCGCCCGGAAGAAGTGACCGACATGGAGCGGCAGGTGAAGGGTCCGAACTGCGAGGTGATCAGTTCGACGTTCGACGAGCCGTCGTCCCGGCACATTCAGGTGGCCGAGATGGTGATCGAGAAGGCCAAGCGGATGGTGGAGTACGGCCACGACGTGGTGATCTTTCTCGATTCGATCACGCGGCTGGCCCGCGCCTGGAACGCCGAAGTGCCGCACTCCGGTAAGATCCTGTCCGGCGGCGTCGACGCCAACGCCCTGCAAAAGCCCAAGCGGTTCTTCGGCGCCGCCCGCAAGGTGGAAGAAGGCGGCTCGCTGACGATCATCGCCACGGCCCTGGTCGACACGGGCAGCAAGATGGACGAGGTGATTTTCGAGGAGTTCAAGGGCACCGGCAACTTGGAGGTGGTGCTCGACCGCAAGCTGGTCGACAAGCGCGTCTGGCCGGCGATCGACATCAACCGCAGCGGCACGCGCCGCGAAGAGATGCTGCTCGATCCGGACGAGCACCGCCGCATCTGCGTGCTGCGCCGCGTGCTGAACGACATGAACCCCGTGGAGGCGATGGAGTTGCTCGTCACTCGGATGGCGAAGACCAAGAGCAACGCCGAGTTTCTGATGAGCATGAATATGAAGTGAGAAGCTTCGCGCCAGTAATTGACGGAGGTGGCATGAAAGTCCGGCCAGCAGGCGGGTTGCTCCAGGAACGGATCCATGCCAGGAAACGGACTTCTCATGGTCTGCCTTCGGCATCCCGGCCGCGACGGAGAGTCGTCGTACAAAGCACTCTTGAGCCTGTCTCTGCCGGGCGCCTATTATAGACCGAGTCGGTCCCTCGTGCCAATCTGCCGCCTGCGCGATCGGCAAACGATGCCGCGGGATTGAACGTCGCCGACCAGGCGCGGGATTGGGGCTTTTGGATCTGCGCCAGCAGAGATATGGGATACGACGGACCCGGAAAAGGGACCCGGAAAAGGGGATAAGTCCCATTATTGACAGGATGGACGGCACCATATATCGTCAGCGCATGCCAAGAGCCGCTCGCGTCGCCCCTGGTGGCATGGTGTTTCACGTCCTCAATCGCGGCAACGACCGCCGAGTGATTTTCGACGATCGCGCCGACTACGAAGCCTTCTTGCGCGTGAAGGAAAACCAAGACACCTTGATGATCGTGCCGAACCGGGCGCAGGGGCCAAAAGCCAAATCGACCGCCTCCGGGTAGGCCGCGAAGCCGTCCGTGCTGATTTGGATGAGCTAGCGCAAGGCGAACGAGGCGACTTCCACCGCTTTATAAACGGTGCGGGCCTTCACAAAACCGAGCCGGCGATAAAGCTTGATCGCGCCCTCATTCTGGGCCGTCACCTCCAGAAACACCCGTCGCAAGTTCGCCCGGCGAAAACCGCTCAGGGCCTGGTGCATCAGGCAAGAGCCGATTCCCCGATTGCGGTGTTCGGGCACGATGCCCAGGTTTTGGATGGCCCCCATGCCCGAACGGTCGCGGATGCCCTGGACGGTGCCGCAAAACTCCGCTCCGCCGTCGTCGTAGACCACCAGCCAGGTGGCGTCGGGCAAAAAGCCGTCTTTGTGGCTGATCTCCTGCATCAGCCGCACGCAGCCGTCGTAGTCGCCCAGGCAGGGAAAAACGTTGGCGTCGATTTCGGAGCGGAAGCTGTTGAACTTGCACTCGGCATGCGCCGGCAGCAGATCGGGCCGCCAGGCGACGAAGCGATAGCCCGGCGGCAGCGTGCGTTCGGGCGGCAAAAACCCGCCCAGGTCGATCTCCATGCGGAAGCGCTTGAAATACGTCAGACCCATTGACCGCGGCCCGTGCTGGCGACAGAACAAGTGTAGCTTTTGAAACTCCCTGCCAGAGAGTCATTCTCATCGTAGCGGCGCGCCGGGGGAGGGTCAACTTTTCGCTTGCGGCACGCGCGACTATTCCTTGGCGCCTTCGGGCGGCGGCAGAGGCTCCGGCGCCGGGCCGTTGTCGAGCGGCTCTCCCAACGCGCCACGAAGCTGGCCGAGATAGCCGCGCACCAGGCCGCGGCCAAGCCGCACTGTTTCGGGATCGCGCATCTGAACGCGCGTCAGTGTGTTCACAACGAGCGGCTTGAAGAGCGAGTAAAGCTCCATGCCCTGCATCGTGCTGCCCACCAATTCCAACACCACCTGGTTTTCCGCGATCTCGACTTTCAGCCGCTCGACCTGCGTGTTTTCGTCGAAGCGGGAGCGGTCCATTTTCAGAAGCATGGCCACCGCCCTGCCGGAGTCGTCGCGATCGACCTGAGGGTGCAGATCGAGCATTTGGTCGCGCTGGCGGCGTGCCGCGTCGAGCTGCTTTGTCAGGTCGAGCCTGATTCTTTCGTCCGGCGTCGAATCAAGCTCGCGCTTCAACTCGGCGATGCGATCGTTGACCGACGTGAGCCGCAGTCCGGAGAAGGACAAAATCAAGTCGATCACGTCGTCCATCGTTTCCAACGGCGGGGTCGCCGCCAGCTTCTCTCGCATCCGCAGCCGAAACGTCTCTTCGGCGTTCAAGGGCGCCTCGCGGACCGAGCCTTGCTCTGCACGGCGGTCCAACCGATCTGCGAAGCGGGTCATGGCCCGATTGGCCAAAGCGACCACGTCGGTCTGAAAGCGGAGGCTGCCGTCGAGCAGGCCCCGCGGCCGGCCGTCGTCGCGGCGCTGCATCGTGCCGCGCAAATCGAGGTCGACCAGCGTCGGTTCCGACGACCATGCCGAACGACGTAACTTCGCGGCGCCGATCAGATGCACCGTGTCGCGGTTCAGGTTCGTCTCAGCCGGATCGAAACGAAGCCGCAAATACTCCAAGCCGCGCTCTTCGTCGAGCAACGGCTGAATGAGGGCGACGATCCCGTCGTTCAGCTTGAGAACGTCGAGCGAGGACGAGCCGGATGCCTGGGCGCCCGAGAGCGATCCCAACAATTGGCCGACCGGTCCTTCGGGGTCGGTCAGTCTCCGCAGACGCTCGCCGCGCTGCGCCCGCCGTTCGGGCGATGCTCGACGCGGGGCGCCGTTCTCCTGAGCCGACACTTGGCCGGCAAACACGAGCGCGATCAGCGTATAGAGAAGCGTATGGAGAGCAGGACGTTTCATGATGGGCGACCTCCTTCGGTTGCTTGGGGTTACGCGCATTCTACCAAGCCGGCGGCCAGTCGTCAGGCATCAGCAGCTTTCTGAACCCTGAACCCCGAACCCTGAACCCCGGACCCCCACGTTACTCCAGCCCCAACGCCAGGTGCATGCTCGACTGGTCCATGTGGCATACGAAGAGCAAACGGTCGGCCAATTGAGTCCAGGTCACCCACGACTGAAACTGCTCGTCCTTCTTCTTTTCATCCTTCTGGCGGCCGTCCCAGAGGAACTCGAACGCCGGTCTGCCCAATGAGGCCAACTTGCGCCAGCCCGCCAGATTGACATAAACGAGAGCGTTGGGCGTGCCAGCCGATGCCCAGTGCTGCTGGCTGGCAAGTTGCGTCCACAAGGAGTTGCCGGCGTCGCCGGCCCCGGCTTGCTCAATCGCCGTAGAAGACGTGCCCAGCCAGAACCAGTGCCTTTGATCGACGCCGTAGGCGAACTCCTGTTGCGGTCGGCCGGGGACCATACCCGACACCGATGTGGTCGTGCGGCCATCACGCTCGGTCGACTTCAGCGAGGCGATGTGTTTGCCCGACTCGCGGTTGGCCGCTTCCACGGTCGCCGAAAGCAGCGCGTGAAGCAACGGCTCGATATTCTCGGCCAGTGCCAGTCGGCCGCCGCCCGGCTCAACGGGCCGTGTCTCGATGCCGGCCACTATGTCGAACGGCAATGATTTCGACTGGGAGACTGATTTCGACTGGGAGAGCGTCGCCAGCGATTCTGCCCCGCCGGAGACCCATAGGCCCCAGTCGGGGCCAAGGCCCGCCGAGAGCGCCCACAGGAGAATCCGTTCGTGGTGCTTGTTCGTTTCCGACATCGACGACTTTGCCGCCGCTTGCCATTGGCGGGCGACGGCCGACCGCGTCAGACGGCCGATGTCGATGTGCCCCGCCACCGCCAGCAACGATTTCGCGGGAATCTTGTCGATGAATTGCGAGGGACCCGCCACGCTCGACACCACGTCGCGCGCGGCATCGGGCAAACTTTCGGCGATCCACTGCGAGGCGAGTTCGATGCGGAGCTGGGGCGCGAGTTGCACGCCGGCAGCCACATATTGCGTCGCCCGCCATACGGCAAACAGCGCGGCTTGCGTCCGGGCTTCTTCGGAATCAGGCGGCTTGCGGCCTAAATCGGCGGCCAGAATCGCCTCCCACGCCCGTGGATTGATCCACAGGCGTGCCACGCATTGCGTTGCCAACCGCTCGCGGGCGGCGCGATAGGCCGGCGATGCGGCCAACGACGACAAGCCGTCTTTCGTGGCATGCCGGTCGAGCACCGAGCGGAGCAAGCTTTCGCTGGTGCTCACGGCGGCCATGCTGCCCACCGAGGCGATGAAGAATTCCGATTGGTCGTCGTCGGGCAACACCACATCGACCGAAACGGGGCCGCCGGCCACCGTCAGGGTGTGCTTGCCTTTCCATCGTCCGGCCTGCCGGCGGGCCGCCACCAGGTTGTCGAGCGTGCGTCGCATGAATTGCTCGTCGGCCGAGTCGACCAACAACAGCGCCGAAGGTTTCTGCTTGGCGGGATTTTCCGGAGGCCGGATGGCAAACAGCACCTTCTTGCCCAGCAGCTTCTGGCCGATTTCGCGCGGCGCGGCGCCGGTCCGCCGGCGGATCTCCGCGCCGAGTTGGGCCAGGCCTTCCCGGTGCCGTTCCAGCGCGTCGGCAACGGGCGGGAAACGCCGCAGCCGTTGGTGCATGGGAGAGTCGATGAACTGCTCCCAGTGTTCGGCAAGGTTGTCGATCTCCAGGCAAAGTCCAAGGTCGGCATCGACCCAGTTCGCGAGGCTTTTTTCGCCGACGCCGGTGCGCGGCGGCGGGCCAACATCGCCGGAGAATGCCTGGCTGGCGGATGCCAAAACGGCGACGAACGAGATGACCCACAGTCGCTTCGAGAGCGCGATCATGAACGGCGTCCCTCATCGCCGACTCCCCAAAGGCGGAGAAACCCGGTAATCGCGCCCACGGTCGGCTGCGTCACCGGCTCGAGGCCGTCGGCCACGTCTTGCGCCCAGTCGGCGGCGGGAATCAATCCCATCAACTCGTTGGCATTCGGCCCGCTGGACAAGGCGGTCGGCGCGGGAGCGACGCCCTGAGTTCCGGCGCGCCGGGAGCGGGCGTTCCCTACGGTAGGCGTCTGAGCGAGGTGCGGTTGATCGTGAAAGGCGCCGCCGAGCGACTTCGGGCTGTTCGTGGCGACCGGTCGGCTCGGCTTGATGACCCAACCGAGTCCGACGGCCAGTAGCAAGGTCGCCGCCAGGGCCAAGACCGTGGCAGCGCGGCGCCACGGCAGCCGCACCGTCGCGGGTTCGAGTTGCGCCAGCACCCGTCGCGTGACCCATTCCGGTTCGGCGGGGATGGCGGCTTGCCGCAAGCCGGCGAAAACCGCTTCATAGGAGCGCGCCAAACTCCGGCAATTGCCGCAATCGCGGACATGGTCGGTCAAATCGTCGGCCGAAGAAATCGTCCGGCGCTCGTCGAGCACCTCGTTCAGACGGACCTCAAAATCTTCACACCGCATCGTTTCATTCCTCCACGACACCACGCCGCCGCAAATGGTCGGCCAACTCGCGGCGGGCGCGATGCACCCACGTCTTAACCGTTCCCACGGGGCAACCCAATACCTCGGCCACTTCGGCGTAGCTCAACTGCTGCTCATGGTACAGCACAAACGCCTGACGGTATTCCTCGCGCAATCGCCCCAAAGCCAACGCGACTTCCTCGCCCAAGTGCCGCTCGCCCACGAGGGTCCGCGCGTCGATCAACTCGTCGACCTCCAGCGACGGCTTGGGCAGCCGTCGGCGAGAGGCCAGCATCGTGCGGCAGCGATTGCCGGCGATGGCCAACAGCCAGGGACGAAAGTCGCGCCGGCTGTCGTAACTCGCCAAACTGCGCAAGGCCCGCACCAACGATTCCTGCGTCACGTCTTCCGCATCCTGCCGGTGACCGAGCATCCGGAAACAAAGGCCGAACACCTCGCCGCGGAAGCGGTCGACCAATTCGGTCATGGCGGATTGCTCGCCCGACAGGCTGCGCCGAACCAGCTCGGAGACTTCGTCCGGCAATTGCTCACCTCGGCTGCCTGCAAGCCACTCCATGAAACGATACCCGACACGGGCCGCACCGGTTTCAGGCAATTTGGATCAAGCTAAAACTCGCACGGCGGTGGCAAAGTGTAAAAAAGGGCGGCTCAGGGCGATTTGACCGCCTCGCGCACCACCTGCCGGGCCAGCTTGAAGGCGGCCGAAAGAACCTGGGCACGGGCCTCCATCTGCTCGCTGCTGAAACTGCGGGCCGACGTGTTCCTCGCCAGCCCCGCGATTTCAATCGTCAACGGCAACAGATCGAGAAACTCTCGATAGCGTCGTTTCAGTGGTTCGTCGTCCGCAGAGGCCATTATCGGCGTTTGAAGAACTTATTGAGCACGTCCGCGGCGGCCGAGCGGCTATCGACTTGCGAGTTGCTGGGGCGTGCCGGGAGCTTTCCCGGTCCTGCTTTGGCAGGGGCGGACTTTGCGGCAACGGGTTCTGGCTCCGGATCGACCGCAGCCTCGACCGCTTGTGCGGCGGCGTGTCCGTTTCCCATCTCGATCTCGCCCGTTTCATTCATCTGAATGACGCGGGTTTCGGCGTCGCCGACCTTGGAGTCGCCGTCGCTCAACCACTGGCTGACATCGAGTTTTTGCTTGTCGCTCTGGCCGTGGGATTCGGCCGTCCGCGCCGCGGCTTCCTTGACGCTTTCGACCTTGGGGCGCTTTTTGGCGACAGCGGGAGCCGGAACGAGCACCTCGAATTCAAGGGGACCAATGGTGAGATGGTCGCCTTGCTTCAACTCGCGCTCGCCGACGATTCGCTCGCCATTGACGATCGTGCCGTTCTTGCTGCCAAAATCCCGTATGGCGACGAAGCTCTCTTCGATCAGCAGCACACAGTGGTGCCGGCTGATCAAGTCGCTTCGGGGCCGAAGTTGGCAGTCTTCGGCCCGGCCAATGAAGAACTTCGGCCCAGGAACGGGAAGTTCCTGTCCCGCGTTCTTCCCAACTAAAACCTTTAGGCGTACTTCCATTTGTGTGACATCGCTCCGCAGAAGGTTACGGATGGAATTGAATTAAGGGATCAGCGCTGAGGCCAACCCTTCGGCTGAACGAGTGTCACAACATCGACCACGAAACGCACGCATCCAGTTACGTCCGGCTATATGATTAACCGCCCCTGACATTCATCGACCGCCCGACCACGCCAGCGTTGAACATAAACGCCAAGCGCGCAGCCACAATCCTACAAATCCAGTTGAATGAAATTCGCTAAAAACCGTGTGGGCACCGCCGCCGCCTGACCGCGACGCCGCGAACGCTGTACGGTGCCTCTTCTTCCTCTCCCCAGCAGTTTCTCACAATTTACTGACAATGCAATCCCTCATTGCGAGGGATGAACACGGAATTTTGCAGCACGGCGAGCAATTACGGAAGACCACCGGGAGCATAACCGATTGCGGCGGTCATGTCAAAAAATCTGCAAAGAATTCAGCCGTCAGCGTCGTTGCGTCCATTCAGGGCGGCCCAGCTTTTCCTCGACGAGCCGCGCGGCCGCTTGCTGTTCCTGCTCGGTGAGCGGCTGAACCTCGCCCTGCCAGCCAAGTTCGCTCAGCAACGCGCGGCTCACGAGCGTTTGCCATTCTTCGGGCGGTAGGCTTACCCCCGAGAGGTTCCGGATGCCGCGCAACTCGGGTGCTGCCGGAGAGGCTTCCAGCAAGATGCTGCCGTGCTGCAACAAGGCCCCTTTGACGCGGCGCTGCGCGCTTCCCACGACTTTCGCTTGGCCGATCAGCACGTCTCCTTCCGCCCGCCGCCGGAAGCACATAAAGGGGAGGGGTCCAATTATGGTCTCGGCCGTGGGGCACAGCGTGGCCGCCACGCCCGATTGCGCGAGCAGATCGAGCAATGCGCCGTGGATCCGGCGGACCAGACGCCGCTGTTCGACCGGGCCACGGGAAAATTCTCCCGGCCAAGGCAGCGCCAGCGAATAGGTGATTTCGCGGTCGTGCAGGATGGCGCCGCCCCCGCTCGGCCGACGCACCAGCCGGCAGCTTAGGCTGGCCGCGTGCGACTGCCGGTCGGCGACGTTCTGGAAATACCCCAACGAAAGCGTCGGCTCCGACCAGCGATAGACGCGCAATTGACCGCCACCGAGCGCCGCTTGGCCGAGCAGCACCTCGTCGACCGCCATGTTCCAGGCGCCGCACCGCGGCGGATCAAGCAGAACTCGGCGAAAAGGCATTTGCGAAAACGACGGGCGAGACGGCGGCGGCGGAGATCGTCGAACACGGACCACTTTCGATTTTACGACCGGCGGCATGCTTCCGTAAGGCGGGATCGAGGCGTGCCGCCCAAGGCAACGAGTCGCTGCCAATCGGGGCCGTCGGCTATCGAGAGGAGTTCGCTGGACCCCAGCTTTGGCCAACTGACAGATTCTGTCAGTTGATCGGGTGTTCCGCGTCCCGCCGGCAAGCCAGCGAAGATCATCGCGATCTAAAACACTTGTAATTGTCAAAGATCAAACGTCAGGCATGGGAGCCTGATGGGCCGGCATGGGAAACGCGGTCGCGGGCCGTTTTCTTTCTGCCGTTACCAGTAATACGCGAAACACCGGCCGCGAATTCCCAAAAAAATTCCGCCGACTACCAGCCAGCCGTTTACTCTGCGCTCATGCGACACGCGTGTCGCCTCGGCGAGTGCCGCCGCCGACGAACGGGCCGCCCTCGCTTGCGCCGCGCGCGGCGCATTTGCCGACCGTAGCCCTTTCGCTCCGCGAGAGGAAAGCCGCATGCTCCGTGCCCATGCGACACGCGTGTCGCATCGGCACGCGCTGCCGGAGACGAACGGGCCGCAGGCACTTCGGCCGCGCGCGGCGCAAGTGCCGACCGTAGCCCTTTCGCTGGAGCGAGAGGAAAGCCGTTCACCTCGCGACCCATGCGACACGCGTGTCGCATCGGCACGCGCTGCCGGAGACGAGCGGGCCGCCGCCACTTTGGCCGCGCGCAGCCAAAG
>Ga0307373_10002270_pt1 | contig 34805 bp, 29 predicted proteins | sample OX2MG_FD_202534 | JGI IMG/M metagenome (GOLD analysis project Ga0307373, IMG submission 202534) | Soil microbial communities from Risofladan, Vaasa, Finland - OX-2 | ecosystem: Environmental > Terrestrial > Soil > Coastal area > Acid sulfate soil | place: Finland: Risofladan, Vaasa | collected...
GAAAGCTGGCCGGCCCGAATGTCGCGTTCCTGATCGCATGGGTCGCGGTCGCGGACTCGGTGACCGTTGTGATGATGCCGCTGACGCTGGCAAAGTCGGGAAGCCCGCTCGAGGCGCTGGGCGGTGATGCGGCGATCATCGTCGTCGGGATCCTCGCGCTCCTCGCCGCCGAGCGCATCCGCGCCAACGCCGTTCTCGGCCAGATGCGCAACGAGTCGCTGCAGCGCGGATGGGCCTGGCAGGTGCGCATCTCGCTCGTGCTCCTGCTCGGGCTGTCCGCGATCGCGCAGGAAACGGGGGCGAGCACCCTGGTCGCCGGGTTCCTCGCCGGGATGATCCTCGTCAGGCTTCGCGAGTCGGATCGTCTCGCGCTCCAGTTCACGGGCGTTGCCAACGGGTTCTTCGTGCCGCTGTTCTTCGTGCTCCTCGGCGCCCAGCTCGACCTGCGGGCGCTGCTCACAACCCCGTCACGCATCCTGCTCGCGATCTGCCTGGTGTGTGCCGCGGTCATCACGCATGTGATCGCCGCTCGGGTTGCCGGCCACGAGCGCTACCTCGCGACCGGCCTTGCCGCGTCCGCGCAGCTGGGCATGCCGGCCGCCGCCGCGAGCCTCGGACTCACGACGGGACTGCTCACGCCCGCGGTGGCTGCCGCGCTCGTTGCGGGCGGGGTTCTCACGCTCATCCCAGCGACGATCGGCTCGCTGATCCTCGCGCGCAGTGCGCCCGCGGCGAAACCGTCGACCCCGGGAACAGCCGCCGCGTCGCCAACCTGATCAACCGAGACGGCCCGGATGCTCCGATACATCGTGGGACGCATCCTGCAGGCGCTCGTCGTCGTCTTCGGGGTGGTGACCCTCGTGTTCGTCCTCGAGCATCTCCTTCCCGGCGACCAGGGCCGGATCATGCTCGGACCACGCGCGACGCCGCCGCAATGGGCGCTCTACGACCACGAGAACGGGCTCGACCAGCCGGTCTTCGTGCAGTACATTTCCTTTCTCGAGAACGTCGTCCGTGGCAGGATCGCGTTCACGCCGCCGGGATTCGCCGACCAGCTCGACCCGATCCAGGGCGTCGCCGTCGACCTCGATCTCCGTGCGCTGGTCGAGGGTCCGATGGTCAACTCGCTCATCCTCACGGGCCTGTCCACGGTTGTCGTGATCGTGTGCATGGTGCCACTCGCCATGTACGAGGCATCGCGACGTCGCACGCGCGGCGCGCACATCGCGAACATCATCGCGGTCGCGCTCTACTCGACCCCGCCGTTTCTTCTCGGCACGCTCCTGATCGTCCTGCTCGCGTCCGATCTGCGCCTGCTCTCGCTCAACGCACCGGCATGGGACGTCGGCAACGTTCTCGCTGCTCCGGCGGGACTCGTGCTCCCGGTGTTGACGCTCTCGATCGGCACCATCGCGCTGTTCAGCCGCTATCTGCGCTCCTCCACGATGGAGGAGCTGACCAAGGATTACATCGCGACCGCGCGATCGAAGGGCGCTTCGCACGCGCGCGTCAGCCTGCGTCACGCGTTGCCGAATTCCGTGCTGCCGATCATCACACTCCTCGGCACGCGGCTTCCTCAGATCTTCGGCGCGCAGCTCGTCGTCGAAGTGCTGTTCTCCTACCCGGGCATGGGCCTCGCGCTCTGGAACGCCGCGGTCTATCGCGACTTCTACACGATGCTCGGCGCGATCCTCATCGGGGGCGTGCTCACCGTGGTCGGGTCGCTCATCACCGACCTCCTGTACGCCGCCGTCGATCCGCGCATCAAGTACGTCTGACCGGACCCGGCGAGATCGTCGCGGACGCCGTCGGAAGGCCCGGAGTATGCTGGGTTCAACCGCTTGGGTATTCGAATCGCGTTTGTGTCATCCGCAGTTCCGCGTCGATGCGGCATCGCGACTTTCACCTCAGACCTCGTCTCGGCTGTGCGAGCAACCGATTCCACAGCCACGTGTCAGATCGCCGCGATCGAGGAGCCGTCGGTACGGAGGCCGTACCGGTCTGAGGTGCGCTGGCGCATCCGCCAGGGCGATCCCGAGAGCTACCGTGCCGCGGCGAGTGCGATCAACGCGTCGAGCATCGACGCCATCAACGTCGAGCACGAGTTCGGCCTGTACGGGACGTGGAAGGAGCCGGCGCTCGTCGCCGGTCGCTGGACCGACAGCGTCTACCAGGACCACTTGCGCGGGTTTCTCGAGGAGCTGCACAAGCCGGTCGTGACGACGATGCACACCGTCCTGCCGGCTCCGTCGCCCTCCATCCGCGACACCGTGCGCAGCATCGACGAGCTCTGCGACGCGGTGATCGTCATGGCGGTGAGCGCTGTCGCCATCCTCGCCGACGACTACGGCCTGAGCAGGCCGCCGATCGTCATCCCGCACGGGATGCCGGTGATCGCGCCGCGCGGGCGGCGGCGATTCAAGGCCAAGCTCGGCGTCGACGGACGGACGATCATCTCGACGTTCGGGCTCGTCGATCCGCGCAAGGGCCTCGAGTTCATGATCGCCGCGATGCCGGGCGTCGTGGAGCGGTATCCGGATGCGCTCTATCTCATCGCGGGGCAGACTCATCCGGACCTCCTCCGTGTGCAGGGCGAGGACTACCGCAACACGCTCATCGCGCAGATTCGCGCGCTCCGGATGGACGACAACGTGGCGTTCATCGACCAGTACATGAGCCAGCCGGACATCATCGAGCTGCTGCTCGCGACGGACGTCTACGTCACGCCGTATCTCGACCCCAACCAGATCACGAGCGGCACGCTGTCGTATGCGCTCGGCGCCGGCAAGGCCGTCGTGTCCACGCGCTACGTCCACGCAGCGGAAGCGCTCGCAGACGGGCGCGGAGTCCTCGTCGACTTTCGCGACGCGGCACAACTGGCCGACGCGGTGACCGGCATCCTCGACGATCCTGTGGCGAAAGCGTCGATGGAAGAGGCAGCCTTCGCGTACGCAGGCGATGCGACCTGGCCACGCTCGGCGCGAGCCCTGCTCGACGTGTTCGCCGGGATACGCGCCTCCCGCACGATCAGCGGGCCGCCCGTTCGCGCGGTCGCCCAGAGGCGAGACCTCGGGCGACGTTTGAAGGAGAATCCGCTCCTCACGGCGGCCGACGTGCCGCCGTCGCTTCCCGGTCTCGAGGTCGTCTCGGTGTTCAACGCCGCGGCAGCACGCGTCGACGACGAGGTGGTGCTCCTCCTTCGCGTGGGCGAGAGCCCTCGCACCGGCGCCGCGCCACCTGCGGACGCGCAGACGCTCGACCTCTCGGGCCCGGAGCCGCAACTCCAGCCGCTGGCTCCCGGATATGCGGCGAAAGACGTCGTGGGCATGGCATTCCTCGACACGCAGCACACGCCCGCCGGCGTCGTTGAGGTCTTCCTGCCGCGCGATCTTCCCGGCCTCGACCTGAGCGACCCTCGCACGATCCGCTACCGGAACCGCACCGGCAGTGTCAGCGCCACGCCCGACGACTCGGGCGACTTCCTGACGCAGATGTCACATCTGCGCGTTGCGCGCAGCAATGACGGCATCCATTTCCAGATGGACGCTGCGCCCGCCGTGGTCCCCGCGAACCGGTTGGAGGAATACGGGTGCGAGGACCCGCGGGCAACGCTGATCGACGGCGTCTGGCACATCACCTACGTATCGGTGAGCCGCCTCGGGATCACCACGAGCCGGCTGACAACGACCGACTTCCGCTCGTTCGAACGCCAGGGTGTCATGTTCCTTCCCGACCACAAGGACGTCGTGCTCTTTCCGGAACGTGTCGGAGGCCGCTACGTCGCGTTCACGCGCCCCATGCCACAGTCATTCGGGCGGGTGCTCGGCATGTGGATCGCGTTCTCTGACGACCTCGTGTCCTGGGGCGACCATCGCCCGCTCGCACTGCCGCGGCCCGGCTTCTGGGACGACCTGCGCACGGGCGCCGGCACCACCCCCTTCCGCGTCCCCGAGGGCTGGCTCGAGATCTACCACGGGGTCGACCGCACCTCGCGATATGCACTGGGCGGCCTGCTGCTCGACAGCGACGATCCCAGCCGCGTGATCGCGCGCTCCCCAGAGCCCATCCTCGCCCCCATCGCCCCGTACGAACACGAGGGGCTGCTGCCGGACATCGTCTTCTCCTGCGGTCATGTCGCCCTCGACGACGAGGGCAAGGACATCCGCGTCTACTACGGGGCGGCGGACTGCTGCCTTGCCGCCGCTGACCTTCGAGTTCGGGACATCATTGACCAGATGCGTCCGTGCTGAGACAGCTGGCCCGGCTGACGCGGAGCGTGCCGCCGGCCGGACCCCGTGCGCTCGCCATCGCGGTGTACGCCGACGCGACGGACGTCGCGGTGGAGGCGCGAGAGGCCGGACATGAGGGCGTGGCATGCGTCGACGACGCAGCGCGCGCGCTCGAGCTCTACTGCGACCTCTGGGACGCGACCCGGCTGCCGTGGGTGCGTCGCTGGTGCGAGGGGCTGCTCGATTTCATCCTCTACATGCAGGAGCCGGACGGACGATGGTTGAACTTCATCGTCGACTGGGATGGAACCCGCAACCGCACCGGCCGGACGTCCGTGGCGGGCGGTGGATTCTGGCAGGCACGCGCACTCCTCGCGCTCACGCGCGCGTTACGGTCGCTCGATGACGATCGCGTCGACGCCGCACTCTCTCGCGGCCTCCCGCATGTCGTCACCACCGCCGGCGTCGCGCCTGACGTTCGTTCCCTGCACGCTTGGACGGCGCTGGCGTTGATCGACCGGGGGGACGACCGCTACCGATGGCGCGATCTGCTCACAACCTGGTGCGAGGAGATCGCCGAGTGCCGCATCGACGGCATCCTCATGAACGCGACAGCCGAGCGAGGGCGACCGCATCTCTGGGGTCACGTGCAGGAAGCCGTCCTTGCGCAAGCAGGTGTCCGCCTCGAGCGCGACGACCTCATCGCGACCGCATCCAGGAGCGCCGAGCGGCTCTATCCCGACGTTATCGACACCTGCTTCGCGCTGCCGAGGACTCAGCCGTACGACGTGTCCTCCGCCGTGGAAAACCTCGCGCGGCTTGCCGCCGTGACCGGCCGCAGCGACTTTGCCGGCTTCGCCACCGACGCTCGCCTGTGGTTCGACGGACGCAACCCGGCGCACGAGGCCGTGTACGACCGAGAAGCGGGCCGCGTTGCCGACGGCCTCGACGGCAACCGCGTCAGCACGCGCTCGGGCGCCGAGGCCAACGTCGTCGGCGCGCAGGCGCTCCTCGATGATGCCATCGAGCTCGCGCGCACACTTCCGCCGGAGGAGGCTCTGCCGGCGTCGGTCAGGTGACCTAGGTGCCCTCGCGAGCCTGTCGGCCCGCGGCGTCGGCGCGATCGCGCTCGATCTTCTCGGACTGATCCTTCCGGCGCCGATCGTCGGCCTGCTGCTGCTCGATGTGCTGTTCGTCCTCGGGCGGAGACTGCGGCGGTTCTGGCTTCTGCATCCTGCTCACGAGCATAGGCTCCTTCGCCCGTCGATGCCCGATCCGGGGCGGAAACGGAGGCTCAGATCTTGACGTGCTCGATGTCGATGTCCGCCAGCTCCGGCGGTCGTGGGATGCCGTTGGCGTCGAGCAGCTGGAGGCAGAGGATCAGATACCGCGCGCCGACCAGGTTGAGGCCGTGCCCGCGCGTGAGGCGCTGGATTGCGCTCAACGTGACGATGTCTCGCTGTGAGTAGAGACGCCGGTTCGTCGCCGTGCGGCTCGGGATGACGAGGCCGAGGTGCTCGTACATCATCAGCGTCCGCGCATGTGTCGCGAGGATTTCGGCGGCGACGCTGATGGTGTACAGCGGTTTGTCGAGATTGATCATGTGGCCGGTGCTCGGGCTCACGGCCGTCCGGCTCATCAAGCGCTCCCGATGGTGCGCGTGCGCAGACGCTTCCCGATCACCTGCGTATTCTGGCAGCCCGGTGGCGGGTCGGGTCCATCGATCGGGTCCCCCACAGCGCGGCGACCGCAATCCATGATAGTGAGTCTATACCCCGTGAACCGGCACGGGAGAGAGACTGCACATCAAACCGCTGGATAAGAGAAGATGCGGACGCTTCGTCATGTCCGCGCCCGGCGAACCAAATGGGGAGACACCGTACTTTGGACGACGACGTCAAGGTCCTCCTGATCGAGGATGACAATGCGGCAGCCGAGATGTACCGGCTCCGGCTCGTTGCCGACGGCTATGCGGTGGTCGTCGCAGACGACGGCGAGAAAGGCCTTGCGATGGCGGTCGCAGAGCGGCCCGACTTCATCTACCTCGACCTGCGCCTCCCGCGCGTCGATGGATTCGAGGTGCTCGAGCGGCTCCGGGCTGACCCGAAGACAGCGGCCATCCCGGTGATCATTCTCAGCAACTTCGGCGAGCCGGAGCTCCGCGAGCGCGGCCTGAACCTCGGCGCACTCGAGTTCCTCGTCAAAGCGGACACGACGCCGTCTCGCCTCTCGGAGACGGTCAGCCGCGTCACCGCTCCGAAGGCGCTCCCGTCGGTCTGAACGCGGCTCCTGCCTCTCGACCCGCCCGCGTGACCTCCTCCGCCTTCGATCTGCCGGCGGTGGAAGACGATCGCGATCCCTTCTTCGACACGGCCGCGCGGATCGCCGCACAGATCGCCACGCCAGTCGGCGCGCCGGCCCGCCGCGCGTCCTATCTGCGACTGGACGGCGATGTGCTGACTGCGATCGCCGAGTACGACGAGACCGGCGAAGCGTTCCGAGGTCGGTACGAGCTGCCGTTGTTCCCGAATTTCGAGCGTGCCGTGATCACGGGCGCGATCCAGGTGATCGGACTGTCGGAGCTCGGAAACCTCACGCCGGAGGGCGCCGCGGTCGTGACGCGTCACCAGGTCAGATCGTGCGCTCTGGTCCCGGTTGTCTCCGGCTCGGGCGTCGCCGGTGTGATCGCCGTGAGCGCCCGTGACGACGCCGGTTTCAGCGAGTCGCAGCTCTGTCAGCTGGCCTCCCTGGCGGAGCTCGTCGGCCTTCGCGTCGGTCACGTCGCTGCCGACCGGGCACTCCGCGCTGAAGCCGAACGGACCCAGGGACTCGAACGCCTGAAAGGGGAATTCCTCAACATCGCGGCGCACGAGCTGCGCAGCCCGCTCGGCATCATCGTCGGCTACGTGTCGATGCTGCTCGACGGGACGCTGACCGGCTCGGACCGGCACACAGCCCTCGAGCGGATTGCCGAGAAGTCCGATGAGATGGGCAGGCTGATCACCGACATGCTGGAGACCGCGCGCATGGAGGCGCTGGGCGTTGAGCTGGCGCTCGCCCCGACCGACCTGATGACCGTGATCACCGACGCGATGGCCGCGCTCGAGCCGCGGCTCGGCAGCCGGCATCGGATCTCCACGCGTGGCAGGCGGGACCCGATGCCGGTCATCGCCGATCACGCGAGGGCCGTGACCATGGTGCGCAACCTGCTCGACAACGCGGTCAAGTACTCGCCGAGCGGCGGCGGCATTCTCGTGGCGTGGACGCGCAGAGGCGGTATGTGCCACATCAGTGTCACCGATCACGGGGTCGGGATCAGCCGCGAGCAGCAATCGATGCTGTTCACGCGGTTCGGACGGCTCGTCACCCCTGAGACGAGCCACATCCGGGGGACCGGCCTCGGCCTCTACATCGCACGCGAGATCGCTCGGCTGCACGGCGGCGACATCGCGGTGCGATCCGAGGTCGGCCGCGGAACCACCTTCACGATCACGATGCCCCTCCCCTCTGACGGACCGCCGGCGCGGCGGCTGAACGGCGCGGAGACCATGAACACGGCTGTTCCCGGCAACTCCTGATCGGAGTGTCGCCCCGCCCCGACCGGGTCATCGACCCGGCCGGGTAGGGCTGGGGAGGGAAGGTTTCCGATGTACGACGCCGACCGATGCGAGGCTAACAAAGTGGTACTAGCGATGTCAAGAAATCTATCATCCACAATACCAACCCGAAACGGCGGTCACCTCGGGATCAGTGCCGTCACCAGCAACGCCAGCGCAGCCACCGACATCACCCCGGTCGTCACCCAGAGCACTACGTTGCTCAGCGTCCCGCTCCGTCGCGCGCCCATCACGGAGCGATCCCTGCCGAGCAGTGCGATGAGGGCGAGCATCGGCGGGGCGACGATCCCATTGATGATCGCGGTGATCACGAGCGCCTTGATGGGGTCGATCCCGACCAGGCTGATCACAAGGCCGCCGGCCAGGGCGAGGGTCAGCACCCCGTAGAACGCGGGGCGCGATCGCGCGGTGTCGGCGAGCGTGCCCCTCATGCCGAGGAACTCCTTGACCGCGTACGCAGCTGACCCGCTGAGGATCGGTACCGCGAGCAGCCCCGTTCCGATGATCCCGACCGAGAAGAGGATGAAGGCGAACGGCCCCGCGATCGGCTGGAGTGCCTGTGCCGCCTGAGCCGCGGTGGCGATGTCCGTCTTGCCGGACGCATGCAGCACCGCCGCGCCGGTGAGGATGATCGAGTACATCACCACCTGGGAGAACGCCATCCCGACGAGCACGTCGACTCGCGCGTTCTTCAGCTCGTGTTCGCTCACGCCGCGCCGTGAGACCTCAGTGACCTGGCCCTGAGCACGCATGGCGTCCACCTCGGAGCTCGCCTGCCAGAAGAACAGATACGGCGAGATGGTCGTGCCGAGGATCGCGACGATGATGCCGATGAAGCCAGACGAGAACTCGATGTGCGGGATGAGTGTGGACTCGATCGTTTTCAGGAGCGGCGGGTGCGACACGATCACCGTTGCCACATACGCGAAAAGCGCGATCGTCAGGAACTTGAACAGCCTGAAGATGATCTTGTACGGGAGCTGGTACTGGAGGAGGAGGATGACGACGGCAATCGGCGGGATCAGCCACACGGCGCTGACGTGTCCGCGACTCAACAGGGACCCGGCCGCCGCGACCGCGCCGAGGTCCGCACCGACGTTGATCGTGTTGGCGAGGAACAGCGCGAGGATGCACGTCCCCACGAGCCAGGTCGGAAACTTCCGCCGCAACGAGGTGCCGAGGCCGATCCCCGTGTGGAGGGCGATACGGGCGCACGCCTCCTGGACGGCGAGCATCAGCGGGAAGGTGAAGATCGCCGTCCAGAGGACCCCGAACCCGAACTGACTGCCCGCCTGGCTGTAGGTGCCGATCCCGCTGGGATCGTCATCACTGGCTCCCGTGATCAACCCCGGGCCGAGCACCCGCAGAACCTTCAGCCAGCCCGGGACGCGGTCGCCCTTCGACCTGCTCATGATCCTCGGACCGTGCCCATCGCACACCCAGTGTGCGTGCCGGTACCCGGTTACGCTGTGCCGGCCTCCCTGATCACCGCTTGAGGTCCGCGACGACATGGACCTCGACGTCGACCTCCGGTTCGACTCTGAGGATGAGCAGGCGCGGTGGGTTGATGCCGAAGTCCTTGACGTTGATCACCTGCCGGCCGTCGACACGCATCGTCGTTTCATCGACGGTCAAGCGGACGTCGCCGGAGATGACACGCGTCTGCCCGTGCATTGTGAGTTCCGCTGCCGCCCTGTACCTCCCGACGCCACGCAGGGGCTTGCCGTCAATCACACGTGCGCTGATCATGGGGTAGCGGCCGGCGTCGAAGCGGCGGCGCATCTCACGATCCTGTAGCCCGTTTCCCGACGTGATCGCATCGACGCGCAGCGTGAGCGTCGCGCTGTATGGGCGATCAAGGCGCGGTCGTCGATTGGCGTCAAGCTCGCATTCGATGACGCCGCTCAGCGCATTGGCGTTGATGTGCGACGGGTGCAGGTTGATGCGCAGGCCGACGGTCACCGTCGAACGCGCGGTGTTGACGCGGAACCGTGCCGCCTTCGTGGCCATGCGAACGTCAGCCTACCGCCGAGTCACGAGCCTTGTGGGTGCGACCTGTCTGCGAGTCAGACGGCGCGGCCGTCAGCGACGCCCGAACACATCGCGGCGTTCATGGCCGCGTGACCATGCCCACACCGATGCCGAGCATCCAGACGTCCTTGCTGACGCCGATCCCCGCCGGTGTCGGCCAGATGCTTCCGGGCCTGCGCATTGTCGGTGTTCGCCAGTACATCGTCAGCAGCGTCCCGGAGAATGCGGTCAGCACGGCGCCGGCAAGGCTGTCCGGGAGCAACGGAGTCAACAGGGCAACGCCGGTGGCAAGCTCGCCTGCGGCGAGCAGCCGCAGGAACCGCTGCGGTGGGATGCCCGCTAGCAACGGGAAGGCATTTGCCGCGACGCTGTGCATGGCGGTCGCCTGCTGCTCGGTGCCGTGCCACTTGCCCCAACCGGCATGGAGGATGTAGGCGCCGGTGGCAACACGCTCCGGGACGCGTCGGAGATGGAGCTGCATCCGAGCTAGCGTAATACAAGCAGCTTGTGGGACAGCACCGAATGTCGCCGGGCAGAATCAACCCGTGCCCAGCCGCGCCGTCACCGCCGGTCTCGGCGCGCTGTACATCGGCGCCTTCGCCGCCGCCTCGCTGGCGTTGAAGACGACGCCGTCGGATCTCGACTACTTCTTCTGGCCCGCAACCGAGACCGCAGTCGGTGGCCATCCGCTCCTCATCTACTCCACCCACCTCGCGATCGTCTCGGTGAATGACAACGGCCCGATCGGGCTGCTGCCGCTCGTCCCGGTCGCGCTGGTGGCCAACGCCCTCCACGCCGGCGAAAACCTCGGAGTCCGCGCCGCGCTCGTCGACGCGGCGATGGCGATGGTGATCCTGCTCCTGGCGTACCAGGCCGTGCGCCTCATCAACTCCGTACGCGGTGCCACCGTACGGCCGCTCGGGGTGGCGGCGTGCATCGCGCTGGCGCCCGCCGTCTGGATCGGCCTCCTCGACTACGGCCACATCGAACAGCCCGTCGAGCTGTGTCTCGTGCTCCTCGCGGTCGAATTCGCACTGCGCAATCGCTCCGTCACAACCGGCATCGTGCTCGGCGCCGCCGTGCTGACACGCACCGTCGCGCTCTTCACCGCGGTGCCGCTCGTGCTCATCCCGTTGACCGCACGCCGGCTCCGCCCGTCAGTGACGATCGCGGTCGCGGGGTCGCTGACCGTCGCGGCCGGCCTCGCCCCGTTCGTCATCGCCGATCACGCCGCGGTGGTTCACTCGCTCGTGGGGTATCGCGGCACCCTGCCGGTCGTCGGCGGATCCATCTGGGTCCTCGCGCGCGGATCCTTCTGGTCGGGAGTGGCACAGCACTGGGACGCGGGGATTGCCGCCGTTCTCGCGTTGGTGCTCGTGGTCATCGCGCTCGTCCGCCGGCCCGGCACGCCGTCCACCGTCGCGGGACTGCTCGGCTTGCTCACAATCGCGGCCTGCTGCCTCCCCCTGGTGGCAAAGACGGTCTTTCCGTATTACCTCGTCGAGCCGTCGGTGCTGAGCACGGTCTGGTGGCTCGCTCGGCCCGGCACCGCACGCAACTGGCGTGCCGCGGCGCCGGTGCTGCTGAACGCCGACGTTTTCATCACCAAGGCCGGAACGACGCTTACCTCCGGGGCTGCGTGGTCTGCTGTGGGCGTCGCCTCGTCCGTGCTCATCGCCCTCGTCATCGCGCTGGTGACTGCCGATCTCCTCCGTAACGCGCGCACTCCTGTGCACGCGTGACGGTCGTCAGGTGTCCTCGAGAACATCGACGAGCTCCGGTGTCACGGCGTTGGGCAGCACCGTTCCGACGAACGACGCCACGGCTTCGCTGAGTCCGACATCGCGTCCCGCCGCCTCGGAGAGATACCAGCGGTGATCGAGCACCTGGTGGAACAACTCCGCGGGCTCCAGCCTGCCACGGAGCGCCTGCGGAACGGCGGCGATGGTGGGCTCGAAGACATCGATCAGCCAGCGATTCGCCGCGATCGTCTCGGGAACCGGGCCGCCGCTCGACGTCTCCAGTTCGGTGCGATACCGCGCGATGTCGCCGAGCAGACGCCGCGCCTGATTCTCCTGAACCTCCAGGCCGGTCAGTGCTTGGAGCGAGCGAACGTGATGCCCGGGCTCGACAACGCGGGGCTGCAGCCGCAGCCGGTACTCACCGTCACGGGCGACGACCTCCACCTCGTCCACATCGAATCCGAGCGCGTTCAGACGCTGCAACCGTTCCTCGATCCGGTACCGCTGATCGGGAGCGAACTTGACCTCTCGGGTCAGCTCGGACCAGAGCGCCTCGTACCGCCGGCGCAGATCCTCGGCGGCCTCGATGGGGTCCAGGTGATGGACCAGCCCCTCGGCGGTCACATCCATCAGCTCGCCGGCGATGTTCTCCTGCGCGACGAGCACATCGTGGAGCCGCTGCCCGTCGCTGAGCTGGGGATGGAGCTCGGCCGTCTCGGTGTCGACGACATACGCGCCGAGCGCTCCCGCGTCTCGCCGGAACAGCGTGTTCGACAGTGAGCAGTCTCCCCAGAAGAAGCCCGCGACGTGCAGCCGCACCATCAGGTTGACGAGCGCGTCCAGGAGACGCTCACGCAGCGCGTCGTCGGCGCCGGTCGCTCCGAGGACGCGCCGGTACGGCAGCGAGAAGTCGAGGTGGCGGGTGATCAGGATGGCCTCGAGCTCTTCGGCGCCCCTCCGCTCGGTGACGAGCCCGGCGACCTCGACGACCGGGATGAAGAGCCGGTCGAGCTCGGCCAGCAACCGGTACTCACGTTCGGCCAGCCTTCGGGGCAACTCTTTGAGCGCGTAAATGGCGTCGCCATATCTGACGAAGCGGACCACGTGCCGCGAGATCCCTCGCGGGACATCCACGAGGCGGTCGTCCTTCCACGTCACAAGGGGGCGGTCCCAGGGCAGGTCCAGGAAATCCGGATGGCCGGTACGCCGGCGCATCTGGAAATCCATCGCCTGGGGTGACAGGCTCACCCCGTAAGCGTGACTCAGGCGGCTGCTGCGCGCTCCCGGCTCGCGGCCGGCTCGAGGGCGGCCGTGAGGACATCCTCGACTCGGCTGGCGAGATGGAACGTCATCTGGTCACGGACGCTCTCGGGCACGTCCTCGAGATCCTTGCCGTTGCGCCTCGGGAGAATGACTTCCTTCAGCCCCATGCGATGCGCGGCGAGCACCTTCTGCTTCACGCCGCCGATCGGGAGAACGAGTCCCTGGAGGGTGACCTCACCGGTCATCCCGACGGTGCTCTTCACGCCGCGGCCGGTCAGCAGGCTGACGATCGCCGTGGTCATGGTGACACCAGCCGACGGGCCGTCCTTCGGAATGGCGCCTTCGGGAACGTGGATGTGGAAGCCCTGGTTGGCCTGCGCCTCATCGATGCCGAGATCGCCGGCGTGGGAGCGCACGTACGAGAGCGCGATCTGCGCCGACTCCTTCATGACATCGCCCAGCTGGCCCGTGAGGGTCAGTGAGCCCTTCTCCCCCACCGAGGTCGCCTCGACGAAGAGCACGTCGCCTCCCGCGCCGGTGACGGCAAGACCGGTGGCCACGCCGGGCACGGAGGTGCGCTCCGCAACCTCGTTGTCGAAACGGGTCCGTCCCAGGAACCTGGTCACCAGTTCCGGCGTTACCGCCACAGGTGGCTGCAACTCGCCGGTGGCGAACGCCGTCGCGACCTTGCGTGTCATCTTGCCGAGCTCGCGGTCGAGATTGCGTACACCGGCCTCGCGTGTGTACCCGGTGACGACGGACTCGATCGCCGTGTCGTCAACGCTGATCTCCTCGGGGTGCAGGCCGGCCTGCGCGATCTGGCGTCCGAGCAGGTGATCGCGGGCGATCGCGAGCTTCTCGTCGATCGTGTACCCGTCAAGCCTGATGAGCTCCATGCGGTCGAGCAGCGGCGCGGGGATGGTCTCCCACACATTCGCCGTCGGGATGAACAGCACCTCGGAAAGATCGAGGTCGACCTCGAGATAGTGGTCGCGGAACGTGTTGTTCTGTGCCGGGTCGAGGACCTCGAGCAGTGCCGCCGAGGGATCGCCACGCCAGTCGTTGCCGACCTTGTCGATCTCGTCGAGCATGATCACAGGGTTCTTGGTTCCGGCCTCCTTGAGGGCGCGCACGATGCGTCCCGGGAGTGCTCCGATGTACGTGCGGCGATGGCCGCGGATGTCGGCCTCATCGTGAATGCCGCCGAGCGACACGCGCGCGAACTTCCGTCCCAGCGCACGCGCCACCGACTCTCCGAGCGAGGTCTTGCCGACACCGGGAGGCCCGACGAGCGTGATGATCGCGCCCGATCCGCGTCCCCCGAGCAACGAGAGACCGCGCTCCTGACGGAGCTTCCGCACCGCGAGGAATTCGATGATCCGTGACTTCACGTCATCGAGCCCGGTGTGGTCCTCGTCGAGGATGCGACGCGCGTCCGTGAGGTCGTAGTTGTCCTCGGAGCGCACGTTCCACGGGATGTCGAGCATCCAGTCGAGGTATGTGCGTATCCAGCCGTTCTCGGGGTTCTGCTCGCTGGTGCGCTCGAGACGGCCGAGCTCGCGCTCGACCTCCGTGCGCACCTTCTCGGGCATGCCCGCCTCCTCGATGCGCTTGCGGTAGCCGGCGACCACGTCGTCGCCTCCGTCGCCGAGCTCCTTGCGAATCGCCTCCATCTGCTGACGCAGGAGGAACTCGCGCTGGGTCTTCTCCATGCCCTCGTTGACCTCACTGCGGATCTTCTCCTTCAGTGACACCTCGGCAAGGATCGTGCGGGTCCAGTCGATGAGCAGGCGCAGGCGCGCCTCGACGTCGAGCGTCTCGAGCACGCGAACCTTCTGCTCCATGCTGAGGTCCGGCGAGAAGCCGGCAAGATCGGCGAGCTGGCCCGGTGTCCGGGCTGCGCGCAGGAACTGAACGACCCCGGGGGCGCCGCGGCTCTCGACGAGGTTCTCCAGGATCGCCCGGTACTCACCGGCGAGCGCGAGCTCCTGCTCGGTCGGCTCGGGCTCGGTGATGGGCTCGGCCCGCACCCAGAGCGCATCACCGACGTCGGCCTGACCGCTACCGAGGCGCGCGCGGTACTCGCCGCGGACGATGCTGACCTCGGTGCCGTTGGGAAGCTTGCCCGACTCCTGCAGGCTCGCGACCGTGCCGATGGACGTGAACTGTCCATCGATTCGCGGCACGAGCAGGATGAGATGGCTCCCCTGGCGAGCGGCGTCGACGGCGGCGCGCTGCTCGTCGGGAACGCCGATCGGGACGGTCATGTGTGGGAGGACCACCATGTCGTCGAGGGCGAGAACAGGCAGGAGTTGCGAGGTGGGTTCGGTCATGGGCTAGGTCATACCCCGGCCGCGTCCGTCCTACGCATTCACTAGCCCCTATCTCCAGCCCGGGTGCCTACCCGCTTCGCCGGCGGTAGATGAGCATGGCGAACCCGTACGCGACGACGAGAAGCCCGACGCACCACGCGAGGGCGATCCAGATGTCCGTCCCGGCCGGCCGCCCGGTGTAGAGGTCGCGGATCGTGTTCACGATGGAGGTCACCGGCTGGTACTCCGCGAACGCCCGGACCGGACCGGGCATCGTGCTCGTGGGCACGAACGCCGAGCTGACGAAGGGCAGGAAGATGAGCGGGTATGAGAACGCGCTCGCGCCATCCACGGACTTCGCCGTGAGGCCGGGGATCATGGCGAGCCACGTCAGGGCGAGCGTGAACACGATCAGGATGCCGGCGACGGCGAGCCATGCGAGCACGCCGGCGCCCGAGCGAAAGCCGATGAGGAGCGCGACGAGCACGACGACCACGAGCGAGATCAGATTTGCGACGAGCGAGGTCAGCACGTGCGCCCACAGCACGGACGAGCGCGCGATCGGCATCGACTGGAATCGCTCGAAGATGCCGCTCTGCAGGTCGAGGAAGAGCCGGAACGCCGTGTAGGAGATGCCCGAGGCCACGGTGATGAGCAGAATGCCGGGCAGCAGGTAGGTCACGTACGAGGGCGATCCCGACCTGATCGCGCCGCCGAACACGTAGACGAACAGCAGCATGAACGCGATCGGCATGATCGTCGTGGTGATGATGGTGTCGACGCTGCGCGTGATATGGCGCAGGGATCGGCCGGTCAGGAAGGCGGTGTCTCCGAAGAAATGCCTGGTCATCGCTGCTCCTTCATGCCTCCGTCACGGGGCGGCGGCCGGCGCCGGTCTCGCCGTCCGGGCCGGCACCGACGATGGCGAGGAAGACGTCCTCGAGCGTCGGCTGTTTCTCCACGTATTCGACCTTGGCGGGCGGCAGCAGCTGCTTGAGCTCGAGCAGCGTGCCGTTCACGACGATCCGACCCTCGCGGAGGATCGCGATCCGGTCGGCGAGCTGCTCAGCCTCCTCCAGGTAGTGAGTGGTGAGCAGCACCGTGGTGCCGTGAGCGGCCAGCTCCCTGACGGCCTGCCAGACCTCGTTGCGAGCCTCGGGGTCGAGCCCGGTCGTCGGCTCGTCGAGGAAGATGACCTGCGGGCTCCCGACAAGGCTCATCGCGATGTCGAGCCTGCGGCGCATGCCACCGGAGTAGGTGGCCACCCGGCGTGCCGCCGCGTCGGTCAGTGAGAAGCGTCTGAGCAGGTCATCGGCGACCTTTCCCGGGTCCGTGAGATGCCGGAGGTGGGCGACCAGCACGAGGTTCTCGCGACCGCTGAGGATCTCGTCGACGGCGGCGAACTGCCCGGTGAGGCTGATGGAATCCCGCACCTCGGCGGCCTGCGAGGCGACGTCGAACCCGTTGATGCCGGCAGTGCCGGCGTCGGCCCTCAGCAGCGTGGACAGGATCTTCACGACTGTGGTCTTGCCGGCCCCGTTCGGGCCGAGCAGGGCGAAGATGCTGCCCCGCGCCACGTCGAAGTCCACCCCTCGAAGCGCCTCCACCTCCTTGTACGACTTCTCGAGGCCGCGCACCTCGATTGCCGGTGGGGCGGTCATCTGACGACCCTCCCTGCGTCGGGGCGGCTGGTCTCCGCAGCGGCTCGATCGATGGCGTTGACCAGCCGCGCACGCTCACGGAGCCGCCACTGCCCGTCCGGATAGTTCTGGACGAAGGTCTCGAGGAACTCCACGGGGTCCTCCCCGACGATCTCGCGGATCGGGGTTCGGTTCGCCGCACTCTGCTCGAACAGGTCGATCAGATCCTCGAACATCTGAGCCGCCCGATCCCCGTCCCCGCCCGGCCCGGCGTGCATCAGATACCGCTCCAGCGCCTCGAGTGCGGTGCGATAGCTCTCGGGAAGCTGCCGCGTGCGCGCCTTGTGGTCACGCCACTGCCGCTTCTCGCCGACGACCTTTGCGATGAACTTGTTCATATGCCTCCTTCATGGAGCTGCCCAAGCTGTTCCGCGAGGAAGCTCCACGTCCTCCAGAACTCTTCGAGATACGCCCGTCCCTGCGCGTTGAGCGAGTACACCTTGCGCGGCGGCCCCTTCTCGGACGGGGTCTTCTCCACGTCGACGAGGGCCTTCTGCTCGAACCTGACGAGCAGGGCGTACACGGTGCCCTCCGCGATGTCGGAGAAGCCCCGCTCCCGCAGCCGCGCCGTGATCACGTACCCGTAGGCCGGCCCGATCGAGAGGATGGCAAGGACGATGCCCTCGAGCGTGCCCTTGAGCATCTCGGTCATCTGCTGCTTGCCCACGGGTCTCCTCCAGCTACTGAGCGGCACTGACTACTAGTAGATAGTAGCACTGACTAGCTGCGCCGCACGTGGGCCCACGGGCCTTCGGGTGTCCGCCCGCGGCGACGCCGGCACCTTCGGGTTTGTCGGGCAGGCTCCGCGCCGAAGCGTCCCGGGTCGCCCGCCGCGAGGCCGGGCGAACCCCCAAGCGCGACCGCGAAGAGACCCGTCGAGCGTGAGCTCGACGCCCGGCGTTCAGCGTTGAGCCTCGACGCAGGGCACTCGCCAGTTTGTCGGAGCGCAGCGTGTCACGGTCGCGGGCTGCGGCATGTCTCGCGACATCGCACGGTGCGATCACGTGATCAGTCGTGTCGACATCGATGAGCGATACGGTTGATATTCCAGGAGATACCGGGCACATTCGGCGGCATGTGCGAGCCGGCGCCAACTGCTCGCGCGACCGCGCTGCGCGAGCGAGACTGCAGAGAACCTTTGTCAAGAGGCCGAGGCGCACCGTGTCTCACGACGTCGATCGGTCCACGTTTGATAGCCTCGAGTCACTATGGTTCCCGTTGCGACACTGAGTCCGCCAACCGTGCGCGAACGCGCCGTATTCGACGCCGCCACCACCGGAACACCGCGCGAGTTTGTCCAGGCATGCCGCGCAGCCGACCTTGAACCACGTCAAATGCTCGACGTTTTCGATGCCGCGCCATGGCGCTGGCTGTTCTCTTTTTCCTCCGATGAGGCGGTCACCGACGAGGTACGCCACCGGACGTTCCAGCCGGCCGTGCGCCGGAAACTCGACGCCACGCGCGAGTACCTCGCAGCATCGTGGTGGCGGCGTCTCTTCGCGACTCCCGACGCCAATTCGCCGGCCCACGACATCGTCGGGAGAGCGCGCTAAACCCCTGCCGCTGCACGGTATAATCACGCGAAACCAGGCCGTCCTGCAGCCGTTCCTTTGTGCCGCGGAACGTTCGAAGATGACGGCTGGTACCGACCGCGGGTACCAAGGAGAATCCGTGCTGACGCCTACTCGCGAAGACCGCTTTTCATTTGGGCTTTGGACCGTGGGCTGGCAGGGAGTCGACGTCTTCGGCAGCGCCGTGCGCGAGCCCCTCGACTCCGTTGTCGCCGTGGAAAAACTCGCCGCGCTCGGCGCGTACGGCATCAGCTTTCACGACAACGACGTCTTCCCGTTTGCGGCGACGCCCGCGGAGAAGGGTCAGGCAATCGGCCGTTTGCGCAGCGCCGTGGACAGCGCGGGACTGGTGATTCCCATGATCACCACGAATCTGTTCTCACACCCGGTGTTCCGCGATGGTGGCTTTACCGCGAATGACCGCGATGTCCGCCGTTTCGCGATTCGCAAGGTTGCGGACAACCTCGACCTCGCGGCAGAGCTCGGCGCCGGCGTGGTCGTTTTCTGGGGTGGGCGTGAGGGTGCGGAGTCCGGCGCGTCCAAGGACATTCGCACCGCGCTCGACCGCTACAAGGAAGCGTTCGATATCCTCACGAGCTACGTCATCGAGCAGCACTACGACATGCGCTTCGCCATCGAGCCAAAGCCGAACGAGCCGCGCGGCGACATCCTGCTCCCGTCCATCGGACACGCGCTCGCCTTCATCAACGAGCTCGAGCACTCGGAGATGGTCGGGCTCAACCCGGAGGTCGGTCACGAGGAGATGGCGAGCCTGAATTTCGCGCACGGGCTGGCGCAAGCGCTGTGGCACGGCAAGCTCTTCCATGTCGACCTCAACGGCCAGCATGGTCCGCGCTACGACCAGGACCTGCGATTCGGCGCGGGCAATGCCCGCGGCGCATTCTGGACTGTCGACATCCTCGAGTCCGGTGCGTATGACGGCCCTCGCCACTTCGACTTCAAGCCGCCGCGCACTGAGGACATGGACGGTGTGTGGGAGAGCGCGGCCGCGTGCATGCGCAACTACCTGCTGCTGCGGGACCGGACGAGGGCTTTCCGCGCGGATCCGGAAGTCCAGGCCGCGCGGGTCGCCGCGCGTCTCGACCAGCTCGCGCAGCCCACGCTCGGACCCGGCGAAACGCTGAGCGACTTGCGTGCAGAGGAATTCGACGTCGCAGCGGCAGGGACGCGGGGCATGGCGTTCGAGAAGCTCGATCAGCTCGCGCTCGACTACCTGTACGGCATCCGCTCCTAGCGCCGTGTCGTGCCCGCGGTGCGAGCGGCGCCGGTGAGTCGATGACGTCGGCCGCGATCGTCGGCATCGACATCGGCACCAGCGGCGCCAAGGGTCTCGCCGTGGACCCCGAGACCGGGAACGTGCTTGCGAGCGCCGAGCGCAGCTACCCAGTGAGCTCGCCGCACGTCGGGTGGATGGAGCAGCGCCCCGACGACTGGTTGGTGGCCGCCGGCGATGTGCTGGCGAGCCTCAAGACCGCCGTCAGAGAGATCCTCGGGATCGGTTTCTCGGGGCAGATGCACGGACTGGTCTGCCTCGATGGGGCCGGTGCCGTCATCCGGCCGGCGATCCTCTGGAACGATCAGCGGTCTGCCCCGCAATGCGCGGCAATGGAGTCAGGACCGGGGCTAGCGCGCTTGCTCCGCCTGACCGGCAACAGGGCACTCCCCGGATTCACCGCTCCGAAGGTGCTCTGGATGCGCGAGAACGAGCCTGAGGCGTACTCGCGCATCCGGCGGATCTGTCTCCCCAAGGACTTCGTCCGCGATCGCCTCGCCGGCGGACACCGCATGGACGTGGCGGATGCCTCGGGAACCCTCCTCCTCGACGTCGGGGCACGGCGTTGGAGTTCGGAGCTGCTGGACGAGCTGGAGATCCCGGCGTCATGGCTGCCCGAACTCGCTGAGAGCACCGATGCGGTGGGAACGCTCGACGGCGCCACGATCGCCGCCGGCTCCGGCGACCAGGCGGCCGCTGCGGTCGGCGCCGGCATCACGGGGCCGGGTCCGCTCTCCGTCGTGATCGGCACGTCTGGCGTGGTGCTCGCCGCCACGGACCGGTTCCTCGGCGACGCGCAGGGTCGCGTGCACGCGTTCTGCCATGCCGTTCCGGATCGCTGGCAGGTCATGGGCGTGATGCTCGCCGCCGCCGGGTCGCTCGCCTGGTTCCACGACACGCTGTTCCGCGCCATGCCCTATGAGCAGATGCTCGCCCAGGCGGACCCGGTCCCGCCCGGCTCCGACGGGCTCGTGTTCCTGCCGTACCTCGCCGGTGAGAGGACCCCGTACGTCGACCCCGACGCGCGCGGCGCGTTCTGCGGCCTCACCCTCGGGCACGGCCCTGGCGCGCTGACCCGCTCGGTCCTCGAGGGCGTCGCCTTCGGGCTCCGCGACTGCCTCGACACGGTCCGCGACGTCGGCGCCGCCGGCGCGCGAGGACGCGTCTCAGGGGGCGGATCGGAAAGCCGGCTCTGGTTGCAGATCGTCGCCAGCGTGCTGGAGCTGCCGCTCGAGATCATGGCGACGAACCAGGGTTCGGCGTTCGGAGCGGCGCTGCTCGGCGGCGTCGCCGGCGGCGTGTACCGCGATGTCGACGAGGCAGCAGCCGCGTGCGTCCGGGTGGTCGACGTCATCGATCCCGTGACGGCCTGGATCGAGCCATACCGGGAGACGCGCCGGCGCTTTCGCGCGTATTACCCCGCGCTGCGCTCCGTCACGTAGACGCGGGATCCGCTACGCGGATCGCCGCTCGGGGGTGCGCGCTGGGACCAGAGTCGGCTCGTCGAGCACTCGGGCGAGGGCCAGCTCGGCCGCGCCGAGCAACGGACCGTCCGCACCGAGGTGTGCGGCTCGGATATCGACGACATCGAGCGCCGGCGCCATGACCCGGCCGCGCAATTCCGCCTGCACGATCTGCTCGACGAGCGGCCACATGTCACCGAGCAGGCCGCCGACGACAACCCGCTGTGGGTTGAACGCGTTCACGAGCCCCGCAAGGCCGGAGCCGAGCCAGCGGCCCACATCCTCGACGGCGCCGAGCGCCACCGGGTCACCCCAGGCGGCCTCACGAAGCAGGCGGGTCACGAGCTCCGGCCGGTAGGTCTTCTCCATCCGGCCGGCGCGTCGCAACAACGCCGGGCCGCCGATCTCGGTCTCCCAGCACCCGATCGCGCCACAACGGCAGCGGACGCCCACCGGGTTGACCTGGACGTGGCCGACCTCGCCGGCACAGCCGGCCGCCCCGACCAGGGGCCGGCCGTCGATGATGAGCCCGGCGCCGACGCCGACCTCGCTCGAAACGTAGATGAGATGGTCGACCCCGACCCCCGCCCCCCACGTGTGCTCGGCCAGCGCGCCGAGATCAGCTTCGTTGGCGATGACCACCGGCAGGCTGTATCCCAGCTGCTCGGCGATGCGATGGCCGAGCGGCACGTCACGCCACCCGAGGTTCGGGGCGAAGTGCACGAGACCGTCGGCCCGGCTGACAACGCCCGCGACCGCGACGCCGAGTCCCGCAACCCAGCATCCCGATGGGATCGCAGCCTTCGCGGCCGCGATGAGTGCGCCGACGTCCTCGACCGTCTGGTCGGCGGCGAGGCGGCGGGGTTGATGCGGGACGCGGACGAGATGCAGGATGCGACCGCCGAGGCCCACCACAGCGGCTGACAGCGAGTTGACCGCGATCTCCGCGGTGATGACGGCGGCACCCTCGGGATTCGGACGCGCCACCAGTGACGGTCGCCCAGGCGCGCCGAGACGGGCCGGATCGCCCTCCTCCACGAGGCCCCGGGCGCGCAGGTCGGCGACCAGCTCACCGATCGTGCTGCGGGTCATGCCCAGCGCCGCGCCGATCTCGGATCGCGAGAGCGCCCCCGATTGGTGCAGGAGCCGGAGCAGGAGGCTGAGGTTGTGACGGCGGACGGATTCGGGCGAGGCCATGGAACTCACGCGTCGATGCCGCCGATCTGCCAGGTCGATGGAGCGTTCGTCGGAGTCAGGCCCGGGTCTGGCCGCCCCGGCGAGACAGGACGTCGATCGTCCCGGCTGCCAGCAGCACCAGCGCCACGACCACAGCGATCCATTCGGATGTGACTCCGATCAGGAACAGCCCGTTGTAGATGCCGCCGATGACGAGGCCGCCGAGCACACCGTGGATCGTCTTCCCCCGGCCGCCGAAGAGGCTCGTGCCACCGATGACGGCGGCGGCGACCGCCAGCAGCACATAGCTGTTGGCCTCCTTGATCACGTTGGTGGTGATCGAGACCTGCCACGACGCGAAGAGCACCCCGGCGATCCCGGCGGTGAGCGCCCCGAGGACGAAGCACCACGTCCGGATGCCGGGCAGGCTGATGCCGGCCCGGCGCGCCGCCTCGGGGTTGCCGCCGATCGCATACACATATCGGCCGAATCGGGTCCGTTGGAGCAGGGCGGTCCAGCCGAAGAGCACGACGAGCACGATCGGGATGATGAACGGCAGTCCGTCGATGACCCCGAAATGGGCGCGGTTGACGTTGCAGACGGCCACGACGACAACGCCGGCCGCGGCGGCGACGATGATCTTGAGCAGGGTCAGGCTCGCGGGCGGCGCAACGAGACCGGAGCGGCGGCGCCGGCGGTCTCGGTACCACTCCCAGCCGGCCGCCGCGACCCCGACGACGATGAGCAGGATCCAGCTGACCAGCGGACTGAACTGCCCCCAGTAGAGGTGGTAGACGAAGACCTCGTCGTTGAAGTGGGGGTTGCCGATACCGACGAGGCTGCCGCCGAGGACGATGATGCACACCCCTTCGAGGATCAACAACCCGCCGAGGGTGACGATGAACGACGGCATCTTGAGGCGGGCGACCAGTGTGCCCTGGATCAGTCCGACAGCCGAGCAGATGAGCAGCGAGACGATGATCGCCAGCCACCACGGCCAGCCGAGGCCGGCCGGCTGGATTTCCTCGGCGACGAGCACTGCCCCCAACCCCATCACGAGGCCGACGGACAGATCGATCTCTCCGAGCAGCAGCGCGAAGATCTCCGCCATCGCCAGCAGCATGTAGATCGTGCTCTGTTCGATCAGGTTGACGAGGTTCTGCGGCGACAGGAACTTGCCGTTGGCGATCTGGAAGGCGATGGCGACGATGACGAGTCCGAGCAGGACGGGGAGGACGCCGCTGTCGCCACTGCGGATGCGCTGCAGCCAGGCGCGCAGGTACTGGCCCAGGGACTGGGCCATGATCTCCGGGGGCAGGTCGGCGACGGCGGCGTCCGAGGCCGCGGTGAGATCCACCATCGGGCCGGCGGGGACCGGCGCGGTGGCCACCATCGGGTCCTCGTTCTCGGTCTGGGCCATGGCTCAGGCTCCCCCCGTGGTCGTGGCGCTGGCAGCTCCCACCGCGGCCACATGCGCCTGCATCTTGGGACCGCCGGTGGTCATGTACTCGATCACGCTCTGGCGGTCGAAGCCGGACGCCGGCCCCTCGGCCACCATCCGCCCAAGGTGGAGGATGGCGATCCGGTCGGCCACCTGGAAGACGTCGTTGAGGTTGTGCGAGATCACCATCACCGCCAGACCGCGGTCGCGCAGGCGGCGCACCAGGTTGAGCACCATCCCGGTCTGCACCACCCCGAGCGCCGCGGTGGGCTCGTCGAGGAGCACCACCTTGGAGTTCCACATCACCGCCTTGGCGACCGCCACCGACTGGCGCTGCCCACCCGAGAGCGACGCCACCGGCTGGCGGATCGAGCGCACCGTGGTCACCCGCAGGCTGCTCAACGTCTCCGCCGCCGCACGCTCCATCGAATCCTCGTCGAGCAGTCCGTGTCGGAGCCGCTCCCGGCCCAGGAACATGTTCTGCACGATGTCGAGGTTGTCGGCCAGCGCAAGATCCTGGTACACCGTCTCGATGCCGAGCCCGGCCGCGTCCCGGGTGTTGCGAATGTGCACCGGTCGACCCTCGAAGTAGATCTGCCCGTGGTCGGCCTGGTGCACACCGGCGATGCAGCGCGTCAGCACCGACTTGCCGGCGCCGTTGTCCCCGCACAGCCCCGTGACCTGGCCCGCGGGCAGGTCCAGGTCCACCTGGTACAGCGCCTGGACCGCGCCGAAGTGCTTGTCGATGCCCCGCAACTTCAGGAGCGGCTCCACCGCTGCCGACGTCCCGCCCGCCGCTCCGCCGGGGTCGTGTGTCATCTCTGTCGCCTCAGACACGGGCCACGCTCCCCGTACGGGCGCCCCGGCGCGACGACACGTCAACGAGCACGGCGATGAGCAGCACGCCGCCCGGAAGGATGTACGTCAATGGTGTGGAGTACGCGCCGAGCGACAGCAGGGAGACCCCGTAGGCGATGCCGCCGATGAGCAGGCCACCAAGCAGGGCGTGAATCGGCTTCCCACGCCCGCCGAAGAGACTGGTGCCTCCGATGACCGCGGCGGCCACCGAATACAGGATCAGCTGCCCGGGATCCGCCGCGTTGGTGCTGTACTGCCCGTAGAAGAACGACCCGAGCAGGATCCCGCCGAACCCGGCGGTCGCCGAGCACAGGGCGAACGCACCGGTGCGCACCCACGCAAGATTGACGCCCGCGCGGCGAGCCGCCTCGGGGTTGCCGCCGATCGCATACACGTAGCGGCCGAATCGCGTGCGCTGCAGGAGCAGCGTCCAGAGGCCGACGATGACGAGGACGATCGGGATCACCTCGGGCACGCCGGGTGGCAGGTTCTCCACGCAGATCGCGACGACAGCCGCGCCTCCGGCAGCGATGAAGGCGATGCGCATCACGATCACGGCGGCCGGGGGCGCCACGAGTCCGCTCCTGCGCCGGGCGCTCCCGCGGAGCCATATCGCCGCACCCGCGATGACGACCAGCACCGCGAGCGCCACCCATCCCACCGTCGGGTCGATGACGCCCTGCACCAGGTTGTAGATCACGCTCTGGTTGGGCAGCTGGGAGCTGACGGTGAGCGTGCCGTCAGCACCGCCCAGAATGATGATGACGATGCCCTGGAACAGCAGGTAGCCGGCCAGGGTCACGACGAACGAGGGGATCCGCAGGCGCGACGCGAGCGTCCCCTGGAGTGCGCCGATGAATCCGCAGCAGACCAGCGTCATCAGGATTGCCGCCCACCAGGGCCAGTTGGGCCCGGGGTCGACCTGCACGAGCTTGAAGGCGATCGTCCCTCCGAGGAGTGCGACCGAGCCGATGGAGAGATCGATCTCTCCGAGCAACAGGACGGAGATCTCGGCCGTGGCCAGCACGACGTACACCGTGCTCAGACCGAAGATGTAGACGAGATTGCTGGGACGCAGGTATGCATTCTCGGGCGTGATGATTCCGAAGACGCCGCCCACGATGACGAGTCCGAGCAGGACGGGGAGGACGCCGCTGTCGCCACTGCGGATGCGCTGCAGCCAGGCGCGCAGGTACTGGCCCAGGGACTGGGCCATGATCTCCGGGGGCAGGTCGGCGACGGCGGCGTCCGAGGCCGCGGTGAGATCCACCATCGGGCCGGCGGGGACCGGCGCGGTGGCCACCATCGGGTCCTCGTTCTCGGTCTGGGCCATGGCTCAGGCTCCCCCCGTGGTCGTGGCGCTGGCAGCTCCCACCGCGGCCACATGCGCCTGCATCTTGGGACCGCCGGTGGTCATGTACTCGATCACGCTCTGGCGGTCGAAGCCGGACGCCGGCCCCTCGGCCACCATCCGCCCAAGGTGGAGGATGGCGATCCGGTCGGCCACCTGGAAGACGTCGTTGAGGTTGTGCGAGATCACCATCACCGCCAGACCGCGGTCGCGCAGGCGGCGCACCAGGTTGAGCACCATCCCGGTCTGCACCACCCCGAGCGCCGCGGTGGGCTCGTCGAGGAGCACCACCTTGGAGTTCCACATCACCGCCTTGGCGACCGCCACCGACTGGCGCTGCCCACCCGAGAGCGACGCCACCGGCTGGCGGATCGAGCGCACCGTGGTCACCCGCAGGCTGCTCAACGTCTCCGCCGCCGCACGCTCCATCGAATCCTCGTCGAGCAGTCCGTGTCGGAGCCGCTCCCGGCCCAGGAACATGTTCTGCACGATGTCGAGGTTGTCGGCCAGCGCAAGATCCTGGTACACCGTCTCGATGCCGAGCCCGGCCGCGTCCCGGGTGTTGCGAATGTGCACCGGTCGACCCTCGAAGTAGATCTGCCCGTGGTCGGCCTGGTGCACACCGGCGATGCAGCGCGTCAGCACCGACTTGCCGGCGCCGTTGTCCCCGCACAGCCCCGTGACCTGGCCCGCGGGCAGGTCCAGGTCCACCTGGTACAGCGCCTGGACCGCGCCGAAGTGCTTGTCGATGCCCCGCAACTTCAGGAGCGGCTCCACCGCTGCCGACGTCCCGCCCGCCGCTCCGCCGGGGTCGTGTGTCATCTCTGTCGCCTCAGATCAAAGAAGTCCTCGGAGGCTCGTACGCCGACGGGCCTTTCCTCCCACGTCGCTCCGGCATCCCACGCGCAGCCTCCCGTCGCGCTCCTCGAGCCACGTGCGTTGCGATGAGAGGCCGGGCCGCCCCGAGGGACGGCCCGGCTGCCTCATTTCGCGGGCATTCGCCGGGGAATGCCCGTCACTCGACTACGAGATGCTGGCCGCGGTGCACGCCGCCGCGCCGGCGATGGCGCAGATGGCCGATGCGGGATCGAAGCCGTCCTTGACCACTGTTGCCTCCATGTTGGTCGCATCGACCCAGACCGGCACGAGGAGCGACGCCGGATTGCTGATGCTGGAGTCAGCGGGGGAAACGGTCGTGCCGTTGAGCAGCCCCGGGGGGACGGTGTTGCCGGAGAGCAGGATGGTGGCCATGGCGACCGCGTCCTGGGCCTCCTTGTACACCGCCTTGTAGACCGAACCGCACTGGTAGCCCTCGAGCACCCAGGCCATTCCCTGAGCAGTCGCGTCCTGTCCGGTGGTGGGGATCTTCTTGGCGGGCACATTGGCGCTCTTGAGGACGTTGATGACCGCGTTGGCGAGCCCGTCGTTGGCCTCGATGGTCGCGTTGATCGAGGGATGCGCCGTGAACTCCTGCTGGAAGATCGTGCCACCCTGGGTGTTGGACCAGCCGGGTGCGAAGTTCTCACCAACGAGCGTCATGCCCTGGCTGTTGGTGGCGCCGGCGGCGACGGTCTTGGCCGGCTGGTTCCAGACGACCTTGTTGTAGCCGGTGGCGAACGAGATGGCGTTCGGGTCGGTGTCCTCGCCGCCGTTCAGCACGAAGACCTGCGGGCTCTTGACACCCCACGAGGTGACGCAGGTGAGGAAGCCATTACCGATCAGCTCCCCGACCTTCTCGTTGTCGAAGCTGACGTAGTAGTTCTTCAAGCCCTTGACGAACGTGGCACGGTCGTAGCTGATCATCGTGACGTGCTTGGCCGCGGCCAGCTGCGCGATGGCCGCGCCGGTTGGTCCGTCAAGCGGGCACATGATCAGAACCTTGGCGCCGAGGTTGATGTCAGCGGTTGCGTCGTTGAGCTCGGTCTGATCGCTGCCCTGCGCGTTGTCGATCCGGAACTGCTGCTGGTTGAATCCCGCGTCCGCCAGCGCGGCGGTCAGGTACGGTGCGTCGAAGTTGACCCACCGGGTCGACGACGTGGTGTCGGGGAGGATGACGCCGATCAGGAGCGAGTTCGCACCCTTGGTCGCATAGGCGGTCAGGGACTTGAACTGGCTCATCGTCGCGTTGATGTCAGTGCCGAACGAGGTGACGGTGATCCCCGATGGGACGCCGGGGTTCGAGGGCCCGGATCCTCCCGAGGTGCTGGGCGAGCTGCTCCCGCAAGCGGCGGCCACGAGGCCGGCGGTTGCCACCAGGGTTACCTTGCTCATCTTGGACAAGCGGGACCCCCGGCCCCTGATACCAGTTTGCAAGCGCATCAGACCTGTGCCCTCCGAACCGGACCCACCGTTGAGCGACGCCACCCGTTCCGGTAGCGACAAGCGCCGCGCACACCTCAACCCACGGAACCTCGTGAGATGGCGTCGGGATTGTCTGAACAACCGATAGGGGTTTGTCAACTTGTCGAACGAAAAATCACCCTAACGGGTGATTTACTGGGCGCGACGCCCAAGAATCCAGACCGACAGACACCGCTCTGCAAGTTCAAATCGCGTCGTTCGCTCGGATCAAGCCGGCACGCGGCATTCGTCGCAGCCGGATCGAAACCGGTGACTCCCAGAGCGGCGAGCATCGACGGCCAGCCTGGGCTCGGCGGTGCCGACGTGCACAATGAAACGCGATGCCCACGTGGAGTGCACACGCAGCGGCGCCGACCATCCGTTTCGACGCCACGCTCTTCACGCTCGGCACGTCCACGCTCCTCCGCCTGCCCGAGAAGGCGAGCAGGATGCTGCCGTCGCGCGGTCAGGTGGCGGTGGAAGGAACGATCAACGGCCACGAATTCCAGACAGTGCTGGAACCGGATGGGACGTTCGGCCACTGGATGAGAGTCGACCAGAGACTGCAACGCGGTGCCGGCGTCAGCGCCGGTGAGACGGCCTCGCTCGAAATCGCGCCGCGCGACGAGTGGCCGGAGCCGCTCGTGCCGCAGGATCTTGCGAGCGCGCTGGGCGCGGCGCCGAAGAAGATCCAGGAGATCTGGGATGCCATCACGCCGATGGCACGCTGGGAATGGGTTCGATGGGTCAACGCAACCCAGAACCCCGAGACGCGCAAACGACGTGTCGAGGTGAGCATCTCGAAGATGCAGCACGGAAAGCGGAGGCCCTGCTGTTTCGATCGTGCGTCATGCACCGACCCAAGCCTGTCACGCGGCGGCAAGCTCATGGAGCACGCGTGACGCGCGCCAGCTCGGGGATGCTCATCCAGGCCTCGTAGGGCCACGCTCGCTCCCTGGCGTGGCGTGCACCGCGCCATCCGTCGGGGTGATAGATCGCGAGCAGGCCGACCAGATAGAACCGGAGCACGCGCGACCGCGCCGACTGGTCGAGGGGCACGATCGTGAATCCGAGGCGACCGAGCGCCGGCGCAATCAGCGAAACGGCGTGCAACGCGCGAACCGGCCCGAGACTGCCGCGCTGCACGAGCCGCTCCACGAGCGCGAGGTCCGCGCGCGTCTTCCTCAGGGTTTGAAATGGGGTCCAGGCTTCGCCGGTCGCGTCGCCGGCGACACCCCGGTTCGCGAGGTGCAGCTCGACGACGCGATCGCCCGATCGCACCTCGGTCCCGTCGCGCAACGTCACCGGCCTGCCGTGATAGTCGCGCGTCTCGATCATGACCGCCGACTGTTCGGTCAACCGCCGGACGCGGTGACGTCGCAGATAGCGACGCTCCCACCAGAGCCAGACCTTGAGCGCACCGTACGCACGACCGTGGCCGCTGTCGCCGCGCGTGATCAGCCACCAGAAAGGGGACGAGAGCAGCGAAGTCCGGCGCCGGCTCCGTGGTGGAGCGCTCAGGAGACGACCTTCTCGGGGGCCGACCGGAACGCTCGCAGGTATTCGCGGTCAAAGGCAAAGGCGATCGCCAGACCGAGCAGTGCCATCAGCACGTCGTTGGCGACCCGATACAGCAACGCACCTCCCGCAGCCGCAGCCGGCGAGACACCCTGCAGCGCCATGGCGCCGGTCATCATGCCCTCGTACGCCCCGAGCGCCCCTGGGAGCACCGTCAGGTTGGTGACCACCTGGCTCGCCGCGTACGTGTACGCGATGTGCGGAACGTCCGTCCCGGTGCCGTGCACCGCCGCAAGACCGAGGGCGAACAGCGCGATTGAGAGCACGACGGCGATGACGTCGACGGCGACCACCGGGAGCAGCACGCGGCTGCTGACGAGCGCTCGAAACGTGGGACCGAGTGCGTCGAGCTCGATCTGGAAGCGGTGGAAGAGTCGCATGCGGCCAACGCGACTCGCCAGCCAGTGATAGACGCGCGGCGACAGCAGGATCGCGAAGATCGCCAGCTGCGGCACCAATGCGACGGCGAGCGGGATCGCGAGGACCGGAGATCGCACCACAACCGGGACCATGGCGAACGTGAGCACGAACAGGTAGATCAGATCGTCGAACACGACCGTCGCCGTCATGATCCCCGCGTTCGTCGGCAGGCCGCTGCCGGTCTTGACGATCGGCACGCGCCACAGGTCGCCACCGGGAAGGAACACAAACGCCTGACTGATGAAGGTCACGCGGATCGCCTGCTCCAGCCCGACGTCCTGGCGCGCCCCGCGAAGGACGATCGACCACGAGACGCCGCGCATGACGTAGAGCAGCAGCACCACGGGGAGCATCCAGGCGAGCAGACCGGTGTCGGCGCCCGTCAGGTCATGCGCGACCTTCCCGGGGTTGACGGCGATGATCAGCCCAACGACGGCCACCAACCCGGCGAGTGTGATCCAGTGCGCTCTGAGGCGCACCCAGACCCGCCGCAGGACGGCGAACATCGGGCCGCGCGACAGCGCCGGTTCGCCACCCTCAGGCATGGCACGAGCATACCCAAGGGAGTGTTCGCCGGACAGAGTTTGGACAGAGCGTGTACATCGGGTGTACAACGTCATCGTCCAGAAAGTGAGTCTCCCCGTCCGGGAGCAGACGAGGCTGCACGCCCATGCTATGGCGTCTTTGGCAACAACACCGCGCTGACCGCGCCGAGGCGAGACGACTCCGGCGCTACCTCGAACGTCACGTCGCACATCGCGCGCTGTGCGAGGTCATCGTCGATGCCCGGCATCGTGCTGACAGCCGGTTGCGCCTCGACGCCGCCCTGGCTCATCAGCGCGGCGGGACGTCGCCGCACGGAGCCGGCGTCTCAGCCCAGCGTCAGCGGTAGCAGTCGGAGTCGGACGAGGCGTCGCCTCCCTGCAGGCGCACCTGCCCTTGAACTCGTCGCCGTGCGGGTAACCACAAGCGCTTCTCCTCGCTTCGACGGCCGTCCCGCGTGGAACAACATATCGTGTGACCCGGCCCGCGCATGTCGTGATCGTCGGCGCCGGCTTCGGCGGCCTTGCGGCAGCTCGCGCCTTGCGTCACGTCGACGTCGACGTGACCATCGTCGACCGCAACAACTACCACCTCTTCCAGCCGCTCCTGTACCAGGTGGCGTCCGGCCTTCTTGACCCCTCGGCAATCGCAAGCCCGGTCCGAACCATCGTCCGGCGCAGCCGCAACATCGACGTCCTTCGCGCCGAGGTCAGCGCGGTGGACCTGGGCCGGCGGCGCGTGATCACTTCCGCCGCGACGCTTGACTACGACTACCTGGTCGTCGCCACCGGCAGTGTGACGGACTACTTCAACAACGATGATGCGCGCCGGCACAGCACCGGACTGAAGGATCTGAGCGAGGCGATCGCGCTGCGCTCACACCTCCTCAACTGCTTCGAGCGCGCGTCGCTCGTCGCCGACGCGGAAGCACGAGAGCGGCTTCTGACGTTCGCCGTCGTCGGAGCGGGACCCACCGGTGTGGAGTACTCCGGTGCTTTGGCTGAGTTGATCAAGCATGTCCTGCCGAAGGACTACCGGCGTGTCGACTTCGGCGACGTGTCGGTAGTGCTCATTGAAGCCGGCGACCGCATTCTTGCGACCTTCGCCCCGCGTCTCAGCCGCCTCGCCGCGCGGTCGTTGCGTCAGAAAGGTGTGCGCATCATTCTCGGCACATCGGTGCGTGGCATCGATGATCACGGCATCACACTCGACAACGGCGATCGCGTCGAAGCGGAAACCGTTGTCTGGACGGCGGGCGTCCGCGCGACGACTCCGCTCGACGTGCAGGGTGATGCGCTGGCCCGAGCCGGCCGCGTCAAGGTCACGCCGGAGCTGACGCTCGCCGGCCATCCCGAGGTGTTCGTCATCGGTGATGCAGCCGCGTCCGAGCAGGCGGGCGCCGTGCTGCCCATGCTGGCCCCCGTCGCGATACAGGGCGGCAGGTACGCCGGCAAGGTGATCGCCGCACGCCTCAAGGGGGCCGGCAGCGCACCGTTTCACTACCACGACAAGGGAACCATGGCGACGATCGGTCGCGGCGCCGCGGTCGCGCAGATCGGGCCCTTGAAGATCAACGGATTGATCGGCTGGTTCATCTGGATCTTCATCCACCTGCTCTACCTGGTCGGTTTCCGCAACCGCGCTCTGGCGATCTGGTCGTGGGCCTGGAACTACTTCTTCTGGGATCGACCGGTGCGGCTCATCGTCGCCGCCTCGGCGGACATAGCCTCGAACGCTCGAGAAGACCCCCGGGCTGCCCGGCGATAGGGGCTGGTCGACCGGCACGCTACCTGGAAACGAGAGGTGCCGCCGCCCGAGCCGCTTGTCTGCGGTTGCTCACACCGAGCTTCGCGAGGATCGCGGCCACATGATGGTCCACCGTCTTCTCTGAAAGGTGCAGGCGGCGGGCGATATCCCGATTGCTCATCTCCTCACTGAGCATGCCGAGCACTTCGAGCTCGCGCGTTGTGAGTCCGCCTGCGTTCTGCTTCGTCGACGGACGCGGCCCGCGCGGCACGCTCAGCGCACCACCTTCACGGAGGAGGCGTGCGGCAATAGCCGCCGCCGGTCTCGCGTCCAGTGCCTGGAAGATCGCGATCGCGCGACGATGGTGCTCGTCGGAGCCTCCCACGCAGAGCGTGACGGCCGCCTCGTAGCCGCAGCCGAGCTCCGTCCAGGCAGCCGCTGCCCCGGCCGTGTCGCCGGCGAGCTCCAAGGCATACGGACCAACGACTTCGGCGGGTCCCGCCTCGCGAATACCACAGCGTCGTCGCCACGCCGCGAGCTCGCTGACGGCCGCGGCCGCCTTGAAGCGCATCGCCAATTCCATTGCATCGTCGGTCGCGGCGCGGGCCGCATCGGCGGCTTTCCCACCCCCTTCGAGCCACGCGACCTCGGCGGACGCGGTGGCGACCGGGAGGAGATGCTGGAGCTCTCCGGTTGGTGCGGCGTTGGCCTGCGCTTCCGCGAGCGGTCCGCGATGATCGGGATCCCCGCGACGCGCCCTCAGGACCGCGACGATGCAGAGCACCAGCGTCTGAGCGACCGCGTTGGCGGTGCCGGATCGGAGCACCGTTGACGTCGCCTCGGTGGCCTGCTCCCAGCGGCCCTGGTCGACGAGCCGACGGGCTTGGTGTGCGAGGATCTCGAATCGCCATGCGTCGAGCCCGCGCTCGAGGCAGTACTCGAGACCTTCACGTTGATGGATCTCGGCACGCGCGTAGTCGTGGACGCGGACCCCCGCCCAGGCGAGGTGGATGTATGCGCGACCAGCCTGCTCGGCGAATCCCCATTCCCTGCAAAGCTGCAGGCTGCGTTCGAGCGCCCGCCGTCCATCATCGTCACCGAGTAGGTAGCCCGCCGTGCCGATGGAATTCATGGCATGCACCAGCGTCTCGCGGTCGTCGAGGCGCTCGGCAAGCTCCAGCGCCTTGCCGCCCCAGAAGCGGGTCGCCGCCGTGTCCTCGATGTTGAGCGCCAGCATGGCGCGGTTCGCGTATGCCAGCGCCAGCTCGTGGCCTGCGGGCAACTGCTCAAGAACAGCAACCGCTGCGACCCCCGCCTCGGACGCTTCCGCGACCTGCCCGAAACAGCGGAGATTCGACGACATTGCCCGCAGCGCATCACCTTCACGCAGCGTGTCGCCGAGCAACCGGTACGTTGCCAGCGCCTTCTTGCGCGCTTCGATTGCGTCCGCGTAATGGCCGACGAGAAAACACTCCCACGACCGCTGCGAGAGCAGCTCAGCGCGTCGCTCGTCGGTCAGAGCCCACCCGAAGCGCAGTGCGCGGGCGTATTGCGCGGCTGCTTCACGATGTGCCTGCGCCTGCGCGGCGACCTCTGCCGCCTCGGGCGCGAAGCGGAGCACAGCGTCGACGTCACCCGCACCCTCCGCATGGTGTGACAGCGATGTCGGATCGATGGGTCCACGCGTCGGATCGGACAGCGCCGCGAGCGCGGCGCGGTGGAGGGAGACTCGGCGCGGCGGTGACAGCGAGAGCTCGACTGCCAGACGTGCAAGCTCGTGGCGGAATGCCACACCGCCTGAGATGGCGGCGAGCACGCCTGCGGCAAGGCATTCATCAACGCCGCCCACGGCTTCTGCATCCATGGCCTCCACAACACCGATGTCGACATCCGCGGGAATGACGGCGACCGTCTCGACCAGCCGCTGCGCGACCGGTCCCAATCGCGCCACCCTCGCGAGGACAGCGTCCTGGACCGTTGCTGGAAGTGTGTCGCCCCCGGCAGCGAGGACCTCCGTTACGAAGAAGGGATTCCCTCCGGTGTTGCGGTACAGCTCCGCAGCGTCGAGTCCGTACGGCGATGCCAATTCCGCGACTGCCGATTTCGACAACGGGCTGAGGGAGAGGCGCG
>Ga0307373_10002271_pt1 | contig 34796 bp, 30 predicted proteins | sample OX2MG_FD_202534 | JGI IMG/M metagenome (GOLD analysis project Ga0307373, IMG submission 202534) | Soil microbial communities from Risofladan, Vaasa, Finland - OX-2 | ecosystem: Environmental > Terrestrial > Soil > Coastal area > Acid sulfate soil | place: Finland: Risofladan, Vaasa | collected...
TGCGTGATCGTGGGGGGCGGGGCGATCGGGGCTGAATTTGCCTACATCTACTCGTCCTACGGGGTGCGGGTCACCGTGGTGGAGGCGCTGTCCAGGCTGCTGCCCCAGGAGGATCTGGATGTCTCCAGGGAGCTGACCCGGCAGTTCGAAAGGCAGAAGATCGAACTCCGAACGGGGTCGTTGATCCAGCGATCCGAGCGGACCGGGGAGGGGTGGCGGCTGGTCCTGGAGAGCGGCGATGCGGTGGAGGGGGAGATGGTCCTCACCGCAACCGGGGTGGCCGCCAATCTGGAGAATCTTGGGCTCGAGGAGTTGGGAGTGGCGGTCGCTGGAGGATTCATCAAGGTGGACGACCACCAGCGCACCAACATCCCCGGGGTCTTCGCCATCGGAGATGTCAATGGCCCCCCACTTCTGGCTCATGCGGCCAGTGCCGAGGGAGTGATCGCCGTCGAGACCGCCGCCGGTCGAGAGGTGAAGCCGCTGGACCCGATCCAGGTTCCCCGCTGCACCTACTGCCAGCCCCAGGTGGCCTCGACCGGACTAACGGAGGAGCAGGCCAAAGCCCAGGGTCACCAGGTGCGGATTGGCAAGTTCCCCTTCAGCGCCAGCGGCAAGGCGATCGCCATGGGCGAGACGGTGGGATTCATCAAGACGGTGGTCGATGCGGAGACCGGCCGTTTGCTGGGCACCCACGCGATCGGAGCCGAGGTCACCGAGCTGCTGCCGGAGATGGTCATGGCCGCCTGGGTCGGGGTCAAGGCCGAGCAGTTCGAAGCTCTGGTGCACGCCCACCCCACCCTCAGCGAGAGCCTCAAGGAGGCCGCCTTGGCCGCTGAAGGGCTGGCGATCCACATCTAAGGGGAGCCCGCCGTCCGGGCCCGCTTCATTGCACGACCGAAGCGGGCCGCGGCCGAGCTGCCGCCGCCAGGCAAACCCTCTGCGCACCCGCCCGTCGGTTGACGCGGGTTCGGTCAGGGGGGCGACCGGCTGCCGGCCCGCCGAGGTGTGAATTCCCTCGACGACCCTCAGCTAACCCAGCCCGCCCGACCGGGACATCGGTCGGGTCGCCAGCCTATCGGGCGGACCAGGGTTGGTGCCCGGATCGATGGGAGGCCGGCGCTGGAGGTCTAGGTGGAGATGGCTCAGCGGGCCGAGCGGCGAACAGTCGCGCGGCTCAGAGGCCGGTCACCCGAACCCCGGTGTGGGTGTGGTGGATCCGGTTGAGCCTGATCAGAAATGGCGTTAGCCCTTCGCTGAAGGTGGCGTTTTCCAGCCCTCCACCGTCCACTCCGCGGAGGCCGGGCAGAAGTTCGACCAGGCGGATCACCAGTGACTTCGCGGTCAGATGGTCCGAAGTGACGATCACATCCTCGTCGAGGGTCACGTCCAGTTGAGCCAGGACGGGCGCGCTGACCGTGTGGAACGCACCCACCACCAGAGCACCGGGACACCCCTGGGCCAGATCCTGGGCGGCTGACCCCGCAGCGGGTCTGAGCGGGTGAGGCCGCCCTCCCCGAAACTCCATCGGGGCGGCGGTGGAGACCAGCACCCGGCCCCGAAGCAGCTCGGCCAGCTCGCTCAGCAGCGGCGAGCCCGGCTGGTAGGGAACGGTGAGCAGTGTCAGATCCCCAAAGCTCGCAGCTTCAGGGTTGCTGCCGCCCTGGACGAAGCCAGCCCCGGCTCCCAGCCGTTCCTGGATCCCCGTGGCCGCCTCGGCAGCGCGCAAGGGTTCCCGGGATCCCAGCAGTACGGCCAGGCCAGACTGGGCGATCCGGGCCGCGAGCCCCCGACCCATGGGACCGGTGCCGCCGATGATGCCGACGCCGTCTGGCATTGTGCTCATGAGACTCCCCAGGTCGTGTACTGCGGCCCCGGCAGCCGCCCCTTCATGGAGACCTACCATATCGGGAGTTGAGTGCTCAAGACGGCGATCTGAATGGCGGGGCTGGACCAGGCCTGGCGCTTGACGACACGCACACTCTGGTGGCGGTCGAGCCCCAGGATCTGGAGGCGCTCTGGCGACCCGATACCGGGGCGGTCCTCGGATGGTTGCTCTTCCGCTCGGCCTCGGGAGTGGGCCCCGCCGCCAATGAGAACTCGGTCGAGCTACCCACGCTTTGGTTCTCAGTCGGGGGGCGCAGGATCTCCGCTGAGCTGAGGGAGGCAGCCGGTTGGGGTCAGCTGGGGGGGGCGGCGGTGGCCCTCTTCGAGCTGCCAGCCGAGGGCGAGTTTCCCCCGGGTAGTCCGGACAGCGAGAGTCGCTCAGCTTGCGGGGTTGTGGATGCCGGTCAGGAGTTCGTGGTCGGCCTGCCTGGTTCGTGGGCAGAGCGGCTGGCCGCCGCTTGGGTCCTCAGCTAGGCCTTGTCGGTCTACCTCAGCGGGGTCCCGGTCAGGTCAGGCCAGCCCGAGTCATCGAGCTTCTCCGGGGTGGTCGGGCAAGAGCGGATGAAGCTGGCTCTTTTGCTGGCCGCCATCGAGCCTCGGATCGGTGGGGTCCTGATCCGCGGGGAGCGCGGGACCGCGAAGTCGACCCTGGTTCGGGCGATGGCGGCCATCCTGCCCACCCAAGAGCAGGTCGCGGATTGTCCCTATCACTGCTCGCCCTCCGGTCCCGACCAGTGTGCGGACTGCTCGGATCGGGTGGCCCGGGGCGAACAGCTGCCGGTGGTCATCCGTCCGACCCGGGTGGTCGAGCTGCCCTTGGGTGGCTCCGAGGACCGGATCGTCGGGTCGATCGACCTGGAGCTGGCGCTCCGGCAAGGACGGCGCGCCTTCCAGCCAGGGCTGCTGGCCGAAGCCAACCGCCAGGTGCTGTACGTCGACGAGGTGAACCTTTTGGAGCATCACCTGGTCGACGTGCTGCTGGATGCGGCCGGCTCGGGCGTCAACGTGGTGGAACGCGAAGAGATCTCGATCACCCATCCCTCGCGCTTCGTGCTGGTCGGAACCATGAATCCTGACGAGGGCGAGCTGCGCCCGCAGCTGCTGGACCGCTTTGGCCTGTGCGTCGAGGTGTCTGGGCTGCGCGGCCTGGAGGATCGGGTGGCGGTGATGCGGCGGGATGCGGAGCAGCCGATGGTTCCCAGCGGGGATCGCCAGCTGGCGGAAAGACTGGAGCGGGCCCAAAGGTTGTTGCCCCGGCTGGAGACGCCGGAGCTGGTGGTCCGGATGGCGGCCGTGATGAGCGTTGACCAGCAGGTCATCGGTCATCGCTCCGACCTGGTCTTGGTGCGGGCCGCCCAGGCCCGCCGCGCCCTGCAGGCCGCGGTGACCGAGAGGCCGTCAGCGGATGGCTTGGTGGTCGGCCTGTCCGACCTGGCGGAGGTGGCCGAGTTGGCCCTGGTGCACCGCCGACGGTCCCAGGGCGGCAGCCTCACCGAGGCGCCCCCCGGGGTCAGCGACCCACTCTCGGAGCAGCTGGCAGCGCCGGCGGAGGTGGGGATGCCGGACCTCAAGGGCGAGGCTGGTCCGACCGGAGAGACGACTTCGGAGAACGGACTGGCGGAAGGAGAGGAGTCCCCAGAGGGGGCGGCAGGGGCCACCGCGGAGCTGGCCGGGAGTACCGACTCGCGACCGGGTCCCTCGACCGCCCAGCCGGTCGAGGTGGAGGAGGGATTCGAGGTCGGTCGCATCCAGCTGCCCCGAGAGAGGCTGCGCCGCCGCGGACGCGGTCGGCGGAGCCAGACCACCTCCCGGGATCGCCGCGGTAGGTACGTCGGCGCGCGGGAGGTGGAGCATCCAACCGACCTGGCTCTGGATGCCACCCTGCGCGCGGCCGCCCCGCACCAGGTCTCCCGGCGGGCGGCCTCCGAGGCCGGGGGACGCCAGCTCCAGCTCGAGCCCCAAGATCTGCGCCAGAAGGTGCGCCAGCGCCGGATCGGCAACCTGATCGTGTTCGCCGTGGACGCCTCGGCGAGCATGGACGCCGAGCAGCGGATGGACGCCACCCGCAGTGCCATCTTCGCTCTGCTCCAGGACGCCTACGTCCGGCGCGACCGGGTCGCGCTGGTCTCTTTCTCCGGGCGCAGCGCCCAGGTGGTGTTGCGGCCCACCGCCAGCGTGGATCTCGCGGAGCGCCATCTGACCCGGATCGCGGTGGGCGGCACCACCCCCTTGACCCACGGACTGACCACGGCCGTCAATCTGATCGCGGCCGAGCGTCGCCGGGACCCTGACGTGCTGCCGCTCCTGGTGCTGATCAGCGATGGTCGCGGCAATATCAGCCTGGGAGGTGAGGAGCCGCTCCTGGAGGCGCAGCGGATGGCGGACCAGATCCGTCGGGAAGGGATCCGGGCGCTGGTGATCGACTCCTCCCGGGACCATCTGCCGCAGTTGGCTGCGGCGCGCCCCAGCGGCTCCGCCGCGGCTCGCTTCGCGGGCTACAACTTCAACGCCTGTGTCGACCTGGCCGAGCGGATGGGCGCTGCCTACTTTGGCCTCTTCGATCTTTCTGAGGGGGCGATCCTGCGACCGGTGACCGAGGCCCTGCGGCAGCCGCAGTCCTCGGGGCGGCCCAGCTCCCTCTGAGACAATCTGCCGGTGGCTGAGCTGCGCAACGTCTATCCTTTCACCGCCCTGGTCGGTCAGGGCCAGATGCGGCTCGCGCTGGAGCTCAACGCGGTCAACCCGGCGATCGGGGGGGTGCTGATCCGCGGGGAGAAGGGCACCGCCAAGTCCACCGCGGTCCGGGCCCTCGCCCGGCTGCTCCCCGAGCTCGAGGTGGTGGTCGGCTGCCACTTCGGCTGCGCGCCGCGCGGGGACGCGATGTGCTCCGACTGCCAGGGCCGGCTGGCTGCCGGCGAGGAGCTGGAGGTGACCCAGCGCCAGATGCGGGTGGTCGAGCTACCGATCAATGCCAGCGAGGACCGGGTGGTCGGCTCGATCGATCTGGAGGCCGCGATCCATTCCGGCCAGCGGCGCTTCGAGCCTGGGGTGCTGGCCGAGGCCAACCGCCAGATCCTCTACGTGGACGAGGTCAACCTGCTTGACGACCACATCGTGGACGTGCTCCTCGACGCTGCCGCCATGGGCGTCAACGTGGTCGAGCGCGAGGGGATCTCCGTCTGGCACCCCTCTCGCTTCATCCTGGTGGGAACCATGAACCCCGAGGAGGGCGACCTGCGGCCCCAACTCCTGGACCGGTTCGGGCTCTGCGTCGACGTGTCCGGAATCACCAACATCGCCGACCGGGTCGAGATCGTGCAGCGCCGGGAGGCTTTCGAGGACGACCCGGTGGGCTTTGCCGCCGAATGGGAGGAGGAGGAGGGCCGGGAGCGGGATCGCATCGATCGGGCGATTGCCGCCTTGCCCGGGATCCAGATCTCCCGGCAGGTGCTGGAGGGGATCGCCCGGCTGGCCATCGAGCTCGAGGTCGACGGCCACCGCGCCGATCTGGTCGCCCGCAAGGCGGCCCAGGCCTACGCGGCGTTGGAGGCGCTGCCCCAGGTGGGCCTGGCCGAGGTGGCCGCGGTGGCCGCCATGGTCCTCGCCCATCGGGTCCACTCCCGCCCCGGTCAGCGCCCCCACGACATCGCCGCTTCGACGCGCCGGGTGCTGGGCGAGGCGTGACCCGCGTACTCCCGGTGTCTCGGGCGACTGAGCGGGGCGTGACGGGCAGGTCGCGCCGGGATGGAATTCCACTGGCCGCTGTTATTTTTTTTGTGCCGGTCGTGGTTCGGGGACCGTCCTCCCACTCCGGTGGGACCCCGGCCACGGGCGGTGTCTCTCAGCTGCTGGATGATGGCTGAGGACCCCCTCCTGGGGGGGCTGGTACCGGTAGAGCCGGAGGAGCTGCTCACCCGAGGGGCGCTGGGGGCCCCGGGCAGGCTCCGGATCGAGGTGGGCCTGGCTGAGCCGCGCTTCGCCTCTCCTGAGGGCCGCCGAACTCCGAGGGAGGAGCTGGCTCTGCGGCGGGCCCTGGGCGGTGTGTCATACCCGGCACCCCGCGAGCGCTTGCTGATCGAGGCGGGGCGATGGCTCGCTGGCCACGAGGATTTGCGCGAGCGGCTCCGTGACCTGCCCGAGCTGACCTATGGCAGCGAACTGGAGGTGTTGGGCCAGCTGCAGGCCCAGGTCCCGCGTGCGGCATCGGAGCCCGAAGGGGATCACCCCTCAGACGCTGACCCACCCTCGAGCCGGGCCGGGAAGGACGAAGGCAGTTCGGCCAGCCGGTAGCTCCGGGCGTCGGCCTGGTAGTCGATTATCTGCAGGCCGCGGGCGAAGGCCGACTGCAACTTTTCCCGGAGCTCAGCCTGCAACGCGGGCAGCTCTCCGCGGTCGGAACCGGGTCGGCCCGGCAGCCCCTCCGGGACGGCGACGGCGACCAGGTTGCGCCGGCGGCGCAGTTTGGCCAGTTCTGACTGCTCCTTGACTCCGAGAAACCACTCGACGATCAGCCGATCGGTGGGGAGCCCCCGGCTGAGCGCGTCGTCGCGGCGCCCGTAGTAATCGTGCCGGAAGTCGCGGGCGGTGGCTCCCAGGCGACGGAGATTGAAGTGGGCGTTGCCCACCTGGCTCGGATCGAAGGTCCAGACAATCCGGTCCATCCCGGCCGCCAATACCGCCTCCCGCTGGGCCAACTTCAGCGCCCGGCCGATGCCACTGTTGCGATGTTCCGGGAGCACCCCCGCCGAGTGGGAACGGAGGTAGGCGACCCCCTCCCTCGTCCGTCCGACGAACCCGTAGGCGAAGCCGACCGGCCGACCCCCGGAGCGGGCCAGGAGGACCACTCCGCCTGCCTCGGCAATCACCTTCAGCAGCGTGGATGGCGCGGCGATCTGCGACGAACCCCAGATCTCCGCCTGCAGCGAGCTGACCGCGTCGATCTCCTCCAAGGTTCGGGCCGGGGAGATCACGAACTCCCGGAACTCAGGCGTGGCGGGGCTAGCGGTTTGCGGGCACACGGGTCATCGCTGGATCCTGCGCCCAGCTCCTGGAGACGGCTCCACTCTTCCCCGCGACCGGGGGGCCGCCAGGCGCGGACCTCAGGGCACCCCACCCCAGCTGGACTTCGGTGGCTTGGTGACTTCGCCTGGAGGTTCTCGGGTCGTCTTTTCTCAAGGGACCTTGATTGTCTAGACTCCGGGTCGGTGACCGCAATCAGCTCACGCGTGCCCCGATCGAATTCGGCCCGGGCGATCCGACGAGGCGGCCCATGGCCAACCTGATCTACTCAGCCATCACCTCGCTTGACGGCTACCTGGCTGACCAAGCCGGCGATTTCGACTGGACCACTCCCGACGAGGAGGTGCTCGCCTTCGTCATTGACCTTGAGCTGCCCATCGGAACTTACCTTTACGGCCGCCGCATGTAGCAGACGATGGTCTACTGGGAGACGGCCCGATTCCTCGCCGAGGGACGGCAGCTCCAGCAGAACTTCGCGGAGCTCTGGCGGGCCGCTGACAAGGTCGTCTACTCCACCTCCTTGGTCACCGTCTCCAGCACCCGGACGCGGATCGAGCGCACCTTCGACCCGGCATCGGTCCGCGCGATGAAGGAGCGGTCGAAGCGCGACCTCACTGTGGGCGGTGCCCACCTCGCCGGCCAGGCCCTGGCCGCCGGCCTGGTCGACGAGTGTCACCTGTTTCTCGTCCCCGTCATCGTGGGGGGAGGGACGCCGTCTCTTCCCCGTCAGCTGGAGCTGCTGGACCAACGCCGCTTTGGCAACGGCGTGGTTCACCTCCACTACCGAGTTGGAAGCTAAGGCAGGAACACCGCCGCCTTCACCCCGCTCAGCGGCTCTGGCCCACTTCCCTGGCTAGCCCGATTCCGCTACACCGATCCGATTCTGGGCGGCAGTTTCGGTGACGGGTCTCAGGCGCCGGGATAATCGCCAAGCAGATGGCCCCGCAGTCGACCAGTCGAATTCGCAACTTTTCCATCATTGCCCACATCGACCACGGCAAATCCACCCTGGCCGATCGGCTCATGGAATTCACCGGGACGGTCAGTGCCCGGGATCTGACCGAGCAGATGCTCGACACCATGGACTTGGAGCGCGAGCGGGGGATAACCATCAAAGCCCAGGCGGTCCGGATGACCTACCAGGCTCGGGATGGCCAGACCTACGAGTTCAACCTGATCGACACCCCCGGGCATGTCGACTTCGCCTACGAAGTGTCCCGGGCGCTGGCCGCCTGCGAGGGGGCCCTGTTGGTGGTGGACGCCAGTCAGGGGATCGAAGCCCAGACCCTGGCCAACGTCTACAAGGCGCTCGAGCTGGGCCTGGAGATCGTGCCGGTGGTCAACAAGATCGATCTGCCGCAGGCCGATCCGGAGCTGGTGCGGGAGGAGATCGCCCGGGTGATCGGCATCCCGGCGGAACGATCGATCCTGGCCAGCGCCCGAACCGGGGAGGGGGTGGACCAGATCCTGGAAGCGGTGGTGACCGCCCTGCCTGCTCCAGTTGGAGACCCGGAGGCCCCGTTGCGGGCTCTGATCTTCGACTGCAAGTACGACGCCTACCGAGGAGTGGTGGTCTACGTGCGGGTGATGGACGGACGGCTGCGGTCGGGGACTCAGATCCGGATGATGGCCAACCAGGGCACATTCACAGTCGACGAGGTCGGCATCTTCCACCCTTCGATGGTGGAGGTTGGGGAGCTCACCGCCGGCGAGGTCGGCTACCTGATCGCCTCCATCCGCAATGTCCGGGACAGCAAAGTCGGGGACACCATCACCGAGGTCTCGCGGCCGACCCCGGCGCCGCTGCCCGGCTACCGGCAGGTGAGCCCGATGGTCTGGGCCGGTCTGTTCCCGGTCGAGGGGGATGACTACCAGGGGCTGAAAGAGGCATTGGACCGGCTCCAGCTCAACGACGCCGCTTTGACCTTTGAGCCGGAGACCTCGATCGCCCTCGGGTTTGGCTTCCGCTGTGGCTTCCTCGGCCTGCTTCATATGGAGATCGTCCAAGAGCGGCTGGAGCGGGAGTTCCAGCTCAACCTGATCACCACCGCGCCGTCAGTCGCCTACCGGGTGACGCTGCGGAACGGAAGCGTGATGGAGATCGACAACCCGGACCAGCTCCCCGAGGTGGGGCTGATCGAGACGATCGAAGAGCCCCGGGTCAAGCTGGAGATCGTGGTCCCTCGCGAGCATCTCGGCGGGATCATGGAGCTCTGCCAGGAACGGCGTGGGGAATTCGTGCAGCTGGAGTACCAGCCGCCCGGGGAGCGGGCGCTGCTCACCTACGACCTGCCGCTGGGGGAGATCATCCATGACTTCTACGACCAGCTGAAGTCGCGCAGCCGGGGCTACGCCTCGATGGACTACCAACTGACCGGGTACCGGGCCGAGCAGTTGGTCAAGCTGGACGTGCTGGTGGCCGGCGCCAAGGTCGATGCCCTGTCGATCATCGTCCACCGCCAGCAATCGAGCAACCAGGGACGGAAGCTGGTGCAGCGGCTGAAGGAGGTCATCCCCCGTCAGCTCTTCGAGGTGGCCATTCAGGCGGCGATCGGGGGCAAGGTGATCGCCCGCGAAACGGTTCCGGCGCTGCGCAAGGACGTGCTGGCCAAATGCTATGGAGGGGACATCACCCGCAAGCGCAAGCTCCTGGAGAAGCAGCGCGAGGGCAAGCAGCGGATGAAGCGCGTCGGCAGCGTGGAGATTCCCCAGGAAGCCTTCATGGCGGTGCTCTCCCTTGACCGCTGAGGTGGCCCCCGGCACGGCGCGCAGCCTCTACCTCCACATTCCCTTCTGCGACACCCGCTGCCCCTACTGCGACTTCGCCATTCATATCGGCGGGGAACAACTACGTCAGCCCTATGTCGAGGCGCTGATCCGCGAGGTGGATCACCTGACCGCCGCCGGCCAGCCACCCGGGGGCCTGGAGACCATCTACCTGGGCGGGGGTACCCCAGGGCTGCTGGAGCCGGCGCTCTTGGGGCGGATCTTGGCGGCGGTCGCGCAGCGCTTCGGGATCGCCCCGGGAGCCGAGATCACCCTCGAGGCGAACCCAACCGGACTCACCGAAGCCCGCTGTCGCAGCTGGCGGGGCTTGGGGATCAATCGGTTGAGTCTGGGAGTCCAGAGCCTGGATGACGCGACCCTGCATTGGCTGGGCCGCAACCACGACGGGAAGACCGCCGAGCGGGCGCTCAGGGCGGCGGTCGATGCCGGCCTGGAGAACCTCAGCTGCGACCTGATTTACGCGGTGCCGACCCAGCCCACCGCAGTTTTCGCAACCGGATTAGAGCGGCTTCTCAGCTTCTCCCCAAGCCACATATCCTGTTATGAGCTGACCGTCGAGCCGGGCACCCCGCTGGCCCGGTGGGTCGCCCAAGGCCGAGTTTCGGCGCCGACCGAGCCGGAGTTCATCGAGCAGCACCGCCTGGCCCGAGACCGGTTGCAGGCAGCTGGCCTCAGGCAATACGAGGTGAGCAACTATGCCCGGCCCGGTCACGAGTCCCGCCACAACCTGACCTACTGGCTCGGGCGCAACTACCTGGCCGCGGGGTGTGGAGCTCACGGGTTCGTCGGCCTCCAGGCGGCGCGGGCCCTCGGGTTAGCGGTCGACAGCGACCGGGTGGCAGTCCGGTACTGGAACTTTCGCAGTGCCGCCACGTACATCAAGGAGGTCGCGAGGCGGGGCCACGGGCGCCGTGGCCACGAGGGGATTGATCAGCAGCAGGCGGAGATGGAGCGGGTGGCCTGCGGCCTCCGGCTGCGGGCTGGCGTCGAACTGAGGCTTTCCCACCAGCTCACGGTGGCGGGCCGCCTTGCCCAACTGGGGCTGCTGACGATCGAGGGCCGGCGGGCCGTCGCGACCGCGCGGGGGGTCGAGGTGCTGGACCGGCTCACCTTGGAGCTGGTGGCCGCCAAGCCCGGCGTCGCGGAGGTCGAAGGCGCCGCCCAGCGCCGCCGGGTGCCGGTGGCAGCCGCAGCTCCGGCCGGACCTCCCTCACCCGGTGGCCGGAAGGTGAAGCCCGAACGCGTGCGGCAAGAGCACTCCGAACACATAGCCGGCCAGGGCGGCTACGGTCCCCACCGCCAGCACCTGCGCCCCTCCGAACCAGAGTCGCTGACCGGTGACCGCGGCCTTCAGCACTCCCACCGCCGCCAGGCCGATTCCCGACAGCAGTAGCGACACCAGCACGGCGGGCAGTCCGGTCATGAAAATGTAGGAGAGGATCGGCAGGATCGCGCCCAGCAGGAAGGTCCCAGCCATCAGCAAGCCATCCCGGACTGGAGCGTCGTGGAGCTGGCTCGAGATGCCCAGCTCCTTCTCGATATGGGTCTCCTCCCAGAGCTGCGGGTAGCGCGCCAATGACTCGGAGAGCCGCACAGCCTCGTCGGCAGGGACTCCGCGCTCGGCGAGGATGGCGACCATCTCGGCGAGCTCCTCCTGCGGCTTGCTCTGCAGCTCGTCCCGTTCCTTGTGGATCGCCTGGTGCTTCAGGTCCCGAGCCGCGGTCGTGGCCAGATAGGCTCCGGTCCCCATCGAGATCATCCCGGCCAGGGCGCCCAGCAGACCGGCGATCAGGATGGTGGTGTGGGCGACCGCCGTGCCCGCCGTGGCGGTGGCCACGCCGGTGGTGAGGCCGAGGGTGGTCAAGAGGCCGTCCTGCACCCCGAAAACCACTTCGCGGATGCCGGTCCGACGGGCCAGCCGCTCCCGTTCCGACCCCTCGGCCGGGTTGATGTCCCGGTGCCGGTGCTGGGCGGCCGGTTGGAGTTCGGCTGGGGGCGTCGGGCGGGAGCCCATGCGGTGATGTTAGCGTGGCGATACCCCGGCTCAGAGATCGCTGCGATCGGTTCGACCGACAGAACGCCTGTGCTAAACTGCCGTTAGCACTCGGCGTGGTGGAGTGCTAACCAGGGCCTGAGGTAGATCTGGAATGGACCAGCGCAAAGAGCGGATTCTGCGAGCAGTCGTCTCCGACTACACCGAGACCGTGGTTCCGGTGGGTTCCCACGCGCTCGCCGCCAGGTATTTCCTGGAGCTGAGTTCGGCCACGATCCGCAACGAGCTGTCCGAACTGGTGGACGACGGATTCCTGGCCCAGCCGCACGCCTCGGCGGGTCGGATCCCAACCGACCAGGGATACCGTTACTTCGTGGACTTCCTCCTGCCCCAGGAGGTGGTCGATCCCCAACTTCGGCGCCATGTGCGACAGGGGTTCGAGGCCGCGGACCACGATGTGGAGGCGGTGCTCGAGGTGGCCGCCGCGATGCTGAGTCGGCTCAGCGAGAACGTGGCGGTGGTCACCGGCCCGGCCAACGCCACCAGCCGGCTGCGGCACCTGGATCTGGTCCTGATCCGACCGGGGCAGGCGTTGATGGTGGAGGTCGCGACCGGCAACGCCGCCTTTCAGCGACTGATCGAGATTGACCTTCTCGTGGACCAGGACGAGTTGAGCGGGTGGGCCAAGCGGCTCAACGAGATGTACCGAGGGATGTCGGCCGAGGAGGTGGAAGCGGCCCCCATGGTGGCTGGACTGGCGCCCGGACTGCAGGCGCTGGGTCAGGACATCGCCCGGGGGCTGCGGCAGCTCGCCACCCGCTCGGCGCTGGTGATTCACGACGGAGTGCGCAATCTGGTCCGCCAACCCGAGTTCGAGGACCCGGTCCGGTTGCGGGCCGTCCTCGAGGTCCTGGAGGCCCAGCGCATCTTGGGCGACGTGCTGGCGCAGCTGGCCCCCCAAGCGGGAATGCAGGTGCTCATCGGCCATGAAAACACGGTCGCCGAGCTGCGCGAGTGCAGCCTGGTGCTGACCAGCTATCAGGCCGGCGATCAGCTCTGGGGGACCATCGGCGTGGTCGGACCCACCCGGATCCGATACGGCCAGGTGGCGGCGCGGCTGCAGCTGGTCTCCCGGGCCACCGGAGACGCCCTGACCAGGCTGCTGGCGTGAGCTGTGGCGGAAAAAAAAGGGGATCGAATGACTGCGGCTAAGGTCAAGAGTTCAGGCGAGCCGCAGAAAAGGGCAGAGCCAGCGGCCGGCGGGTCGAGCGAGCCGGCCAGGATGGCGGAGCTGGAAGCGGAGCTGGAAAAGCTCAACGCCACCTACCTGCGGCTGGCGGCGGACTTCGAGAATCACCGCCGCCGCAAGGCCCAAGAGGGCGAGGAGCAGGCAAGGTACGGCTCGATCGGGTTACTTCAGGCGCTCCTCCCCGGCCTCGACAATCTGGCCCGAGCGGTCGCCCACATTCCGGCCGAGGCCAAGGACGGGCTGGCCGAAGGGCTGCGGCTGACGGCCAAACAGCTCGACGACGCGCTCGCCTCCCAGGGGATTCGACGGATCGAGTCGGTGGGCCAGCCGTTCGATCCCCGACTGCACGACGCGGTCCTCTCGGTCCCGGCCGGCGACGCTACCCCGGGCACGGTGGTGGCCGAGCTGGCCCCGGGGTACCAGATCTTCGACCGGGTGGTGCGACCCGCCCAGGTGAGCGTGGCCGAGGGACAGCCGGACCCCACCCCAAGCAGGGGTGCGGGGGCCGCCCGCGCCCTTCCCGCCGACGAGCCATCGCCCAACTAGGAGATGCCCCAGACCAAACGCGACTACTACGAAGTTCTGGGCGTCGACCGTCAAGCTACCCCCGCCGAGCTGAAGCGCGCCTATCGCGGCCTGGCGATGCGGTACCACCCCGATCGCAACCCGGGGGACCACCAGGCCGAGGACAATTTCAAGGAGATCGGTGAGGCCTACCAGGTGCTCTCCGATCCCGACCGGCGCCAGCGCTACGACGCCTTTGGGCATTCCGGCGAAGCGATGGGCGGCGGCGCTGGCTTCAACTTCCAGTCGGCCTTCGACCTGTTTGACATGTTCTTCGCCGGGGGAGCGTCGGCCCAGCGCCGCCGCGGAGGGCCGCGGCGGGGCAGCGACCTCCAACTCCAGGTGACGATCGACTTTGAGGACGCGATTCGCGGGGTTACCCGTACCTTCGAGATCAACCGCCACACCCCTTGCCCGGAGTGCGGCGGAACCGGAGCCAAGGCGGGGACCGGCGCGGTCACCTGTCCCGACTGCGGTGGTCAGGGTCAGGTTCAGCGGGCGCGGCAGACCCTGCTCGGCCAGATGGTGACGGTCGAGGCCTGCCCGCGTTGCCAGGGCGAGGGCCAGATGATTGAGTCGCCCTGTCCTCAGTGTCGCGGTCAGGGTCTGGTCGAGTCCCCCAAGGAGCTTGAGGTCCAGATCCCCCCGGGCGTGGACAACGAGATGCGGGTGCGGGTGCCTGCCGAGGGCGCGGCCGGTCCCCGCGGGGGGCCGCCCGGCGACCTCTATCTGCTGATCACCGTGCGACCTCATGAGGAGCTGCAACGCCGGGGGATGACCATCGTCTACGAGTGCCCGATCACCTTCTCCCAGGCCGCGCTGGGCGACACGATCGTGGTCCCCACGGTGGACGGGCCCGTCCCCATGGTGGTCAAGGCAGGCAGTCAGTACGGGCAGCAGGTGAGGCTTCCCGGTAAGGGCGCCCCCGACCCCCGCACCGGCCGTCGGGGCGACCAGGTGGTCCGACTGCGCGTGGTGATTCCCACCCGGCTCACCGAGCACGAGCGGGCATTGCTGCAGGAGCTGTCGCCGCCCGACGGCAAGCCTCACCCGGTGCGCAAGGGGTTCTTCGAGAACTTGAAGGACGCCATCGGGCTGTAGCGGCGCCCAGGTTTGACGGGGCAGGGCGCGGGGTATCAAGTCTCCAAGGGCTCGAAAGCCCAGCAGAAGATGGCATTTCTTGCAACGGAGGATGATGACTATGACCGGTTGGGAGGCTTGGCGCGAGCTCCTCTTCGCGCCCCCTGAGATCACCCCGTACCGCAGCGACGATTCGAATGCGACCGAACTCCGAGGCACCGCCCCGGCGGTGTACCTGCCCCTCGATGTTCGGCAGACCGAGAGGGAGTTTGTTCTGGAAGCCTCGGTTCCCGGATTTAATCCGGAGGAGATCGAGGTGGTCTCCGATCAAGGCACCCTGACCATCCGCGGCGAGCGCAAGGTCGAGGCGCTGCCCGAAGGTCGCTACCTGCGCCGCGAGCGCCGGCAGCTCTCCTTCTTTCGGCAGCTCACCTTACCCACGGAGGTGCGCGCGAGCGAGATCAGCGCCCGCTTTGTCAACGGCGTGCTAACCGTCCGCATCCCCCGGGTGGCGGCGCCAGCACCCACGCGGGTCAAGATCGAGGTGGACTCCCCCATTTCGATTGCCGACTCCCCCTCCGAGCCGGTCGCTCCGATGACGGCGACCAGTCCCGGCTGATCCAGTTCGGGCTCAACCGCCCAAGGGCCTCTGGACCGGGACCTCCCGGTCCAGGGTCACTGTGGTTGGGGAGGGGTCCCTGATTCGGAAAACAGCGACCCCAACTTTTCGCGGAGCCGCGCTGCCAGCGCCTCCGGGCTCCGCACCATGAAGGGCTCGTCCAGGAGGTGTTGCCAGGCGGTAGCGTCCGAGCCTTCAATGGCCGGGTTGAAGTAAATCCGCGGCGAGACCCGGGCGTGCAGCCAGAAATGGGGCGTCCGCTCCTGGGTGGGTGCCGCATAGAGCGCCAGATTGAAGGCGCGCACCCCTTCCTGGTGGAAGGCTGCCAGCGCCGCCTTGAGTCCGGTGGCGAACTCGGCCACTGCGCTCGCGGAGAGGGTCTCCAGGTAGGCCACGTCGGGAAAGAGAGTCAGCAGATCCGAGACCACGCTGCGGGACACAAAGGCGGTTAGCCAGGCCGTGTGGGGCCCCTGGGCGATGAAGCGTTGGCCGGCGGTCCGCTCCGCCGCGACCAGCTCCGCCCAGTAGGGCGAGTGGAGCCGCCGCCAATAGCGCCGGCTCTGGCGCACCTCTTCCTGCAGCAGCGCGCCGGGACGGTTGGTGGAGAAGGCCTGCAGGTGCGGGTGGACCTGGGTCGCGCCGGCGGGGGGCATGTAGTTCCAGGTCACCACCGCATGGCTGCCCCGGGCGACCTGGGGCAGGGAGCGAAAGTACTCGATCGCCGCCAGCAGTCCGTCGGCCAGCTGGGTCTCGGTGAACTGGTCCGCCGCGACAAAGTGTTCCTGGGTGAGGGTCACCACCACGCTGTGCCGGTCGTAGGGGGAGAGGTTGGGAAAGACCGTCGCCTCACCTCGGTGGATCCGGCCCTCGGCCGCGATCGACCGGGGCAAGCGGGGCGTCACTTGGAGGAGGCGCTCCGGGCAGAAAGGGCAGCTGGCCCGCGATCTCTCCACCACCTGGGAGAGATCGGGAGGCTCCAGCTGGAAGCCCGCGAAGTGAGCGACCCGGCCGCTCCGGCCGGTCAGCGGATCACGCCTCAGTTCGGAGTAACGCCGCACCGGCCGCTGATCCGGAGACCCCGCCGGCGGGCGAAAGGTCGTAATCCGGCGCTCGGCGGCGAACTTCAGGGTCAAGAGCGGCCGTCCGACCGCGTCATCAGCCCCCCTGGGCCTCCAGATCCCCGGCCCGGGCCAGCAGCACGGTGATGGCTACTCCCGCCGCCATGGTGGTGCGCAGATTTCGGGGCCCCAGGGAGACCGGCCGGGATCCTTGGCTAGCCAATTCCTGCACCTCGGCCGGGGCGAAGCCACCCTCGGGCCCGATCAGGACGGCAGTGGGCAGGTGGCTATCCCAGGCCACCGAGTTCAGCCCCTGGCGGAGCTCCCCGTCGTGGCAGGTGAAGGCCTGCAGCTGGGGCTCCGCCTGGCGGAGGGTCTGCAGCGAGTCCAGGATCGGGGCGATCGGCCTCACCTCCGGGATGCGGTGCCGCCCCGCGAGCTGGGCCGCCTCCCGACTGATCGTGCGCCAGCGCTCGATCCGTAGAGCCGCCTGCTCGGGCTCGGGTCGAGGGATCGTGCGCTCGGTCAGCACCGGCCAGATGGTGACCGCCCCTAGCTCGGCCACCTGCTCGCAGACGGTGGCCATTCCCTTCCCTTTGGTAAGGGCCTGGAGCACGTGCAGCTGAGCCCTGGCCTCGCGCCGGGTCCGCCGGGTGGCCACGATCACCCCGGTCACCTGATCCGAGCGCAACGTCTCCAGACGGACGTCGTGCTCGGTGCCATCCTCCACGACCACGGTCACCAGCTCCCCCTGGCGCGAGCGCAAGACACGGCTGATGTGCCAGGCGTCGCGATCGATGAAGTGGACCTCGCCGGTGGCGCTCACCTGCTCCGCGGGAACGAAGAAGAGAGGCATGGGCCGAGTGTACCCAGCCGGGTCATTCGAGCTGAGGCCGATACCATGGAGTCGATGGACTGGCCCCTCACCGGAGAGCTCCGGCGCATCCAGTCCGGGGACGGCACCGAGCTCGCGGTTTGGGTGGTGGGTCACGGTCCGCCTCTCCTCCTCATCCCGGGACTGGGTACCGACCACCACGCGTTCGTATGGAACGTGGCCCAGCTAGCGGAGCAGTTCGAGTGTCTGGTGCTCGACCAGCGCGGGATCGGCCTGTCCGAAGCCACCCCCGGTCCCTACACCATGGAGCTGCTGGCCGACGACGCGGCCAGCGTTCTGCGCCATCTCGCCCCCCATGGGGCCTTCGTGTTCGGAGTCTCGATGGGCGGGATGGTGGCCCAGAATCTGGCCATCCGATACCCCCGACTGGTCTCCACCCTGGTTCTGGGTTGCACCGGGCCGGGAGGCCGGCTGGCGGTGAGGCCCGATCCCGAGGTGACCCGCCGACTGTTGGGGGGAGACGCTCAGGATCCCGCGTCCGCCTACCGGGTCGCCTGCTCCGTCCTTTACGAGCCGCGCTGGGCGGCGGAGCATCCGGAGGTGATCGAGGACGCCGTGCAGTGGCGGGCCGACCACCCGGTCCGCCCCGGGGTGTTCCAGGCGCACTGGCAGGCGATCCGACACCACGATGCAGGCGCCCGGCTGGGGCAGATCAGCTCCCCGACCCTGATCCTGCATGGCACCGCCGACGCGGTCATGCCGGCCGGCAACGCTGAGGCTCTGCGGGCCGGCATCGGCGGCTCGCAGCTGGTCTGGCTGGAGGGCCGCGGCCACATGTTCTTCCAGGAGGAGGTGGGCGGAACCGTCGGCCTGCTCCGGCAGAGGCTGCTCGGCGGGGCCGTGGTGAACGGCGCTCACGCAGCCCCGTTCTCCTCGGTACCGGATACAATCGCCACCCGCAAAGGTGAGGGCTGAGGGTCCGCGCTGGGGCTGGAATGGGTTGGCTTGAGGAGGTGACTTTCGCTGTCGGAGGTAAAGCTGCGGGAAGGCGAGTCGTTCGAAAGCGCGCTGCGCCGGTTCAACAAGAAGATCAAGCAGAACGGGGTCCTCACCGAGGTGCGCCGCCGCGAGTTCTACGAGAAGCCCAGCGTCCGCCGCAAGAAGAAGATCATGGCCGCGCGCAAGCGCCGGGCCAAGCAGGTCTAGCTCCCGATCCCGAGAGCCAGCCGCCGTTGCCGGTGCGGCTGGCCTTCTCGGCGGGCTTGGCCCGGACCGACCGGGAATGCGCCCGCAAGGCGGAGCTGGGCCAACTGCTGCGTGGTGCCCTTCGCGATCTGCGCTTGCCTACGGCCAGCGTCAACTTGCGCCTGGCGACTCCGGCCGAGCTTCGTCGGCTGAACCGCAAATTTGCAGGTCAGGACCACGAGACTGATGTGCTCGCTTTTCCAGCGACCGGGGATCGTGACAGCGGCTTTCAGCTACCTGCATCGGAGGTGGGTTTCCTCGGTGATGTGGTGATTTCGGTCAGGACCGCGGCCGCTCAGGCAGAGCTGGTCGGGGAAGATCCCCCGACCGAGGTGCGGCTGCTGGCCGTCCACGGGCTGCTTCACCTGATCGGACACGACCACGAGCGCGCGGAGACGGCCCGCCGCATGACCCGCGCCACCCAGCTGCTCCTGGATGGAGATGCGAGCCGCCGGGGGATCCCAGCACCTCGGGTGCCGGTGCTCCAACCCGCAGAGTGACCGCCGACCCCTTGCTGGTGATCGGGCTGGGCAATCCGGGTGGCGAATATGAGGGGACGCGCCACAACGTCGGGGCCGAGGCGGTCGCCATGCTCGCCCACCGACTTGGGGTCAAGCTGGGGGCCTACCGGGGCCCTGCCTGGGTGGCCCACAAGGTGGTCGAGGAGCGAGAGTTGATCCTGGCCCGACCCAAGACCTTCATGAACGATTCGGGAGTCGCCGGGGCCCGTCTGGCCCGGGACTTCAAGGTGCCGCTGGCCGCGGTGGTGGTCGTCTACGACGAGTTGGACCTCAAGCTGGGACGGCTCCGGATCCGGTCGCGCGGCGGGACCGCGGGCCACAATGGGCTTCGATCCCTGCAGGCCCACTGGCGCTCCCAGGAATTCCCTCGGGTCAGGATCGGAATCGGGCGCCCGCCGGCAGCCAAGGACCCGATCGACTACGTCCTGGGCCGTCCTTCCGGCCCGGAGCTCGAGGTTTTGGAGCGGGCCTGCGCTCGGGCCGGAGAGGCGATTCTGGCGATCGCCAGCGCCGGGGTCGAACAGGCGATGACCGAGTACAACCGGCAGGAATCGGAGGATCGGTCAGATGACGGCTGAGCCGCGGTCCAAGGGATCCGGTCCGGGAGCCACGCTGGCGCCGCTGCCTACCCTGCTCAGCCGGATGGCCGGTCTGCCATTCGGATTGGGACTCCACGGCTGGCGGGAGCAGGGGATGCCCCCCAGCTCAATCGGCGGGGTCATTCACGCCGCCACCCCGCTGGTGGCGGCGCTGGTCCGGGAGCTGCTTCAGCTCCCGGTCTGCATCGTGGTCGCCGAGCCGGAGCCGGTTTGGCAGGAGATCTCGACCTGGACTTCGGACAGAGACGTGCTCCTTTTTCCCGCCGCGGACGTGCTCCCTTTCGACCGCATCGCCCCCTCGGGAGAGGTGGTCCGTCACCGGCTGGCGACCCTGCGGGGCTTGCGCTCCGCGACGCCGCAGATCGTGGTGACCTCGCTGCCGGCCATCCTGCGGCCCACCCTGTCGCCGGAACGGGTCGACAGCTGGCGCAGCACTCTCGACGCTGGGGCGATGATCGCCCCGGCGGAACTGGCGGCGCTGCTCCTCGAATCTGGTTACCGACAGGAGTCGATCATCTCCTTCCCCGGGGAGTTCGCCCGCCGCGGCGGGATCATCGACTGCTTTCCGACTGAAGGCCGGCCTTGGCGCGCGGAATGGGAGGGCGACCTGGTGGCGGGCCTATGGAGATTGGATCCCGAGACTCAGGGTTCGCGCGCTGCTCTGGACTCGGTGGTTCTGACCCAGGCTCGGGAGTTCTCGCTTGACCGGTCCTCACTGGAGCTGGCGGCAGGGCGGCTCGCTGGTCTGGACCTCGCCTCGCTGCGGGAGGACGTCCGGGAGCGCTGGGAGTCCGATCTCGAGTTGTTGCAGGATGGTGCTCTGCCCGACCCGGCTGATGCCGTGGCACCGCTACTGGCAGATCCGGAACAAACTCTGCTGCGGCATCTCCAGCCGGGCACGGTGTTCCTGACCGAGCACAGCGAGCGGCTGAGCCAGGTGGCCCGGTCCTGGCTGGACGAGGTCGAGGCGATCCACGAGGCGGAGGTCGGCCGGGGGGAGCTGCCTGCGGACCTCCCTGCCACCGGTGCTTCACTGGCTGCGATCCTGGCTGAGCTGACGGGCGCTCGCAGCCTCGACCTGCGCCGGGAGCCGGCCGAAGACTCGCTGGTCTGCCGCGACGTGGAGATCGCCGCCGCCCCGATGTTCGCTGGAGACATCGACCAGTTCGCGGTGCAGGTCCGGGAGCTGCGCCGGGCCACCGGCACGGTCCTGGTCCTGGGTCTGCAGGAGGATCGGGTCCTGGAGCTCACCGCGGAGCGAGGTCTGGAACCCTCCCGGGTGGAGGAGTTCTCCCTCTCCCAGACTGAGCTCCGCGAAGCCGGGCTCCTGGTGGCGCCTGGCGACCTCGAGTCCGGGTTGGTGCTGGGCGGGCTGCGGCTCGCCGTCTTCTCCGACGCCGATATCTTCGGAATTCAGAAGCGTCGCAGCTCGTCCCTGCTGCGCACCGTGCGCCGAGCCGAGTCCAGCGCCGCCGGGAGACTCCGCCAGGCGGCCGGATCTGGCGTCGATGTCGCCGCCTTCCGGTTCAAGCTCGAGCCGGGAGACGTGGTGGTGCACCGCGATCACGGCATCGGCCGCTTCATCTCGATGAGCCGAGTCGCGGACGGCGAGGGTGAGCGCGAGTACATGCAGCTGGAGTACGCCAACGGCCACAAGCTGTATGTGCCGGCCGAGCATCTGGACCGGATCGAGCGGTACTCGGGCGGTGGGGGAGAGCATCCCCAGCTGTCCCGGCTCGGCACCGGGGAGTGGGAGCGCACCAGAAGGTCGGTCCGGCGCCGGGTCGACCAGATCGCCGAGGAGCTGGTGGAACTCTACTCGCGGCGGCTCGAGGCCGAGGGCCACGCCTTCCCCGCGGACTCCCGTTGGCAGCAGGAGCTGGAGTCGTCCTTTCCCTACCAGGAGACCCGCGATCAGCTGCTGGTGCTGGACGACATCAAGCGGGACATGGAGTCGCCCCGGCCGATGGATCGGCTGCTCTGCGGTGACGTGGGATTCGGCAAGACCGAGATTGCGCTGCGGGCTGCCTTCAAGGCGGTGGAGGGGGGTTACCAGGTGGCGGTGCTGGTGCCCACCACCGTTCTGGCGCAGCAGCACCACCTCACCTTCAAGGAGCGGCTGGCCGCCTTCCCGCTCGCCGTCGAGCAGCTCTCCCGGATGCGCTCTGACGAGGAGGCCCAGATGGTGCTGGGGGGCTTGGCGGCGGGCACGGTGGACATCGTGATTGGCACCCACCGGCTGCTCCAACGGGACGTCCGCTTCAAGAATCTGGGCCTGGTGGTGCTGGATGAGGAGCAGCGCTTCGGGGTGCTCCAGAAAGAGCGGCTCAAGCAGCTGCGCACGGCAGTGGACGTGCTCTCGCTCTCGGCCACCCCGATCCCCCGGACGCTCCACATGGCGCTGGCCGGGATCCGGGATCTCTCGGTGGTGCGCACCCCACCCGAGGGCCGGCTGCCGATCCGCACCTATGTCACCGCCAAGGAGGCGGGACTGGTTCAGGACGTCATCCGCCGGGAGCTGGCCCGTCGCGGCCAGGTCTACTACGTCCACAACCGGGTGCAGACGATTCAGCGGGAGGTTGAGTGGTTGCGCCAGCTGGTGCCCGATGCCCGCTTCGCGGTCGCCCACGGCCAGATGGATGAGGGCGCCCTGGCCCAGGTGATGGTGGGCTTCATGGCCGGCGAGGTGGACGTGCTCTGCTGCACCACCATCATCGAGAACGGGCTGGATATTCCCAACGCCAACACCCTGGTGGTCGACGACGCGTCGCGCATGGGACTGTCCCAGCTGTACCAGCTGCGGGGACGGGTGGGTCGCTCCGGGCAGCGGGCCTACGCGTACTTCCTTTACGACCCGGGGAAGTCGCTGACCGAGCAGGCGGACAAGCGGCTGGATGTGGTCGCCGACCTGCAAGACCTGGGTTCGGGCTTCGCCTTGGCGCTAAAGGATCTCGAGATCCGAGGCGCCGGGAATGTGCTCGGCGAAGCCCAGCACGGCGACATCGCGGCGGTCGGCCTGGAGACCTACAACCATCTGCTCCGCCAGGCGGTGCTGCAGGCCCGGGGCCAGGAGCTGGCCGAATCGCCCGCCCAGGTGGCGGTCAACCTGCCCTTTCATGCCCTGCTGCCGCCGGAGTACGTGCCCGACGAGCGCCTCCGACTGCGGATTTATCAGCAGCTGGCCGGAGCCACCACCGAGCGAGAGTTGGACGAGAGTGCGCGCAACCTCCGTCAGCGGTTCGGTCCCCGGCCGGAGGAATTGGAGAATCTGCTTCTGGCGCTGCGCATCCGGCTGCTGGCGGCCGAGGTGGGGGCGCGGTCGGTGGAGACTGACCATGAGGACGTGGTCATCGGCTTCGAGCCCGGCCACGGGCTGCCGCTCCGAGAGGTTGCCGCTCAGGGCGCCGGCCATTTGGTGGAGACCAGCAGCAATCGGCTGCGGCTTCGGGTGGGGCGGCTGGGCGAGGGCTGGCCCGAGGTGCTCCTCGGCCTGCTGCGGCAGCTGATCCGCGCCAGAGCCGAACGGCTCGCCGAGCTGGCCCAATCGTGACCGACCAGCAGCTGCTGCAGCTGCGCCGACTCTTCGAGGTGATGGAGCAGCTGCGGGCACCGCAGGGCTGCCCTTGGGACCGGGCTCAGACCCACCAAAGCCTGCTTCCCTTTCTGCTGGAGGAGACCTACGAGACGATCCAGGCGGCGGAGGCAGGTCGCTCGGAAGAGCTGGCGGAGGAGCTTGGCGACCTGCTGGTGGAGGTGGCCATGCACTCGGCGATCGCGGCTGAGGCGGGGACCTTCGACATCGGCCAGGTGGCCAAGATCGCGACCGAGAAGATGATCGGCCGTCATCCCCATGTCTTCGGGGAGCTGGAGGCGGCGGACTTGGGCCAGGTGATCAGCAACTGGGAGGAGTTGAAGCGGCGCGAGAAGCCGGACCGGGAATCCGCTCTCGACGGGATTCCCAACTCGCTGCCAGCGCTGGCGCTGGCGGCGGCCATCCAGCGCCGCCAGCCGGCCATTTCCGATGGATCCGGCCCCGATCCCGCGCTATCCGCCCAGCAGACGCTCGAACAGCTTGCCGGCGGGACAGCCAGCGGCGCCTCGGCCGACGAGCTGATCGGCGAGCTGCTCTACGCGGTGGTCGCGGTGGCCCGCGCCCGGGATCTCGACGCCGAAGGAGCCCTGCGGCGGTTCGCCGCCCGCCGCCGCCAGTCGCTGCGCCAGACGGAGTTGGCCGACCGCGATCAGACGGTGGTCGCGGGCAGCCAGGTGGCCCCGGACGGGGCGAAGTAGGGCCGAACTCGACAGAACTTCAGCGGGCCGCCCCTCTCGGCCGTATACTCAGCCCAACGGGCGGGCCCAGCGGCTCGCCGCCTGCCGACTCACACCCACTTCACGTTGCACCAGGATCGAGCGGACGGCTACGGGCCCGTTGCTGGGCTGATCCGAGAGCTACGCATCCGCTGGCGGCTTTTCCGGCGGAGCCACGCTCTGGGGCGTCGGCACGCGGTCCTGCTGATCGTCACAGTCGCCGGATTCTGGATCGCGGCGAGCCTCTATCACGGCCTGGGCACTGATGCCAGCCTGCGTCGCCAGTTGGATCAGCTGCAGCTCCAGTCCCAGGGCCTCACCAGCCAAGTCCAAGCCCAGCGCCAAGAGCTGACCACGGCGGCCTCGGCGGCCGCGCAGTCGGAGATCGCCCGCTCCGAGGGGCTCACCGGGCCGACTGAGAAGGTCTACGCGGTCGAGAATCCGGTCCAGGCGGCAGGCCCAGTGGCGATCCAGCAGGGGGCTGACGCCGTCGGCCAGACCGCTCAAGCGCTGGTCCAAGAGCTGCTGGGCATCAGCCCGCCGCCCGCCTGAACCCCCCGATCCGGCCAGGTCGACCCGCTTGAGGGGTGCGGGCTCACTGCCCTTTTGACGTTCTGTCCCAGTTCGCGTACACTCTCGGCGCGGCGTGGAGCAGTGGCAGCTCGTCGGGCTCATAACCCGAAGGTCCCAAGTTCGAATCTTGGCGCCGCAACGCTCACCCATCCGAGGCCGCGGGCGATGGCGGTATAGCTCAGGGGTTAGAGCGCTCGGCTCATAACCGAGGTGTCCCTGGTTCAAATCCAGGTACCGCCACAGCGCCGCGGAGGCGTCCTGGCGCAGCCGGGGCGACGCCCAGATCGAAGCCAGGGACCGCTCCCAACGACTGCGTACAATCGGCCGGATGCCACGCCAGCGCCGGACCATCGCGTACGCCGTCCTGTTCATGGCGCTGCTGGTCATCGCTGTCCTGGCCTGGCGGGTTTCCCCAGGCAAGACGATCGCCATCCGCTCCACCGGTCAGCTGCAGCAGGCGCTGGCCAACTACCAGCTCAAATCCGAAGGAAAGCCGGTTCCCGCGGGGCAGCTGGTCATCTCCAGCACCAAGCAGGCCCAGGTGGTCAACTCCAGTGAATCGGTCGATTGGTACACCACCTCTGGGCACGAGTACCAGTCTTTCGTAGAAGCTAGTGACCCGACCGCGATTTTTCAGCCCTACGGGTACACCAACTACACCATTCAGGCACCCAGCTCAGACAACGTGTTTCTCACCTATGTCCTGCCCAATGTGATCATCGTTCTGGTGATCTTGGCCTTCATCTGGTTCATGCTCCGGCAGAGCCAGAGCGGCAACAATCAGGCCCTGTCGTTCGGCCGCAGCCGGGCTCGGCTGGTGGCCGGGGACAAGCCCGAGGTCACCTTCGCCGACGTGGCCGGGGTAGACGAGGCCAAGCAGGAGCTCAGCGAGGTCGTTGAGTTCCTGAAGTACCCAGAGCGATTCACCTCTCTCGGGGCCCGCATCCCCAAGGGGGTGCTCTTGGTCGGTCCCCCTGGCGCCGGCAAGACGCTCCTCAGCAAGGCGGTCGCCGGCGAGGCGGGCGTGCCCTTCTTCAGCATCTCGGGATCGGAGTTCGTCGAGATGTTCGTGGGAGTTGGCGCCAGCCGGGTCCGCGACCTCTTCGACCAGGCCAAGAAGAACAGCCCCTGCATCGTGTTCGTCGATGAGATCGACGCGGTCGGCCGCCAGCGGGGCGCCGGGCTCGGCGGGGGCCACGACGAGCGGGAGCAGACCCTCAACCAGCTCCTGGTGGAGATGGACGGCTTCGAGACCAACACCCATGTGATCGTCATCGCCGCCACCAACCGGCCCGATGTGTTGGATCCGGCGCTGCTCCGCCCGGGCCGCTTTGATCGGCATGTCACCCTGGATCGACCGGACATTCGCGGTCGGGTCGAGATCCTCAAGGTCCACGCCCGCAACAAGCCGCTCGACACCTCGGTGAACCTGGAGGTCCTGGCCAAGCAGACGGTCGGCTTCAGCGGCGCCGACCTCGCGAACCTGATCAACGAGGCCGCCATTCTCGCCGCCCGGCAGAACAAGAAGGTAATCGCGATGCCGGAACTGGAGGAGGCGATCGCCCGGGTGCTGGCTGGGCCGGAGCGCAAGTCGCGGCGGATAACCGACGAGGAGAAGACGGTGATCGCCTACCACGAGATGGGCCACGCCCTGGTGATGCGCACCCTGCCTCACTGCGACCCCCCGTACAAGATCAGCATCGTCAGCCGAGGGATGGCTCTGGGCTGGACCATGTCGCTCCCCGAGCATGACAAGGTGCTGGTCAGCAAGGCCGAGCTCACCGATCAGCTGGCCGGGATCCTCGGCGGTCGGGTTGCCGAAGAGATCCTCCTCGGCGATGCCAACATCACCACCGGGGCCTCCGACGACATCGGAAAGGCCACCAAGCTGGCCCGGCGGATGGTGACGGAGTGGGGGATGAGCGAGAAGCTGGGCCCCCTGGCCTTCGGCACGAAAGAGGAACTGGTCTTCCTGGGCCGGGATCTGGGCGAGCAGAGGAACTACTCAGAAGAGGTGGCCGGCGAGATCGACCAGGAGGTGCACTCCCTGGTGGACAACGCCTACCTCACGGCCAAAAAGGTGCTCACCCTCCGCCGCCAGACCCTGCTGGCCCTGGCCGATCACTTGATCCAGGTTGAGTCGATGGACCGCAAGGAGATGGACGAAGTGATCCAGCGCGCCGAGGAAGAGCAACCAGCCGCCAGCTGAGCTTGGCCCGGCAGCGGTGGGAAGCGAATACTGGCTGGCGGCGCTTACCATGAATGGCGGCCCGTTGGGCAAGTGAGGATCGACCTCAATCCGCTTGGATCCCTGAGGTGACCGAGACGGAAGTGGGTTACGGAATCGTCGGTGCTGGGCGCTTGGCCCAGGCGATCGCTCGCCGCTTGGCCCAAGCCGGAGTGGCGCCGGGGCTGATCTCCTCTCGAAGAGCGGAGCGGGCGCACGCCCTCGCTGCGGAACTGGGCTGGGCGGTTGCCCCCGATCCCGCCCACCTGCTGGAGAGATCGCGGGTCACCTTGCTCTGCGCTCAGGACACCCTGCTGGCTCCTTTGGTGGAGGAACTCCGCCAAGGCGGTCAGCTGAGCGACCGGATCGTCGCCCACTGTGCCGGGATCCAGGGGCTCAGCCTCCTCGCCCCCTTGCGGGGCAGGGGCTGTGCCTTGGGCGTCTTCCATCCCTTGGCCCCCTTCCCGGACGGCGACCCGGCCTCCTTCGATAACTCCTTCGCTTCGGTCGAAGCTGATCCGGAGGCGCGAACGGAGCTCTTGGAGCTGGCCCGCCTGCTTGGCTGCCGGGTGATCGAGATGGACGGGGTAGACCGTCCGCTCTATCACGCGGCAGCCGTGTTCGCCGGCGTTCTCCCAGTACTCCTGGAACAGATCGCGGAGCGGTTGGGGGCGGCGTCCGGCAGTGGCAGCGAGTTGACCACGGCTCTCCGGGCCCTGCACTTGGCCAGCGCGCGCAACGTGCAGCGGCTGGGCCCGGAACTCGGGCTGAGCGGCCCCCAGCAACGCCACGATACGGCCACGGTGAGGGTCCACCTCGCAGCGCTGGACCGGGTCGACCCGGAGCTAGCCCAGCTCTACTCGTCCATCCAGTCGGCGGCCAGGCTGGTACCGGCCGACCGAGCAGGTGCAGGAGGTTGACCGATGGATGATCCGATGGTGGCCCGCAAGCCGATTCAGACAACCGACCTGGCCGCCTGGAAGCGCGCCGGCAAGCGCTTCGCAATGCTGACCGCCTACGACTACACCACCGCCAGCTGGCTGGATCACGCCGGTATTCCCGTCCTGTTGGTCGGTGACTCGCTGGGTGGGGTGGTGCTCGGTCATCGCCTGCGCGACGGCGCCTACGACACGATCCCGGTCACCCTCGATGCACTCCTGCTCCACGCCCAGGCGGTGGCCCGGGGCGCTGTGCATGCGCTCCTGGTCGGTGACCTGCCCTTTCTCTCCTATCACCTGGGTTTGGACGACGCCACCCGGTCGGCGGGGCGGCTGCTCCAGGAAGGGGGGATGCAAGCAGTCAAGTTGGAAGGGGGTGGTCCCATGATCGAGGTCGTCGCCCACCTGGTCGAGCGCGGCATCCCGGTGATGGGTCATCTGGGGCTCACCCCCCAGAGCGTGCATGCCATGGGCGGATTCAGAGCTCAGGGCCGGGACGAGGCCGGCGCCGCCCGGATTCGCGACGCCCTGATCGGCCTGGAGCAGGCGGGCGCATTCGGAGTCGTGCTCGAAGGGATGCCCAGCCAGCTGGCCGGCGAGTTGACAGGCGCTACCTCGATTCCCACCATCGGAATCGGTGCGGGCGCCGCCTGCGACGGTCAGGTTCTGGTGATCCACGATCTGCTCGGGCTCACGGTTGGACCGGTTCCCAAATTCGTCAAGCGCTACGCCAACCAAGGGGAGGAGATGGCCGCCGCCGCCCGCCGCTTCCAGGCGGAGGTCGAGTCCGGCATCTTCCCCGATGCAGAGCACAGCTATGGCTGAGTCGCACCGGCTGCCGACGACCGCTCGGGTAGCCGCCGCGCCCGAGCTGCTCAACTCGCCTCGGGCGCTGCGCCAACTGACCGCCAGCTGGCGAGCCGCCGGCGAGGTGGTGGGTTTGGTTCCGACCATGGGCTCACTCCACGCGGGCCACCTTTCCTTGGTCGGGGCCGCCCAAAGCGAGTGCGACCGGGTGGTTGTGTCGATCTTCATCAATCCCCTCCAATTCGGGGTCGAAGAGGACTACCTCGACTATCCGCGCCAGTTCGAGGCCGACCTGGAGCTGCTGTCCGAGATGGGAGTCGACGCCTGCTACCGGCCCGAGGTTAGGACGATGTATCCGGATGGCTTCGCCACCAGGGTGGTGGTGGAGGCCGGGAGTGAGTTGTGGGAGGCCGAGCGCCGGCCCGGGCACTTCACCGGAGTGGCGACCGTGGTCACCAAGCTGCTGGCGGCCACCGGTCTGTGCCGCGCCTACTTCGGGGAAAAGGACGCCCAACAGGCGGTGCTTGTCGCTCAGCTAGTCCGCGACCTCGACCTGGGGGCAACGATCTCCGTCTGTCCCACAGTGCGCGAACCGGATGGGCTCGCCCTGAGCAGCCGGAATGTCCTGCTCTCCGCCTCCGGGCGGCGGGCGGCCCGCTGCCTCGCCGCGTCGCTGATCGAGGCATCCCGGAGGTTCGACTCCGGTATCATCTCCGGACCCGAGCTGGCGCAGGCGGCGAGCGAGGTGATCGGGGCCGAGCCGCTGGCCAGCCTCGACTACGCTGGCGTGGTGGACCCCGCTGACTTCCAGCCGCTGGCTCAGGCGACCGGGGGATCGCGGGTCCTGGTGGCGGCCCAGATCGAAGGGGTGCATCTCATCGACACCGCTCTGCTGGGCTCGCCGCCACGGTTGAGCGGCTGACCGGTGGGCCAGCTGGTAGCCGTCGACTACCTGGAGCGTCGCTTTGACCTGGTGGTGGTCGGGAGCGGGATCGCCGGTCTCTTTGCCGCGGTCAAGGCCGCTCAGGCGGGGCTCAGGGTGGCGGTCCTGACCAAGGCGACCATGCAGGAGTGCAGCAGTCGCTACGCTCAGGGGGGCATCGCCGCCGCGGTCGATCCTGAGGACAGTCCGGTGCTCCATGCCGCGGACACCATCGCGGCGGGCCGGGGCCTCTGCGATCCCTTGGCGGTGGCGGCGTTGGTGGAGGAGGGGCCCGGCCGAATTCGGGAGCTGATCGAGCTGGGGGTGCACTTCGACACCCAGGACGGGGTGCTCTTGGTGGCCAAGGAGGCGGCCCACTCCCGCTCCCGCATCGTCCACGCCGGGGGCGATGCCACCGGCAAGGAGGTGGAGGAGCTGCTGGCGCTCCGGGCCACCGGGGCGGTGGAGTTGATTCTGGAAGAGCACTCGGTGCGGCGACTCTTGCTCAGCGACGGCCGCTGCTGGGGGGTGGAGGCGATCTCCTTGCGCGATTCGGCGGTCCGCCGTCTGCAGGCGGGGGCGGTGCTGCTCGCGACCGGCGGCCTGGGTCGGCTCTATCGTTACACCACCAATCCCCGACCCTCTACCGGCGACGGAGTCTGGCTGGGCTACCAGGCGGGAGCGGAGATCGCCCACCTGGAGTTCGTCCAGTTCCACCCCACCGCCCTGGCGCTGCCGGGGGCACCGCCATTCCTGATCTCCGAGGCGGTTCGGGGCGAGGGGGCACTGGTGGTCGACGATCTCGGGGAGCGGTTCCTCTTTCAGGCTGACCCAGCTGGGGAGCTGGCCGGCCGCGACGTGGTGGCCCGGGCGATCACCGAGCGGATGGCAGAGAGCTCGTTGGACAACGTTTGGCTCGACCTGCGCCCGATGGGGGCGGCCCGGGCCCGGCTCCGCTTCCCCAACATCGTTGCCACCTGTGCCGGCCATGGCATCGACATCACCGAGCAGCCGATCCCAGTGGCCCCCGCCGCCCACTACCAGATGGGAGGGGTCAGAACGGACCTTTCTGGGGCGACATCAATACCGGGGCTGTTCGCCGCCGGGGAGGTGGCCTCGACCGGAGTGCACGGCGCCAACCGCCTGGCCAGCAACAGTCTCTTGGAGTCCCTGGTGTTTGCGGCACGCGCGGTCGAGGCCGTCCTGGGGACGTCGGAGCAGGCCCGGCTCAGTCCGCCCGAGCCGGTTGGGGAGCTGGACTGGGAGGAGGTCTCTCCGGATCAGGTGGGCGAGGGCCGGCGACAGCTGCAGGAGATGATGTGGAGTACGGCGGGCATCGTCCGTCAGCAGATCGGACTGGCGGAGACCGCCGCCAGGCTGAGCCGGCTGGCCGAGGAGCTGCCCGAGCTGCCGGTCAACCCGGATCTCCTAGAGCTGCGTGGCATGGTCGGGACCAGTCAGCTGTTGGTAGAGGCAGCCCAGTTCCGGGAGGAGAGCCGAGGCGCCCACTTCCGCCGCGATCATCCCGAGGTGAGCAGCCGATTCCTGGGTGCGGTCATCCAGCAGCGGGGGATTCCCCTGGAGTTCAGGCAAATTGACAAACCTCGACCAGGCTGAAATCGAGGCCGTCGTCGAGCGGGCTTTGGCCGAGGACTATCAGGGCCAGGACCTGACCGGTGAGGCCGTGGTCGAGGCGGACCAGCGCGGCAGCGCCGAGGTGATCGCGCGGGAGCCCGGCGTCCTCTGCGGAGTGGGCATCGCCCGCGAGGTATTTCGCCAGGTAGATGACTCGCTGGTGTTCGACGAACTGCTCCAGGACGGCGTTCGACTGGTCGACGGCAGCGTGGTGCTGCGGGTCACCGGGCAGGCTCGAGCGATTCTGGCGGGCGAGCGCACGGCGGTGAATTTCCTGCAGCACCTCTCCGGCATCGCCAGCCTCACCGCCCGCTTCGTGCGCGTGGCCGGTCCATTCGGGGTGACGATCCTGGACACTCGGAAGACCCTGCCGGGGCTCCGGCAGTTGGAGAAGTACGCCGCCCGGACCGGGGGCGCCCGCAATCACCGCATGGGCCTCTTCGATGCCCTCCTGATCAAAGACAACCACGTGGATTTGGCGGGCGGACTCGGCGCGGCGGTGGCCCGGGCCACCACTCGCCACCCGGCTCAGGAGGTCGAGGTCGAGGTGCGGTCCCAGGCTGAACTGGGACAGGCGCTCGACCTCGGCGTCGGCAGGGTGCTCCTGGACAATTTCACGCCCCAGGAGGTGCGCGCCGCGATCGCCCGAGTCGGAGGCCGAGCCGAGATCGAGGTCAGTGGGGGGGTCACCCTGGAGAACCTGGCCGAATATGCCCAGGAACACCCGACCTTCATCTCCGTGGGGCGGCTCACCCACAGCGCCCCGGCCCTCGACCTGGCGATGAAGGTGGTCGCTCTCGGCTAACCGGTGGGGGTTTTGGGTCCGCTTCCGGCAAAACCCACCCTCCGACCGAGATCCGATTCCCGTACCCGGCGGAGCACGAAATGGAGCTTCCCGTCCACGGCCACCGCCTGGAAAAGGTCGAACCCCTCCTCGGCGGCCAGTCGGTTGACCTCCTCCAAAGCGTCGACTTCGCGGTACTGGTAGATCTGTTGGGTCGGAGCTGTGCTCACCTGTTCCTCCTTTGGGTCCCGCGGCCGCCCTGGTGCGCCGGGTTGCAGCAACCTGCAGCCCAGTGTGCCAGCAACGGCCTCGGCCAGGCGCCGACCACGACCGGCGTGGATCTCGGCGGATCGCTGCTATACTCTCGCCCGCGCTGGCGCTCTGAATTGAGCGCGCCGGTGACACTGTTCTGGAGGAATCAACAGGCCGTTGTCCGAGCTCGCCACTGAGGCACCCGCCGAGGAGCTGACCATCTTCAGCTCCATGGAGGAGTACCTGCGCACCAGCGCTGATTCCATCCGCACCCTGACCTACGGGGACATTGTTGACGGCACGGTCGTGCGGGTTGATCCCGACGAGGTGCTGGTCGACATCGGAGCCAAGTCGGAAGGAGTGATCTCCAACCGAGAAATGACCGGACGGGCCGAGGAATCGGTGGTGCTCAACCCCGGTGACCGGATCAAGGTCTACGTCCTCCAGTCGGAGAACGAGGACGGCAATGTCGTGCTCAGCCTGCGTCGCGCCCGGGCTGAGGGCATCTGGGCCAAGGCCGCCGAGAAGGAAAGCTCGGGCGAGGGGGTGGAGGCGGAGGTCCGGGAGCAGAACAAGGGCGGCCTGATCGTCAACATCATGGGCCTGCGGGGCTTCTTGCCCAGTTCCCAGGTGGCCCGCACCCACTCGGGCAACCTCATGGATCTGGTGGGCCAGCAGATCATGGTCAAGATCCTCGAGGTCAATCGCAAGCGCAACCGGCTGATCGTCAGTCAGCGGGCAGCCCAGGATGAAGATCGTGCCCGGCAACGGGAGGAGCTCTTCGAGCGGCTCAGCGTCGGGGACGTGGTGAGCGGCCGAGTCAGCGGGCTCACCTCCTACGGCGCCTTCATCAATCTGGGGGGCGCCGACGGCCTGATCCACATCAGCGAGCTGTCGTGGGACCGGGTCAGCAATGTTTCGGACATGCTGGCCGTGGGTGATGAGGTCACCGTCAAGGTGATCAAGCTAGATCCCGAGCTGTCCCGCATCTCGCTGTCGCTGCGCCAGATGAGCGACGACCCCTGGGATAGCATCGAGGCCCGCTTCCCGCCGGGAACGGAGATCGAAGGCACGGTGACCAAGACCAAGAAGTACGGGGCCTTTCTACAGATCGCGGACGGGGTCGAGGGCCTACTGCACATCAGTGAGCTCTCCTGGGAGCATGTCGAGCGCACCGAGGACGTCCTTCGGGTGGGTGACGCCGTCAAGGTGATCGTGCTTCAGGCGGATCGGACCCGGCGCCGAATTTCGCTCTCCTACCGGCAGCTGCTGCCTCGCCCCGCCCATCTTCCGCCCGAGGACATTCCGGGCGACGGCGACTATGCCGCCGCAGCGGACTATGAGCCGGACGCTGACGAGGACGCCGATGCCGACCTGGTGGTTCCGGCCAAGCCCAAGCGGACGCGGGCCAAGGCCGCCCCCGAGGTGCCGACGGAGGCGTCGGAGTCGGGGTCCGCGGAGCCGGTGGCCGAGGCGAGTCCGGAACTCACCGAGCTCGAAGCGGTGGCCGAGCCGGAGGCGCGCGACCCCGAGGGCGAATAGCCCCTGGCCGGGAGCCAGCCGGGTGCCGAATGACGGTCCCGCTTCTGTTCCGGCGAATCGTTCTCCTCAGACCAGCTCGGATTAAACTCCGGCCCGTGATGATGTGGCGACGGGCTCTGGCGGGCGGCCGGTCGAGCCCGCCCTGATGTCCTGCCGGGGCGGTCCCGCCGGACCGGCGCGAGCCTGGTCCTGAACCTGCACTTCGACCGACGGGCGCTGGTTTTACTGGCGGCCGCTGCGGTGAGCCTAGCCATGGCGGTCTATTCGCTCCCCAACATCGGGCGGGGCGTCGACTTCCTGGCGTTCTACCAGGCGGCTCGGGCGATGCTCCACGGAGGCGACCCGTACTCGGCTCGGAATTTTGTCAGCGCTCCCGGGCTGGCAGCGCTGCTGGAACCGCTGGCCCGGCTCCCGTTCCGGGCCGCCTATTGGGTCTTCACCGTGGTGACCGGCTTACTCGGGGCGGGAACCGTGGTCCTGGTGGGCCGGGACCTGGGATGGAGGCATCCCGAACTACTGGCAGCCGGGGCGCTGGTCTCCTGGATCGGCTTCTCGGGGCTGCTGCAGGGCCAGGTGGATGCGCTTTTGCTGGCCATCCTGCTGGGGTCGATCCTCCTGTTGACGCGAGGCCGGACCGTCGCCGCGGGGGTGGTCGTGGGCCTGTTCTGGCTCAAGCCCGACGTGATGTGGCCGCTGGTGGCCTTTGCCGGGGTGGCCCTCTGGCCCGAGCGGAGAGCGCTGCTGCACTACCTGGCCGGGCTGCTGCTCACCTCGCTGCTGTTTCTCGGACTGGGAGCGGCCTATCTCTCCACCTGGATGCATGCTCTGCTCGGCTTGGGTGCTCGGGCGGGAGGGCAGACTGATCTGGCTGGGCTTCCGGTCCTGCTCAGCGCGGCTCCGCCGGGGTGGGGGCTGGGCACCGGGTTCCGCTCGCCGGTGACCTGGACCTTGATTGTTGTCATCCTGGCTGGCCTGAGCTGGCTCGCCTATCGGATCGCCACTTCGAAGCAGTGGCTGCAGCTGCCTCGGCCTCGTCGCATCCTCTGGGCGGTGGGACTCCCCATGGCGCTCTGGCTGCTGGTCACCCCCTATGCCCATCCCTATGACGATCTGCTGGTGCTGCCCTTACTGATGCTGGTGGTCGGGAAGGATGCGGTCGCCACCCGAGAGTGGGGCCCTGCGATCGCCATCCTGCTGATGGCCGGGGCGCCGATCGTCTGGCTGTGGATCCCGATCGAAGTCAGCTGGCTTGGGGTAGCCGCTCTCCTGCTCGCGGCCGCAGCGACGTTGCGCCGGGAGATGGCCCCCGGAGGGATTGGGATGGGCGAGGCGGTTCTGGTGGGCGAGGACTC
>Ga0307373_10002273_pt1 | contig 34793 bp, 32 predicted proteins | sample OX2MG_FD_202534 | JGI IMG/M metagenome (GOLD analysis project Ga0307373, IMG submission 202534) | Soil microbial communities from Risofladan, Vaasa, Finland - OX-2 | ecosystem: Environmental > Terrestrial > Soil > Coastal area > Acid sulfate soil | place: Finland: Risofladan, Vaasa | collected...
TAAAGAGAATAACGATTTAGTACGCCCAAGAAAAAAGGGCTCCAGCCCTGTGGAGCCCTGGTCGCGGAGTATGAATTAGAGGGTAGGAATCCCGGGGAATAATCGTCCGGGGACGGCCCCTATGACCTATGCCTCGGCTGTCGCTGAAGCGCCCCTTTCAATTGGAGCGTCCACCAGATTGCCCCACTCGGTCCAGCTTCCATCGTAGTTGCGGACGTTTTCAAAGCCCAACAAGTATTTCAGTACAAACCACGTGTGGGAACTGCGCTCACCGATCCGGCAGTAGGCAACCGTTTCGCGATCCGGACGGATGCCTTGGGAATTATACAAGTTGAGCAATTCGTCGTAAGGTTTGAAGGTCCCGTCCTCGGCAACGGTTTTGGACCACGGGATATTCATAGCGCCAGGAATATGTCCCCCGCGCTGAGCTGTTTCGGTCATGCCCGGAGGCGCAATGACTTTCCCTGTAAACTCGTCCGGCGAGCGAACGTCGACCAAAACCCCGTTCTTTTTGGCCAGGATCTGAAAGACTTGCTCTCTTTTTGCCCGGATGCCTTCCACAGGTTGGTTTGCTTTGTAAGTGGCTGGGGTTATATGGGGAAGGTCCATTGTGAAGGGCCGTTTTTCCAGTTCCCATTTTTTCCGGCTACCGTTCATTAACCTCACATCCTGATGACCGTAATATATGAACTGCCACAAAGCGTAGGCGGCGAACCAATTGCTGTTTTCGCCATAGAGGATCACGGTGGAATCGTTTGAAATGCCCGATTCCCCGCAGAGTTCTTCAAATTTTCTTTGTCCCACTAGGTCGCGGCGAACATTGTCCTGAAGCTGGGACTGCCAGTTCCAGCCTATGGCGTTCTTGATGTGTCCTTTTCCGTATGCGGTTGTATCAAGGTCCACCTCAACCAGACGAACTTGGGGATCATCCGCATGACGGGAGACCCACTCGGTGCTCACCAGAACTTCTGGATGTTTATAATCGCCCATTGCAATAACAACCTCCCACTCAAAATTGACTTCTTTCACCCGCTTAAAGGGGGAAAAATTGGAAACAAGAAAGGGGTGCTTGGCTTCAACACCCAGAACAATAAGAGTTGCAGGCATACACTGCGGCCGTGGTGCGAGGATCGGTTTTGGAGCGGCATAATAGGCATAAGCCGTTTTATATCAACCTGATGGTCATGTTGAATTATGCTGCCACTCTCGCCATTAGATTTTGAACTTCCTCTGGCGCTGGCTAGGCGCGGACACGGCCTGGCCACGCGGCAGGAGCCCATGATTGTTTTATCGGGAACCTTGAGAAACACCGTTAATGATAGTTAGTCCCAGGATGCACTCGTTCACATGGATGGGTGGCGCTCAGTTGAATGGGTTTGCGCCGCCGTCGATGCTGATGGACGGTGGAAATCCCGCCTGCCGGACTTATTTTGCTATATTCTTCATATCGTTCCCAGCCGATCTCAATAGTGTGACTAATCCCGTGAAGGAGTACGGAGGTTTGACTGGGGGATTAAAAATTGTTATCATAATGATAGTTTTTCTTGATGCTGATTATGTAACTTGCTGGGATTGCAATGCTTAGAGGAAACCGTCAGGGCAAAGGCAAGGTGACGCAAAGCCGCAGAAGCGGAACCGGCGCTAGAAGGGAAGTCCCTTCTCAGAGATCTACCCCCCGAAGTTCGAGTTCCCGATCCGGCGCTTCGGCGAAGCTCAGAAGCAGCACTAGCACCTCGCCGCGTCAAAAAAAACAGCAGGTTGCAAAGGTGCGTTTGCGTCCGGGAGCAGACTACGAAACTGCGCTGAAAAACTTCGAAACTGCTCTTGGATACTTCAGAAAGCGCAACTACGAGAAGGCGGCCACGTTTTTTGGGAAGGTTCTTGCGAGCCCGGTCCGGGAGGTTGCGGAGAGAGCCCGCATGCACCTGCGTATTTGTGAGCAAAAGACCCGCCAGCAAGCTCCTCCAAAGACAGCCGAGGAATCGTACCTTCGAGGAATCGCCGCTCTGAACAGCCGCGAGTTGGAGCATGCGATTCAATACCTCAGTAAATCGGACAAGATGGTGCCCAATCAAGAACACGTGCATTATGCCTTGGCGGCTGCCTACGGGCTCCAGGGCGACGGGGATGCCTCATTGACTTACCTGCAGAAAGCCATCGAACTTCAGCCCAAAAATCGCGTTCAGGCTCGCCTTGACGATGATTTCAAGGTTCTGGCGGGTGATCCGCGTTTCGAGCGGCTTGTCGGCCTCCGCACATCATAAGCATCTACGGGTCCCGCACTCCTCGAAGTGCTCCTTCGCGGGACAGAAACGAAAAGAGAGCAAAATGAGGGTCGTTGCCATCGGGGGCGGGACAGGACTGGCAGTTTTATTGCGCGGCCTGAAGCGTCACGTGGGAACAGATGCCGATTCCGGACCGGACCCGAAGATTTCCAAGCTTACGGCAGTTGTGACCGTGACGGATGAGGGAGGGAGTTCAGGCCGTCTCCGGCGTGATTTTGGCATGCTGCCTCCCGGAGATATCCGCAACTGCCTGGTTGCCCTGGCGGAGGATGAAAAAATCCTGACACGCCTGTTCAATTATCGATTTGCCGCCGGGCGGGGGCTTCGAGGTCACAGCCTGGGAAACTTATTCCTTACCGCGCTGACCAACCTGACCGGCGATTTTTCAAAGGCGGTCAAGTTGACGAGCGAGGTTCTTGCCGTTCGCGGCGAAATCTTTCCCGCGACGCTTGCCGACGTTCATCTGCAGGCGCTCCTGTCGGATGGCCGGCGCGTTGAAGGCGAATCCCGCATTCATAAAACGGCGGTTCCGATTCAGAGACTCTCCATTATTCCGGCGCGATGCCGGCCGATGCCTGAGACTCTTCAAGCGATTGAGCAAGCCGACCTGATTACTCTTGGCCCGGGCTCGCTCTATACGTCTCTGCTACCCAATCTGCTTGTTTCCAGCATCCCAAAGCATATCGCGCGTTCAAAGGCGGCGAAAATTTACATCGGCAATTTAATGACCCAGCCGGGTGAGACCCGGGGTTACACGGTTGCCGAGCATCTGGACGCCATCGTGCAACATGTCGGCCAAAACCTCTTTGATTTTGCGGTTTTAAACAACCGTGCGTTTCCTCCGGCCATGCGCAAGCGCTACGCTGCCGATCGCGCCGAGCCGGCCACTGTTGACCTTGAGAAAATCCGTGCCTTGGGGCCATCTCCGATTTGCGCCCCTTTGCTGCTTACTGACGACGGCGTTGCGCGTCACGATTCTCAGCGGCTTTCGCGGCTGCTTCTGGAGCTTGCCGGCCGGACGGCAAGCCATCGTTCCTCACGGGTTGCCAAGGGTAGGCAAAAGCCGGGGCTTCAGAAACAGGCCTGACGACGATCTGGAGGCCGCGGATTCGCACACGCTCCGCCATCGGCTTCTGGCGAGCCCGGCTGAGCCTGTCACGTTTTCCTCGACTGAAACGACCGAAGTCTAAGCCACAACAATTTGGAACTCTCCCGCGGCGGCATCCCCTAGGCAGTGCTTGACGGGTTCGCCGAAAGCCGCGGGGTTCGTTCAGGTTGCGGAAAAGGCGACTTGAAAGTCGGGGACAATTTTGACCTGGGCTAAGATCGAATTGCTGATTAGGCAGTTGTTATGGGCGTCCAGCAGGATCTCACGGGCGCGCTCGGCATCTTCCTGGGATTTCAAAGTCAAGCGCGGGTGGAGCGTGATTTCCGTAAAGCGGTATTTCCCGTTGGAATATTCCAAGGCGCCTTCGACGGAGCACTCATAGCCGACTAGAACCAGATTCTTGTGGTGAGAATAGGCGAGAAACGTCATTAAGGTGCACACGTTGATCGATGCCACGAACATGTCTTCCGGGGACCAGAGTCCGGGTGTGCCTTTAAATTCCGGCGGGCTGGAGACGGCCAGCTCCGGTTTGCCGGATGCGGAGATCGTGCACTCTCGCGCTTGAGTCCAGCGAACATCGCTCTCGAACTTGAATACCTTGTAGCCTTTCTTGTTTTCCATAGTTGAGCCTCAGACCTTGAGCTTTCCCAACCCGTTCCAGCATCACTGATCCTAACATAATTTGAAAACCGGCTGGAGTCCTGCCGAGCCGGCCCTTTCAGCAAGAAGCGGGAGAACTCTCCGGGGAATCCCGGTTCTTGTTAGGACATTTAGAACCGGGATTCCCCGAATCGGCCATCGCGTGATTGTTGGTTCGCAAGGGGACGGAGCGGCCGCGGCAACCTCGGAGTCGCGGCGGCTTTTCCGCTATGATTTTCGACTGGCGTAAGGGTTCCCGAGAAGGTCAATTCTGCTATAATAAGTTCGATGGTCCATGCAGGTGTCCAGTGGGGAACGCCGGGCGAAAGCCTGGCGGGCATTCAGCCAAGAGTTCTTACCTTCTGTTCCCAGACCCCTGAAACACGCTTAAGGAAGTAACGCCGCCAAAAAGGTCCCCACTAAAGCCATGGAAAAGGAGTCGGGTAGGAGGTATCATCACAGGCGGTAATTCGCTTTGAGGACTTCTATGGGAACAACGGATGTGGCTCTAAAAGAAACTCATACTCCCCGCCACGGGGAAAAAGTTGTCAACGATCTTAGCATTCAAGTTGCCACGGTCAACGGTTCGGGCAGCCAGTCCGCAAACACGGTGCTGTTAAGGTCGATTTTCCAGATGGGGATTCCGGTTTCAGGCAAGAACCTGTTTCCCTCAAACATTGCCGGCCTGCCGACGTGGTTTACGATCCGCGCCTCCAAGCAGGGTTACGTTGCCCGGCGCAAAGAGATTGATTTTCTCGTTGCGATGAACCCGGAAACTGCCGTAGAAGACGTGACGACGCTGGGCGCCGGAGCGAGCGTTGTATGTGATGAAAAGCTCAACCTCCAGCAGTTCCGGGATGATCTGATTTTCTATCCGGTGCCTTTTGACAGTTTGGTCGCGCCGATTTGTCCCAACGCCAAGTTGCGGAAGCTCGTGCGCAACATGGTTTACGACGGCGTGCTTGCGAAGCTGCTGGGCATTCCGATGGAAGAGGTTCGCAGGGCGCTCGAAAGGCATTTCAGGAAGAAGCCCAGCGCCGTGGAGTTGAACTTCAACGCGGCGCAGGCGGGCTACGAGTATACGGAGAAGAATCTTGCCAAGCGGGGCCGCTTCTATCTGGAGCGCATGGACCGGACGCGTGGCAAGATCATTATCGACGGCAACACTGCCGCCGCGCTGGGCGCTCTGTTTGCCGGTGTGACGGTCTGCACGTGGTACCCGATTACACCTTCTTCTTCCCTGGCTGAGTCGCTGGTGGGATATATGAAGCGTTTCCGGATTGACCCGGAGACCGGCAGGGCGACGTTTGCCATTGTGCAGGCGGAGGATGAACTGGCTGCGATCGGCATGGCGATTGGGGCGGGCTGGGCCGGTGCCCGGTCCATGACGGCCACCTCCGGTCCGGGGATTTCGCTCATGTCGGAATTCGCGGGCCTCGGCTACTATGTGGAAGTTCCTGCTGTGATTTTTGACGTGCAGCGCGTGGGCCCTTCAACCGGACTGCCAACGCGCACCGCTCAGGGCGATATCCTGAAGAATGCTTTCCTCTCCCATGGCGATACGAAACACCTGATGTTGATTCCTTGCTCCGTGGAAGAATGCTTCACGATGGCCATTGAGGCGTTCGATTTGGCCGAGGAGTTCCAGACGCCCGTCTTTGTGATGAGTGACCTTGATCTCGGCATGAACAATTGGATGTCCGATCCCTTTCCTTATCCGGAAAAACCCATGAATCGCGGCAAGGTACTAGCCGCCGCCGACCTGGAGCGTTTGGGCGACTTCGGACGTTACCGCGATGTGGACGGCGACGGGATCGGGTATCGCACGCTGCCCGGAACCGATCATCCCAAGGCCGCCTACTTTGCGCGCGGCAGCGGCCACAATGAGCAAGCCGTTTATAGCGAGCGGCCGGAAGACTATGTGAATAACATGGACCGGCTAAGCCGAAAGTTCGAAACGGCCAGCCGGCGGGTGCCTGCGCCCGTTATTGAGGAGGCTGACGGTGCTGAGATTGGCGTGATCGCCTACGGGACCACTCACTGGGCGATTACCGAGTCCGTTGACCAGCTCAAGCAGGAGCATGATCTCAAGGTCAGTTACTGCCGCATCCGAGCCTTTCCTTTTTCGCAGCAGGTCTTCGATTTTATCCGGCGCTATCAGCGGATTTATGTGGTGGAACAGAACCGTGACGCCCAAATGTTCAGCTTGCTGCGAATGGAAGTCAGCGCCGCCGATGTCACGAAGCTCCGTAGTATCCTCCACTACAAAGGGATTCCGATTGACGCCCGGACCGTAACCGATGAAATTGTTTCTCAGGAGGCCAAGAAATAAAATGGCAAATACCCCTGCTTCCGCACCGCCCCGAAAAGTGAACCGCATCGGGCTTGAACCTTCCCACTATAAGGGAGGGCGAAGCACGCTTTGCGCGGGCTGCGGGCACAACGCGATTTCGGAGCGCATTATCGAAGCGTGCTATGAAATGGGAATCGAGCCTCACCGGGTGGCCAAACTCTCGGGAATCGGTTGCTCGTCGAAGAGCCCTGCCTACTTTTTGGGAAGCTCGCACGGGTTCAACTCTGTTCATGGGCGCTTGCCCTCGATTGCTACGGGGTCCTTGCTGGCCAACCGGACTCTTGTCGCCATTGGGGTCAGCGGCGACGGCGACACCGCCTCGATTGGCATCGGGCAGTTTGTTCACCTGATGCGGCGGAATCTTCCGTTGATTTACATCATTGAGGACAACGGCTGTTATGGGCTGACGAAGGGGCAGTTTTCAGCCACGGCTGACCTTGGCTCGAAGCTCAAAAACGGAGTGGTCAATGACCTTCCGCCCATCGACACCTGCGCGCTGGCGATTATGCTCGGAGCTACATATGTGGGGCGCTCGTTTTCGGGCGATAAGAGGCAACTTTCGGCGCTGCTGAAAGGAGCGCTCAGCCATCGTGGAACGGTTATGCTGGATGTCATTTCCCCGTGCGTGACCTTCAACGATCACGAAGGCTCGACCAAGAGCTACAGTTATGTGAGAGACCACGATGCGCCGCTCGGGGAAGTCAGCTTTGTCCCGTATTTTGAAGATATTGCGGTGGACTACGATCCCGGCACGACCACCGAGATCACGCTCCACGACGGTTCGCGCTTGCTTTTGAAGAAGATTGATACGGACTATGACCCCACCAACAAGACGAACGCGTTGCAAGTGCTGACGGAGTCCCACGACAAGGGCGAAATCGTGACGGGCTTATTTTACTTGGATACCGAGCGCCCGAACTTTATCGACATGCTGAATGTTGCCGATGAACCGCTGGCAACTCTTCCCGAGTCCTCCGTTCGTCCGCCGAAAAAAGTCCTCGACGAGGTCATGGAAGAGCTGCAATAAAAAGCCTGCATTGCGATTTCCCGCTAACCGACGCTCGAATTTCGAGCGCCTCCGCTTGTGCCACTCCAGAAGGATTTCGTTCAGGAAGTTAGGATGTAAACCGCGTAGGGTATCTTTGCGCCGATGGGTTGTCGGTCATTACATCTCGCGACGGCCTTCGAGGGCGCGGAGCATGGTGACTTCATCCGCGAATTCAAGGTCTGACCCAACGGGAATGCCCATGGCGATCCGGCTCACTTTTACGCCCAGGGGTTTGACCAGCTTTGCCAGATAGACTGCCGTCGCTTCGCCTTCCACAGTCGGGCTGGTGGCAACAATCAGCTCGCGGACCTTGCCGCCGTTCAGACGTTCGATCAGATTGCGGAGTTTGAGTTGTTCGGGCCCTATCCCTTGCAGCGGTGAGAGCGCGCCGTGCAGGACGTGATACTGTCCCCGGAACTCGCGTGACTTTTCAACCGAGACCACGTTGTAGGGCGTCTCGACCACGCAGATGACTTCCGGATCTCGCCGCGGGTCGGAACAATATTCGCAGGGATCGAGTTCCGTCAGGTTGTTGCAGAGGCTGCAAAGCCGAATCTTGTCCTTGGCGTCGAGCAGGGCTTCAGCCAGCCGCTGAACGTCTTCACGGGGGGTGCGTTCCAGATGAAAAGCAATCCGCTGGGCGGATTTCTGGCCGATCCCGGGCAGGTGCTTGAGTTCGTCAACCAGGCGGGCCAGCGGGGCCGTGTATTCCTTCATGTAAGGGAAGTCCTATGTTATCGCGCAGGAGGGGCTAAGTGGCGTTGAAGCCGGGCAAATTCAGCCCGCCGGCCAGACCGCCCATTTGGCTGGCTAGTTGCTCGTCCACCCTTCGGCATGCTTCGTTAACGGCTGCCAGCAAAAGGTCCTGGAGCATTTCAATGTCGCCGGATTTATGCACCTCGGGGTCGATGTGGACGGCCAGTAGATGCTTCTGTCCATTCATCTTGACCGATACCATGCCCCCGCCCGCCGAGGCTTCGATTACGAGATCATCCAGTTGTTTCTGGAGCTGCTCTTGAAACTGTTGAACTTGTTTTAGCATTTGTTGCATTTGTTGAAGATTTTTCATGGATCACTCCCGGCTCAAATCGATCACATCCACCAGGGTGCATTGAAATTTTTTAACGATCGCTTCCACGCCTTGGTCGCTCTCAGCCCGTTCGCGGGCGCTGCCTCGAACTTTCGGGCCAGATCTCCCCTGATCCTCGAGTGTAACACAAATCTTGACGGGTTGTCCCAGAGCCTCAGCGCATACGGACCGGAGCTTTTCCTGCTGCTCCCGCGTGCTCAAAAAATCGACCGCCCAGGAACTCTTCTTTGAGAAAAGGAAGCGGACTTCGCCGTTTTCAAATCTCCATCCCGTAACCGGATCAAGGCAACTGCTTAGCAGTTTGGATTGCCCGAAGGCCAAAGTCTTGATCTTATCCAGGCGCGGGTCAAGGGACTCCTGCAGGCCGGGAACGGGAGCACTTGCCGGCGCGGCTGCCTCAGCGGCGGGGGGCGCAATTGGGCCGGGCCTCGCAGGATCTTTTACGGGTTTTGCTGGCGCCGAGCGTACCGGCTGAGGCGGCGGCTGGGTCCTTTTGGGGGAACTTACGGAAGGGCTGGCAGAGCGTTCAGGCGGCTTTGCCCCCGCTTTGGGAGCTTCAGCCGGTCGGCTGCCGCGCAAACCCGCAAGAAGGTTTTCAAGCGGCGTCAGCTTGCGGACGTGCGCCATTTTCAGCAGGGCAAGTTCCAGTTGGAACCGAGGATTCAGCGCATAGCGCATTTCGCTCTCAGCGCGGATCAAAATCTGGAAGAACCGGGCAAGGTCTTCTTCGCTGAAACGCTCCGTGAGCCCTGCCAGATGGGCGCGCTCGCTCGCAGCCAGTTGCAGCAAGGAGCTTTTGGAGCCGCAACTTTTGGCGACCGCCAGATTGCGAATGTAGCGCGTGAATTCGCCGCAAAAATGATTCAGCTCGTACCCTTCGGTGGAGAGCCGGTCCACGGTTTCAAGAACCTGCCGGGTGTTTCCAGCGTCGATAGCTTTCACCAGTTCCACCAGCACCTGGCTGGGAACCACGCCCAGCAGCTGGCGCACGTGCGCTTCCTCCAGCCGCTTGCCGCTCGAGGCGATGGCCTGGTCCAGCAGCGAAAGGGCATCGCGCAAACTTCCCTCGGCCGCCTCGGCCACGGCGCTCAGGGCGCCTGCGTCAGCCTCGATTTGCTCCTTGTTCAACACCCATTCCAGCCGCTCGAGAATTTCGGAGTAGTCCAGCAGCCGAAAGGAAAAATGCTGGCAGCGGGATTGGATGGTGGTCGGCAGCTTGTGGGCTTCCGTGGTGCAGAGCACAAACAGCGACCGCGGCGGCGGCTCTTCCAGCGTTTTCAGCAGAGCGTTGAAGGCCTCCGTGGTCAGCATGTGCGCTTCATCAATGATAAAAACCTTGTAGGGATCGCGCGCCGGCAGGTACCGAACGTTTTCGCGCAGTTCCCGGATTTCATCGATTCCGCGGTTGGATGCGGCGTCAATCTCAAATACGTCGACGGAATTTCCTTGAGCGATCTCCAGGCAGGAGGGGCACTCGCCGCAGGGTGAGACGGTGGGACCTTTGATGCAGTTCAAGGATTTCGCCAGGATGCGCGCCGTCGTTGTTTTGCCCACGCCGCGCCCGCCTGAAAAGATGTATCCGTGTGCGACACGCTTGTTGAGGACGGCGTTTTTGAGCGTATCGGTGATCAGGCGTTGTCCGGCGACTTCATCAAAGATCTGGGGCCGGTATTTACGGGCGATAACTTGATAGGACATAAGAAAAGGGGCTAAAGCCTGGAAGTTAGGATCAAATGATTGGGGTCTGGGGACAATACCTGGCACCTCTGGCGAACCCCCAATTCCTGACCCCTCTTCCCGAAAATTGGGTCAGACTTCGGGTGATCTGCGGCACACAAAGCGGCTCGCTACCGTTGCTTCCTTCCGGACCTGGCGGGGTTCACGAACATTTATTGCACAGAGCCCGAAGTCTGATATCGTGTCAAGCCGCTTCCTTTTACTTGCAGCGGAGTTCCTGACCCAATTAGCGTAACATGCGGAACCCGCCCGCGTCGATGATTTTGGTTTTCGAGGAAGCCGATCATAGCTTGCTTGATTTTTTTGAGCCGATTGCTTACCGTTGTTACCATACGTGGGGCTTCAGTTGGTTTGTAAGCAGGGGGACGCGCAGCAACCGCGAGGGCAATGCAACCTTGTTGTGTTCGCCCCTATTGGAGGATACGAATGGATAAGAAACGAGCCATACAGGCGCTGATGATTGCGTTCACGGCGATAACTCTGATCGGGTGCCAGTCCGGCAGCCAGAATCCGGGCGGCGCCGAGGGTTCCCCGAGCGCAGCCTCGAGTCCCGCTGCCGGCGCCAGATCAAGTTCAAGCAGCCCGGCCTTGCAGCGAAGGTCCGAGGCTCCCGCTCAAGCGGCCCAGGCCCCGGCCACGGAAACAGTGACGGTCCCAGCCGGGACGGAGATTCACATCCGGCTGAGTTCCGGGATCAGTTCCGCCACGGCCTCTTCGGGCAACGGCTTTCAGGGTTCGCTTTCTGAGCCGCTGGTTGTCAGGGGTGTCACGGTAGCTGCAAGGGGAAGCGTTGTTAACGGCCAGGTAACCAGCGCCGTCAGCTCAGGCAGGCTTAAGCGCCCGGCAGAACTCTCCCTTGTGCTAACTTCCATCACTCCGGAAGGCGGACAGCAGACTCCGATCTCGACCCATACCTGGAGCGTGTCCGGCAAATCCCACAAGAAGCGTGATATTACAATGATCGGCGGCGGCGCCGGACTCGGAGCGGCCATCGGAGCAATTGCCGGCGGCGGCAAAGGAGCAGCGGTTGGGGGCTTGGTGGGCGCGGCAGCCGGCACTGGCGGGGCCTATGCTACTGGGAAGAAGGAAATCCAACTTTCCTCTGAAACCGGGCTCACTTTCAGGTTGAGCGCGGCGGCTACCTTTACGGTCCTGAAGGCCGGTTAGCCGCCAGGCTCCGGTCTTCGCTTTGTCAGTGCGTTTGGAACCCGCCGTTCTGCAGGAGCCTGCTTGAGGGCGGCGGGGAGTCCTAGGGCTTCGACTCCATTGAAGTTGTAGCGGAAGATGGCTCGGAGATTCTGCGTTTGACTTCCTCCAGTTCTTTGCGCAGGCGGGCTTGCCGCCGGCTGAGGTTCCAGGCGTACAGAATAAAGATGAGCCACGTAAATGCATAAGCAAGAAACAAGTATTTATTGACCACGTTAGTCCTCCGAAGCCTTGAAGGCAAGAATGTGGCGGATGTCTCCCAGTTCTCGCCGCATCTGGGCCAGTCCCAGCCGCACGCGAAGCAGCAGGAAAAACAGGAACATGAAAGCTACCCAACTGACCAGCAGCGTGGCCAGCATCTTTGGGTCAAGCCCTGAATTGGGTCCGCCCCCAACCACCGGCTGCGGATGCTGCGTCCTCCACCAGCGGATCGCCATGTAGTCGATAATGACATCCACAAAACCGATAACGCCCACTACCGCGCAGAGGTTCGCCGCGCGCCCGGGATTGATGAGATAGTTTCGCAGCATTAAATAGGCCACGTAGAGCAGCCAAAGCAGGAAAGTGAGCGTCAAGCGCGCATCCCAGGTCCACCAGATCCCCCAGGCGGGTTTGGCCCAAAGAGGGCCGGTGACCAGCACGCAGGTGCAGAAAATAAATCCCACCTCCGCCGTGGAACTCGCCAGTTCGTCCGCAAACTGCGAGCGCTTCCACAGGTAGACGATGCTGGATATAAAGATGATGATAAAGCCCAATAAGGCTGTCCAGGCGGCAGGGACGTGAACGTAAAAAATGCGCTGCACCTCTCCCATCGTCATTTCTTCAGGCGCGTAAAGAAAGATCATGTAGAGAGCCACGAACAATGCGGCAAGCGTCAAGGCCAGGTGCACCGAGATTGGAAACTTTTTCTTCATGGAACGCCCCTCGTGCCGGCCGCCGCCAAGCGTGGAAATCAGCCTCGTGCCTTCGGCCCGAGACGCGCAACGAAAAACCGCCGGCTACTCTTCCAGAACATATTCAAAAAGCAGAAACGATGCAATCGTAAAAACCAGGCTGATGCCCGCCACTCTTGCAACGCCTCCAAACCAGTCGCCGCTCGGATTGCCGCGCAGAGCGTCCGAAGTGGAGTCAATCGAAAGCATCAGAATCCAGAAGGCGATGGGAAACTGCAAGACCGTCAGCATCACTTCACGCATCCGGGTGTTGGCGGCGATGGCGCCAAAAATCGTGCCTAGCGCGGCGTAGCCCAGCGTGCCGAAGAAGGCGATTAAAACCAGTTGTCCCAGCGCCGGCAGGAAGGAGACGTTATACCAAAGCGCCGCCGCAAAAACCATGACCACTTCCGCGACGCCAAGAAATACCAGGTTGGCCAGCATCTTGCCGAGGAAGATCAGGCTAGGGTCTACGGGCGTCAGCGTCATGCCTTCAAGACAGGCGTTATCCCGTTCGGAAGCGAAAGACCGGTTGAAGCCCAGGACGCCGGCGAACGCAATCGCCACCCAAAGGACGGACGGAAGCAGCCGCAGCGTCTCTTCCCGAGCCCCTTCAAAAGCAAAATTGAAGAGAAACACGATGAGGAGTCCGAAGACACACATCGAAGCGAGCGTCTCGCGGTTGCGCCACTCGATGCGGAGATCCTTGGCAAAAATGTTCCAGATGATTCTCAGGCTAACCATCGTTTTCCGGTTCTGAGTTTCGCACGATTCCCAGGCTCTTAAAGGGCGCGAGTGCCAAAGGGCCGTTGTAGCGCACCCGCCCCGCCTTGAGCGCGATAAGGCGCTGGGCCAGCGCTGCTCCCTGCTCAAAGTCGTGGGTGGAGAACAGCAGCGCTTTCCCTTGTTCTGGCAGCCGTCGCAGAAGTGTTTCCAGATTCCTCACTGACTGGCTGTCAAGGCCCGTAAAGGGTTCGTCGAGAAGAACAAAATCCGGGTCATGCAGGAAAGCGCGCGCCAGGGACGCTCGCTGCTGCAAGCCGCGCGAAAGATCTTGAACGTAAACTGCGCTGCGTTCGCGCATATCGAACAGGTCCAGGGCGGCGTTAATTTTCCTCTCAAGGCCATTGAGCCCGAAGAGCTTACCAAAGAATTGGAGATTTTCTAGAACCGTGAGTTCGCCGTACAGGAACGTGGCGTGAGAAACAAATCCGATCGCAGCCTTGGCGTGCGTTCCGTCGCGTTCGATATCGCGGCCGTCGAAAAGAACCTGCCCCGAAGACGGGCGAGCGAGCGAAGTGAGCATCCTCAAGAGCGTCGTCTTTCCGGCGCCGTTCGGACCATACAGAAAGGCTGATTCCCCGCGATGGAGGCTGAGCGAAACTTCTTTCAGCGCGGCGAGGTCTCCAAAAAATTTCGTAAGGTTGCGGGTTTCGAGCATGGGGTTACTGGTTTGTTTTGCGGGCGGCAAGGCCCGGGGGCTTCCTCGATGGCTCCCTTTTTAAGATCGCCACTGCCTTGGCCTTCAACTCCAGGCGCTCTTTCCAGTATTGCTTTTCCGGAAGCTTGCCGGCGGAGAATAGTTCGTCCAAATCCGCAATGGAATTCAAAAGGGTTTCCATCTTGGCCTGAAACTTTTTCTGAACAGGACTTCCCTGTTGCTTTGCTTTCCACCGCGGGTATTCCTTGGCGATGCGAATCCCCAGCGCCCATAGTAGGACCAGCAGAAAGCACAACAGCAGCGGAATCCCTACGGCGGATACCGAATCCGGAACGACCTTGACCGTCTGTTCCTGCTGCTCGCTGGCCGGCTGGGAAGCCGCAGCGGCTTCTCCCGAGACTTCAGCCGCCAGTGGAGCGCCCGCGGCCAGTTTTTGAGCCTCAAGCTTCTGGCTACCGCTTTCGGCGTCTTTGCCGGCAGGCGTAAAAAGTTTGGAGGTTACCGCAAGGTCGACAGGCAGAACAAAAAGCTGGGCGCGGTCAATGGGATAAGGGATACTATCGGCCAACGAGATCTTATCCTGATAGTCGGTGTCGTAGGCCACCATTACCACAGTGAGGCCCGGCTTTAAGGCGTAGTTAATATAAAAATCGCCGGGCGACTTTCCTTTCTCAGCCGTCTGGGGCAACGGCATATTCATCAGTCCGGCGACGGCCACCGTGGGCTTTTTAATCTGGGGTGGAATGTGGAAGAAAAAAGTGCCATCCGAATCGGCATAGGCCCGCCGGAGCGGGTTGTCAATGGCGAAGAGGTCCTGCACGTGGGCCTGTGTTCCCTCGGCTCGAACAATAACCCGGGCGGAAGTCGCTCGCAACGCCGGTTTGTTGTGGGTGGAATCGTAGACTGTGATTCCGGCGAGCGCGTTTCCGTTGGCATCAAACTTTACCGGCGCGTGGTAATCCACGCTTTCGTACGTCGCTTGCAGCAGATAAAACCCCCGGGTATTGATCTGGCCGTTGTTGATGGCAAACCGGCCGTGCGCGTCGGTTGTGGCTTCTCCCACCACGGCCATGCCGCCTTGCGGGCTGATCAGTTCCACCTTTTGTCCGGTCAGCGGCCGATTTGTGGTGCCGTTGGTGATTTGCCCTTGAATCCTGGCCGCCGCCGATAGCGCGGGGACGCCCAGCAGAATGGCAAGGACCGGGATAAAAACCAGAGGTCTGACTGTTGTTTTTCTCATGTTGGGTTCAAAAACTTGGTTCGTCCTGCGTTCTCTCGGTGGTAGCGCCGGGCTTGATGCCTGGCATGCCATCCTAAAGGGTGGCGCTACTTAGGAGCTTGTTGAGGGAGCTGGGTTCCGCAATTGCCGCAAAACTTTACCGGCAAGGGATTCTCAAATCCGCAGCCGGGACAAGTATAAGGATCATGGGGCTGTTGTTTCCTTTGTGCGCGGCGTTCCGCCACTTGCCGCTCAATCAGCACGTCGTTCTCGGTCACTTCCTCCTGCTCCTGGGACGCCAACATCAGTTGAGCGGCCTCCGCAAGATGGTTCTCCCGCAGCGACTGGTAGTCGCCCGGCGAGAGTTTTCCGGCCTTATACTCAAAGTCCAGATCCTGAAGGTTTTCGTAAACCACCATTCTCCGCCGCTTCAAGTCCGTGAGCGGAGTGACATCGATGGGCAAAGCTCCTTCGCCCGGACTTTCCGGGGCAAGCAGAGGCGCAGCCACGAACGCAGCCATGCCAATGACGAGCAGGATTGCGACACTCAATACCATCTTGATCCCCTGAGCCTTTCCGGAGCCGATTATCCGCCGAACTTTTTCATTTCTTCTTCCACCGCCGCGCGGACTTTGTCATCCACAGGGCTCGCCGGAGTTGCCGGCGCGAGGGCGGGTCTCCGCCACCGGCGCACAACGGTGATGGCGACGAACAGTCCAATGATCAGTCCTACCCCCGGGAAAATCCACGCGGCTAGGTTAAAGCCTTGGGTTGGCGGACTCGCAAGAACCTTCAGTCCGTAGCGGTTTACGAGGTCTTGCAGGATGGCCGGCTCGGCCTTGCCTTGCGCCAAGTCCGTGCGGATGATCTTATGCATTTCCGACTTGACGGGGCAGTTCTCGTGCGGGCAATGGTTCAAGGCCGTAACGCACCCGCACATGCAATAAACGTTATTGCCGATGTCCTTTTCAATCTGTTCGGGGCTGCCGACCGCCATTGCGATGTGGATAAAAGCAAGGCTAAGGATCAGCGTCCCCAGAAGCTTTCTAGAGGACAGGATGGGCTTCACGAGCCTCCTCTTGGGTCTTGCGGATTTCGTCCATCTGGCGTTCCACCCGGCTGGGGAAAAGCGCCAGAAGGGTTCCTAAAAGAACCACCAGCCCGCCTATCCACACCCATTGCACCAGGGGGTTGATGATCACGTGGATGAGGACCTTGCCGCTATCGGGGTCCTGTCCGGCCAGCACCACGTAAAGATCCCGGGCCAGGTTGGTCTGCAGGGCGACGTGGCTCAAAGCCTCCTGGCTGGCCGTATAAATGCGCTTTTGCGGCCGCATTTCGCCCATCGCCCGCCCGTCCCTGGTTACGGACAATATGGCGGTTTCATAAGTGTAGTTCGCGTGTTGGCCGGAGGTAAGGCCATCGCAGCGGATCAAATAATTTTTTGCCTGCAACAGGTCGCCCGGCCCCATCAGCTTCTGGGTTTCAAACCGGAACGCCTGTCCCGCAAATCCCACAAAGAGCAAGACGATGCCCAAGTGGACGATATACCCTCCGTAGCGCCGCGTGTTCCGCATGGTCAGGTTGTAGACCGCCGAGAAGAAGTTTTCTTTGCTGATCTTCATCCGGGTGCGCGCGCCTTTGTAAAATTCTCCCACGATGCTGGCAATGACGAAGGCGCATAGGAACAAGGACATCCAGGTATAGAGGCGGTGGATGCCCGCCCAGAAGAGATATCCTCCAACCACTCCCGCGAAAATCAGCGGGGTGGTGAAGTTGCGTTTGATGCTTTGAAAGGAGGTTTTTCGCCAAGCCAGCAGCGGGCCGGCCCCCGTCAGGAACAGAAGCAGCAGTCCGATCGGAATCATCACCCGGTTGAAGAACGGCGGGCCAACGGTAACCGTCTGGTTTTCCACGGCCTTGGAAATGACCGGAAAGATAGTGCCCCAGAGCACGGCCAGCACGGCCGCCAGCAGAATCCAGTTGTTGAACAGGAAGCCGCTCTCGCGTGAGACGATGGAGTCCAACCGGTTATCGCTCTTGAGAAAGTCCAAACGCAGGAACAGGACGGTTAGTGAGAACGCCGCGATGATGGCAAGAAACACGGAGAACCAAGGGCCGATATCCGACTTCGCAAAGGCATGGACGGAAGAGATGATCCCGCTGCGCGTGAGGAAAGTCCCGAAAATCGATAAAAAGAAAGCCAGGATGACTAGCACCATGTTCCAGACTTTCAGCATTCCGCGCTTTTCCTGAATCATGACGGAGTGGAGGAAGGCGGTTCCCGCAAGCCACGGCAGCAGCGAGGCATTTTCCACCGGGTCCCAGGCCCAGTATCCGCCCCATCCGAGAACGTGATAGGCCCATTGCCCTCCCAAAAGGATGCCTGTGCCCAGAAACATCCAGGGCACCATGGTCCAGCGGCGGGTCACCCGAATCCAGTTATCGCCCAATTGGCGCGTCATTAGCGCTGACATCGCAAAGGCAAAGGGAATGGCAAAGCCCACGTAGCCGAGATAAAGCATGGGGGGATGGATGACCATCGAGTGGAACTGCAGGGAAGGATTCAGCCCGTTGCCGTTCGCGGGAGTGAAGGGAGTTGCTCCGCTGGCGCTGACCAGAGACAGTTGGGTGAAGGGGTTCGCCACCAGGAAGGTCAGCAGGGAGAAAAACGTCCCAACGCCCATGCAGATGGAAATCACGTAGGGCATCAACTGACGGTTCTTCCGCAGGTTCATCCAAACCGCTATCCCGGCGTAAATCGACAGCAGCCAGGTCCAAAACAGCAAAGACCCTTCCTGGCCCGCCCAAAGGACGGGGATTTTGTATATTAGCGGGAGGGCGATGCTTGAATGGGAAGCAACGTAAGCGCTATGGAAATCATTGGTCAGGATCAGGTATTCGAGGGAGGCCACCGCCACCGTGACCATGACGAAGAAGCCCAGGACGGCGCGCTGCGCGCTCTTCAGCATTCGGGGACTGCGCAGCTTTCCCGCCACCGCTCCGGCAACCACGCCGTAAATTGCAAAAGCCAGCGCGGCGATGAGTCCAACACTACCTACTTGATTCATGATCGCTATACTCCTCCTGCCCTGAAGAGCAATTTCATGGCATGAGATGAGAGGCTGACAGTGCTGGAAAAGATCGCGTTAAACCCCATGCTTCATGTTACTTCGGCAAACTGTACGAGGCCACTTTGGAAGCCTCAGCCGCTGGTTTGGGAGCGGGAGGCACGGCTTTATATTTAGAGGCGCACTTTGCCTGGACGTTTTGGGCGCGGAAGGTCCCATCGGACAAGTAGTTTCCTTCCACGATGGCCTTTGCGCCGCCCTTGAAATCATCCGGCAGGCTGGCAGTCCCCTCGTAGGTAACTGGAATCGATTGATTGTCCTGCGAGAGCCGGAAGGTCAATATCTCGCCATTCCGCTGAATGCTTCCAGGCGCAATCGTGCCGCCGACGCGCACGTGTTGGTGAGTCACCTTGCCGCTGGTGAGTTCCTTTACGGTTACATAGTATGTTTTGGATTGCTGGAAGCCTGATACGGCCTCCCAACCCACCACCGCCAGGATGACGGCGATCCCAATTCCAAACTTCAGCTTCTTGTTCGGCACGAATTTGGCCTCCTTGCCTTGTGAGGCGCGGCTTCAGTGGGATTTTCCTCCTCGCAAGGCTGGAAATCCCAATTCTGCACCCTCGTAGGGGCTGAGTCAATGCAATTCGGTCCCGCTCTGCTTGTCGCGCCAGCCGGGTGTCGGGCATCAGCCTGCTCCCGGCAATGCCCTTTGCGCCAAACTCCGGCTCGGGCTTTGTTCACCTCAGCGTCACCAAAATTCTAAGCCGTGTTGGCGCGGATTTTCTGTGACCTAAATCACACCACTTGGCCTCCTTCATAATATCGGTCAATCCAGCTTGCTTCTTTGCCCTGTAACATTCTTCGTTTCCTGTCCGGTAGAAGCGATATATAATTGCCCCCTTGCTGGACCATGCCAAGCTTTTCCCGGAAAATGCAGCGGTTTGGGAAACGCAATCGCGCACCTGTCTGGAGGAAATCAAATGCCCAAATGGACAAGGCGCAATTTCTTAAAAACCGGAGTCGCAGCTTCAGCCGGCGCCACTTCTCTTTTACCATCCGGAACCCGACTGCTTAGTGGAGAGACTTCTTCTGCTTCTGCGCCGGATGGGGCGCGCCCAGCTTCCGCGCCTGCGCCGCGCGAACGCACCCTGCTCGATTTCGGATGGCGGTTTCACCTGGGCCATGCGGACGATCCCGCTCAGGATTTTGATTTCGGCCGAGGCCGGGCGTTCCAAAAGACGGGGGACTTCTTTAAACCCTCGCACCCGGATTTTGACGCGAGCGGCTGGCGGGCCGTCGATCTTCCGCACGATTGGGCGGTGGAACTGCCTTTCCACGAGGACCCGTGGCTTATCGGTCACGGTTCAAAGCCGCTCGGCAGAACCTACCCGGCAACCAGCATCGGGTGGTACCGGCGGGTGTTTCAAATTCCCGCGGGCGACCTGGGCAAGCGTCTCAGCCTTGAATTCGACGGTGTTTTCCGGGATTCGATGGTGGCGCTCAACGGGAATTTCCTCGGGCGCAACATGAGCGGCTACGCGCCTTTTTGCTATGACATCACCGATCATGCCAACTATGGCGGCAACAACGTTCTGGTCGTGCGCGTGGACGCCACCGAATTTGAGGGCTGGTGGTACGAGGGCGCGGGAATTTACCGGCACGTCTGGCTGGTGAAGACTCACCCTCTGCACGTCCCGCAGTGGGGGACCTTTGTAGCTTCCGAAGTGCAGGCAGACGGCCCGGCGACTCTCTCGATATCGACGGAAGTCGGCAACGACCAGGATTCTGCGGCTGAATGCCGGGTCGTCTCCGCAATTCTTGATGGCGATGGAAAGCCCGTTGTCACCGCGCGCTCCGCTACCCTGTCGGTTCCGGGTTGGAGGCGCCGGGAAGTCCGCCAAAAAGTTCGGGTCAGCGATCCCCGGCTCTGGTCGCTTGAAACTCGTCATCTCTATACGTTGGTAACAATCATTGAAACTGGCGGCGTGACGGTTGACCGCTACGAGACGCCGTTCGGAATCCGGACCATCCGCTTTGACCCGGACAAGGGCTTCTTCCTGAACGGCAAATCCGTGAAGGTGAAGGGAACCTGCAATCACCAGGATCATGCCGGCGTGGGCATCGCCTTGCCTGACCGGCTCCAGTATTACCGCATCGCAAAGCTCAAGGAGATGGGCTCGAACGGCCTTCGCACATCCCATAACGCGCCCACCCCCGAGCTGCTGGATGCTTGCGACAGGCTTGGCATGCTGGTACTGGATGAGACGCGCATGTTTTTATCTGCTCCGGAAAGCCTCAGCCAGTTGAGCCGCATGGTTCGCCGGGACCGCAACCATCCCAGTGTTATGATGTGGTCCACCGGCAACGAAGAGCCTGAGGAAGGTTCCGAGCGCGGAGCGCGAATTTGCACGACCATGAAAAGGCTGATCAAACGTCTCGACCCGACCCGGCCGATTACTCAGGCGATGAGCGGCGGCTGGGGAAAAGGGATTCCCGCCGTGGTGGACGTCCAAGGCTTCAATTACCACGCCAATCAGCACTATAACTATATGATTGATGACTTTCACCGGGAGTTTCCCTCGAAGCCCTCGATCGGGACGGAGGATGGCAGCACCCTGTCCACGCGCGGCATCTATTACAACGACAAGGAAAAAGGCTACGTTTGGTCTTACGACCTGAGCCTCCATGATGGTTGGCCCACGCCGGCCGAAGGATGGTGGCCCACTTTCGACGATCGGGCGTTCCTGTCGGGCGCCTTTGTGTGGACGGGGTTCGATTATCGCGGCGAACCCACGCCTTATGGATGGCCCTGCATTAGCTCCCACTTCGGGATCATGGATACCTGCGGTTTCCCCAAGGACAACTTTTATTACTTTAAGTCCTGGTGGGGCCAGGAGCCTGTGCTGCACCTCTTCCCGCACTGGAACTGGCCGGGCAAAGAGGGAGAGGAAATCAGCGTCTGGTGTTACAGCAACCTGGAGAAGATTGAGCTGTTCCTGAACGGGAAAAGCCTGGGCGCGCAGGCCATGAAGCGCGACTCGCACGTGGAGTGGAAAGTGAAATACACGTCCGGCATTCTGGAAGCCCGCGGCTACCGGAACGGCCGGCTGGTTCTTACGGACAGGAGAGAGACCACCGGCGTACCCGCAAAAATCCTGTTTCAGCCGGACCGTCAGCGAATTGCGGCCGATGGCCAGGACGTTTCGGTCCTTGCCGTGAGCGTGGTGGACGCAAAGGGACAAGTGGTCCCGGTGGCTGATAACGAGATCGAGTTCGAGCTATCCGGCAATGGCAAGGTGATCGGCGTGGGCAACGGTAATCCGAGCAGCCATGAGCCCGATAAAGCCAGCCGTCGAAAGGCCTTCAACGGATTGTGCGTGGCAATTGTGCAATCGACCAGGCAAGCGGGCGAGATCAAGGTGCAGGCAACGTCGCTTGGACTCGAGTCCGCCACGGTGACGATCCAGTGCGAGCAAGCGGCGCTGCGCCCCTCTGTGGCGTGAGCGCGCTCACGTACTGGTTGCGGGTTTGTATCAACCTGAAAGAGTTGTGGCGCTCCCGGCGGTGTCGTGCTTACAATTCCCGAGAGCCCCCGGGCCTTTCAGACGAGCTGTGATTTCTCCAAAAGGAGTCCGATGATGGATAGTTCCATCCAGAAGTTCGAGTCGCGCCGGTTCGTATGGGCCTTCCTGCCGGTTTTGCTTTTGTGGAGCAGCCTTGTGATCGCTGCCGAGCCGGCCGCCGTCAAAGTCGATTGGGCACGCGTCGATCGCGTTTCCAGGACGACGGCCACGCTGCAAGTTGTCGTCAACCCCCCGCTGCGGCGGACGTCGCCCATTCACGACCAATATTACCGGAGCCTGAAGAGCCTCGAGTGCGATTACGTGCGTTACGTTCCCTGGCTGCCTTACCCAAAGCTGGGAGTTGCCGAGCTTGAGCCTCCGAAGAACGGGAAGACTTCCTGGGATTTTTCGCTGATTGATCCCATGACCGAAGATTTTATGAAGGCCACGGCGGGCCATTCGGTGATATTGAATTTCAGCACCATTCCCCAATGGATGTTCAAGACGCCCAACCCTGTGGCTTATCCCGCTGACCCCGACCAGGTGGTCTGGAACTACGAGCAGGGCACCGAGCTGCGCGATCCCAGCATGAAGGAAGTGGCGGACTACTATCAGCGCCTGGCCAACTGGTACATCAAAGGCGGGTTTACGGATGAATACGGCAAACGCCACGTGTCCGGCCACCATTACAAGATCGAATATTGGGAAGTGCTCAACGAGATGGAGCACCAAATGTCCCCGGTGTTCTACACGCGGCTCTACGACGCGATTGTGGCCGCCGTTCGCAAGGTGGACCCGAATATGAAGTTTGTCGGCCTGGCTCTCGGAGGCACTTCTCCCGGCCCCAATTTTCCATATGCGATGTCCTCGTATTTTGATTATTTCCTGAACCACAAAAACCATAAGACAGGTATTCCTCTGGACATGATTTCCTATCACTTTTACACATCACCCGCCGCTGGCGAGAGCGTTGACTGCTGGCCGTATACCTTCTTTGACCAGGCGAATGATTTTTTGAAGCAGGTTCAGTATATCGAAGCCATCCGCAAGCGTTTGTCTCCTGAAACCCAAAGCGATGTCGACGAGCTGGGAGCCATTTTGCCTCATGACAACGTCATGAATCGCGGGCCGATCCCGAATTCCTATTGGAATCTTTGCGCCGCCATGTACGCGTACCTTTACGCACGGCTCAGCCAGTTGGGCGTCGAGGTGGTCGGCGAATCGCAATTCGTGGGATATCCATCGCAGTTTCCGAGCGTCTCCATGACCAATTGGAAAACCGGCCAGCTTAACGCGCGCGGCTGGGTCCTGAAGCTGCTGCGCGACAACTTCGGCCCGGGCGACAAGCTGATCCACACTTCGGTTCATGCCCAAGGCGTCTTCGCGCAGGCTTTTTCGATCCCTGGTGGCGCGCGCAAGGTGTTGCTGGTCAACGAACGCAACCGCGACATCGAGGTCTCGCTTCCGGGAGCTTCGCAGGCGACCGAGCAGGTGGTGGATCAAACCACGCGCGATAATCCTCCGGCCTCCGTACACCTTTCGGGCGACACGATTGCCTTGAAGGGGTTTGCGGTGGCGGTGGTCACGCTGCCGAATTAAAAGGTTGCTGAAAAAGGACGCTCGTCATGCTGACCCCGTTCGCCCTCTGCTCGCGAACGGCCCTGAGCGTTGTGAAGGAGTCTCAGGGTAAAGTCTGCGAGGAATCTGCTTTTCGCTGCTTGCAAAGGGGAATGGGTTTTCTCAAGTCGAAAGGGGTTTTCATTGCGCATTACAGACGTAAAAGCTTTCCCGGTTCAAATGGCGTCTTCCTGGCTGAACGAGGGCCTGATCGCCAACCCGCTGTCGATTTATCCGCAATACCGCGCAAAGCGCTCCAGTTGGTACGGCCCCATGACCACGGCGGTGGTGGTGATTGAGACGGACGAGGGCATTCGCGGTCTGGGCACCGTCGGCGGCGGCAAGGCCAGGATGGCCCCGGGCATCATTGAAGATCAATTCAAAGCCCTGCTGGTGGGCCGGAATCCTTTTGATGTGGAATTGCTGTGGGAACAACTGTTTCGCGCTTCGCAGTTTTACGGCAGGCGAGGGCTGGTGATCAACGTGATCAGCGGCATCGACATCGCCTTGTGGGACTTGATCGGCAAAGCCCTGGGCCAGCCTGTTTACAATTTAATAGGTGGCAAAACCAAAGAGAAAATTCCAGCTTACGTGACCGGCAATTTGACCGAGCGCCACTTGAAAGAAGGCTTCCGCGACGTCAAGCTGGCGGTGACGCACGGCCCGGCGGACGGCAAGGAAGGTTTGCGCGAGAACATCGAAATGGTCCGGAAAACGCGCGAGTTGATCGGTCCGGACGGCGACATCATGCTTGATTGCTACATGGCGCTGGACGTGCCGTACGCAATCGCCCTTGCCAACGCCGTGAAGGAATTCAAGGTGCTGTGGCTTGAGGAGCCCGTGCCGCCCGATCAAATTGATGATTACCGCCGCATCAAGGATGCCGTGCCGGACATCATGATTACAGGCGGCGAGCATGAATTCACGCGCTATGGATTCCGCGACCTGATCGAAAAGCAGGCGGTGGATATTCTTCAGCCGGATATTTACCGCGCCGGCGGCATCTCGGAACTGAAGAAGATCGCGGCCATGGCCAGCGCCCACAATCTTCCGGTGATCCCGCACGGCGTGGGTGCGCCCACTTATCATTTCATCATCGCGACGCCGAACGCGCCGCGCGCGGAGTTTGTGGACATCTTCGCCCAGGGAAACCGGCCGCTGCTGAAGGGTGACGCTCAGCCGAAGAACGGCTTTGTCGAACTCAGTGATGCGCCTGGATTTGGATATGATCTGGATGAAGAAGTCATGTCCGGCCAGGCGAACGTCGCGCTGATCTGGTAGCGCAGAGGTTGTCGATTTTAGAAACTCTGCGGTTTGCCGGTGAGTTTTTTTGTAGGGGCGGGTTTGAAACCCGCCCCTACATCACGAGCGACTCGACATCCAGGAAAGGAACAATCTTTGAAAGCTGCTTCAACTTTATCAGCATCAGAACATGCTTTGCGGCACGACTGGACCCGTGAGGAAGTTCAGTCCGTTTACGATCGTCCTCTGCTGGAACTGATTTTCACCGCGCAGCAAATTCATCGGCAGCATCACGCGGCAAACGAGGTCCAGCTCTGCCGATTGCTTTCCATCAAAACCGGCGGCTGCCCTGAAGACTGCGGCTACTGCCCGCAGAGCGCGCATTATGACGCCAGCGTGGAGCGCGCCGGCATGCTGGACGTGGATGAAGTGCTGGCGAAGGCCCGCGAGGCCAAGCGCGAAGGCTCAACACGCTTCTGCATGGGAGCCGCCTGGCGGGAAGTTCGGGACGGCAAGGATTTTGACGCGGTGCTCCGGATGGTGCGCGGCGTTGCGGCGCTCCAGATGGAAGTCTGCTGCACGCTGGGCATGCTGACCGAGTCGCAGGCCGAGCGATTGGCGGAAGCCGGGCTCACGGCCTACAACCACAACCTCGACACCTCGCCTGAATTTTACGGCAAAATCATCACCACGCGGAGTTATGAAGATCGCCTGCGGACGCTCGAACGCGTGCGAAAGGCCGGCGTCACGGTCTGCTGCGGCGGCATCATCGGCATGGGCGAATCCGACGCCGACCGCGTGGGCCTGCTCCATCAGCTCGCCTGCCTCAATCCTCACCCCGAGAGCGTTCCCATCAACATGCTGGTGCGCGTGGAAGGCACGCCGCTCGGCGACGCCGCCCCCCTGGATCCGCTGATTTTTGTGCGGACCATCGCTACGGCGCGCGTGCTGATGCCTCAATCGATGGTGCGGCTGAGCGCCGGCCGCCGCGCGCTTACGCGGGAAGCGGCAGCGCTCGCGTTTCTTGCCGGAGCGAATTCCATCTTTACGGGCGAAAAATTGCTGACCACTCCGAACCCCGAAACCGACGAAGACGAACGCCTGTTCCGCGATCTTGGCTTGCGGCCCATGCGCTATGAGTAAATCGGACACGAGCGCTACCCTCCGCCGTCTTGCAAGTGAACTTGCATCGCTCCAGTCTCAATCCGGCCTTCGGCGCCTCGCCCGGATTGAGGGAATCAACCTCTTTTCGAACGACTATCTTGGACTTTCGCGCGATCCGCGCCTGCGTGATGCCGTTGCCGCCGCTTTGGCCGCGGGCCTGCCGGTTGCCTCCACGGGTTCGCGCCTGCTCTCCGGCAACGCGGCCGTCTGGGAAGAGCTGGAAGCGGAGTTTGCAGGTTTCATCGGCGCGGAAGCCGCGCTCTTTTTCAGTTCCGGCTATGCGGCCAACGTCGGCCTGCTCGCTGCGCTGCTTCGCCCCGAGGACACGGTCTTTTCCGACCAGTCAAACCACGCGAGCCTGGTGGACGGCATTCTATTGTCCCGCGCGCGCAAAGTGATCTTTCCGCATCTCGATCTCAACTTTCTTGAGGACGCGCTCGCCCGGAGCAGCGCTTCCGGCGGCGAAAAGTTCATTGTGGTCGAAAGCGTCTTCAGCATGGATGGCGACCGCGCGCCGCTTGATGATTTGCTCGATCTTGCCGAGCGCTTTGGCGCGGAATTGATTGTGGATGAGGCTCATGCGACGGGGGTGTTTGGGCCGCGGGGCCGCGGCTTGGTGGCCGCCGCGGGTGGCGCGCGCCAGGTGCTTGCAACCGTCCACCCGTGCGGCAAAGCGCTTGCTTTGGCGGGAGGCTTTGTCTGCTGCTCGGAAACGCTCAAGCAATATCTCGTCAATCGCGCCCGCCCGTTCATCTTCAGCACCGCGCTGCCTCCGTACTTTGCCGCCCAGATTCGCCGAGCCGTGGCCATCGTCTCAGAGGCCGATCAGGAGCGCAGCCACCTTCAGGAGCTTGCCGGCTTTTTGCGCCGTGAACTGCAGCGGGGCGGGTTCGATACCGGACGGAGCGATTCCCAAATTGTCCCGGTGATTCTCGGTGGGAACGATACCGCCGTTCATTATGCGGATGAGCTTTGCCGAGCTGGGTTCGCCGTCCGCCCCATTCGCCCGCCCACAGTTCCGGCAGGCACTTCACGCCTGCGCTTGTCGCTGAACGCGAACCTGACGACGGAAATCCTGGAAAAGCTTGCGAGCGTGCTTGCATCCGCTCGCGCGGTTGCAACGTAGGATTACACGGCCATTCAACCACTCCCGGGAGGTGACTATGAAACGTCGTGAATTTCTGGCAAGTGCGTCAGCTGGTTTTGGCCTTCCTTTGGCGACTCAGGCCTCGGCAGCCACGGGCGCGATGAGAGAAGGTAAATCCGGGTCGGGATTTGAGCAAGGCCACATTCTGCCCAAAGACTACAAAAAGGAGCCGTTCAAGCGGCTGGTGATCCTGGGTGAAAGCCATGTGGAGGGCGGCCCCTGGCTGCACCAGACAGAGGACCGCTATGCTGACGTTGTTGTCCGGCTCATCAACAGCTGCCAGAAGGAACCGATTGAGTATTACAACAAGGGAATTGGCGCTAATGCGATCTCGCCGCGCAGCCCCGGTTACGCGCAGTCCAGGAAGCCCAGCGCGCTCGAGCGCTATCGCAAGGACGTGATCGACCTGCGGCCCGATCTTTTTATCCTTGCTTACGGCCTGAATGACATGCGGGCGGCGATGCCTCTGACCGACTTCCGCGACGACATGGCCACCATCATCAGCAACGTTCAGAAGGCCTGCTCTCCCGTCACTGTGCTGACCACCGTCTATTACATGACGGGCTGGAGGAGTTATCCCCCTTACGACAAGGGCAGCGTCGAGCTCACCCTCCGCTACAATGACTGCATTCGCGGGCTCGCGGCGGAGTTTCGCTGCATTCTGGCCGATATCTGGCGCGCGGAAGACCAGGCAGACTGGCTGATCGGTTACGACGGCGTGCACGCCAACAAAGTCGGCCAGCTTGTGATCGCGAACCGCGTTTTTGAGGCCATCGCGCAGCACTCGAGTTGCCTGACCAACTGGACGTTCCAGCAGGAACGCGGCACACAATGGACCGAACGCACTACCGAGTCCAGAAGCCAGTCCGGCGACCCCTTCCGGAAAACCTGGTGACCTGCCAGGGATTCGGGTGCGACAAGTGGGACGCGGGACCTTTTCTCATCGCGGGTTTTTTGTTTCAACGCACACATCGCAAAAGAGGCGATGTATGCGCCACCCGCGAACCCGGAACGTAGCGGATTGACAGATGCCAACAAAGTCTCGCAGAGAAAACAAGTTCATAAAGCGGTTTTTGTCGGCCTATGAGAATTACTCGTGGGCAGAGGCGAAGATCGACTGGTTGGATGAAACGACCGATGGGGCGATCGACGCTCTCGCAACCCGAACATCAGACGGCAAGACCCTAGCAATCGAGCATACGACTATCGAGCCGTTTAAAAACGAGAAAGAAGACTTCGCGTTTTTCAAGAAAGCCTTCCTTCCGCTTGAAAATGACACAGCCCTGCCTGTGCCAGGATACTGGATTCAGGTGTTTATCCCGGTTGGAATATTACGAGGCCAGCGTCGACAAGGTGTCCGAGATGCAACTGTCAGAGCCATTCGTGGCTGGCTTAAGGAGAAGCGGCTCTCCCTCCCCAGCGGTTTTTCGAAGCACGGCCTTTCAATTCCTATTTCGGCCACAAATACCCTCGACGCCACGGTTCATGTCAGGCTAGTTCCCCTCGCCGGGCCGGGCAAGCTACACATTCGCAGGCAGCAGGTAGCGAACGATCTCGGCGAGGTTATCGAGAAAGCTTTGAAACGGAAACTTCCAAAGCTCGTGCAGACGCCGGCTTGCAAGCGAGTCCTTCTCCTTGAACGCCAGCACATGAACCTCTACCCGCAGTGTATGCTTGAAGAGGTCGAAAGACGGAAATCGAAGTTTCCGCGGCTAAGCTCGGTGGAAGAGATCTGGCTTGTCGAGACCATGTTTTACCACACTGATTCTTACCTCCGTTTCGAGCGCTACGAAGGAGATCGGTTGGTCGACAGCTTGAATTTTCTCGGTGACAACTTCCTTAGGTAAATCCGCGCCCAACCGAAAACCCGATTGACCATTCCCATCGCCATCGCGATATAGTAATCAGACGCCATGACAACGGACCTTTTTGTGACGGGAACGGACACGGGCGTTGGCAAGACGCTGGTTTCGGCGCTTTTGTGCGCGGCGCTCGATGGCGTTTACTGGAAGCCCATCCAGACGGGCATCGAGGAAGAAAGCGACCGGCGCACGGTGATGGAACTGGCTGGACTCGCCGAGGACCGAACCCTTCCGGAAGTCTACTGTTTTGACCCTCCGGTTTCTCCGCATCTCGCGGCTGAATGGGCCGGCGTGGCGATTGATCTCGGCAGGATTCGCCGGCCGGAAGCGAAGCTCCCGGGTCCCTTGATTGTTGAAGGCGCGGGCGGCGTGATGGTGCCGGTGAACGGCTCCGAGTTTATGCTGGACATGATGCGGGCACTCGCGATGCCGGTGATCGTCGTCTCCCGCAGCGCGCTTGGAACCATCAATCACACGGTGCTCACGCTCAACGCCCTCCGTGGGGCGGGGCTCACGGTGCTGGGCGTTGTGGTGGTGGGAACGCCGAACCAGGATAATGAGCACGCGATTGAGCGTTACGGCTGTGCGCCCATCGTCGGCCGCGTCCCGCTGCTTGAAGTGATCAACCGCGAAATCCTGCTGGAAGTTTTCAATTCCGAATTCGATAAAGGCAAATTCAACTGAATGTCACAACTTTCTATCTGGCATCCTTTCACTCAGGACGCGGTTGATCCCGCGCCCATCCCGATTGAGCGCGCCGAGGGCGTTTATCTTTACACGGCCGACGGCCGCCGCCTGATGGACGCCATCTCATCCTGGTGGGTCAATCTGCACGGCCACGCGCACCCGCTGATTGCCGATGCCATCGCGCGGCAGGCGCGCGAGCTTGAGCACGTGATCTTTGCGGGCTTCACGCACGAGCCGGCCGAGGAGCTTGCGCGCCGCCTGAAGCCGTTCCTGCCGCCCTCCATCGAGCACATCTTCTTTTCCGATGACGGGTCGACCGCCGTGGAAGTTGCCATCAAGATGGCCGTGCAATACTGGTGGAACCAGGGCAGAAGCGAGAAGCGAATGCTCGTGGCGCTTGATCACGCCTACCACGGTGACACGTTTGGAGCCATGTCCGTCGGGGATGACGGAGCGTTCGTCGAACCTTTCAACCGGCTGCGGTTTCCGGTGTGGCGCGTGCCTTCGGCTTATTGCTTCCGGTGCCCGGTCGGCAAAGAGCGGGCCACCTGCGACATTGATTGCGTCGAGCCGCTCGCCCAGCTTCTTGAAGAAAAGCACGGCGAGATTGCGGCCGTGATCGTCGAGCCTCTGCTGCAAGCCGCAGGTGGCATGATCGTCCATCCGGCGGAGTTTCTCGAGCGGACTCGGGTCCTCTGCAGCAAATACGACGTACTGCTGATTGCCGATGAAGTGCTCACCGGTTTCGGGCGCTGCGGGCGGATGTTTGCTTCGGAGCTTGCGGGCGTCGCGCCGGACATCATGTGCCTTTCAAAAGGATTGACGGGCGGTTTTATGCCGCTTGGCGCCACCGTGTGCACCAGCGCTATCCGGGAAGTCTTCCGCTCGCGCGACCGCACCCGAACGTTTTTCCATGGGCATTCCTATACGGGCAATCCGCTGGCCTGCGCGGCGGGGATCGCCAGCCTGAAAATCTTTGAATCGGAGCCGGTCTTTGAGCGCATCGCCGGGATTGCACGGATTCACGCCGAGCGATTGCCCGTGCTCAAGAAACATCCAGCTGTTGCGGACGTTCGCTCGATTGGCACGGTGGCGGCCCTTGAGCTTGACGCGGAAGACGCCGGATACCTTTCCGACCTGCGGCTGTTTCTTTACAACTTCTTTTTGGAAAAGGGCGTTCTGCTGCGCCCCCTCGGGAACATTGTTTACGTCCTGCCGCCCTACGCCATCATGCCTTCAGAATTGCATTGGGTTTACGACGTCATCACGGAAGCGCTCGACAGCCTGCCGGCGCGGTAGGCTTTGGGCCGCTGAGCCCGGCGCGCCAAATGTGCTAAACTCAAAGGTTATTAATACCCTCGGGAGAAGATTCAGTGACCGCACGCATCCTCAATGGCAAGCAAATCCGCGACTCCATCATGGAAGAGTTAGGCGGGCAAATCCGCGACCTGAAAGCTGCGGGAATCACGCCCGGCCTTGCCGCCGTGCTGGTGGGCGAAAATTCCGCCTCGCAGATTTACGTGCGGAGCAAGGTGAAGACGTGCGAGTCCCTGGGACTCCACAGCGAAAAGATTGAGTGGCCCGCGGACACCACCACCGAGCGGCTGCTGGAGCTGGTTGAGGATTTGAACAACCGCGAGGAGATTGACGGCATTCTGGTGCAGCTTCCGCTTCCGCCGCAAGTTGACTCGAAAGCGGTGCTTGAAGCCGTCAGCCCCGCGAAAGACGTCGACGGCTTCCATCCCGTCAACATCGGCAATCTGGTGAGCGGGCGGCTCGGCCTGGTCCCTTGCACGCCGGCGGGCATTATCGAAATTCTGCGCCGCAGCGGCATTGCTATGAAGGGCGCCCGCGCCGTGATCATCGGTCGCAGCGACATTGTGGGCAAGCCCGTGGCCATGCTCCTGCTCCATAACCACGCGACCGTGACGATCTGCCATTCCAAGACGCGTGACCTTCCCGGTGTGGCTCGCGAAGCCGACATCCTGGTGGCGGCGATCGGACGGCCGGCGTTTGTGACGGGCGAATTCATCAAGCCCGGCGCGACAGTGATCGACGTGGGCATCAACCGCCTGACCACGGAAGAAGAAGTGCGGCGCATCTTTCACGATCCCGCGGCGGCGCTTGAAAAACTGCGGAGCAAAGGCTCGGTGCTGGTGGGCGACGTGCAGCCCGAAGACGTTCGGGAAAAGGCGGGAGCTTACACGCCCGTCCCCGGCGGCGTCGGCCCGCTGACCATCGCCATGCTGATGGCCAACACCGTCCGGGCAGCCAGGCTTCGGCGCAGTCGGCCGGCCGCTAGCGGCGCTTGATCGTGAAGGTCGGGCCTTCGGCTTCCATCTCAAATCCATGCGCGAATCCGCAAAGTACTTTGGATTGACGGGCGGCATCGCTTCCGGCAAGAGCACCGTGGCCGCAATGTTCAGCGGGCTCGGGGCGCGCATCATCGACGCCGACAAAATTGGCCACGAATTCCTGCACTCCGCTTCTCCGGTTTTTCCGGAGATCGTCTCCGCCTTTGGTCCCAGCATCCTGGACCGCGTGGGAGAGATCGACCGTGGGCTCCTGGGCCCGATGGTGTTTGCCGATCCAGCCAAGCTCCAACAACTGAACGCCATCGTGCATCCGCGCATTATTGAGCGCGTTGACGAGCGCGCCCGCGCGTGTTGCGTGCAAGACCCCCGGGCGGTGGTAATTGTTGACGCCGCGCTGATTTACGAAGCCAACATCCGCAACCGTTTCAGGAAAGTGATCGTCGGCTGGTGCCGCCCCGCGCAACAGCTGGAGCGCTTGACCGCCAAGTCCGGCATGACGCGCGAGCAAGCCGAACAGCGCATCGCGAGCCAGATGCCCGCGGATGAGAAGCGGCGCCTGGCGGATTTTGTGATCGATTGCTCGGGCAGCCTGGAAGAGACTCGCCGCCAGGTGGAAGCTCTTTACCCGCAACTCCGCCAGCTGATTCAAACCGCCTAGCCCGGGCATGAGGTTTTCGCGCCTTTCAAGGTTCCTCGGAATCGGCGGCGGCAAAGTACGAGAAAGTCTCGATTCTGCCGGCATTTTCCGCAAATCGTGACCCAATATCTGCCGCAGTTTTGCCACCCCCAGCAAGGAGGAGCGTCCAACCGTGAAAAAACGTTTAGTTGTTTTCAGCACAGTTCTTGTTGCTCTTGCTGCGGTGGGCTTGGCGGGTTCCTTGCGCTGCGCAGCGGAGCCATATTGTTTGGGGCGCTGGCTATTGGCTGGGCGGCCACGCGGCTGGCCGAGCCCCCGGTTTCGGGAGGTCTGCGATTTCCCGTAGGGGAAAATGCGTGGCAGCAAGAGCCTCTCGTTTCGCGAGATCGCCGGTGCTACCATGGAAGCGTCCGCGCGAAAAGTCAGTCAGGAGGGCGCATTCATGGGAACCCGCAAACCGCATCGCAAAAAAGAAGATTACAAGCTGCGCACGCATTTAATCCACGGAAACTATGAGAGCAAGAAGTGGGACTACGATCATCACGTGGTGCCTCCGGTTTCGCACACGACGGCGTACCGGCTGAGTTCGCTCGAGCGCGGGGCGCGGGGTTTTGTGCAGTTTGCCTCCGCGGACGAAGCGCTGAGCGGCCACATTCCGATTTACATCTACGACCGGCTGGATGAGCCCACGCGCTCGATGCTGGAGGAGAACCTGGCCTATGCCGAAGACGGCGAAATTTGCGTGACTTTCGCGACGGGCATGGCGGGCATCAGCGCCGTGCTCGGCACGGCTTTGCGGCACGGGCAGGAGATGGTGGCGCATGAGATTCTCTACGGCTGCACTTACAGCCTGGTGACCAACTGGCTGCCCCGCTTCGGCATCCAAACGCGCTTCGCGAATTTCCTCAAGCCGGAGTCGCTGGCGGCCGAGATCACGCCCGCCACCCGCGTGCTCTACTTTGAGACGCCCATCAATCCCACCATGGAGTTGATCGACATTGCCGCCATCCGGCGCGTGGCAGACCGGGCCAACGCGGGCCGCGAGGAAAAAGATCGCGTCCTGGTGATCGTGGACAACACCTTTGCCACGCCTTACTGCCAGCGCCCGTTGCGCCTGGGGGCTGATCTGGTGGTGGAAAGTCTCACCAAGGCCTTGGGAGGGTTCGGCACAGACACGGGTGGCGCGGTCATCGCCTCCAAGGATTGGTACAACCTCCTGATGCTGTTTCGCAAGGATTTTGGCGGCGTGCTGTCGCCGGCCAGCGCCTGGGACGTGCTTGTCCACGGCCTGCCGACCCTCGCCACGCGCATGAACAACATGCAGAAGACGGCGCAGCGAGTGGCCGACTTCCTGCGCCAGCATCCCAAGGTGGCCGGCGTCAGCTACCCCGGCGTGGCGGACTTCCCGCAAAAGGCGCTGGCCAAACGGCAGATGGTCAACCCCGACGGCAAATTCGCTCCCAGCAGCATCCTGTACTTCGTGCTCAAAGGTGCGAAGTCCAAGCAAACCCGCGCGGAAAAACTGGTGGATTACCTGGCGGAGCACGCTTATTCCGTCACCCTCGCGGTGAGCCTGGGACAGATTAAGACCCTCATTGAGCATCCGTTTTCCATGACCCATTCGGCGCTGCCCGACGCGCAGAAGCGTGCCTTCGGAATGCACCCGGAAGGCGTCCGGCTCTCCATCGGGCTGGAAGATTGGCACGACATCATCCGCGACCTGGAGCTGGCCCTTGAAAAGGTGTAAGCCTGTAGCACGGACCCCGTAGCGCAGACCGCCGTGTTTGCGGTCGGCGGGTCTTGTTTTCATATGGAGCGCGATGGGACTCGACGCTGACGAGAGAACCGCGGAAATGCATCAACCACGGCTACCAGCTTACCCGTGCGCTAGGCCCTGATCACCGCGGCTGCAGCCTTTTGCCTGGCAGGAGCGGATTTCCTATCCCGCCCTGCTTGACCCCGTGCGCAAGGTTAATAAATTGTTCGCGGTGGAGGGAATCCCTATGAGCTTTCTCTGCGACCGCAACGGCAAGCCGGTGGCGGAATCAATGGACATGAGAACTCGAAAGCAATTTTTGGGAATGCTGGCCCAGGCGGGACTGAAGTAGGGTAATTCAGGAATCGCCGGAGCTTGTGGGCAGGGCCCATGGCGGACGAAAGCTATAATTGATAAATTCCTAAGAAATTTCTAATAAAACCTTGACACTCGGCAAGAAGGATTATACAGTTCTTTCTGTTGAATAAGGGGTTTCAGAGCAGGGCAAGGTTTTCATGCGAGAACAATTGAAGGGGGATCAAGTGTACAAACAAGCGATTCGGCTAGTGCTGACGATGGTAGCGATGGTAGGGATTGGTCTGGTGCCGGTGATGGCGGGATCTGCGGCGATCGGCTCGGTGGCAGGGAGCAGGAATGCGACCTTGAGCGGG
>Ga0307373_10002274_pt1 | contig 34792 bp, 36 predicted proteins | sample OX2MG_FD_202534 | JGI IMG/M metagenome (GOLD analysis project Ga0307373, IMG submission 202534) | Soil microbial communities from Risofladan, Vaasa, Finland - OX-2 | ecosystem: Environmental > Terrestrial > Soil > Coastal area > Acid sulfate soil | place: Finland: Risofladan, Vaasa | collected...
ACGAATGATCAAGGCAGGCATGAACGCGGCCGACGACGGATTGGCCGGCGTTCAGCAGCTGGCCGGCGACGCCACCATGCTCTTCTACATGACGGAAGAGGGTCAGGAAGGGCGCAACGCGTTCGTCGAGCATCGGAGTCCTGACTTTTCGAAGTTCCCCCGCCGCCCGTGACAACCCCATGGCGGTTGTGGGTGGCTGGCGCGCGCCCACGGACCCTGCCGGCCGCGGTTGTCCCCGTCGTGGTGGGGACGGCAGCGGGGTACGTCGCGAGTCATGCGTTCGTCAACGTGTACCTACCGCTACGTGACGAGGCCCGTTACACGGCCACGACGAATCTCCCTCGTCTACACGGGCTCTTGGTCGTCAACGCCTTCCTGGCGTTGGTGGTTGCACTGGGCCTTCAGATCGGTACCAACTACGTCAACGACTACGCCGACGGCGTTCGTGGCACCGATGAGGTCCGGGTCGGCCCCGTCCGGCTGGTTGCGGGCAAGTTGGCCACGGTTCGGCAGGTAAAGACCGCTGCGCTGATCGCGTTCGGGGTCTCGGGCATCGCAGGCCTCATCTTGGCCATCAGAGTCTCGTATTGGTTGATCCCGATTGGCGCACTCTGCGGTCTGGCCGGGTGGGCGTACACGGGTGGCGCACGCCCTTACGGCTATCGGGGGCTCGGCGAAGCGTTCGTCTTCGTCTTCTTCGGGCTGATTGCCACCACCGGATCCGCCTACGTGCAGCATGCATCCGTCGTGTTCGACGGCCGTTCCCTCAATGTCGGTTTTCCCTGGTCGTTCGCGCTCTGGGTCGGCGTTCCGATAGGTCTCCTTGCCGCGGCCCTTCTGCAGGCCAACAACCTGCGCGACGTCGAGACCGACAAGGAGACGGGGAAGAAGACGGTCGCCGTTCGGCTCGGTCGTGTGCGGGCCGGATATCTCTACGTGGGAACGCTCGTGGCGGCGGCGGCATCCATCGGCGTCCTGCAGCACTACCGAGGTTGGTCGGTCATCGCGCTGGCGGCGCTCCCTTTGGCGATCCCTCCAGCGCGCCTGGCGTTGAGCGATCGCAACGGAAGGGACCTCCTCCCGATGTTGGCCGCCACGGCACGGCTGCAGCTTGCCGTGGGTCTCCTGCTCACCATCGGACTTCTGCTGGTCAGGTCGTAGCGAGCCAATGAGCCACGAGTCTCCCCACGACCTCGGGCTGCGCCAGGTGCGCCGCATGACCTGCTCCCGGAATGAGGGACGCCGTGCCATGCGGTGCTGTGTGGGCAAGGCGCAGCGCGTGGGCAGCGAACCTGGTGTCGTCAGCGCCGGCCACGGCGAGGAGGGCGGGAACGAGGCCGGGGATTTGATTCCACAAGGGTTCCTGCGTGCCGGTTCCGGCCAATCGCAGGCTCGACGCGAGCCCTGCGGCACCGTTGCGTCGTCGCTCTTCCGTGTCGGCGCCCTGGGCCAGCCGGGAGAACATCGGGCTGCGTACCCACCGATCGATGAAGGACTCGACGTCGCCCGAGGCTTCGAGCGCCGCTGCCGTTGCCTCGTCCGCCTCGCGTCGAATGTGCCGGGCCGCGGCGTCCTCGATACCTCCGGTGCCGCCGATCAGAACGAGACGGCCGACGTCCAGATCGGTGCCCGTGACGATGTGCAGGGCGACGCGGGCACCGAGCGAGTAGCCGAGAAGGTCACAAGGGCCCTCGCCGGTGCTGGCCATGACGGCGTCGCGGACCAAGCCGGCCGTCGTCGGCAGGTCAGCGCGCACGTCGGCCGACCCGCCATGGCCGGGCAGGTCGATACCGATGAGCGTGTGGTCGTGCGCCAATATGTCACCGAAGGATCCCCACAAGCGTGCCGTCTGGGTGAAACCGTGCAGCAGCACCACCGGCGGGCCGGAGCCCGAACTGCGCTGTTCAACATGGAGTGGCACGCACGGTGAGCGTACAGGCCACCTTTGCCGCGACTTTGGTGGACGAATGGGTCCATGCCGGTGTCACTGACGCGGTGATCTGCCCCGGGTCGCGGTCAACTCCGATGGCCCTCGCCCTGGCGGCCCGGCTGAACGTCCATGTGCGCCTCGACGAGCGCAGCGCCGGGTTCTTTGCCCTTGGACTCTCCATGGCCACCGGCATGCCGACGGTCATCTGCGTCACCAGTGGCACGGCCGCAGCCGAGCTTCACCCGGCGGTGGTCGAAGCCCATCAGGGTCGGGTGCCTCTGATCGTCTGCACCGCCGACCGGCCTCCCGAGCTGCATCACGTGGGGGCGTCGCAGACGATCGACCAGGTGGGGCTCTTTACGACGTCGACCCGTTGGGCTTGTGATCCCGGGGTTCCCGAGGAATCGCAAATTCGATCGTGGAGGCCCCTGGCGGCCAGGGCCTGTGTCGAGGCCCACGGGGGGCCTCTCGGACCGGGGCCCGTCCATCTGAATCTCGCATTCCGTGAGCCGCTGGTCGGCGATCCGGGACCGTTGCCGGCGCGACCAGGCCCCCTATCCGCTGCCACCCCCGCCGTGTCGGCGCCGTTCGACCCTCCCCTGAGCGGCACCGGAATCATCATTGCGGGCGCCAACGCCACGGACGATCCGGCCGAACTGCTCCTCCTCGGCGCGCGCCTGGGGTGGCCGGTCCTGGCCGACCCCCGATCGGGCTGCCGCGTCCCGGGGACGATCGCAGCCGCCGATGCCATCGTGCGTGCACCGCAGACCGTCCTGCCGGGCACCGTGGTGCTGCTCGGCGCGCCATGGCTTTCCAAGGCACTGGGTGAGTACGTCTCGGAAGCGGCGGCGCACGGCGCCCGCGTGATCTGCGTCGATCCGTGGTGGCAGTGGACTGATCCCACCGTGGTCGTCGGCGAATTCCACCACGTCTTGGCCAAGAGCTGGATGAAGGCTGCCCTTGAAGGGGCCAACGAATCTCCCTCCACCGGGTGGCTCGAGACATGGCAGATCCGTGAGGCGGCGGCCCAAGGAGCGATCGATGCAACCCTCGGGAGCGAACTCAGCGAACCGCTCGTGGCCCGGGTTCTCGCGAGGCACGCGTCGGCGGACGACATCACCCTGATGGTGGCGGCCTCCATGCCGATGCGCGATCTCGAGTGGTTCGCCCCCACGCTCGAGGCGCCACCGGCGGTCATGGCCAATCGAGGTGCAAATGGGATCGACGGTGTGGTCTCGACTGCCCTGGGCATTGCGGCATCCGGTCGACGAACCGTGGCGCTCCTCGGTGACTTGGCCTTCCTGCACGACGTGTCGGGGTTGGTCAATGTGCCCGAGGCTCCGTGCACGCTCGTGGTGCTGGACAACGGCGGCGGCGGAATCTTTTCGTTCCTACCGCAGGCCGCCGCGCTCGATCACCGTCGGTTCGAGTTGCTCTTCGGAACACCGCCGACCTCAGATGTGAGCGACGTGGCCCGCGGCTTTGGGCTCGAGGCACGCGAGGTGACGACACTGCCCGAGTTGGAGGCGGCCCTCAACGAGACCTCGGGGTCGACCATGCCCACCCTCGTGCGGGTGAAGGTGGGGGGACGGGCAGAGAACGTCGCCCTTCATGACGCCGTCAATGAGGCTGTCTGTCACGCGCTGACCTGAGTGATAATGCAATGGCTCGTTGATCAAGGAGGATGGCAATGATCGCATCGACGTTCGGCGATGGCCAGGTGGCCTACTCGATACTTTGGTTCTTTCTGTTCTTCATCGAGGTGTGGCTTGCCATATCGATCTTCATCGACATCTTCCGCAGCCACGATCTCCCAGGTTGGGCGAAGGCCGCTTGGGTCATCTTCGTCATCGCCTTGCCACTGATCGGGATCTTGGCGTACTTCATCTTCCGCGGCAACCAGATGCGCGCCCACCAGATTCAGGCGTCACAGGCCCAAGCAGATTTCGCGCGCCATTGGATGGCGGGCCGTCCTTCCATGGCCGATGAAATCTCAAAACTCGTAGATCTGAAGAACGGCGGTGTGATCACCGAGGAGGAGTTCGAGCGGATGAAAGCCCATGTGATCAGCCAGGCTGCCGACACGGGGAGCAAGCCGTAGGCCGAGCTTCAGCCTGGCGGTCCCGCGCCCGACCGATGAAAGGTTGGAGATGGGGTCGACGTCGTGACGCGCCCGGTCGGGCTGCGGAACGAGAGCGAGATGTTCGCATCACCCGACATCTTCCAACCGAGCTCGTGCACGGCGCGATGATGCTGGTCGCACAGCGTGACCAGATTGGGTATGGCCGTGGGCCCGCCGTTGAGCCAGTGCACGACATGGTGGACATCGGTGAACTCGGTGTACGTACACCCCGGAAAGCGGCAGCCCTTGTCACGCCGCCGGATCTCGAGGCGTTGGGCCGAGCTGGGGTTTCGGCCGGCCGTTCCTTGCTGGATGCTCTGGCCCTTCTCGTTGTCGGCAGACAGGACGATTTTGGCGTCGCACGCCAGTCGACGCGCCACCTCGGGCGAGAGCGGACCCAACACATCGAGTTCGGCGGCACCTTCGCCGCCGGCGAGATAGGTGAGATCGGCGTGCACGACGACCGTCGGGCGATGCGACGGGACGCCTGCACCGCCGCCGCTGCCGCACACATCGACCAAGGAGTCAGCCATCCGCTGTTCGAATGTCGCAGCGTCCTTCGGGCGACGTCCGGCTCGAGCGGTCAGCGCTCCCTTGACCCGGGCGTACTGATCCTCGGGCAGGCAGCCTGAAAAGGAGCGGCGGCGATCGTCGAAGCGGAGATAACGACGAGAGTAGAGACCCGCAGCCTGGATGTCGGTCTGTCGATTGGTGGCAACAGCGAGTTCCCGGACCTGCTTGGCCGACCACTTCGTCGCCGCCTCTGCCAGATGGGCATCGGTGTCGGGCTTGGCCACCTGGACCAGTGGCTTCACCTGGTCGAAGGAGAGCTTGCCCTGGGAGAGCGCCTCGGAGATCTTGGGGAGATTCTCGAGCTTCTCGGCTGCGGTCACCCATTCGCGCGCCGTGGTCGCGGTGACGGAACACCGTTGGACCAACCACGCCACCATGGTGGTCGCTCCGTCGATCCGCCACGCCTTTCGCCGGTCAAGTTCGGCGACGGCTGAGAGAAGTTGGCGTTGGTGAGCCGAAACGGCTCGGTGATGCTGCGTGACTTTGGAGACGAGTGCGTCGGTGCTGCGAGAGACGGTTTCGGGTCGGGGCCCGTCACGGAGCGATGCGTTTGCCATACATGAAGGATGACGAAAGGGTGTGACATCGCGTGTGAGTGGTCCCGTTTCGAGGCCACCCGTCGCGCCGCCCGTCGCAGGTCGTCAGCGGTAACGGTCCGCCGAGATCCAGGTCCCGTGACTCCGGAACGGCAGGGCCACCGACTCGGGCAGGTGGATGACCGCCTGTGGCCTACGCCCGAACGAGGACGCATCGAGCACATAGATGTCGCTGGCCCCCCGGGTGGCGTCGTACACGACGGTGAGGAGCCAGCCCTCGTCATCGGATCTCCCGTCCTCGGCCCGTACGAAGAGCGGTTCGCTTGCGGTCCGGTACTGGCCGGGGTTCCAGGCCTGCACCTCGTCGCGTGCCACATCGAAACGCAGGAGGCCGAGGTGGTCGACTTCACGATCGACGCTGCGATCCCAGTTGGGCGCAACTTCCACCCCGTAGCCGTAGCGGAATGGCCGACCTTCGCAGAGCGGGTCGGAGGTGACGTACTCGACGAGGCGCTCATCCACCTGGCTCCGTTCCAGCTTGTCGCCTGTGATGCGCCATCGCTCGAGTACCGGGAGTCCTCCGTCGATCAGGCTCATCCCGATGCCCAGGCCGTCGACGACCGGCACGTCGAGGTCGATGGGCTGACCCTTCTCGGGAACCTCGTAGCGGCAGACGTACAGCACCACGGCTCCACCAGCACCATCGTCTTCCTCGTACGCGTGGAGCACGTGGGTGACCAGACACGGGTCGACCCTGACCCAGCGGACATCGGAGCCATCGCCGTCACGCTCCAGCACGCCGACCCACCCCTCGGCGCCCGGTGTCCAGCGGTAGGGGATGGCGGGCTGCCTCGAACCTTCGTCCTCGAAGAAATCGGCGAATTCGGTCGGGGACTCGATGAAGGCGATGTGGCGGGCCGTGACACCGAGATCGTGCTGCCAGGTTGCTCTCTCGAGTTGCACCTCCATCCGGTGCGTCAAGGCCCCCGCCGCGTCCCACTCACCGATCCTGAGGAACGGTGAAGCAGTCTCGGTGCCCTGCTCGACGCCGAAGAGGATCCGCCCTCCGGTGACGGAGTCGCGATGGACGTGGGAGGCAACGGGCACGCGCAGGCCCCCGTCGAACTCCTCAGGCTGCAGCAGACGGGAGAACTGCTGGGGGAGGCCGGACTCGGCCAGGGCCAGCACCTTGCCCGCCTGCCAGAAGACGTTGGCATCGGCCGCAGAGGGCGCAGTGACGTAGGACACGGCAGCACCATCGCGGAGCTCGATGGCGTGGAGCGCCCCGGACGGCGTCGCAACCGTGCCCTCGTCGCCCTCTGCACCGGCATCACCGCCGGCACCGAGGGCACCACCTCGGGCACCAGGTCCGATGCGCACGAGGGTTCCCTCGAGATCGGGCGGCAAGACGCCGTCGATCGGTAACGGCGGGTTCATGCGATCAACAGGCTAGTGGGGTATGGCAAGGTTTGATATGCCCACCCTCTCGGAGGACCTCGCCTTTCGTGGCCTGATCCACCAGGTCACAGACCCCGCCATTCTCAAGCGACTCGACGCGGGGGGCATGACCGTCTATGCCGGCTTCGACCCGACGGCGGACAGCCTGCATGTGGGCAGCATGCTCCAGCTCTGCACGTTGCGACGCTTCCAACTGGCCGGTCACCGGCCCATCTCACTGGCCGGGGGCGGTACCGGGATGATCGGCGATCCCGGGGGGAAGACGGACGAGCGGTCCATGCTGACCAAGGAAGTCCTCGGCGCCTACCTCGAGGGCATTCGGCCCCAACTGGGCCAATTCCTCGATCTGTCCGACGCCCTCCTGCTCGACAACAGCGTGTGGCTGAGCCAGCTGACAACGCTGGACTTCCTCCGGGACGTGGGAAAGCACTTCACGGTGAACCAGATGGTGGCCAAGGAGTCGGTCAAGACTCGATTTGAACGTCCCGACCAGGGCATTTCCTACACAGAGTTCAGCTACATGCTGCTGCAGGCCTACGACTTCATGCGCCTGCATGTCGACTACGGCTGCGACCTGCAGATCGGCGGAAGTGACCAGTGGGGCAATATCACCATGGGTGTCGAGTACATCCGCAAGGTCTGCCAGGACGAGGTCTGGGGCATGACGACGCCACTCGTGGTCAAGGCCGACGGGACCAAGTTCGGCAAGACCGAGACCGGCACCGTGTGGCTCGACCCGCGGCGGACCAGTCCCTTTGCCATGTACCAGTTCTTCTTCAATACCGCCGACGCCATGGTCGGTCCGTACCTGCGGTTCTTCACCTTCTTGTCCCATGAGGAGATCGAGGCACTCGATGTCGAGACGGCCGAGCGTCCCCAAGGTCGCGCCGGACAACGGGCCCTGGCGCGGGCGGTGGTGTCGCTGGTGCACGGCGAGGCCGAAGTGGCCAAGTGCGAGGAAGCCTCGGCGGCGCTGTTCGGCGAGGAGATCGCCGCGCTGAGCGAGGACATGTTGCTGGCGGTCACCGAGGACGCGCCGTCGACCGAGATCGCACGCCAGTCGATCACCGACGGGCTCTCTCTCGTCGACGCCATGGAGCGCAGCGGTCTGGCCGCCTCGCGGGGTGAGGCGCGCCGGACCATCCAGGGCGGGGGTGCCTATGTCAACAACGCGCGCCAATCCGACGTGGCCCGGGTCCTCGGCCCGGACGATCTCCTCCACGACCGTTACATCGTCGTGCGCAAGGGTCGACACGATGTCCATGTCCTTCGCGCGGCCACGGAGTGACGCCCCGCGTCCTGACCATCGCATGTCTGGCCGTGCTCGCGGTAGCGGTTACGTCCTGTGCCGGTGAGGACCAGACCGGATCCGCCGCACATCGGATGTCGGTGTGGGTGAAGGGCACCGCACTCGGCGAGGACATCGGCACGCTGATGGCCGACAATGCGCGTCTCCCCAAAGACGTGCCCAATGGGACGGGCGCGGTCCACGCCGCCTGCGGCACGATGGAGGACGATGCCCAGATGGCCAACGACGAGCTGCCGAGCCCCGACGCCCAGGTGACGATCTGGTTGTCGACGGCGTACGGATTGGAGGGAGCGGCGGGCGCGGTGTGCTACGACGCCGGGAGCACGAACAAGAAGCTCCTGGCGCAAGCCGAACGCGACACCGCCAAGGCCGAGGCACTCTACGGGCGGGTGATCATCCGGATCCAGTCGATCGACGGGCGGTTGCCGACGACGACGACGACGACCGAAAACGGCCCGATCAGTATCTTCGGATGAACGACTGAGCCGCCGATGCCTGAGTCACCCACGCCACAGCAACCCGACGAGTTCGACCGTCAGCGCCGTCGCGTGCTCTGGGCGTTACCGACCGGCCTCTATCTGATCGGGAGCCGGTTCGAGGATGCCCTCAACCTGATGACGGCCAATCTCGTGGTGCAGGTGTGCCTCGAGCCGAAGTTGGTGGCGGTGGCACTGGAGGACGATTCGGTGACCGCTGATCTGGTGACGCGATCGGGAGCCTTCACCGTGAGCCTCCTGGCGCGCCAGGACAGAGATGTGGTGCGCCGCTTCGTCAAGCCGGTGCACGAGGTGGTGCGCTCGGACGAGGGCGCCGTGGTGTCGATGGCGGGGCACGATGTGCGCGAGGTCGGGCCCACCCGCCTGCCGGTGCTGGCGGCGGCGGCGGGGTACGTCGCGTGCACGCTCGTCCGGCGGGACGAGCTCGGGAGCCACACGCTCTTCATCGGAGAGGTGAGTGACGTCGGGGGGGATCCGGCCGACGTCCTCCGCATGGAGGACACGAGGATGCACTACGGCGGTTGAACGGCCTGATTCTCGCCGTGCGACCAGCTAGCCCGTGTCGGCGGAGCCGGTCTTCGGGCGCAGGTCGATCCGCAGGGTGAGGATGCCGTCGACCAGCTCAGCCTCGGCGTCGCCGATCATGGCGTAGTCGGTGAAGTCCTGTTGGGCCTGCTCGCGGAAGCGTTGCCGCTCGGGTCCCTCGATGGGCGGGATACCGCGGGTGCGGACGGCTTCGGCCCGCTGCCGGAAGCGGGCCACCATCTCCTGGGGGTCGAACACGACCATCAGCGTAGGGCTTTTCGGCGTAATGGCCGGAAGGCGCCACCTGGCGGAACCGGATCCGGCGCCATAGCCACTACACTGGCCCGGCGGTCAAAGAGGTACGTGGCCGCGCCAAGGGGTGGGACGCGGTAGTCCGATCCCAGGTTGACAAGGAGTTCTCGTGAAAAAGGGACGCCACCGCCGGTTTGAAGAGGCGCGAAGCTTGAAGAGATCAGCGACGGAGTCCACGGCCCGGTGCGTGGAGTGCGGCGCCGAGCCCGATGACGTGCATGCCTCTTGGTGCTTGGCGGAAGAGGACAAGTACGACCGTATCTTGGGATCTACGCCGTCGCCGTCATACGCGGACGAAGATCCGCTCAACGATTGAGGGTTGGCCACTCGGGCGGGTAGTTCGCTACTCGGGCAGGTACGTGGGATGTTCGGGTGTGGTGACGTGTTGATCCAGGGCGTCCTGCGAGGCGAGATTCGCTGCCCGTGACGCCAGATCCGCCAAGTGCAGTGCCGGATCCTGTGTGACCGGATCCTGTGTGACCGGATCCTGTGCGACCGGATCCTGTGCGACCGGATCCTGTGTGACCGGATCCTGTGCGACCGGATCCTGTGTCACGGGATTCTCCGGGGCCGGACTTGTAGCCTGCGGATCCCGCGTGCGCACGGCGGGGTGCGGCAGGGGTACGCGCTGGGCGCGCAGCTGGTCCCTCTGTTGGAGGTACGCCTGGAATTGCTCGAAGACGGTGGCGCCGACCATTTCGGTCAGCTCTGCTTGCATCTCTTGGTAGACGGGTTTGGTCCCGACGAATGCTTCGGGGTCCTCGGTGCACCACCAGTGGAATTCCAGTCCGCCCTTTCCCCAGTGACGGCGGTCCCACTGGCGGATGGTGGAGACGACGTGTCCGTCTTCCTCCACCTGGTCCTCACGACGGAGGGGGAGCTGCCAGCAGACCTCGGGCTTGTAGACGAGCGGGTTGAGGCCACGCTTGAGGGCGGCCAGGTGGAGCGCGCAGCCGGCGCCGGCTGCGAATCCGGGGCTGTTGAGAAAGACGCAGGCATCGCCTTTGATCCGGGTCACGAGCTCGCCGTGCTTGTTGGTGATGATCACCGGCTTCTTGGATCCGTGGTTCTCCCACTCTTCCGCCGTGAGCGTCTTGGCCACCTTCTCGACGCGGCGCGCGTCCTTCTTGTCGATCAGGTGCGCACCGTAACTGCAGCATCCCTGCACCAGCTCGGGCGCCGGGCCTGTGAGGACACCTTGACATCCTTCGCCGAAGATGCACTTCCAATTGCTGGTCAAGAAGGTGACGTCGAACACCCACGTGCGCTCTTCGCCTTCGTCCTCGAAGCTGACCCACTCACGGGTGTCGACGGGGGGTCTCGCCACGGCACTGACGATACAACGTCTTTCCATCTGGAAGCGACGTCGCCCGGCTCGTCGTCGTTGACGACTGTTCCGAGCCATCTGCGGGTGGTGGTCTCATCCCTGGGTTCGAGGTCGTAGACTGCACTTCATGGCCACTACTGCCGAAGATCTGACCACCACGACGCCGATCGTGTCGTTGACCCCTGAAGCGCACCGCGTGGTGCGCGAAGCGCTCGACCAGGAACCCGAGCCGGCCAGCCTGGCCCTATGGCTCGAGGTGCGCGGCGTGCAGGACGGCGCGTTCGTCTATGACCTGTTCTTCCAGGCAACGTCCGATGCGGCCGAAGAGGACGCGGTGCACACCGACGGCGACGTGCCGGTCGTCGTGCCGGCGGGCAGCGTGGACCGCCTGCGCGGTGCCCGACTCGAATGGTCCACCGACGGCGACGGGGGGCTGGTTCTGGTCAACCCGAATACGCCCACTCTCGAAGAGAGCTCACCGGGGGTGCCGCCTGAAGTCCTGGCGGCCGGCATCACCAGCCCGCTGGCACTGCGCATCGTCAGCGTGTTGGAGCAGTTGGTCAATCCCTCGATTGCCAGCCACGGCGGCCGCGCCGATCTGCTCGCGCTCGATGCGGACGAGGGCATCGCCTACCTCCGGCTGTCCGGCGGCTGCCAGGGTTGCGCCATGTCGCAGATGACGCTGAAGCAGGGGATCGAGACCACCTTGCTCGAAGAGGTGTCGGAACTGAAGCGCGTGATCGATGTCACCGACCACGGTGGCGGAGAGAACCCCTTCTACTCCTGAGCGCTACTCCTGAGCGGCGGATCCTCTCTCGGTCGTCCTAGTGTCTGACGGTCGAAGGGGGCGTTGATGGCGAAAAAGAACGGGTCGGCACCCAAGAGGTCCTCGTTGGGTGCCACGAAACCGCATGTCGTGGTGACCGACCGTTGGGTCGGTGTGAAGGAGCACTGGAGCGAGGTGCCCCAAGAGCACGACTACCCGGCCGCGGCCTCCTATCTCGGTTTGCTCTGTGAGCCCACCGAGGTGCGCCGCCTGCTGGTGGCGTTGAAGCAGGCCCCCTCGGTGCGACATCAGGCCAAGGATCTCTTGCGGGCCTCGGGGCTGGAACTCCTTCCGGAGGACAACGTCCACGTGGCCTCCGACCTGGCGAAGATCAAACGGGGCGAGCTTCTCTCCCCGGTCCTGTTGGTACGCGGGGATTTCCGCCGGGGCGTGCCGTTGACCATCGCCGACGGCTTCCACCGGGTGTGCGCCAGCTACTACGTCAACGAGGACGCCGACATTCCTTGCCTCCTGGTCGACCACAAGGTCTCGACCGCCATTCCGGGGTTCCGGCTCGGGAGTGCGCCGAATGATGTTCGGAGGTCGCCGTCCGGAGGGACGGCCTCAAAGGGCGGCTCGAGCCCGGAGGGCGGCTCGAGCCCGGAGGGCGGCTCGAGCCCGGAGGGCGGCACAAGCACAGGGGGCACGAGTACTCGGGAACTAGCGTAAGCACGTGTTGCGCTTTCTCACAGCCGGTGAATCGCACGGTCGCGCCCTGATCGTGACGGTGGAAGGTCTGCCGGCGGGGCTGCCGGTGGAGGCCTCCGACATAGCCGACGAGCTGCGACGTCGTCGTCTGGGCTACGGGCGGGGCCCCCGCATGCGCTTCGAGGCCGACGAGATCACCCTGACCGCAGGCATCCGCCATGGCCGCACCCTGGGCTCACCGGTGGCGATCGTGATCGCCAATTCGGAGTGGCCGAAATGGACCGAGGAGATGGCGGCCGAGCCCGGAAGCCCGACGTCCGTGCTGACGCAGCCCCGTCCCGGGCACGCCGATCTGCCCGGCATGTTGAAGTACGGCTTCGACGACGCCCGTGATGTCCTCGAGCGGGCGTCGGCCCGGGAGACGGCGGCCCGGGTCGCGGCCGGGACCCTGGCCAAGCTGCTCCTCTCCCACCTCGGCGTGACCATCGTCAGCCACATCGTCGGGCTCGGTGACGCCGTCACTTCGCCGGACAGCCCCCGCCCCCGCCCGGGCGACCTGGACCTCGTCGATGAGAACGCGGTGCGCTGCTTCGACCCCGTCGCCACCGAAGCGATGGTGGCCGCCGTGAAGGCGGCGGCCAAGGAGGGTGACTCGCTGGGTGGAGTGGCCGAGGTCTTGGCCTATGGCGTTCCCGTGGGCCTGGGGAGCCATGTGCACTGGGACCGCAAGCTCGATGCGCTTCTGGCACAGGCTCTGATGAGCATCCAGGCGGTCAAGGCTGTGGAGATAGGCGAAGGGTGGGAGAACGCCTCACGGCGAGGCTCCGAGGCGCACGACGCCATCAGGTTCGACCCTGCGCTGGGATACGTGCGGCCCACCGACCGGGCGGGGGGTATCGAGGGCGGCATCTCCAACGGGGCGCTCCTGGTCGCACGAGTGGCCATGAAGCCGTTGGCCACCCTCAACCGCCCCGTCCTCGAGACCGTCGACGTGGTCACCAAGGAGTCGACCGTCAGTTTCCGGGAGCGCACCGACGTGACGGCCGTGCCCGCCATGGGTGTCGTCGCCGAGACGATGACAGCGCTCGTCCTGGCGTCCGAGGCTCTGCGCAAGTTCGGTGGCGACTCGTTGGCCGAATTCGTGCGGAACCACGATGGCTTCATCGCCTCCTTGGGCACCACCCCGTCGGGCGCGATCGGTGCCGAGCCCGTCGAGCAATGACCGAGCGGATACTCCTGGTCGGCATGATGGGTGCGGGAAAGACCACGACGGGGAGGTTGGTGGCCGAGGAGCTCGGCTGGGAGTATCTCGACTCCGACGCCGAAGTGGAGCAAGCAACCGGGTTGTCCGTCCCCGCGCTCTTTGCCCGCGACGGTGAGGAAGCCTTTCGGGAGGCCGAGACGGACGCCCTCCGTCGAGCGTGCACGAGCACCAGTCCCGTCGTGGTCTCCGTGGCGGGCGGTGCGGTATTGCGGGCGGAGAATCGAGCCCTCTTGCGGGCGTGCGGGCGTGTCGTCTGGCTACGGGCCCGTATCGAGACCCTGGCCGTCCGGGTCGGTGACGGGGTGGGGCGGCCGCTCCTGGACGGCGACCCCTATGCGGCGCTACGACGGCTCGACGCCGTCCGTCGCCCGCTCTATGCCGAGGTGGCGGACGACATCATCGACGTGGACGAGCTCAGCCCCGATGAAGTGGCGACGCGGATCGTCGGCGCCGGGCCCGACGCCCCCGACGCCGGCGGCCGCCAGGTGAGCGAGGGGACCCCGGCCGATGCGTGAGGTCAAGGTTGCGCTGGGCCCGCGCTCCTACCCGGTCCTGATCGGCGACGGAGTTCGCCACGAGCTGTCCCGCGTGATGCCGGTGGTGGCCAAGCGGGCGATCGTGGTGACCCAGGATGCAGTGGAGAAGGCGGGTTGGCTCACCGGCCTGGACCCGGGCCTGCCCTTCGAGGTCTGCACCATGGGCGAGGGGGAGGGCAGCAAGACGCTGGCCACGGTGGAGGGCCTCTGCCGCCGGTTCGCCCAGAGCGGGCTTTCCCGCTCCGATGTCGTGATTGCGGTGGGAGGCGGCATCGTGACCGACGTGGCGGGATTCGCCGCCGCCTCGTACCACCGGGGGACGCCTTACGTGAGCATCGCGACGACCCTCTTGGGCCAGGTCGACGCGGCCATCGGCGGGAAGACCGGGGTGAATCTGCCCGAGGGGAAGAACCTGGTCGGCGCCTTCTGGCAGCCCAGTGCCGTTCTTTGTGACACCGAGACCCTCACCACGCTCTCGCCCCGGGAGTGGGCGTGCGGCAGGGGCGAAATGGCGAAGTACGCCTTCCTGGGCCCGGGCCCACCTGACGAGACGGACATGCGCGAGACGGACATGGAAGAGCAGGTGGCGCGGTGTGTGGCCATCAAGGCCGAGGTGGTGGCCGCCGACGAGCGGGAAGGGGATCGCCGGATGATCCTCAACTACGGGCACACCCTGGCGCACGCGCTCGAAGGCGCGGGGATGACGGACCATCCCGAGTGGGACCTCCAGCATGGCGAGGCGGTCGCCATCGGCTTGATCTTCGCCGCGTTGCTCGCCCGCCGCCTGGGCCGGATCGACGACGCCCGCGTGGCGCAGCACCGGGCCGTCGTCGGGGGCTACGACCTGCCAATGGACCTTCCGCAGGGTGCCGTCGCCTCCGAGCTGGTGACCTTCATGGGCCGGGACAAGAAGGCGCAACAGGATCTCACGTTCGTGCTCGACGGGCCCCGGGGGGTCGAACCGGTGCGTGGTGTGGCGGACGCCGACGTCCTCGCTACCCTGGCGGACATGGGAGCACTGTCGTGAGCGTGGTTGCGGGGGCCCGGTCATGAGCCTCGTCGTCCTCTTGTCGGGACCCAACCTCAACCTGCTCGGCGAGCGTGAGCCGGCCATTTACGGGACCCAGACCCTGGCCGACCATGTGGCCCGGGCCGAGGCCACGGCGGCCCGTCACGGGTTGACCATCGAACACCTCCAGTCGAACTACGAGGGCGCGTTGGTGGAGGCTGTCCACGCCGCCCGTGGCCGGGCCGATGCGCTCATCATCAATGCCGGTGCGCTGAGCCATACGTCGTGGTCCCTGCACGATGCGGTGGCGGCCTTCGACGGGCCCGCCGTCGAACTCCATCTCTCGAACCCGGCCGCCCGCGAGCCCTTCCGTCACACGTCGGTGCTGGCGCCGGTCACCGCAGGTCTCGTGGCCGGTTTCGGGGGCCTCGGGTACGAGCTCGCTGTCGACGCCGTCGCACAGCTTTTGAAGGGAGCTTCATGACGTCACTACCCCCCATGTCCGTCGCCGGCCGGTTGGACGCCCTCCGGGCCAGGTTCGACGGTATCGATGCACTCGTGGTCACCACGCTGCCGAACGTGCGGTACCTGACCGGGTTCGCCGGATCGGCCGGCCTGCTGGTCGTGACCCCCGAGGCTGCACTCCTCACGACGGATGGCCGCTACCGGACCCAGTCCACCAAACAGGTGAGTGAGGCGGGGGCGGACGTGGACATCACCATCGGCAACATGACCGACCAGCGCCAGGCCGTGTCGGACTTTCTCTCGGCCTCGCCCCGGGTCGGGCTGGAGGCGGACAACGTGAGCTGGGCCGGCCAGCGGACATGGGCCTCGTTGTTGACGTCGGCCGAGTTGGTGCCCACGAGCAACGCCGTCGAAGGTCTGCGCGAGGTGAAGGACGACGCAGAGATCTCGCGCATGGAGCGTGCGGCCGCCATCGCCGACGCGGCGCTGTACGAGGTGCTTCCACTGATGTCGCAGGAGGTGACCGAGGAGCAGTTCGCCCTGGCGCTGGACACGGCCATGCGCCGCGGTGGGGCCGAGAGCACGGCCTTCGAGACGATCGTGGCCGCGGGAGAGAACTCGGCCATGCCGCATCACCGGCCCGGTCCCCGTCCCATCCGTCGGGGTGACCCCGTCGTGGTCGACTTCGGGGCCACCTATGAGGGCTACCGCTCGGACATGACGCGGACGTTCTGCGTCGGTGCCGAACCGGAAGGGGACATGGCCCGGGTGTTCGCAGTGGTGGGAGCGTCCCAGGCCGCGGGTGCCGCCGCGGTGCGGCCCGGGATCCTGGCCAAGGAGGTGGACGACGTCTGCCGCGCCATCATCACCGAGGCGGGTTGGTCCGATCGCTTCGAACACGGGACCGGCCACGGGGTGGGCCTCGACATCCACGAGGCGCCGACGGTCAGCCAACTGGGCACTGCTACGCTGGCTCCCGGCTTTGTCGTCACCGTCGAGCCCGGTGTCTACCTCCCCGGCCAAGGTGGCGTACGCGTCGAGGACACCCTGGTGGTGACCGAAGGCGGAAGCCGACCCCTAACCCGCTTCACGAAGGACATCCATGGCATTCTCGACTAACGACCTGAAGAACGGCATGAGCCTCAACCTGCCCGAGGGCCTCTTCAGCGTCGTGGAGTTCCAGCACGTCAAGCCCGGCAAGGGCGGCGCGTTCGTGCGCACCAAGCTCAAGAACCTGCGCAGTGGCGCGGTGATCGAGCGGACGTATCGAGCGGACGAGAAGCTCGACCAGGCCATCATCGACAAGCGCGACATGCAGTTCCTGTACCGCGACGGCTCCGACTACGTCTTCATGGACACCAGCACCTACGAGCAGATGCAGGCACCGCCCGACACGCTCGGGAGTGCGCCCGACTACCTGAAGGAAGGCGACGAGGCCAACCTTCAGATGTACAACGGTGAGATCGTCGGCGTGGATCTCCCCGCTTCGGTGGAGCTGGCGGTGACCGAGACGGAGCCGGGGGTGCAGGGAGACCGGGTGTCCGGGGCGCGCAAGCCCGCCACCTTGCAGACCGGTCTGGTCGTGCAGGTTCCGCTGTTCATCAACCCCGGCGACACCATCAAGGTCGACACCCGCACGGGCGAGTATCTGACGCGAGCTTGAGCCGGGCCACGGTGCCGGCGCACGAAACCGGGGCGGATGCCGCCGCTCCCCGGCACCAGCAACGGGAGCGGGCACTCTCGCTTCTCTACGAGGCCGAGATCAAGGGGGAGAGTCCCTTGCGGGTCTTGGAGGACCTCCCGGTCCAGCCGGATGCGTACGTCTGCACACTGCTCCAGGGGGCAGCGGCCACCCGGGTCGAGGCCGACGGACTGATCACTGCCGCGTCGGTGGGTTGGCCGCTCGACCGCATGGCGGTCATTGACCGCCTCGTGCTGCGTCTGGCCGTGGCCGAGCTCCTCGATGCCGACGGGCCGCCCATGGCCGTGGTCATCGACGAGGCGGTCGAGCTCGTCAAGACTTATTCGACCGATGACTCGGGCTCCTTCGTCAACGGGATCCTCTCCACCATCGCGGCCGAGGTGCGGCCCGGTTGACCGACAAGAGCCATATAGTGCTAATGTAAGTGGCACTATGGACGGTCTCCGCGTCGACCCGTCCGATCGGACGCTCCTCCACGAGCAGGTGGCAGCCGAACTCCGCCGAGCCATCGCCGAGGGCGAAGCCGGTCCGGGCGAGCGACTGCCCCCGGCCCGGGATCTGGCCACGGTCCTCGGGGTCAACGCCAACACGGTCCTCCGGGCCCTGCGACAGCTTCGAGAGGAGGGCCTGGTCGAGTTCCGGCGAGGCCATGGCATCACCGTCAGCGGGCACGCGCCGGCGCGGAGCGCCGTGGTCACCCGGGTGCGGGAGCTGGTGCAGTACGCCCGGCTGCAGGGCTATCAGCCCGATGAGTTGATTCACATGATCGAGGGCCTGCGATGACGGTGACGGAAACCCTTTTGCCGCGCCCGTCCCGCGAGCACGAGGGAGCCGATGCCCTCATCAGGGAGGCGCGGCGTCTGCACCGGCGCCGTCGTCGGCGGCAGGCGGCCCTGGTCGCCGCGGCGCTCCTCGCGGTGGCGGGCCTTGTCGTCGCGATCCAGGGTGCTCCACCTCCACCCACCCACCGGCCGCCATCGCCGGCCCACCCGCCAGCGCCCCCGGCGCAGCGGAGGGTGCAGGGTCCCTCGCTCGGTCCCGCCACCTCGTACCAACTGACGGGTCCGATCGGTGTGGCGGTGAACCTGGAGGGAGACGTCTACTTCAGTGACGGCAACCGGGTGCTCGGGGTCGATCACGCCACCGGGCAACTCGAGGTGGTGGCCGGCACGGGAGCATTCGGCTACTCGGGCGATGGTGGCCCCGGCCCCCAGGCCAGGCTCTCCGGGCCGGCTGGCTTGGCCGTCGCCCCCGACGGCGACGTCTACTTCGAGGACGGCAACCGGATACGCAGGGTCTCGGCAACCACGGGGATCATCTCGACGGTGGCCGGCAACGGTCGCACCGGTTTTTTGGCCAGCGAAAGTCCCAGCGGCAACGGGGGACCGGCGGTCCGGGCCTCGCTGATCCTGGCCACCACCGGCGCCGGCTCGGTGGGTCTCAACGACGGGCTCGCCTTCGGTCCATTTGGCTACCTCTACCTCGCCGACGGCGGCAATGACGAAGTCCAGAAAGTGTCCCTGAGCAGCGGCGTCATCACCAGGGTGACGGGGGGCCGGGCCCCTTGCGCTCCCGACGACGGGATCTGCGCCGCGGCGGTCCCGTCCTGTCCTCCGGTGGGTCTGGCGGTCGACGGCTCCTCGGACGTCTTCGTGGCGACCGCCTGCGGCGCCATCCGCGAGGTGTCGGGGACCACGGGGGCGCTCTCGACCATCTTCTCGACCGGCACAGCGCCGGCCGTGGCGGGGAAGGGGGGCAATCATGATCCGGTGGGCCTGGCCGTACTCGCCGACCGGAAGCTCTTGGTGACGGAGGCGTACGGGCGCCGACTTTTGGAGATCGACCTGCGCGATGGGAAGGTCGCCCTGGTGGCCGGCACGGGCGCGCAGACGCTCCCCGAGCCCCATCAGACCGCTGGTGACGGGGGACCGGCCTCCCGGGCGACCTTCGGGCTGGCGCTCGGAGCGGCGGTCGATCGGCAGGGCGACGTGTTCGTCGCCGACTTCTTCAACAACGCCATCCGGATGATCGACGCGCGCACCGGGGTGATCTCGACGATCGCGGGGCACATCCCGACGTCACCGGCGCAGGGTCACTGCTGCTGAGGGCCCGCGTCTCGCGGCCGCAATGACAGAGTGCGAACCGGCGGAGGCGCGCGATAAGGTAGACGTCTGACCGTGAAGTGAGTCCCGTGAGGCTCATACGGACCAGGAGGAGCAGTGGCCGAACGCGAACGCAGTCATACGCGACCCCTCGGGGGCGTGTTCGTGGCCCACTCCCAGGTTCTCTCCCCGGCGGACGTGCAGCGCGCCCTGACCCGCATGTCGCACGAGGTGGTCGAGCGTAACGGGGGAGTCGAAGACGTCGTCCTGGTCGGGCTGCAGACGGGCGGCGTCCCGCTGGCGGCCCGCATGGCGGAGATCCTCGGGCAGATCGAGGGGGTCACCCTGCCTGTCGGCTGCCTCGATGTGGCCTTCTACCGCGACGACATCGGCCTGCGGCCCGTCCTTCCCGAGGCCGTCACCAACATTCCGGGCGACCTGGCCGGCAAGGTCGTCGTGCTGGTGGACGACGTGCTCTTCACCGGTCGCACCATCCGGGCCGCGCTCAATGCCCTGAACGATTTCGGGCGCGCCCGGGCCGTGCAGCTGGCCGTGATGGTCGATCGGGGGCATCGGGAGCTGCCCATCCGCCCTGACTACGTGGGGAAGAACCTGCCGACCAGGCGGGAAGAGATGGTCGACGTCGGCGACGAGGGCGTCTGGATCGGCACCTTGGAGGACAAATGAGGTCGCCCCGGCCCCAGCACCTCCTTTCGATCGCCGACCTCGGCGCCGATGGCATCGCCGAGGTCCTGCGGGTGGCCGAGGCCTTCGCCGAGGTCGAGCGGCGCTCGGTGCCCAAGGTTCCGACCTTGCGGGGCAAGGTCGTGGCCACGCTGTTCTTCGAGGAGTCGACCCGCACCAGGCTGTCCTTCGAGACGGCGGCGAAGCGGCTCTCGGCCGATGTCCTCTCGCTGACCGTGGCCAACTCGTCGGTCAAGAAGGGCGAGTCCCTGCGCGACACGGTCGAGACGGTCGAGGCGATGGGCATCGACGCGCTCATCATCCGGCATGCCTCGTCGGGCGCACCGCATCGTGTGGCCCGCTGGGCCACCAGGGCGCGCGTGATCAACGCGGGTGACGGGTGGCACGAACACCCCACCCAGGCGCTGCTCGACTGCTTCACCGTGCGCCAGGTGCTGGCCGAGCGGAAGGGCGCGGCACCCGAGGAACTGGGCATCGATTGCTTCGACGGCCTGCGGGTGCTCATCGTCGGCGACATCCGCCACAGCCGGGTGGCTCGCTCCGAGGTCCTGGCGTACAGCGCGCTGGGCGCCCGGGTCACCCTGGCTGCGCCGGGCAGCCTGCTGCCGCCCTCCCTGGAGGGTTGGCCGGTCGAGGTGGCGCCGGACTTCGACGTCGCCCTGGCCAATGCCGACGTGGTGTCCCTGCTCCGGCTCCAGTCCGAGCGGGGGAGTGGCTCGTTCGTCCCCAGCCTGCGTGAGTACACCGCCGGCTGGGGCCTCACCTCCCGTCGGGTGGACCTCTTGGGGGACGACGCCATCGTCACCCATCCGGGCCCGATGGTGCGGGGGGTCGAGATCGCCTCGGACGTCGCCGACCTTCCCCGCACGGTCGTGACGCAACAGGTGACCAACGGGGTGGCGGTACGGATGGCCATTCTCTTCCTCCTCCTCGGCGGCGAATGGTCCGGGGATTGGTCCGGGGAGGGTTCGGATGACTGAGGTCACACTCGTCCTGCGCGGCGGTTCGGTGGTCACACCCGGAGGGCTGCGGCGACTCGACGTCGCCGTCGGCGAGAGCGCGGTGGTCGGGTTGGACGAGACGGTCGAGGCACCGTCCGGCGCCATCGTGCTCGATGCGCGGGGCTGCCTCATCTCTCCCGGCCTCGTCGATCTGCACACGCACCTGCGCCAGCCCGGGCGCGAGGAGGCCGAAACGGTGGAGACAGGGGCCCGGGCGGCCGCGCTGGGCGGGTACACGGCGGTGGTGGCCATGCCCAACACGGAGCCGGCTATCGACACCGCCGGAGTGGCCCGGGACGTGCTGGCGCTCGGACGCACCGCGCTGGCGGAGGTGGCGGTGTCGGGTGCCATCACCATCGGGCGGGCCGGCAAGGCGCTCGCCCCCCTGGGGGAGTTGGCGGGGTTGGGCGTTCACCTCTTCACCGACGACGGCGCCGGGGTGCAGGACGGCGCGCTCATGCGACGCGCCCTCGACTACGCCAAGGGGCTCGGCGTGACGCTGGCGCAGCACTGTGAGGACGAGCACCTGGCCGCCGGGGGGGCCATGCATGAAGGGTGCTGGTCCAGCCGCCTGGGGCTGCCCGGCATACCGGCCGCGGCCGAGGAGTCGATGGTGGCGCGTGACATCCAACTCGTACGGCTGACCGGTGCCCCGGTCCACTTCCTGCACCTGTCCACCGCGGGTTCGGTGGAGCTGGTCCGGCGGGCCAAGGCGGAAGGGTTGCCGGTCACGGCGGAGGCGGCGCCGCACCACATGCTGCTGACGCATGCCGAGGTCGCGGACTACGACCCGGTGTTCAAGGTCAACCCACCCCTGCGCACCGAGAGCGACGTCGCGGCGGTGCTCGCCGGGCTCTGTGACGGGACCATCGACGCGGTGGCCACCGACCATGCCCCCCACGCGCCGGAGGCCAAGGACGTCCCGTTCGACCAGGCGCCCCCCGGGATGCTCGGGTTGCAGACGGCGTTGCCGCTGGCCTGGCAGGTGCTGTCGCCCATGCTCTCGCCGGAGCGCATCTTCGCGCTGATGAGCGCGCAGCCGGCCGCCATCGCCGGCTTGAGGGCGACCGACGCCCGCCGGGCGGGGCACAGTGCCCAGGGGGGCCCGATCGAGATCGGTGCCACCGCCAACCTGTGCGTGTTCGACCCCACGGCGTCGACCGTGGTGGATCCGCTGCGCCTGGCCAGTCGCAGTCGCAACACCCCGTACGCGGGACGGAGCTTCACCGGCGCGGTACGCCACACCGTGCTGCGCGGCGAAGCGGTCGTGATCGACGCGGTGGCGCAGCGGTGAGGGCGGTGCGTCCTCCGGCGTTGCTGGTGACCGCCGACGGCGCCGTCTTCGCCGGTGAGGCAGCGGGCGCGTCCGTTCCCGTGGCCACCGGGGAGCTCGTCTTCAACACGGCGATGAGCGGGTACCAGGAGATCATCTCGGACCCCTCCTACGCCGGGCAGGTGGTCGCCTTCACCAACACGCACATCGGCAACTACGGCACCAATGCCGACGACGACGAGGCCGCGCAGCCGTTCTGCCGGGGCATCGTGGTACGGGATCTCACGGTCGTCCCCTCCAACTGGCGCTCCTCGGAGGGGCTGGAGAGCTTCCTCGTCCGCCACGGGCTGCCCGCGATCACCGGCGTCGACACCCGGCGCGTGACCCGGCACCTGCGCCAGGTGGGCGCCATCGCCTGCGCCTTCGGCACGGCGGGCGAGGCCGAGCTGCGCGCCGCCGCGGCGTCGACACCCACCACCGACGGCGTGGACCTGGTCTCCGGCGTCACCACCGCCACCTCCACCACCTACGGCGACGGTCCCTTGCGTATCGTGGCCTTCGACTTCGGCGTCAAGACCACCATGGTGCGCCAGTTGGCCGCGCTCGGCACGGTGACGGTCGTGCCCGCCGGCACGTCCGCCTCCGACGTGCTCTCCCTCGAACCCGACGGGGTCTTTCTCTCCAATGGGCCCGGTGATCCGGCCGCCCTGCCCGGACCCCGGGACGTCATCGCCGACCTGGTCGGGCGGGTGCCCATCTTCGGGATCTGCCTGGGCCACCAGTTGCTGTCCGCCGCCTTGGGCGGCACCACCTACAAGCTCCCCTTCGGTCACCACGGGGCCAACCACCCGGTGCAGCGCCTGGAGACGGGCGTGGTCGAGATCACGAGCCAGAACCACAACTACGCGGTGGCCGCCGGGTCGGTGCCCGAGGCCGAGGTCACCCACGTCAATCTCAACGACGGCGTGATCGAGGGAATCCGGGTGCCCCGTGTCGCGGCGTTCTCCGTGCAGTACCACCCCGAGGCGGCACCGGGGCCGCACGACGCCCGCTACCTCTTTGGCGAATTCCGTTCGCTGATGGGGGAGCCGACCGCTCGCGCCGGACAGCGCTGAACGAGAAGGACAGGGGAACGTCACCGTGCCGCGCCGCGAGGATCTGAAGACGATTCTGGTCATCGGATCAGGGCCGATCGTCATCGGCCAAGCCTGCGAGTTCGACTATTCAGGCACCCAGGCCTGCCGGGTGCTGGCCGAAGAGGGCTACCGGGTCGTGCTGGCCAATTCCAACCCCGCCACCATCATGACGGACCCGGCCACGGCCGACCGTACCTACGTCGAACCATTGGACCCCGAGGTGCTGACGGCGATCATCGAGAAGGAGAGACCCGATGCGCTGCTGCCGACACTCGGCGGGCAGACGGCGCTGAACCTGACGATGAAGTTGGTCGAGCTCGGGGTGCTCGAACGCTACGGGGTCGAGGTGATCGGGGCCCGTCCCGAGGCGATCTCGACCGCAGAGGACCGCGACAAGTTCAAGGCCGCCATGCAGGAGATCGGGTTGGAGGTGCCACCGTCGGGCTTTGCGCACACCCTGGCGGAGGCGGAGGAGATCGCCGAGGAGATCGGGTACCCGATCATGGTGCGCCCGAGTTTCATCCTCGGCGGGTCCGGGACCGGGATCGCGCAGGACGCGGCGCACTTCACCCAATTGGCGGTGGAGGGCCTGGCCGCCAGCCCGGTTGGTCAGATCCTGGTCGAGCGGTCGATCGCGGGTTGGAAGGAGTACGAGCTCGAGGTCATGCGGGACGCCGCGGACAACTGCGTGGTCGTCTGCTCCATCGAGAACTTCGACCCCATGGGGGTGCACACGGGCGATTCCATCACCGTGGCACCCGCCCAGACGCTCACCGATGTCGAGTACCAGGGCATGCGCGACGACGCCTTCGCGTGCCTGCGCCGGGTCGGGGTCGAGACGGGTGGGTCCAACGTGCAATTCGCGGTGGACCCCCGCTCGGGTCGTCGTGTCATCATCGAGATGAACCCGCGCGTGTCGCGCTCCTCGGCACTGGCCTCCAAGGCGACCGGGTTCCCGATCGCCAAGATCGCCGCCCGCCTCGCCGTCGGGTACCTCCTCGACGAGATACCGAACGACATCACGCGGGCCACTCCCGCCTCGTTCGAACCGACGATCGACTACGTGGTGACCAAGGTCCCGCGCTGGGCCTTCGAGAAGCTCCCCGGCACCGACGGCCGGTTGGGGACCCGGATGCAGTCGGTCGGCGAGGTGATGGCCATCGGGCGCACGTTCTGCGAGTCGCTGCAAAAGGCCCTGCGATCTCTCGAACAAGGGCGTGCCGGGCTCAACGCCGACCCGGGGGAGCTGTTCTACGACGAGTTGGACGACGACGAGTTACTGGCCAGCGTCGCCGTCGCCACGCCCGACCGCGTCTTCGAGCTGGAGGCGGCGCTCCGTCGTGGCATCCACCTCGACGACATCGTGGCGCGCACCGGCATCGATCCGTGGTTCGTCCGGCAGATCGAGCGCATCAGCGAAGAACGGCAGCGCATCGCGACGGCCGGCCAGCTCGACCGCGCCGGCTACCGGCGGGCCAAGCGCCTGGGCTTCTCCGACGACCAGTTGGCGTACCTGTTGCACACGAGCGCGCACGACGTCCGGCGCGAGCGCCTGGCCCTGGGTGTGCGGGCCACGTTCAAGACGGTCGACACCTGTGCGGCGGAGTTCGAAGCCTTCACGCCCTACCACTACTCGACCTACGAAGAAGAGGACGAGGTCCGGCCTTCGACCCGGGACCGGGTCATCATCCTCGGTTCGGGCCCCAACCGCATCGGGCAGGGAATCGAGTTCGACTACTGCTGTGTCCACGCCTCCCTGTCGTTGCGGGACGCCGGATACGAGACCGTCATGATCAATTGCAACCCCGAGACCGTCTCGACGGACTACGACACGTCGGATCGGCTCTACTTCGAACCGCTCACGGCGGAGGACGTGGCCAACGTGCTCGAAGCCGAGCAGGGTGCGGGAGGGAGGATCGTCGGCGTCATCGTCGCCCTCGGCGGGCAGACCCCGCTCAAGCTGGCGGGGTCGTTGCCCCCGGACCTCGTGCTGGGAACCAGCCCGGAGTCCATCGACCTGGCCGAGGACCGGGAGCGCTGGAATGCGCTGTGCAGTTCGTTGCACATCCCCCAGCCGCCCGGTGGGACGGCGACGAGCACGGCGGAGGCGCTTTCCATCGCGGCCGGCGTCGGGTACCCGGTGCTGCTCCGGCCGAGCTACGTGCTGGGTGGGCGGGCGATGGAGATCGTCTACGACGACGACGCGGTCCGGCGCGTCATGCACACCCTCACCACCGGTGCCCTGGCGCGCGAGGGCGGGGTGACCGCCGAGCGCCCCGTGCTGGTCGACCGCTTCTTGGAGGACGCGGTGGAGGTGGACGTGGACGCGGTGCGCGACGAGGTGGGCGAGATCCTCATCGCAGGCGTGATGGAGCACGTGGAGGAGGCCGGTGTCCACTCCGGCGACTCGGCGTGCGCACTGCCGCCGCAGTCGCTCAGCGCGGACGTCCTGGCCGCCCTCGATCGCCATACCCGGTCCCTGGCCGACGCCCTCTCGGTCTGCGGTCTGATCAACGTCCAGTACGCGGTGAAGGACGGTCAGGTCTACGTCCTCGAGGCGAACCCCCGGGCGAGCCGGACCGTGCCCTTCGTGGCCAAGGCGACCGGTGTCCCGCTGGCCATGGTGGCGGCGCGGGTGATGGTCGGACAGACGCTGGCCCAGCTCAGGGAGGAGGGGCTACTGCCCCGGAACGCCGTGGGCCAGGTACCGGCGCTCGACCACGTCAGCGTCAAAGAAGCGGTGCTGCCGTTCGACCGCTTTCCCGGCGTCGACACGCTGCTGGGCCCTGAGATGCGTTCCACGGGCGAGGTCATGGGCGTCGACAGCACGTTCGGCCTGGCCTTCGCCAAGAGCCAGATGGCGGCCGGGACCCGCCTGCCCGACTCGGGGACGGTGTTCCTCTCCCTGGCGGACCGGGACAAGCCGGCCGGCCTGGAGGTGGCCCGCTCCTTCAGCGCCATGGGGTTCTCGATCGCCGCCACCTTGGGCACGGCGGGCTACCTCCGCTCGCAGGGCGTCGCGGTCGACACGCTGGTCTCGAAGGTGGGAGAGGAGGGCGTGGCCTCCGACGCCGTGGAGCTCATCGCGCAGGGCAAGGTGCAACTCGTCGTGAACACGCCACGGGGACTCGGACCGCGGGCCGACGGGCAGCACATCCGCATGGCCTCGGTGACGTACCACGTGCCCTGCCTGACGACGTTGGCGGCGGCCCGCGCCGCGGCGGGGGGCATGGCCGATGCGCGGGCGCACCCCCTGGTCGTGCGCGCCTTGCAGGACCTCCATCGCGGGCTCGGCGAGGCACGCTTGTGAACCTGGCGTCGCGAGCAGCGAGCCCATCGAGCGACGTCGCCACCGTGGTGGGCTCGGTCGGTCTGCCGAATCCGATCATGACGGCCTCGGGGACGTCCGGCCATGGGACCGAGCTCGCCGACTACGGCGACCTGTCCGCGCTCGGCGCCGTCGTCGTGAAGTCCGTCTCCGTCCGTCCCTGGGACGGCAATCCGGCTCCCCGGGTGCACGAGGTCGGCTCGAGCATGTTGAACAGCGTCGGCCTGCAGGGCCCCGGCCTGGAGATGTGGCTCGCACGCGATCTGCCCGCACTCAGTGCATGCAGGGCGCGGGTGGTGGTGAGTATCTGGGGACAGTCGGTGGAGGACTACGCCGGCGCGGCGGCCATGCTCGCCCGGGCGACGCACGGCGGTTCGGCCATCGTGGCGGTCGAGGTGAACGTGAGTTGTCCCAATGTGGACGATCGTTCGCGGATGTTCGCCCATTCGGAAACGGCAACGGCGCAGGTGGTGGCCGCCACGGAGTGCGGTTTGCCCAGGTGGGTCAAGCTCAGCCCGAACGTGCCCGACATCGCGGCGATTGCCGGTGCCGCGCTCGGGGCGGGCGCCGAGGCGCTCACCCTGACGAACACCCTCCTCGGGTTGGCTCTCGACATCGACACCGGTCGGCCGGTGCTCGGTGCCGGTGGGGGTGGGCTTTCGGGGGAGGGCCTCCATCCCGTGGCTGTGCGGGCGGTGTGGGAATGCCGTGCCGCCTTTCCCGACGCCGCCATCATCGGGGTCGGAGGGGTGGCGTCAGGTCCGGCTGCGATCGAGTTCTTGATGGCCGGCGCCGATGCCGTCCAGGTGGGGACCGCGACGTTCCGCGACCCTCGAGCACCCTGGAAGGTGCTGCGTGACGTCACACGATGGTGTCGCAAGAACGGGACGTCCGTGGACGCCTTGCGCGCGCGGGCCCGCTCGCGGCGTGCCATCACGGTGCCCGAATGAAGTGCCCGAATGAAGTGCCCGAATGAAATGCCCGAATGAAATGACCCGGTGAAAGGAGCCCAGATGGACGGGACGGCAAGCTTTGGAGCGCGCGTGACAGAGGCCGTCGGACGTCTCGGCCCACTCTGCGCCGGGATCGATCCCTCGGGTGCGCTGGTGGAGGCGTGGGGCCTGAGCGATGACGTCAAGGGGCTGCGCTCGTTCTGCCGGACCTGCGTCGAGGCCTTCGGCGGGGTGGTGCCGGTGATCAAGCCGCAGGTTGCGTTCTTCGAGCGACACGGCTCCGCCGGGATGGCCGAGCTGGAACGGCTGCTGATCGAGGCGGCGGAGGCCGGGCTGCTCGTGCTGGCCGACGCCAAGCGCGGTGACATCGACACGACCGCGGCGGCGTACGCAGAGGCCTGGCTGGGGGAGGGGAGCAGCCTGGCCGCGGATGCCGTGACGGCGCATCCGTATCTCGGGGTGGCCGCGCTGTCCCCCCTCGTCGCGGTGGCTGCCCGCACCGGTCGGGGTGTAATTGTGGTGACCCGGAGCTCAAATCCTGAAGGGCGCTCGTTGCAGGAGGCGGTGACCGGCTCCGGGGCCTCGGTCCAGGACTCGATCCTGGCTCAGATCGCCGCCTGGAACGGCTCGTCCGACGTGCCGACCGGAACGGTGGGTGCCGTGATCGGGGCGACCCTGGAGAGGACAGGTTTTCCATTAGGCCAGCTCGGAGGCATAATTCTGGCGCCCGGGCTCGGCGCGCAGGGGGCCCAACCCCACGATCTGGCGGCGCGATTCGAGGGGTGCGCGCCCGGAAGTGTGCTGGTCAGCACGTCGCGGGGCCTCCTCGTCGCGGGGCCAGATCCGGCGCATCTGCGCCGGGCCGCCACCGATCTGAGTGAGGAATTAGCGACCGTCCTGGGCTGAGTAGGACTTTTGTGCGTGAACAGCGCCAAGAGAGGCGCTATGGTCTCGCCATGCCGCAACCTCCCGCCCTCACTCCCGAGCAGCGCGCTGCTGCACTTGAAAAGGCCGCCAGAGTTCGCCGTGAGCGGGCCGTGGTGAAAGAGAAGCTCAAGATGGGCAATCTCACGCTGGATCAATTGCTCACGCAGGCTGACTCCGACGAAACCGTAGGAAAGATGAAGGTGGTCTCGGTCCTCGAGTCCCTTCCCGGTCTCGGCAAGGTCAAGGCGCGCCGCCTCATGGAGACCGTCGGCATCAGTGACAGCCGCCGCCTGCAAGGGCTGGGCGCCAAGCAGCGCGAGTCGCTGCTCAAAGAGACTGCGCGCTGAGCCACTGATCTTCGTGCTCATCGGCCCCGGCGGGGCCGGAAAGGGCACGTTGGCGGCGGAACTCGTCGCAGAGGATCCGACGCTCTGGTTGAGCCGGAGCTGGACCACCCGCCCCCCGCGGCCCGGTGAGCACGAGCGCAACTCCTACGAGTTCGTCGATCGCACCACGTTCACGGAGGCAGTGGAACGGGGTGAGTTCTTCGAGTGGGCCGAGTTCCTGGGCAACCTCATGGGGACACCCATTCCGCGGCCCCCGGAGGGAGCCGACGTCCTCCTCGAGATAGACGTGCAGGGGGCCGAGCAGGTCTTGGCCAAGCGCCCGGATGCCACCGTCATCTTGTTGCTGCCCCCGTCGGTCGAGGCCCAGGCGGCGCGGCTGGCGGCACGCGGCGACGACGAGGAGCACATTGCGCGTCGGGTGGAAAAGGGCCGCCAGGAGGTCGAACGGGGCCGCCAGGTGGCCACCTACACCGTGGTCAATGACGACCTGCGTCAGGCCCGGGGTGAGCTGGCAGCTATAGTTGATCGGACCCGAACGGCCGCCCTGCGTGCCGCAACCCCGGAGGACACCTAATGGCCCAAGGCCGCCACACGCTCATGGATCCACCCATCGAGGATCTCTTGGACAAGGTGGATTCCAAGTTCACGCTGGTCGCCCTGGGCTCGGCCCGGGCCCGGCAGGTGAACTCCTACTACAACAGCCTCGGCGAGGGCCTGGGCAAGGTCGTGCCGCCGCAGGTGGCCTCCGTCTCGGGCAAGCCCGTTTCGATCGCCTTCGAGGAGATCGCCGCCGGCAAGGCGACCTACACCCGGCCCGACCCCGAGGAAGAGGCGGCTCAGGCCGCGGCCGAAGCGGATCTCGTCGCCGACGTGGTGTTGACCGAGGTCATCACCGAGGTCATCACCGACGACGAGAGCGACGACGAGAGCGACGACGAGAGCGACGACGCTCTCGACTTCGAGACTGACGAGGGCGTGGACAGCCCCGTCGTCGCGGAAGCGGAGATCGAAGTCCTTGACGTCGGGGACGGGGACCCGACCGCAAGTTAGCCGTCGGGGCGTCGGCGGATCGCTTCGATGGACGAAGACCTGACTCCCCCTCACGCCGCTCGCCCTCGTGTCGTGCTGGGTGTCTGCGGGGGCATCGCGGCCTATAAGGCCGTCGAGGTGTGCCGGCTGCTCGTGGACGCCGGCGTCCACGTGACCCCGGTGCTGACCGCCGAGGCGAGCCGGTTCGTCGGTGCGGTGACGTTTTCCGCGCTGGCTTCGGAGCCAGCGCTGAGCTCGCTGTGGGACGAGGGCTCGCCCATCCCCCATACCCGCCTCGGGCAGAGCGCCGACCTGATCGTGGTGGTGCCGGCCACGGCCCACTTCCTGGCTCGCGCCGCCGCCGGGCTCGCCGACGACCTGCTGACGGCGACCCTCCTGGCCACACGGGCCCCCGTGCTGGTGTGCCCGGCCATGCACACCGAAATGTGGGAGCACCCTTCGGTGCGCGAGAACCTGGCCACCTTGGAGCGACGGGGCGTGGGGATCGTGCCGCCGGCGGTCGGGCATCTTGCCGGGGGCGACTCGGGGGAGGGCCGACTGGCCGATCCGGCGGTGATCGTCTCCCGTGCGCTGGCCGTCCTGGGGGCAGCTCCTCGTGACCTGGCCGGCCTGCGTGTGGTCGTGAGCGCCGGCGGCACCCGCGAGGCACTCGACCCCGTGCGCTTCCTGACCAACCGGTCCTCGGGGAAGCAGGGTCATGCGATGGCCGAGGCGGCGGCGCGCCGCGGCGCGCAGGTGACCCTGGTCACCTCGTCGGGGCTGCCGTTGTCGAGCGACGTGCGTCCCGCCATCTGCCGGATCGACGTGGAGAGCGCGGCGGACATGGAGGCGGCCCTGATGGAGCCGGGCCGCGAGGCTGACGTCGTGATCATGGCGGCCGCCGTGGCCGACTTCCGGCCCAAAGTCTCCGCCGACCGCAAGCTCTCCAAAGAGGACGGGGTGCCGGAGCTGGTCCTGGAGCCGACGCCCGACATCCTGACGGGCCTGGTCGCCCGACGTCGTCCGGGCCAGGTGCTGGTCGGGTTCGCCGCCGAGACCAACGACGTCGTGGCGCGCGGTCGCAAGAAATTACGGCGCAAGGGAGTCGACATGCTGGTCGTCAACGACGTCAGCGCCCCCGGAGCCGGTTTTGACCATGACACCAACGCCGTCACGATCCTCGAGGCGGATGGCAGCACCACCGAGATCGCCTTGACCTCCAAGGATGCGGTCGCCAATGCGGTACTCGATAGGGTGATGGCCCACCAGAGTGAGAATCGGAGCCCCTTGTGAAAACGACGTTCACCTCGGAATCAGTGACCGAGGGTCACCCCGACAAAATGGCGGACCAGATTTCCGACGCCGTGCTCGATGCGATGCTCGAGGGTGATCCAGCCAGCCGGGTGGCGTGTGAAACGCTCCTGACCACCGGTCTCGTCGTCGTGGCGGGGGAGGTCACCACGTCGACGTACGTCGACATTGCGGCCCTGGCACGCGACACGGTGTGCGCGATCGGTTACGACAACGACGCCTACGGCTTCAACGGACACACGTGCGGGGTGCTCGTCTCCCTCGATGCCCAGTCCCCCGATATCGCCCAAGGGGTCGACAAGGCCTACGAGTTCCGCACGGGCATGGGCGGCGAGGACACGCTGAACGCCCAAGGGGCCGGGGACCAGGGGATGATGTTCGGCTACGCCTGCGACGAGACGCCGGACCTCATGCCGCTCCCGATCTGGTTGGCGCACCGCCTGTCGGAGCGATTGGCCCAGGTGCGGCGGATCGGATCGGTGCCCTACCTGCGCCCCGACGGCAAGACCCAGGTGTCGGTGGTGTACGAGGACGGGCGTCCGGTGCGGATCGACACGGTGCTCATCTCGACCCAGCACGCTCCGGGGATCAATCTGGCCGAGCAGCTGCTCGGCGACCTCACCGAGCACGTGATCACCCCGCTGTTGCCGGCCGACCTGGATACGGAGGGAATGCGGATCCTGGCCAACCCGACCGGGATCTTCGAGCTCGGGGGCCCGCACGCCGACACCGGTCTGACCGGCCGCAAGATCATCGTGGACACCTACGGCGGGATGGCTCGCCACGGCGGGGGAGCCTTCTCCGGGAAGGACCCCTCCAAGGTCGATCGTTCCGCGGCCTATGCCGCCCGGTGGGTGGCCAAGCATGTCGTCGCCGCGGGGGCGGCCAGCCGGTGCGAGGTGCAGGTGGCGTACGCCATCGGCGTGGCCCATCCGGTTTCGCTCATGGTCGAGACCTTCGGCTCCGAGGTGGTGGACCCCGAGAAGATCGCCAGTGCCGTGAGCGAGATCTTCGACCTGCGCCCGGCGGCCATCACCCGCGATCTCGACCTGCGCCGACCCATCTACAAGAAGACGGCGGCGTACGGCCACTTCGGCCGGTCGGAGAAGGACTTCACGTGGGAAGCGACGCCCAGGGTCGATGACATGCGTGCCGCGTTAGGCCTCTGAACACAACCACCACCCCGGGTCGCCGCGTCGTGCGGGTGCGCACCGATGTGGCCGCAGTCCCCAAACTCTTCGACTACCTGGTGCCCGGGAGTTGGGTCGACGACGACGTGCGGGTCGGCACCAGGGTGCGGGTGGAGCTCCATGGCCGGCGCGTCGGTGGATGGGTGGTCGACGACGAGGTCACGCCGCCCGAGGGGGTCGAACCCCTCCCGCTCAAGGTCTGGTCCGGGTGGGGGCCTCCACCTCCGGTCGTCGACCTGGCCGAATGGGCGGCCTGGCGGTGGGCGGGCCCGATCTCCTTCTTTCTCGGCGTGGCCTCACCCCGGAGCTCGGTGCGCCGCCTCCCGGCGGCGCCACCACCAGTGGTCTCGCCCGGACGCGTCCCGGCAGGCGGCGGGCCGGGGGCTTCCGATCTGGTGTCCGTGGCCGTGCAGTCGTTGGAGGCCGAGGGCTCGACGATCCTGCGGGTTCCGCCGACGACCGATCTGATCGACGTGATCCTGGCGGTGGTCGACGACCCACGGACGGTCGCCCGGCGGGGAGGGGTTCTGGTGCTGGTCCCTTCGGTCGGGTGGGCCGAGCGCCTGTGCGCCCGCATGGTGCGGCGTGGGTACCAGGCCACGACCGACTGGGCGGAGGCCCGGGCAGGCTGGCCCATCGTGGTCGGGAGCCGGGCAGCGGCGTGGGCCCCGGTCCCATGCCTGGCCGCTGCCCTCGTCCTCGATGCCCAGGACGAGTCCTACCGGGAGGAGAGCGCGCCCACCTACAGCGCGGTCGACGTGCTCACGGAAAGGGCCCGAAGGGAGAGGTGTCCGTGCCTGCTCACGTCCCCGTGCCCGCCTGTGGTGACGAGCGCGGGGCGGAGGCGGGCCGACCTCCCTGTCACCGTGGAGCGAGCCGGGTGGTCCACCATCGAGTGCGTGGACCGGCGGGGGGCGGATCCCCGCAGCGGGATGTTCTCCGAGGAGTTCGTGCGCCTGGCCCGATCGGTCCTTGACGACCCTGATGCCGTCGCGGGGCGGGGACCTCTGGTGTGCTTCTACGACCGCACCGGCCGGGCCCGCCTCTTGGCGTGTGCGTCCTGCGGCGAGTTGGCCCAGTGCACGACCTGTGGTGCCGCGGTGGCCCAGTCCGAGGCGGGACTCCGCTGCCCTCGATGCCAGGGCGAGCGCCCCTTGATCTGCGCGGCCTGTGGGCGGATGCGCATGAAGACATTGCGAGCCGGCGTCACCCGCCTGCGGGAGGAACTGGCCGCGTTGCTCGGGGTGGAGGTCGGTGAGGTCTCCGGTGCGAAGGGAGCGGGCGACGACGTGCCGGCCGCCCCGGTCCTGGTGGGCACCGAGGCCGTGCTGCACCGGGTCCGTCGAGCCACTGCCGTCGTCTTTCTCGACATCGATCTGCACCTGTTGGCCCCGCGCTTCAGCGCCACCGACGAGACGCTCGCGCTGTTGGCCCGCGCCTCGCGGCTGGTGGGCCCGCGGCGAGGTCCGGCGTGGGCGCGTGTCCTCGTGCAGACGCGGGTTCCGGACCAGCCCTTGCTCCTGGCCGTGGCCCGTGGGGAGCCGGCTGACGTCTTTCCCGCCGAGGAGTCGATGCGTCGCAGCGCGGGCCTTCCCCCTTTCTCGGCGCTCGCGGCCGTGTCGGGGAGCCTGTCCAACGGCTATGTCGAGGCCCTGCGCCAGGCGGGCGCAGGCCGCGCCGTCACCTTTTCCGAGCTGGCCGAGGACCGGTACCTCGTCCAGGCGCCGGGGCACGGGGAGCTTTGCGACCTCCTCGCGGCGGTGCCCCGCCCGCCGGGCCGAGGACTGAGGGTCGAGGTGGATCCGGCCGCCCTCTGAGACCGGGACGGGCAGGGTCATCGTTAGAATGACAGGTGTGCCAGGGTTGATCATTCGACAGTACGGGGATCCGGTCCTCAAGGAGATGACGCGAGAGGTTGTCGACATCGACGCCGCGGTCGTGGCGTTGGCCGAGTCCATGATCGAGACCATGTACGAGGCGCCGGGATCTGGATTGGCGGCCAACCAGGTCGGAGTGCAGCGGAGGATCTTCGTGTACGACATCGGCGAAGGGCCGCGCACGGTGATCAACCCCCGTATCGTCGAGACCGACGGCGAGTGGGTCTACGACGAGGGATGCCTGTCGATTCCCGGCTTGAGTTGGGAGATCGTGCGACCGAACGCCGTGCACCTGGTGGGTCTCGACCTCGAGGGGAACGAGCTATCGATCGAGGCGACGGAACTGGAGGGAAGGGTCTTCCAGCACGAGCTCGATCACCTCGACGGTATCTTGCTGGTCGAGCGGCTCACTGCCGACCAGCGCAAGGAGGCTCTCGGAATTCTCCGCCGTCGCACCTTGGACCTGCCCGCCGGGGATCCCGACGGGCTCTCGAGAATCTTCACGAGGTAGCACCCGCCCCGGGGGCAGCTGCCCTACGGTGGTCACGTGGCGCGGTTCGCATTTCTCGGGACG
>Ga0307373_10002275_pt1 | contig 34785 bp, 34 predicted proteins | sample OX2MG_FD_202534 | JGI IMG/M metagenome (GOLD analysis project Ga0307373, IMG submission 202534) | Soil microbial communities from Risofladan, Vaasa, Finland - OX-2 | ecosystem: Environmental > Terrestrial > Soil > Coastal area > Acid sulfate soil | place: Finland: Risofladan, Vaasa | collected...
CTGCCTTCCGCGCCACCTACAACCGGCTCCCCGCCCACCCCTACCGGTGGACCTACACCGGCGACCCCCTGGCCGCTTGAGGGAGGGTCACGAACTAACGCCGGGGTCCACTAGGTCGCCAGCCGGCTACCCTGCCAAAAGCTCCCCCGCGGGTGGCCGCTGCCGCCAGAGCAGGATCGCAAAGAACCCGACCGGGACCAGTAGCAGCAGGGCCATACCCCGGTATCCGGTGGCTGGAATGAGCACTCCCAGGACAGCCGGGACCAACACCTCCGTGGAGTTGCTGACCGCCAGGAACGCGGCATTGGCGGAACCCAGTGAGGCGGAGGTGGAGGCCTCCGCTACCTGCGCCAACACGATCGGGAAGGTGATCCCGTGGGGGATTCCCAGGATTCCCATCGCGAGGAGAAGCAGGACAAAGCCGTTTCCGCTCGCCAACAGCAGAAGCCCCATCCCGGTCAGCAGGCCAGACAACAGCATCAGGGGCAGTTTTCGTGCTATCGGTGCGCGCCAGGCCACCGCCGCCCTGGCCGTGAGGGATGTCACAAAGAAGCAGCTGAACCCGAGCTGAGCCTCCTCCGGGCTCACGCCGAAGCTAGTCCTGGCCAAGAGTGCCCCGAAGACCGTTATCGCCGCAAACGGAACTGCATACAGAAGCTCCCCGGTGATGGCCATCCGCCATCCCCTGTTGCCCAGCGAGCCGCGGCTGAGCAGGCGCCGAAGCGGACCCGCGGTCACAGAGTCAGGAGCCTCCAGTCGCCCGACTAGGCCCGCCTCGATCAGGTCGCTTCGAGTCGGCGCCATTGTTAAGACGTGGTCGCGTCCGCCGAGAGTCCACGCCAGACCGATGGTGATTACTCCCACACAGGGGAGGATGGTGAAAGCGAAGAAGGGGACACTCACATTCTGGTGGCTGAGACCCAGGACTACGGATTCCAGCAGCGGACCGACCGCTAGGCTACCGCTCAGGGTCAGCGTGAAGAAAGCCAGCGTTCGCTCTCGCCTCTCCGGATCCACCTGCCCGACGGCGGTGGTAAGCGCCGGGAACACCACGCCTCCCCCTAGGCCCATCAGCACCGCCCCCACTCCCAGCTCCATCACCGACCGGGCCTGTCCCAGAACCACCAGGGCGGGAACCACCACCAGACTTCCGCAGGCGGCCGCCAGTCCACTCCAGTTGACCGGAACTCGCCCCGCGACGCCGAGATTGACAGCAACGGTCACTCCGGCGGCAACTGCAGCCAGGCCACCGATGGCGCCTGATCCAACTCCGACCCGTTCCTTGGCAAGCAGCGAGAACGTGGTTAGAGCCATGTTCTGGGTCGCTCGAAAGCAGGCGGCCGCCACCAGCAGCGCGGCCAACCTGGTCCACCGTCTCTCCATTCGGGAACCCGCCGCACTCCAGACCATTGGACATGTAGGGTCAGGCAGCACCTTCGGAATGCTGCACCGCCCGAACACTACTCACCGCGCCGACCAGCAGGTGCTGGAGGAAATCACACTTCAAATGTCGGGAACGAAAGGTGTGATATCCTGCCGGCCTGCACCTGCGAGCGCGACGTAGACGGTCCGGACCTCCTCCCCGTCCCTCTCTGTGTGCCCCGTCGCGCTATCCCTGCCTCATCGTCCCGCAACGCCACGCGTCACGCGCGCTCAGTTCCCACTCGCGGAAAACGAGTACTGCCGCCGCTTCCAGCAGCGGCCGCCTCAGCACTTCACTGCGTCAGCGAATCGCGCAAAGTTCGCCACAAACCGGCTCACATCATCGGCCGTGTGCTGGACGCTGAGGAGCCACGACTTTCCCCCAGGCGGCAACAGAACACCCCTATTTGCCTGGAACAGCCAATGGCAGTGACCGATCTGCGAATCGATAGCCTGATACTCCCGGAAATTCCGGACCGGGCTCGACGAGAAAAAGACTGCACCCTTGGCGCCGATCGCCACTGTGTGGGCACCACACCTCAAACGACGGATCACTTCTCCGATCTGGCTGACAAGCTCTCCTCTGAGCGCTGCGACAACCTCGTAGGCTGACGCGTCCAGAATCTCGCACACCGTCGCCCGCGCTGCCGCCATAGTCAGCGGATTCCCATTGAAGGTTCCGACTTGCTGGTACTTCCCCGAAGCAACGAGCTCCATGACCGCCTCACTTCCACCGACAGCTCCACACGGCAGCCCCCCGCCCAGAGCCTTGCCCAAGCACAGGATATCCGGCCGCACACCAAAGTAGCCAGTCGCTCCGTGAGGTCCAATCGTGAACCCCGCCTTAACCTCATCAAACGCGACTAGAGCGCCATGATCATGAGCTATGTCGAGTACCCTCTGGAGATAGCCATCCTCGGGCGGAATGACACCGGCATTCAGCATGACAGGTTCCAATATGACGCCAGCCACCTTCCCACTCTCCGCCGCGAACACGCGCTCCAGTGCCTCCACTTCATTGAACGGCATCACGTCAGTTAACGCACGCATCTGCTGCGGGATTCCCGTCGCATCTAACTCATAATCAATGCCGACCATGACCGAATCATGGTGGCCATGGTAGGCACCATCCACCTTGACAATGCGGTCTCGCCCCGTGTACGCGCGCATCAGGTGGATCGCGTCCATTGTTGCCTCAGTTCCTGAATTGCTGAACCTCCAAAGGGGCAGCCCAAACCGTCGCTTCAGTTCCTCAGCTACGACTACGGAATCCTCCGTCGGCTGTGCCATGAACGACCCTTGCGTAATTCGTTGCTGCACTGCCGCGACGATGCGAGGATGAGCATGGCCGACCAGCATGACATCCCGGCCGTGCAGGTCGACGTACTCATTGCCGTCAACGTCGATGACCTTCGATCCGGCGGCGCGAGTCGCCCAGATCGTCTGTGGGTGTGTCATCTGCCAGTTCGAGTTTGCGCCACCGGCCAGTGCCGCGCGAGCACGGGCCGTCACGGCCGCGGAGCGCGAGGAGCGACTCGCGAAAAGACTCTCCTCCTCCAAGATCACGGCGCCCATCCGGCCCCGGGCACGCTGCGTCTGATCGTCAACACGCGTCATGACTGCTGTCGATCGCTGGCAGCAGTGGGCGGCACGATACACATGGGGTCGCGTCCGGTTAGACGCGAAGAGCCAGTGGTCACGACTGCGCTTCCCTGCGCCGATGTGCAAGAACGCATCCACCGGACGTGGCGGCGACCGACCTTCCGAGCAATGCGTGCACCCCGGCAGCCATCACTTCGCGTAGTAGAAGTCGTTGGGATAGATGGTGTGCAGGGAATTCAGCGGCAAGACCCCTTTCAACGGCTTCTTGATCGCGGCTATACGAAGAACTGGCATGGGGAGGAAGATGATGGGTTGCTCCTTGACGATGTAGTTCTCGTAGGCATAGAGCGCACTCAAGCTGGAACTGCTGTGGGTGAGACCGATGAGGTGCTGGCTCTCCGAGGTGCACCAGTTCTCCTCATTGCCGATGCCACCGCATCCGAACGGCTCTCCTCCGGTGGGCCACCAGTCTGGATTGCCGTCAGACCAGTATTCGATCTGATAGTTGAGGTCCCAAGAGCACGTCTTGTGCCCTGTGCACGAGGCTTCAGCAGCACTCTCGGTGGGGCCGTTCAGAACATGGAAGTCGAGCTGAATACCCGCGAGTGAGAAGGTTGACTTGAGCACTTGGTTGATGCCGGCGTCGAGCTGAGTCTCCGTGTCGGTAAGGTACCGGAATGTCAGTTGCGCTCCTCGGGCCACTCCCTTGCCACAATCAGCGCCAGCCACGCCGGGCCGCACGCACGTAGTCACTCCGTTGGGGATCACTCTCCAACCATGCGCTTTGAACAGGTTGACAGCCGCGCGAACGCTGTATGGGTATGGGTCGGTCCGTGCATAGCTAGTCACGAGGGGATTGTTCCCCCCGGGGTTGGCGATCGGGCCGGAGGCATAGTACCCATAGCCGTGCTCTAGCTTGTTGAGGATGGCCGTCATGGGCACAAGATGGGTCATGGCTTGGCGCACGTAGAGCTGGCTAAGGATCGGCGTCGCAGGGTCGTTCTTCGCGAAGTTGAAAAGGATCCCCCCCCACGTGTACTGCGGCCACGGCGCAATCTGGTAGCCACGATGCTTTAGGGATGGAATCGTGCTGATGTCGTTGAGGGGAACATATCCGAAGTCGATCTGCCCCGCCTGCAAAGCATCGAATTCGGAAGTGTCATTCGTGAAGGGCAGCTCGACAAACTTTGTGACGTGAGGCTTGGGTGTGCCGGAGAACCTGCGGTTGGGGATGAAAGACGTGTAGTCCGTGGCCGGGCTATAGGCGGAGATCTTCCATGCACCGTCTACCACCTTCCAGAGGGGATTCGTCGCGTATGCCGCAGGGTCTCTATTCTGGCTTTCCAGGAACCGATAGACCGACCTAGCTCCCGCCGGCGTGAGATCGTAGTTCCCAATCGGGCCGCTTGCGGATGTCTTGTCCCATGCGTGCTGGGGAATGGGGAAAATCTGGGGAAGCTCATTGCCGAGGAGCCAACGCGTGCTGTAGCGGGCGTTGAATGTGATCCGGAAGCTGCTTGACGAGAGGTACTTCACATTGGACACGTTGTCGGGAAAGTAACCCGGCACATAAGGCGCCCAGTCTACCTTGTTCGCGTTGAGGAGATTCATCCAGAACTGAATGTCGCGCGTCGTAAGGCGAACCCCGTCGGACCACATCCAGTGCTTTAGTGTAATAGTGGCGACGGTATGGCCCGTGGAGGTTTTGGAAAAAGTCGGAGGATACGCGAGGCTGAGAGTTGGATTGAAGGTGGGCTGCGTCCCCTTTCCCCAGACATAGAGCGGAGGCCAGCTAAGGTATGTGAACCACTGTTCGTTAGCGAAGAACCACTGCGCTCCGTTGTAGAGGGGGAAGATCGAAATGGGTCCGTTCCCGGGCAGCTCGGCAAACGTGACGGTGCCCCCCCGAAGCGCTGCAGCTTTCGAAGCGGACACGCGCGGAGCCGGGGCCACGCCACAAGCGGCAATAAGCCATGCCAGCCCAGCCAGCCAGAGCAAGGGTGATCGGCGAGCTAGGCGGAACATCACTTCCCTCCCCTTCGTGGACGCGGAGTCAACCTTACAGCACACCTGCAAGGTTTGGCCGTGATGGTAGCACTCGATGGCCACGCGGTCAAGTCGACGACTGGTCGGTAGTGATTCTGGGAGACTCGGAGGAGTAGGCTGTCACGTTGGCCCGGTCCGTTCGGAGCACCGAAGGGTGAGCATCAGGTTCTTCGCCCTGACCCCCTCCGTTGCTCCTATCGGCCCCCTTCTGGTGGTGGACCGGTGCGCCTGCGGCTTCCACTGCACCCATGCCGCCATCGCTCTCGCGAAGCTCACGCTGGGTGGTCATCACTCACACAGCCAACACGAGATCCCCTAAAAGGAAGGATTCGATGGACAGCGCGGAAGAAGTAGAGCAAGCAGCGATAGCGCTCCTCGAGGACCAGGGAACCACGGCGATCCCGACACCCGTAGAGCGGATCGCGTACCTGCTCGGCATCCGCGTCGTGTACCAACCCCTCGACAATGACGTGTCCGGTCTGCTCTACTGCGTTGAACGGTACCGGGGGATCGGAGTCAATGCCGACCATGGCGAAGCTGCCCCCGCCCGTCCCCTGGGGCCTTGAGCGGACCCCCACCGCCCAGCTGGCCCCGGCCTATGCCGACGTGGCCGCCTTCGTGGCCCGGCTCGAGGCCCAGGGCATCGAGCCGGGCCCACCTGCTGGTACAGTCACGGGTGGCTGGTCGCCCAGCTCGCCCCCTGGCAGCCTGGCGCGGCGCAGTGTACGCCCCCGGCGCCGGCGCCCGCGACGCCGCCGAGTGGTGGGCGGGCGGGGCGCCAGGCTGCAGCGCGACCGGGAGCCGCTGGCCGCTCACCAGGGCCGCCACCCCCACCCGACGCCCCCTGGGACGACCCGGTCCCCGTCTCCGAGCTCGGCGCCTGGGTCCAGGCCGCCGTCCGCGCCCGCGCCACGCCCGACCTCGCCCCGTGATCCGCGCCGGCCGCTCGGTCGCCGGGGGTCCGCCGCTGGGGGCGCCGGAGCTAGTGCAGTGTCTCAGTTTTGGGCAGATAGTTGCTGGAGAGCTACTCGCCCGCGCCGGACCTTCTCCAGGATCTCCTCGGCGGTGGCGGTCCAGAGGAACGAGTGAGGACTGGCATTGTTAGCGCTCAGGCAGGCCTCGATGGCGGCTATCAAGTTGGGGACAGAGTGGAAGACGCGGCGACGAATGGCCTTGTCGTCCAAGTTCCGGAACCATCGCTCCAGCAGATTCAGCCAGGAGCTTGAGGTCGGAGTGAAATGGAGGTGGAAGCGCTGGTGCTTGCTCAGCCAGAGTTCGACTGCGTCATGCTTGTGAGTGGCGTAGTTGTCGAGAATCATGTGGATCTGCAGACCTTTGGGGGCTTCTCGGTCGACCCGGCGTAGAAACTTGAGGAACTCGGCGTGGCGATGTCGGGCAAGGCACTCTCCGATCACCTTGCCGTCGAGCACGTTGAGCGCCGCAAACAGCGTCGTGGTGACGTGCCGCTTGTAGTCGTGGGTCATGGTGCCAGCTCGGCCCTTCTTGATTGGCAGTCCCGGCTGGGTGCGGTCCAGGGCCTGGATCTGGCTCTTCTCATCCATGCACAGCAACACTGCCTTGTCAGGTGGGTTCAGATAGAGCCCGACCACGTCGATGAGCTTCTCCTCGAAGTGGGGATCGTTCGAGAGCTTGAATGTCTTTACCAGGTGTGACTTCAGCCCTCGCGCTGACCAGACCCGCTGCACAGTGGCCGAACTGACCCCTTGAACCTTGGCCATCGTCCTGCAACTCCAGTGGGTCTCTCCGGGCGGGGTGTCATGCAAAGTGGCGTGCACAATCGCCTCCACTTTCTCAGTTGGGATCGACGGCCTACGCCCGCGGCCCTGGCGCACCTCCCCAAACTTCGCCAACCCTTCCTGGGCGAACCGCGCCCGCCAGGCGCACACCGTGCTCACTGCCACTCCGGCTCGCGCGCTGATGTGGGTGTTCGCCAAGCCGTTCGCCGCCAGGACCAGGACCTTGGCGCGCTGCGCGACGCGAGCGGGTGCAGTACGCGACTTCATCAACCGCTCGAGTGTTTCCCGTTGCCCTTCTGACATCTGTAGCGCAGCCACTGGGTGGTTCCTGATGCCAGTATCTCGCAACGCCTTGACTATTTGCGAGACAATAAACTAGTGGACCCCGGCGTTAGTTCGTGACCCTCCCTCAAGCGGCCAGGGGGTCGCCGGTGTAGGTCCACCGGTAGGGGTGGGCGGGGAGCCGGTTGTAGGTGGCGCGGAAGGCAGCGAGCTGGGCGTCGAGGTCAGGGGCGGAGGCGAAGTCCCCGTGCCGGAGGAGCCGGCGAACCAAGGTCCGGCACCACATCTCGATCTGGGTGAGCCAACTGGCGTCGAACGGCAGGTAGTGGAAGTGGAGCCGGTCGGGGTGAGCCTGCTGCCAGGCCGCCACGGTGGGGCCGCGGTGGGTGTTGAGATTGTCGACGACGGCAGGGATCACCTGCCCCGGGGGGACGTGCGCATCGAGCCGGTCGAGGAAGGCGGTGAAGACGGTAGCGGGCCGCCGGGGTGTGACCAGGCCGAGGACCTGGCCCGTGTGGACCTCGAGGCCGGCGGTGAGGCCGCGGGTGCCGTGCCGGACGTCCTCCGCCTCGCGCGTGATGAGCTCGCCGGGCCGCCGCATCGGCAACGCCGGGAACCGACGGGACAGAGCTTGGATGCGGATCTTTTCATCGATCGACCACACCGGCCCGTCGCTCGGCGGATGGCGATACAGGTCGATGATCGGCCGCATCTTGACGTCGAAGTCGGGGTCGGTGCGGCGCTTCCAGTAGTCGCCGCGATGCGGTTTGAGATCCGCCCCGTGGAGGATGCGCTGGACGGTTCGGCCACGGATGGCGCCCACCCGGCCGTCGGCGACGAGCCGCTCGGCCAGCAGGGCGCCGCTCCAGCTGGTGTAGCCGAGCAAGCCGGCGGTCGCCGGAGCGGTGCCGGCGGCGGCGACCACGGTGCAGCGCTCGGGGGCGGTGATGCGGCGGGGCCGGCCCGAGCGGCGGGCATCCTGCAGTCCGGCCTGGCGCTGGACGGCCATCCGACGGCCCCACTTTCGGGGTCTTCCGGGTTTTCAGTGGGTTTGAGGGGTTGAGGGAACCGGGCCGGGACCCAAGATGGGGCCCATGCGAGACCTTGAGCTGTATCGACACCTGCTGGGCCTGGAGTCACCGTGGACGGTGACGCGGGTCGAACTCGCCGTGGAAGCGGGCCGGGTCGACGTGTGGGCGGGCCACCCGCGCGGAGTGCGGTGGCCCTGCCCGGAGTGTGGGCGGGAGCTGCCCGCCCATGACCACACCCCCGAGCGTGCCTGGCGCCACCTCGACAGCTGCCAGTTCTTGACCTACCTCCACGCCGAGCCGCCTCGGGTGGCCTGCCCCGAGCACGGCGTGCGCCAGGTCCGGCTGCCGTGGGCAGAGCCGATGGCCCGCTTCACGACCCTGTTCGAGCGGCTGGCGGTAGACGTGCTGCGCGAGTGCGATGTCCAAGGCGCTGCTCGGCTGCTGCGGCTGAGTTGGGACGAGGCCTGGCACCTGATGGAGCGGGCGGTGGCGCGGGGCCAGCGGGCCAAGCCGGCTCGGATCACGCCGCAGATCGGGGTCGACGAGAAGGCGGTCGCCCGGGGTCAGGCGTACATCACGGTGGTCACGGACCTCCCGCGCGGCACCGTCGAGTACCTCGCCGACGAGCGGAAGCAGAGCAGCCTGGACGGCTACTTCGCCACCCTCAGCCCCGAGCAGCGCGACGCCATCCAGGCGGTGGCGATGGACATGTGGGACCCGTTCGCCGCCTCGGTTCGCGCCCATCTGGCCGACGCGGACCAGAAGATCGTCTTCGACCGCTTCCACATCATGGGCCACATGGGCACCGCCGTCGACACGGTCCGCAAGCAGGAGAACCGGACCCTGCGCACGGAGGGCGACGACAGCCTGGTGGGGTCCAAGTATCTCTGGCTCTACTCCCGCGAGAACCTTCCGCGCCGCCACCGCCACCGCTTTGCGGCTCTGCGCGATGCCGAGCTGAAGACCGCCCGAGCGTGGGCGATCAAGGAGGACCTCCGTCGACTCTGGAGCTACCATCGCCCCGCCGCCGGCCTGCGCCACTGGAAGGCCTGGTACTTCTGGGCCACGCACTCCCGCCTCGCCCCCGTCATCGCGGTGGCCCGCATGCTCCAGCGCCGCCTGCCCGGGATCCTTTCCTACTTTCGCCACCGACTCACCAACGCCGGCAGCGAGAGCCTGAATTCGCGCATCCAAGCCGTCCGCACCGCCGCCCGCGGCTACCGCAACCGCGAGCATCTCAAGACCGCCATCTTCTTCCACTGCGGCGGTCTCAACCTCTACCCCACTACCCACTCAATTCCCGGATGAGCCCACTTTCGCACCGTCCGCGGGTAGCAGCGGCAGGCCCGCGCGGTGGCTCGAATCGGGGTGCCCGCCGCGAGAGCCAGGACGATGCGCGCCCGCAGCGCGGCGCGCTGAGAACTGGTGGGGCGCCGGGCGGCCAGGGCCCCCTGTTCCACCGGGGTGAGCACGAGGGCCGGAGGATGCATGCAAGACGGCCTCGGGAGAGGGGATACTCATCCGGTCCAACGGGCAGACATCTCGGAGGGTTTCCCCCTGCGGATCCCGGACAGTACCAAGGGGTCGTTGGAGCAGCGGCTCGGCGACCGCCAGCGGGTGCGCTGGCCGCAACTGGCCCGGATCCACGTCCGCTACCGCGGGCCGCTGGCCTACGTCGATGCGGTGCTCCCGAGCGAGGAGGTGTGGCCACTCTGCCGACTCCGCTATGGGGGCTATGCCAGCGTCTTCGGCTTCGCCGTTTACCCTTGCCTCCAGCGAGCGCTATGAGGCGTCGCGGCTGCCCTCCGGTGCCTTCGACGCGACCCCGGAGGAGGCCCTCGACTGCGCCTGCGGCCTCTACCTCGGCGACCCCTCCGCCTGGGTCACGAACTAACGCCGGGGTCCACTAGACCGGCGGCGCCTCCACCGCGGGCTGGGGACTGACGTCGACTCGATAGCCGACCCCGAAGACCGTGACGATCCGGAAGGGGAGCCGGGGGAAGGCTTCGAACTTCTCCCGCAGCCAGCGGATATGAACGGCCACGGTCTTGGTGTCGCCGCTGAAGCTCGGCCCCCAGACCGCCCGCAAGATGGCGTCGCGGCTGTGGATGCGACCGGGGCTGGCGACCAGATGGCTCAGCAGCCCGAACTCGCGCGGGCTCATCCGCACCTCCACCGAGCCGACGGTGACGCGGTGGGCGGTGCGGTCGAGCACGAAGTCCTCCAGCACCACCCGGTCGGCTGGCTCCGCCTGGCGCGGGCGGCGGGCGGCGCGGCGGATCAGCGCCTCCACCCGGGCCAAGAACTCCCTGACCCCGAAGGGCTTGGTCATGTAGTCGTCGGCGCCCAGGCCCAGCCCCCTTACCTTGTCCGCCTCGGCGTCGCGTGCGGTCAGCATCAGAATGGGCACGTCCGTCTCCTCGCGCAGGATCCGGCACACCTCCAGCCCGGGCAGCTCGGGCAGCATCAGGTCGAGCACCACCAGGTCGGGCATGCGCTTGCGGGCGAGGCTGAGGCCCTCGGTCCCGCTGGCCGCCTCGGAGACGACGTAGCCCTGGGCGGCGAGGTTGTAGCGCAGGGTCATCCGCACCGCCTCGTCGTCCTCCACCAGGAGCACCCGGCGGCCGCGGCCGACCGGGCCGGCGGGAGCGTCGGCCATCAGCCCAGCTCCACGATGCGGCCGCTCTCGAGGAAGACCACGTCTTCGGCGATGTTGGTGACGCGATCGGCGATCCGCTCCAGGTTGTGCGCCATCAGCAGCAAGTTGGTGGCCGCATAGACATGCTCGGCCTGCTCCCGCATGGTCTCGACCAGGTCGTCGAAGAGACGGTGGTAGATGCGGTCGATGCGGTCGTCGCGGGCGGCGATGTCCTGGGCGCGCCGGGCGTCCCCCTCGGTGACCGCCTCCAGGATGTCGCGCACCTGCTCCTCGACGAAGGCGCCCAGCCGCCCGATGTCGTCCAGGCGGGGGCGCTGGCGCAGCTCGATCAGAGGCAGCGCCAGCCGGGCACAGCTCTTGGCGTGGTCCCCCATCCGCTCCAGCTCCGACCCCATCAGCATGAGGCCGACCACCTGGTGCAGGGACGAGCCGCTGGGGTGGCGGGTGCCGATCAGGTCGAGGGCGCGCTCCCGCTCCTGGCGGTGGCGCTCGTTGAGGTCGGCGTCCCCAGCGATCACCTGGCGCAGGCGGTCGCCGTCACGGTCACGGAGCCCGCCCATCGCGGCCGCCAGCGCCTCGACCACCAGGTGACCGAGCAGCCGAACGTCGTCGCGCAGCTCGGTGATCTCGGCATCCAGAGGAAGCGGGGACATCGCAGCGATGGTAGAGGCCACGGTCACAGCTCCGATCCTCGCAGCCAGATCCGGATCGTGGTCCCGGCCCCCGGCAGGCTGGCCGCCTCGATCCGACCGCCCTGGAGCTCGACCGCGTGGCGGGCGATCGCCAGGCCGAGCCCGCTGCCCCGGGTGGCGCGGGAGCGGTCGCCGGTGTAGAAGCGCTCGAAGATCCGGGGCAGGTCGGCGGGGGAGATGCCGGGCCCCGTGTCGTGCACGGTGAGAAGGGGGTCACCGTCGCGCTCCTCGACGCTGACCGTGACCCGCCCGCCCGCCGGGGTGAAGCGGATCGCGTTGTCGAGGACGTTGCTGAGGGCCAGCTCCAAGCGGGGCAGGTCGCAGAGCGCCCGGGCGGTGCCGGGGGGGGTGTCCAACCGCACCGCCGCGCGCTCCGCCTGGGGCTGGAGCCGCTGGACCACCGCCGCCGCCACCTGCCCGAGATCGGTGACCGTCGGCTCAGCCCCATCCAGGCCGGCCTCCAGCCGGCTGAGATCGAGCAGGCCGGAGACCAGGGTGTGGAGCCGGTCCGACTCCACCGCGATCCGGGCCGCGAAGGTGCGCATCGCCTCGGGGTCGTCGCGAGCGGCCCCGCTCAACGTCTCCGCCAGCAGCCGCAGCCCCGCCAGCGGGGTGCGCAGGTCGTGGGAGAGGTTCGCGAGCAGGTCCTGGTGGGTGCGGGTCACCCGCCGCGCCGCGGTGTCGTCGCGGAGCAGGACCAGCGCCCAGTCGGGGTCCCTGGGCTCTCCCATCGGCACCACCAGGGCACGGTAGGTGCGGCCTCCCTGCTCCTCCTGCACGTCCGCCTCGACCACCTCCCGGGAGCGCAGGGCCCGGCCCAGGGCGACCGGGAGGCGCGGGTCCTGGACCCAGCGGGTGAGCGTCTCGTCGGGCGCGGGCGAGTCGGGGCCGAGCACCCGGCGCGCGGCTCGGTTGGCCCAGCGCACCCGCCGATCGGGTCCCAGCAGCAGGACCAGGTCGGAGCCGTGGTCCGCCAGGCGCATGACCAGGCGGGTGGTGCGACCACGGAGGGCGCGGGGGAGCGCCGCCTCCGCCGCTCCCGTCACAGCTCTCCCGGGCGCCCCCGGTAGGCGGCGTGGGTGACCTCGCCCTCGTCGCCCAGGTGCAGCTCCCAGACGCTCCCCTTGGGGCAGGCGGGGTGGCCGGCGACTCCCGCCTCGGCCAGGAGCAGGGGAATGGTGTCGCCGTGGCTGCAGGCCACCGCCGTCCCCGGGGCACGCTGGGCGATCACCCGGAGCGCGCGCCGCAGCCGGCTGCGCAGCACCGACTCGACCAGGTCTTGGCCGTCGCAGTCCGCCAGCAGGTCCTCCTCGACCACCTCCAGGCCGTCGCGATGGGCGGCCGGCACCAGCGTGTCGCGGCAGCGGACCGCCGGGCTGCTGAGGAAGTGCTGCGGGGAGCGACCCTCCAGGAAGGTCATGAGGGCCACCGCCTGGGCCCACCCGCGGGCCACCAATGGCCGGGCGCCGTCGGCTCCCGGCCATTGCTCGCGCGCGAGTGCGACACCGTGACGCACCATGTACAGCACCCGGTCCGCCACGACCTGGAGTATACGGCGACCTGCGACCAGGACTGGACGCGCGAGCGACGAGATGGCACCGTGAAGAGGCCCGCCGATGGGGCGCGGGCCCCCACCCAGGAGGCACTCGAGATGGCCGGTCCCAACAAAGCGGTCAAGGCGGCGGCGGAACGACTGGGAGAGCTCCACAAGCGGCAGGCGCGCGCGGTGAAGAAGGCGCACGAGCAGGTCGCCCGCGCGGAGCGGCTCACGCTGGCGGTCGGCGCCGCCGAGCAGGCGCTGCAGGACGCGATGGCGACGGTCGCCGCTCGGGCCGCCAGCCCCGCCCCCCCGGCCGCCCGGACCACTCCGGTCCGGAGCCCTGCGGCGCACCCCGGGGCAGCCCCGACACCCCGGCGACCGCGGCGCGCGCCGACGACCGCGGCTGAGTGACGCCCCGGCCGGAGCTCGCCGCCGCGACCCCGGACGACGCCGCCCCCCGGTACGCCGCGATCGACGTCGGAAGCAACACGGTCCACCTGCTGGTGGCGGAGGTGGTCGCGGGGGTGTGGCCCGAGCCGCTGTTCCGGCAGCGGGCCTTCGTCCAGCTGGGGCAGGACGTGTCCCAGCGGGGGGAGATCGGGGTGCGCCGGCGCGAGCTGGCGGCGCGGGCGCTGGCCCAGCAGGTGGAGGCGGCCCGGCGGGCGGGCGTGTGTGCGATCGCGATCGGGGCCACCGAGGCGTTGCGGGCGGCCGCCAATGGCGCCGAGGTGGCCGACCGGCTGGCGGCCGCGGCCGACCAGCCGGTGCGGATCCTGCCGGCCGGCGACGAGGCGGCCCTGGCCTTCGCGGGCGCCACCGCGGGCCTGCCGCCCGCCACCCCAACGCTCCTTCTCGACATCGGCGGCGCGTCAACCCAGCTGGCCGTCGGCCGGGTGGGTCGGCTGGAGCATGTCGACTCCCTGCGAGTGGGATCGGGGTCGGTGGCCCAGCTCGCCATCGGCGACCCGCCCACGGCCGCCGAGTGGCGCGCGATGGAGCGGTGCGTCGCGGAACGGCTCCCCGAGCTGCGCCCGGTCACCGGATCGGTGCTCGCCCTGGGGACCGGCGGCACGATCACCAACCTGCCCCGGCTCGAGGGGCCACCGGCCGCCACCACGCTCGGGCCGGTGGCGGTGGAGCGGATCCTGGAGCGGCTGCGGCGCGAACCGCTGGCCGAGCTGCGGGCCCGCTCTGGGGTCGAGCCGGAGCGGATCCGGCTCTGCCGGGGCGGCATCCTCATCCTGGCCCAGCTGCTGGACCTGCTCCAGATCGAGCGCCTGCGGCTTTCCGAGCGGGGCCTGCGCGACGGCATGATCGCAGCGCTCGCGCGCAAGGGCGCAGACTGGTGGCGTGAGCCGGCCGCAGCGGGGATCGTGGGTACCGGCCGCGGCTGAGCCCCAGCTGTGCTGCGACCTCGCGCGTGCCACCATCGGGCCGCGCGTGCGCGCCCTGCATCAGGCCGCCGGGCGCACGGCGGCGGGTGGCGACCCCGCGGGGGTCCACGACACGCGCGTCGCCGCCCGCCGGCTGCGGAGCGCTCTGGGCGCCTTCCCCGCCTGCCTCGACGAGACCGCCCGCGAGTGGGGGGCGGTCCTGCGCGAGCTCGGTCAGATGCTGGGGGTCGCCCGCGACGCGGAGGTGCGGCTCGAGCGGCTGCAGGAGCTGCTGGCGCCGCTGGCGGTGGCAGTGGACCGCTCCGACGAGCTCTCCCCCAGCCAGGGTGCCCAGGCGATCGTCACCGGGCGGACCCGCCCGGCCTCGCGCCTCGACCCCAGCGGGCAGGGGCACGCGGCGCAGCGCCACCTGCTCGACCGAGCCCACCAGGCCGACGACGAGGCCCGCCAGGCCGCGGCGGCGGCGCTGCCGACGCTCCTGCCGCTGCTGGGGACGGCCCCGGAGGTGCGCCCCGGCCATCCCCAAAGCGCCCCCGCCGCGGGCCTGGCCCGGCGGTGCCTGCGCCGGCCGTTCCGCCGCGCGGGACGATGGAAGGTGTGCGCGGGACCGACCCCGATGATCCCCTTGGAGGCAGCCCTGCACCGCCGCCGGATTGCGATCAAGCGGCTCCGCTACGGCCTGGAGTGTTTCGCGCCGGTGCTCCCGCGGGTCCACCGCGACTGCCTGGTTCGCCTTCGCGAGCTCCAGGACCTGCTGGGGCACCACCAGGACCTGGTCGTGCTGGCGGCCTGGGTGCACGACGAGGGCCAGCGCGCGCAGCCGCTCCTGCGCCCTGCGCTGCGCCGGCAGGAGGTCCGCATCGCCCACGCCGCCCGCGGCGTCGCGGGCCGAGCCGTGGCCGAGCTGGAGCGGCTCGACGCGGCGGGCTACTGGCCCTCGGCGTCGGCGGCCTGCCGGCTCCCGCTCGCCGGCTGAGCTGCCGGCGAGCCGGGGCGGCGCAGCGGCAGGGTGACGCCGTCGGCGGCCAGGATCGCACCCGGGACGGGACGGCGCTGGGAGAGATGGGTGAGGATGAGTCGGGCGTCGGGCGCCTCGCGGATCAGCCGCAGCACCTCGGCGCGGCACAGGTGGGTGGGCTCGGGCCGGTCCATGCTGGTGCATTCGCAGAGCAGGTAGTCGCTGCGGCGGGCGAGCGCCAGGATGCCCTCGCACCAGGCGGTGTCGCCCGAGTAGCCAAGGCTCACCCCGTTCCGCTCCACCCGGTACCCGAGGGCGCGGATGTCGGAGGCGTGGACCATCGCCACCGCCTCGACCCGATAGCCGCCCAGCTCGGCCTGCTCACCCCCGCTCCACTCCAGGATCCGCAGCCCCTCGGGGGCCCGCGCCAGCTCCGCCAACCGCTCCCCGAAGCCGAGCACGAGCAGCCGCTCGAGGAAGTCGGCCGTCCCCAGCGGCCCCACCACCGTGAGCGGCGGGGACGCGTCCGGGGTCAGGCGGCGGGCGCCGACCAGCAGCGGCAGCTGGAACGAGTGGTCGGCATGGAAGTGGCTCAGCAGCACGGTCTCCACCCGCCCCGGGTCCAGCCCCACCGCGGGCATCAGGGTCAGCACCGGGGCGCCGCAGTCGAGCAGGAGTCGGCCGTCGACACAGGCGGCGGCGTTGTGGCCGATGCCGGCGAAGGCGGACCCGGTGCCGAGGGTGGTCAGCCGCAGGCCGGCCTCGGCCGCGTCGCTCATCCCCCTGTCCCAGCCGGCGCCGGCCGGGGCGGGGCCGGGCGGTGGCGTGACCGCCACGCCCGCCAGAGCAGCCCGCGGTAGGCGGCACCCACCGGCGACCAGGCGGCCTGCCACTCAGCCGTGCCCACCTGGGCTGTCACTCCGGCGGCGAAGGCGGCCCGATCGCAGAGCCCGACCAGGTCGACCAGCGCCCGGTGCGCCCGCGTCCCCTCGGCCAGGTCGCAGGCGTCGGCGCAGGTGGCGAGCAGCTGGTGCAGGGTGCGGGCCCGGCCCCGCTCCCGGCGCGCCACCCAGCACACAAGGGTCAGCCGGCGGCGGACGGCCCGGGGGCCACGCACCCGTCTCCGCAGGGCCTGATCGACCCCCACCCCCAGCAGCACCAGCAGCGCGAGCACCGCCCAGGCGGCGGCCGCCGCCCGGGCGGCCCACCGCGACGGCCCCGGGCGCCCGGGCACCCGGGGCGGCGGCCTGAGGTGGCTGTTGGGGCGGGTGCCCACCGGGGCGATCGGGTGGGTGTGCACCTGCACCGGCGGGGCGGTCACCGCCGCCAGCTCGCCCCGACCGCGATAGAAGCCGTCGGGAGTCGGCTCGAACCCGATCCAGCCATAGCCGGGGAAGTAGACCTCAACCCAGGTGTGGGCGTCGGCGGCGGTGATCAGACGGGCGCCCCCCGGGGTCAGGCCCTCCTCCCCCGGACCGAATCCGTTGACCAGCCGTGTCGGCACGCCTAGCGCGCGCAGGAGCGCCCCCATCGACGAGGCGAAGTACTGACAGTATCCGAGGTGGCTCACCTGCAGGAAGTACAGGATCGGCCAGGTGCCCACCGGGGTGAGCGGCGGCGAGAGGGTGTAGGACTCCTCGGTGCGCAGGGCGTTCTGGATGTCGAGTGCCTGGTCGTAGGGATCGCGCGCCCCCCGGGTCATGCCGCGCGCGATCCGGCGCAGGATCGCCGCCTGGGAGCCGTCCGAGGCCGGCAGGCGGGCATCGCGCCCGACGAACGTGGGATAGCGGGTCCCGGCGCGGCGGAGCTGGGCCGCCGGGGCGGTGGAGATGGTGCCGAGGGTGGTCACCGGCCGGGTGCCCGCCACCCGCGCGAGGCCGCCCTCGGGCTGCACCGCGGTCACCTCGACCAGCCCACCCCGCGCCCGCTGGGCGCGCACCACCAGCGGCGTGGCGGAGGCGGGCAGGTCGGCGGGGACCCCGGGATAGAGCAGGTCGACGAGCTGACCAGGGCCCGTCCCCAGCAGCCGGACGGTGAGCCGGATGGTGCGGCGGTCCCGCAGGCGGGGACCCCTGCGAGCCAGCCGCCCGGCGAGCCTCCGCAGATGCGGGGCGGGGCCGGCGGTATGGCGCGAGGATCCCCCCGGGTACCAGTCTCCCTGCACGAACCGGTCGAGCACCACCCCGCGCAGGTAGACGGCGCGGCCGGGCGCGGTGGTGGTGTAGGTGAGCAGCGGTGTCTGGATCGAGCGCAGCGGACCGCCGGGGACCACCGACTCCGAGTACCCGACGACATCGGCGGACCGAGCCGGGCCGCGCTGGGAGCCGCTCGGAGCGCCGTACTGGAAGAAGCGGCCGCTGAAGTTGACGAGGTTGAGCGGGGGCAGGGCCACCGCGGCCCCGGTGAGCGCGATCGCGCCCAGGGTCACGGCCGGTCCGGCACGGCGGCGCCCCCCCGTCAGCATCGTCACCTGCTGCGCCCGCCAGCCGGAGCGGACCCGCTCCGCGTGGCTCCACCCGACCAGGGTCAGCCCGGCCGCCACCGCGCCGCAGACCGGCCAGAAGGCGGCGGCGACGCGTCCGCCGGGGACGTTCACGAGGTCGGCCACCACGACCACGGCGGCAGCCCCCGCGGCGACCAGCCCGCGCCGGTCGCGCACCGCCCACCATCCCACCCAGCCCCCGACCGCGAGGCAGAGAAGCTCCAGCCCGTACGCCTGCGCCGGGACCGGGTGGCCGCCGCCCAGCAGCGCGCCGAGTCCGGCGCCCGAGGCGCCCGGGAGCGCGGGCGCGAGCAGCAGGGCGGCGGCGGTCATCGGCACCAGCGCCAGGGCAGCGGCGGCCGCGCGCCGGCGCCACGCCGCGGTCGCGGCAACCGCCAGCACGCCGATCGCGGCCGCGAGCCCCGCCCCCGGCCCGTGGCCGCGCAGCACGGTGCCCGCGAGGCTGGCCGCGACCGCCAGGGCCAGGGCGAGGGCGAGGGCGAGGGTCACCGCCGCCGCGATCCGGTCCGCCCCAGAGGGCCGGCCGGCCCGGAGGGCGGCGAGCGCCCCGAGCCCGCACAGCCCGATCAGCCCGGCGAGGGCGGCGTCAGCCGACAGCACGTGCCCCCGCCTCCCCCACAGTGGCCAGGTCGTCGCCCCGATGAACCAGCCAGAGGTCCACCACCAGCCGCCACCGTGCCGGGACGCGCAGCGGCTCCCGGGGTCCGCCGAAGGTGGCCGGGTCGACGTAGATGGCGAGAGGCCGGTCCCCGCTGGCACTGTGGGCCGCGACCGCCTCGACCCAGCGGAGGTCGGGGGCACCCGTGACCACAACCACCGGCCCCCGGCCCCGCCAGCTGGGCAGGTGGCGAGTGAGCAGGGTGGCGAGGCTGGTGTGTCCGTCGTCCGCGACCAGCGCGAGCCACTCGCGCAGGCGCTGGTCGTGGGCGGGGCCTGCGCCCGCGGCGACCCGACTGCCGGCACGGTCGTTGGCGACCAGCTCCACCTGGCGTCCCTGGCGGATCGCCAGGTGGACCACCGACGCGACCAGGCTGACGGCGACCTCGAACGAGGTGTCCGGCAGAGCGCCCGCGTGCACCCCGGCCTCGCAATCGAGCGCCACCAGCAGATCGGTGCCCTGGTCCGCGTCGAACAGGCGGCTGATCAGGCGGCCCCGGCGGGCCGACTCCAGCCAGTGGATCCGGTTCAGGCCGTCGCCGGGATCGTGCTCGCGCGTGCCCGCGACGCTGGGGGGACGATCATGGGGATGAGCGCCGCGGGGAGCGTCGCGTCCAGTGCGGGCCGTACGCGCCCAGAGCGCCCGGATCGGGTGGACCGGCGGATACACCAGGACCGGGGTCAGGGTCTCCACCCGCACCAGCTTGGGGAACAGTCCGAACGGATCGGAGAGATGGACCTCCGTCGGTCCCAGCTGGTGACGCCCCCGCAGCGCGAATCGCCCCGCCGTCTCCCACTCGCGCACGCCTCTGGGGCCGAGGGTCATGGCCCGCCCGGGATGGTAGCCGGGCAGACGCGAGCGATCGCGAACCTCCACCGCCGCCAGCGGAAGCAGCGAGCGGTTCTCGACCCGGAAGGTCTCGGAGAAGCTGGCCCCGGCCACGAACGGGCCAACGGGGCTGGTTCGGGTCAGGATGAGGTGGCGCGCGGCCCACCAACTCCAGGCGGCGGCGAGCAGCAGCAGCAGGGCGGTGGCGTAGACCACGACGAAGGCGAGCCGGACGCCGGTGATGTACGCGAAGAAGCCCGTGACCACGAGGACCGCCAGCACGGGGGTGCGAGACATGCAGGGGCCTTCTGCCGGTTGCGGTCAGCCCGCGACGCGCTGGCCGAGCGCCGGCACCGGCTCGGTGTCCAGGACCTCGGCGAGGACGTCCGCGGCCGCGCTGCCGCGCAGCTCGGCAGCCGCGCGCAGCACGAGCCGGTGGAGCAGGACCGCGGGGGCCAGCTCCTTGATGTCGTCGGGGATGACGTAGTCACGGCCGCGCACCAGGGCCAGGCCGCGGGCGGCGTGAAGCAGTCCGAGGCTGGCCCTCGGGCTGGCGCCCAGGGCCAGCTCGGGGTGGGAGCGGGTGCGCTGGACGACGCGGACCAGGTAAGCCTGCAGGGATGGGTCGACATGCACCGTCGGCAGCGCCCGGCGCAGACGGGGCAGCTGGTCCGCCGACACCTGGGGCTCGATCTGGGCGAGCGGGGAGCCGCGCTCGAAGCGGTCGAGGATCTGGATCTCGCCCGCCAGGTCTAAGTACCCGAGGCTGACCCGGATGAGGAAGCGGTCCACCTGCGCCTCGGGCAGAGGAAAGGTGCCCGCGTACTCGATCGGGTTCTGGGTGGCGAGCACGACGAACGGCTGGGGGAGCGCGTGGGTGGTGCCGTCGACGGTGACCTGGCCCTCCTCCATCGCCTCGAGCAGTGCCGACTGGGTCTTGGGCGTCGCGCGATTGATCTCGTCCGCGAGCAGGATCTGGGTGAAGACCGGTCCCCGGCGGAACTCGAATGCCCCCCGGCTGGGGTTGTAGATGTTGACCCCGGTGATATCGCTGGGAAGCAGGTCGGGGGTGAATTGGACTCGGTCGAACTGGCACCCGGTGGCCCCGGCGAGGGCCTTGGCCAGCATGGTCTTGCCGACGCCGGGCACGTCCTCGATCAGGACGTGCCCGCCGCAGAGCCACGCGATCGCGCAGAGCTCGATCTGGCTCCGGTCGCCGACGATGACGGTCCCCACCGCGTCCACCACCCGGTGGAGGGCAGCGCTCGCCTCGGCCGCCTGCGGGTCCATCATCGGACCCCGGGCACGGGGCGGGTCGGCCCTCGCCCTGGCTGCACGCGCCGAGTATACGGGGGGCCCACTGGCGGGGCGGACCGGGTCAGAGGCGCTCGACGCGATCGAGGCCAAGGACGAACAAGGTGGCGCGGCCAACCTCCACCTCCACCGCGGCGGGCGCCGCCTCCGTCGGCGGCGACGGCTCGGGGACGCTCTCATGGCGAGAGCGTCCCGCGCTGCGCACGGTGGCGACCACGGCGTCGACCTCGAGGTCGTCCACCGCGATCAGCAGGACCACGTTGCGCTGCTGCAGGAATCCGCCCTCGCTGGCGAGCTTGGTGACCCCGAATCCGCGCGCGGCGAGCGTCTCGACCGCACGCACCGCGTCGTGCTCGTGCACCACCGCGAGCACCATCTTCACGGCGCCATCGCCGGGGCCAGTCGACAGCTGACCAGCTCGACACACCGCCGCGCCACCAGCTCCGGGGCTCGGTCGGCATCGACCACGACCACCCGCTCGGGGAACCGGCGGGCCAGCTCCCAAAATCCCTCCCGCAGCACACTCTCGCGTCCGGCGAGCGCCTGCTCGATCCGGTCCAGGGGCAACCCCTGGCCGAGACGCTCGGCGGCGCGGCGCTGGGGCAGGTCGAGCAGAATGGTGAGATCGGGGAGGCGGTCGGCCCCGCAGAGGCGGTGGAGGCCGAGGATCAGCTCGGGGTCGATCCCGTGCGCCAGGCCCTGGTAGACGAGGGACGAGTCCAGGTAGCGGTCCGCCACCACCACTGCGCCCCGGGCCAGCGCGGGAGCGATCACCTCCATGAGCAGCTGGACCCGGGCAGCGAGAAACAGCGCCGCCTCCGCCAGCGGCGTCGGCGCGGTTCCCAGCGGGGTCTCCAGCAGGACTGTGCGGATCAGCTCGCCGAGCTCAGTGCCACCGGGCTCTCGGATCGAGACGACATCACGGTGCACACTGCGCAGGGCGGCCGTCAGGCTGGCGGCCTGGGTGCTCTTGCCGGCGCCGTCGAGCCCCTCCAGGCTGACGAAGAAGCCGGGGCGGGGGGGGCTCACGCGGGCGATTGGGGAGGGCGGGGCACGGTCCGGCCATCATCGGGGATTGGGGCGAGCGGACGCCGATCAGCGCCCGCCGCACACGCGCACAACGGACCACCTCGCCATGGGGTCAAAGGCGCCACCTCAGGATCGCCGCCGACTGGCGGGGGAGGGCCGTGCCGGCTGCGGGCGGGAGTCGAGCGGCGAGCCCCCCGGGGCTGACGCCGACCCCACCGTCGGCCGGCCCGGCGCGCTCCGGCGGAGGGCGGCGGCTGGCTCGGAGACGGCGAGCTCCTGGGCACCGCTCCGGCCGCCACCGCGAGCCCCGATCGGACGCCGGTCGGGTCCCGTCGGTGCCCGCCCCACAGCTGGACGCGGTCCGGTTCAGCCGGTCCGCCTGGGCGGCGGATGGAGCGGCAGGCCGTCCCGCCGCCCCCGCGGGACGAGCCCCACCCCGCACCACGCCGATTGCCCGGAGGCGGGAAGGGCGGCCGGGCGCACCTGCGACCGTGCCCGGCTACAGCACCTTGGAGAGAAACTCGCGGGTGCGTGCCTGGGCAGCCGCGGCGAACATCTGGCGGGGAGGTCCCTCCTCCACGATCTGGCCGTTGTCCATCATCACCAGCCGGTCGGCGACCTCGGCGGCGAACCCCATTTCATGGGTAACCACGATCATGGTCATCCCTCCGGTGGCCAGCTCGCGCATCACCGCCAGCACCTCTCCCACCATCTCGGGATCGAGGGCGCTGGTCGCCTCATCGAAGAGCATCACGCTCGGCCTCATGGCGAGCGCGCGCGCGATCGCCACCCGCTGCTGCTGGCCCCCCGAGAGCTGCAGGGGTCGCGCCTCCAGCTTGTCGGCGAGGCCCACCCGCTCGAGGAGCGCAGCCGCCTCGTCCAGGCTCCGCTGGCGGGGCATCCGCTTGACCCGCAGGGGTCCGCACGCCACGTTCATCAGCGCGGTCATGTGGGGGAACAGGTTGAAGCTTTGGAACACGAATCCGATCTCGGCCCGGCGCTCGGCGATCTGGCGGCGCGAGGCCTCTCGGAGACGGCCGTCGGCGCGCTCGCGGTAGCCGATCAGCTGACCGTTGACACAGATCCGGCCGCTGTCGACCTTCTCAAGATGATTGATGCAGCGCAGGAAGGTTGTCTTGCCGGATCCGGAGGGTCCGATGATCACGACCACCTCGCCGCGAGCCACCTCGAGGGACACCCCCCGGAGAACCTCCAGCGCCCCGAACCGCTTGACGACAGCGGTGGCGGCCACCGCCGCCGCTGCGCCGGGTCGCGTCGGCGACCCGGGCGCCCCCGCGGACGCCCCTTTCTCCTCCCCCTCCGGGCTCACGCCGAATCCCGCACGCGCCCGCCCGCGGGACGCCAGCCGGTGCCGAGCAGCCGCTGGCGGAAGGTCGGCGGCCGCGGTATCCCCAGCTGGCTCTGAAGCCGAGCCTCGATGGTCGACTGGACCAGCGTCCACACCGTGGTGAGGAAGAGGTAGTAGAGCGCGGCGACACTGTAGATCTCGAATGTGCGAAAGGTCAGCGAGTTGATCTCTTCGGCGTTGAGGAAGAGCTCGGAGACCCCGATCGTGGCAAGCAGAGACGTGCTCTTCATCATGGCGTTGAAGTCGTTGCCGAGCGGGGGCACGATCAGGCGCACCGCTTGGGGCAGCACGATCCGACGCATCACCTGACCCGGCGTCATGCCCAGGGACAGCCCCGCCTCCGACTGTCCCACCCCCACCGAGGCGATCCCGGCGCGGATGATCTCCGCCATGTACGCCGCCTCGTTGAGGGCCAGGGTCACGATGCCGGCCTGGACCACCCCCTGGATGTCGATTCCAAGCACGGTGACGTCGCTGAAGGAGAAGAGTCGCATCGCGGAGAAGCCGTCATAGACGATGACCAGCTGGACCAGCAGGGGCGTTCCCCGCACGACCCAGATGTAGAGGCTGACGAACACGCGCACCGGCCAGAGCCGCGAGCGCCGGCCGAGCGCGAGCAGGAGCCCCACCACAATCGCGAGGGCCATGGCGATGATGGAGATGTAGATGGTGGTGGCGAACCCCAGGAGGAACGAGGAGTTGGGCCGAACCAGGGCATGCCAGAAGAAGGCCCAGTCGAAATTGAGCCCGGCCGGGTTGCTCCCGGCCACGCTGAGGAGCGGGGTTGCCACCATCCATCCCCATGAGCGGCGGTGTGCCGGTCAACCTCGCCGAGGAGGTCGACCGGCACCCGACTGGCCCGCCTCAGGCGGTTCCCGACACGCCGTACTGGAGCTCGTCGAAGTGCAGCCCCCACCGCGACATGATGACGTTGTAACGGCCGCTGTGCTTGAGGGCGTCGAAGGCCGCGGTCATCGCATGCAGCAGCACAGGATCGCCCTTGCGCATCGCAATCCCGGTGAGGATGCGGCCGAAGGGATGCCCCGCGAACTCGTACGTGCCGGCGGCCTTGCCCATGTAGTAGGCGGCCGTCTCCGTCGTGGTGGCGTAAGCCTGGGCCCGGCCCAGGGCCAGCTGCTCGAGCGCTTGGATGTCGTCCTGGTAGAGCAGGGGCCGGATCGGCTGCTTGCCGGCCTGGGTGCAGCTGGCGCTCTGGGTGGTGATGTCGAGACCGGCGGTGGTGCCAATCGTGGTCGCCACGGTCTTGCCACACAGGGAATCGTTAAGGCCGGTGATGTGGTCGGGATTGCCGTGCTTGACCACGATCGATTCACCCGAATACATGTACGGGAGGAAGTTGACCACCCGCTCGCGCGCCGGCTTGATGAAGAGCTGCGAGATGATGACGTCGCAGTGCCCGGCAAGCAGAGCCGGGATAATCCCGCTGAACTGAGTTTCCAGCCAGATCGCCTTGAGCTTCAGCCGACCAGCGATGGCATTGCCAATCTGCACGTCGGATCCGGTGGGGACGTGGCCAGCGCTGTAGTACTCGAGCGGGGGGGAGACGATGTCGGAGCAGATCCGCAGCTGCCCGGCCACGCCGATGGCGGGCGGTGAGATCCGGGAGCCGGTGTTGGGGTGGACCAGATTGCCCGCGGTGACGGCAGAGGCCCCACCCACTGCGGCCACGAGCACCGCCGCAGCGGCGACCAGCGGGCGGGCGAGTCGGTACGGCAATCTCACAGTAGACCTCCCCTTCCTACACGAGTGCAAGCTTCACCGAACGGTAGGCCGGCGATGCCGCGCTGTCAAGGGCGCGCCGCCCCTCATGTTGGAGTTCAGCGATTCTGTCCGGTCATGAAGGACAGGATCACCTTGAGCTTGGGTGACCGGAGGCGAGCACTGGAGCTGAATCAGGTGGAGGCTGGAGTGTTCCGTCCGGAGCAGGCGGCTCTGCGGCTGGGAGTGGGCTCGCGCCAGCTCCAACGACTTCGGGACCGGTACCGCAAAGAGGGTGCCGAGGCCCTGGTGCACGGCTATCGAGGGCAGCGTCCTGTGAACGCGGTGGATTGCGGAGTGGCACGCAGGGTGGTGGAACGGGCCACCGGCCCCTACGTGGGCTTCAATCAGCAGCACCTGACCGGAGATGCTCGCTGAGCGCGAAGGGATGTTCCTCTGCCGGCCCACAGGGCACCGACTGCTCCGCCAGGCCGGGGTGGCCACCCCGAGGACCAGGCGGTCAGCCCGGGCCCACCACCGTCGAGACCGGATGGCCCAGGAGGGGACCCGGCTCCAGGTCGACGGCAGTCGCCACGATTGGGTGGAGGGCCGCGGTCCGTACATGACCCGGGTGGGCGGAATCGATGATGCCACCGGGCAGGTCCCCGCAGCGACCTTCCGGGAGCAGGAAGACGCCCAAGCGTACGTCCTGATGCTGCGCCAGGTCGTGGTGCGCAAGGGCGTGCCCCTGGCCATGTACTCCGATCGACACGGCATCTTCGTGAAGACCCGCAAACAGGAGCCCGGCCGGGAGGAGCGTCTGGCCGGCCGACGCCAGCCGACTCCGATGGGGCGCCTCCTTGACGAGCTCGAGGCGGAGCTCATCCTGGCCCGCTCCCCTCAGGCCACGGGCCGCATCGAGCGTCTCTGGGGTACCCTCCAGGACCGCCTCTGCAGTGAGTGGCGCCTTCAGGGCGTGGCCACCCTGGATGCGGCCAACGTGCTCCTCGCCAAACACCTCGTCCGCCACCACCGCCGCTTCGCCCTTCCCGCCCAGGACCCATCACCCGCCTGGCGGCCGCGACCCCGGGACCCAGACGCCCTCTTCTGCTTCACGTTCCACCGGGTCGTGGCCCTCGACCACACCGTGAGGTTCGGCTCTCAGGTGATCGACATCCCCAGGCTCGGGCCCAGGACCCAGGCCCGGGCCCGGCTCCTGGGTCCAGCAGCACTTCGACGGCACCCTAGGCGCCTTCCACGAGGGCCGCTGCCTGGCCACCTGCGCCCAGGACAGCCTGCCGCCCGGGCCCCCTGCGCCTGGGAACTCTCCCCAAGCCGGAACCGCCACTCCCAGGCCGCCTCATGCCCCCCAAGCCCACCCATTCACCCGACCAGCCGTAGGGGTCTCTGGAAGCCACCTCTGATCCACCCTGGGCGGTCACCGCTCCCACGACCCCCATGACAAAGTCGCTGAACTGGTGGGCGGACAGAGTCCTTGAACCACTACAGGGCGCGCCGCCCCTCAGCAGCAGACTCCGCGCGACGCGACCGGTCCCTCGCGACGGCATCGCACCGAGCGCCGGCGGTCGTCCTCCGCTGAGCAGGGGTCGCAACCGATGCGGAGCGGCTCCAGCCCGCCCTGTTTGATCGGGTGCCGACCCAGAGCGCCACGGTCGAGACCGGGCGCGGAGCCGGCCCCCGCCAGGGCGCCCCGACCGTGCCCCGGGCGGTGCCATACTCCCCCCGCGGACGCGGGCGCCACCGTCACCTTGGTGCGCGAGCTGTGGGGGGCGTTCGCGCGCCGCGATCTGGCCACGGTGGAGGGCCGCCTGGCCGCCGACGCGCGCTGGCGGGCGGTCGAGGACGGCCCCTGGAACTGCCAGGGCAGGGAGGCCATCCTCGACGTGCTGTGACGGCAGGGGGCCCACGGTCCCTACGGGCAGCTGGAGACGGCGCTGGAGGTCGGGGGCGCGGTGGTTGGTGGGCTTCCGCCCGGATCCCGCCCGCGACCCCCCGTTCGCGCTGGAGGACGGGGTGCGCTACCTGGTCATCACGCTCGCCGAGGGTCGAGTCGTGGAGTTGAAGGGCTGCGCCACGCGCGCCGCTGCGCTCGCCTACGCCGGCCGTGAGGGACACCCGCCCGGGTCGGTCTGACCCGGGGTCGACGGGGCGCCGTCAGGACCGCGGTCGGCCCGACCGCCGGGGCTGGTGCGCGCGGGCGCGCCGCCGGGTCGCCCTCCGCCGCGGGCCCCGGGAGAGGGGTGACTCCGCCCGATCGACGGGCGCGACCGCGCGGGAGGACCGACGCGGCCGGCGGCGGCCCGAGGGTCCCCCGGCCGGCTGGGTGGCGCCGCTGCTCAGGAGGCCGCGGGGCCATAGACGCGCAGGCGGCGGCGCGGATCCTTGCCGGTGGAGCGGGCCACCAGGTCGTGCTGCTCCACCAGCTGGTGCTGAAGGCGGCGGACATACGCGTTCTGCGGGGCCAGCTCCACCACCTCGCCCAGCCGGGCCCGCTCGATCGCGGCCCGCACCTCGCGCAGCGCCGCGTCGGTGGGGTCGGGCGCCTCCACCTCGTAGAGACGCCCGAGCAGCTCGCGGATCTGGGCCACGGTGTTGCTGCGCAGTACGGAGATCGGGACCCCCTCGGCCTCGGCGGCGCGCAGGGGCGAGTCCTTGCGCCGGTAGTAGTTCTTCAGCGTCAGCACCATGTCGGCATCATCGACGTGGTGCTGGATCCGCAGCGGCACCCCGAGCTCGCGGATGGCCTGTTCCAGGTAGGTGCGCGAGACCCCGTAGGGAAACACGCTGACCGCGCTGCCGGCGGCGGCCCGGCCGGGACCGAGGTCAGCCAGGCTGGCGGGTCGCCGGGCCCGGGCCGTGCTCCCGCCGGGGTCGCCCTCGCGGCGGTCGCGCCAGCTCCGCTCGGGGGTGAGCCGCCCGGCGAGCGCGCGATCGCCCTGCTCGCGGGCCCAGCGCTCGACCACGTCCCCGCTGGAGTCGACGGCCGGGCTCGCCTCCCGCCAGCCGCGCTCGAACAGGTCGCGGGCGCCGCGATCGTCGAACGCCGGTGGAGGCGCCAGCTTGGTCTCGACGCTGCCGTCGGCCCGAAGGTCGCGCAGCTGGGCGCGCCGCGCACGACCGCGCAGGACATCGTCCACGACATCGGCGAGCGGCAGATGGACCGCGACCTGGCGCCGGTCCACGATCTCCACCAGCACGTCGAAGGTGGGCGGCGCCTTGCGTTCCAGCACCGACTTCTGGGTCCCGCGTCGGCGCGCCTCCTCGTCCGAGAGGGTGACGCTCTGGATGCCCCCCAGGAGGTCGTTGAGAGTCGGGTTCACGAGCAGATTGTCGAGGGTGTTGCCGTGGGCGGTGCCCACCAGCTGGACCCCGCGCTCGGCGATGGTGCGCGCCGCCTGGGCCTCCAGCTCGGTGCCGATCTCGTCGATGATGATGACCTCGGGCATGTGGTTCTCGACCGCCTCGATCATCACCGCGTGCTGCTGCGCGGGAGTGGTCACCTGCATCCGCCGGGCCCGGCCGATCCCGGGGTGCGGGATGTCGCCATCGCCCGCGATCTCGTTGCTGGTGTCGACGATCACCACCCGGCGATGACACTCGTCGGCGAGGATGCGCGCGACCTCGCGCAGCATCGTGGTCTTGCCGATTCCAGGCTTGCCCAGCAGCAGCAGGCTGTGACCCGCGACGACGATGTCGCGGATGATCTCCACCCGTCCAGTGATGGCCCGACCGACACGGCAGGTGAGCCCGACGATCCGTCCCTCGCGGTTGCGGATGGCGCTGATGCGGTGCAGGGTGCGCTCGATCCCGGCGCGATTGTCTCCGCCGAAGGCGCCCACCCGGCTGCTCACCACCTCCAGATCGGCGCGGGTGACCGGGTCCGGTCCCAGCAGCACCTCGGCGCGATCGAGGCGGGCGGCGGGCTCGCGGCCCAGGTCGAGAACGATCTCCAGCAACTCGCCGGCGTCGCGAGGGAGTCGCTGCACCGCCTGGTACAGGTGGGGTGGGAGCGTCCGCACCAGCAGTTCCAGCTCGTCTTCCCACGACAGGAGCGGAGCCACCGCCACCTCGCTCAGTGACGGACCTCCCGGGACGGTGCCGTCATGCCCCCGTCCCGGCGGCGGCGACCGATGGACGCGGTCCGGCGCACCGTCTGCCCAGCACGAATTGAGTGTACCGCGCTCAGGCGGGGGGGAGCGGCCGCGCCGCCGAGCGGGCCCCGGCGAGCGGGAGCGCCGCCTTGGCGAGCACCGCGTGCTGACGGGAGCGCGCGGGGGTGCGCACCTTCAGCGGCAGGTCGCGCACCATCAGCAGCTGAGTCGCGATCACCTCGAAGCCGCGGGCGGCGACCGCGCGGGTGAGTTCGCTCTCGTAGTGGCGCAGCACCCACAAGGTGGGGCCCTTGGGGATCTGATTCAGCAGGCTGTGGACCGCCTCCACCGCCAGGTTGGGCTCCTGCGGGTCGAGCAGCACCGCGACCAGCGAGGGGCGCGCCCGGGCGGGCAGTCGGATCCCGGCCCAGGCGAGCGGCCCGGCGCCGCGGTCGATCACCCAGTGGCGGCTGTCGCCCGCGCGGCCGTCGATCCGGGCCAGCCAGCCCAGCTGGAAGGTGGCGCGCCACTGCTTCAAGGAGGGCGCCTCCACCGCCGCGACCGCGTGCGGGGCGGTCCGCAGGTAGAGGGAATGGATCCCGACCAGGTCCTGGGGTCGGGCGGGCATCCACGGGCTGGGGTCGTCGGTCGGGGGGGCGGGGAGCTCGCGGAAGCGGATCTGCTCGGTCACGTAGGGGCGGAAGCCCTGGGCGCGGAAGGCCGGGTCGAGGGGGTGACCGAGCGGGATGCGGACCAGGAAGCGGTGGACTCCGCGCCCGAGACCCTCGGCGAAGAGCTGCTCCAGCAGGCGGCCGGCGACGGCCCCGTCGGTCTCGCCGGGGGCGACGCAGAGGTTGAGGACCTGCCAGGCGCGCCCCCCGGGGGCCGGCTCCGCTTGGATGAAGCCGACCACCCGGCCGCCGTCCTCGGCGACGTAGAGCTGATCCGACACGTCGGCGAGGGGGACGAAGCTGGAGAGCCCCTTGGTGAGGATGTACCAGGCACGCGCCAGCGCCGCCCCGGGGACGGGGCTCTGCGGGCCGGCTCCCTGGAGGCGCCGGCCCAGCTCGGGATCGCTCAGTTCAGTCGCCCGGTAGAGATCGTCGACCTGGCTGAGGTCCCGGTAGCTGGCGAGGCGAACCTGCACTCGACCAGTGTGCCGCTCGGAGTCGCCCGGGTGACGGTCGCGACCGCGTTCGGAGCAGGGTGGGCGCGGGGCAGGCTGACCGCCCCCACGGGGGCGGCGGCGGTGGGGCGACCGGGGCGTCGCCGCCGCCACCGTCGGGTGCGACCCCCGGCTCGGGGCCGAGGGGGCACGCGCCCGGTCGAGGGCCGCAAGGTCGGGCCCCGATGGCCCCGGTCCGACCCGCCGGCCAGGCGGACCGTCCGATCCGGGCCGGGGAGCGGGCCGGGCGACCCGCGGTCGCCGCCGGCCGCTCAGCCGAGGGCCTCGGTGCTCGGCCACAGGGCCGCCATCGACCGTCTCGGCGCGTGCGCGACGAGGATCGTCACCCCATCCTCCTGGGGCATGCAGTAGCGGCACCGGGACACGGCGCCGGCGGTGATGGATCGGAAGGCGCGGTGGGCGGCGGGGCGGCTCACCCCCACCAGCAGCACGGTGGCTCCGCTGCAATCCCCTTTGCCCCAGAAGTAGAAGCTGTTGCTGCCGCTGATGGCGGGAGGCAGTCCCAGCGCGGGACCGAACTGATCCAGCGCGGCCGCCTCCCCGTAGTTGGCGGCGAAGATGCAGGCGTCGCGGCGCTGGGCCGCCGGCAACCCGCGCGCCACCGCGCCCACCACCCGGGCCAGGTGCCACCACCCGAACCGGTCGGCGAGCCACTGGGGCAGGATCGCGGCGTCGCCGCGCTGGATCTGGGCGCCCCCGTCGGTGCCGAGGAAGCCGTAGAGCTGTGCGTAGACCGGAGGCGACAGGATCGGCATCGCCACCGGTGCCAGCACGGCACCGCTCGCGAGCAGCAGCCCCAGCAGCCCCGGGCGCAGCCAGCGACGCGCCCCGTGCTCCAGCCGGGCCGCCACCCGCACCGAGCCGGCGGCGAACAGCATGGGGTACGCCGGGGCGAGGTAGTAGGACTTCGACGACGTCACGCTGAAGACCACGAAGAGGAGGCAGAACGCCCAGCCGAGCAGCTGCAGGCCACCGCCCGACCGCCCCCGGACGAGCGCGACGACACCCACCAGCCACAGGGGCACGGTGGCGGGGTTCATGGTGTACGCCTGCTGCGCCGCAAACCCGAGCGGCGAATGGCTCGCCAGGGTCGCGGTGTAGGCCTGCCAGTAGGCAAAGGTGGCCCAGCTGTGCTGCGCCTCCCACACCAAGGTGGGAACGAGGAAGAGGGCCGCCACGCCGGCGCCCAGCCAGGGCCAGCGCGTCCGCAGCTGGCGGCGGGCGGGCGAGGCGACCAGGCCCACCCCCAGCGCTCCCAGGAAAAACAGGATCGTCAGCTTGGTGAGCAGCCCGAGGCCGGCCACCAAGCCGACGGCGAGCCACAGCCGGGGGCGGTCGCGGAGCATCAGGCGGACGATCAGGTAGGCGATCACCGTCCACCAGAGCTCGTCCCACACGTCCATCGAGAAGATCGAGCCGGTGGCGAGGAAGGTGAGGCACACCAAGGAGGCGGTCGCCGCCAGCGCCTGCGCCCACCGATCGCCCCCGAGCTCGCGGGCGATCAGCCCGGTCATCACCACCAGGCCGCCGCTCGCGAGCGCGGGCAGGACGTGGATCGCGGTCAGCGAATCGAGGCCGAGGTGCTCCAGCATCCAGGCGACCGCGGCGATCAGGACCGGGAAGTCGACGTAGGCGAGCTGGAGGTGGTGGCCTGCGGCCAGGTAGTAGAGCTCGTCACGGAAGTAGCCGTAGCGACCGGCGACCGCAAGGTGGGCGAGAACCGCGGCGAGGGCGAGGGCGGCGACGATCACGGCACCGGAGACCGGGCGCCGGCCGGCTGCGGTCGGGGACGTCGAGCGGGATCGGGCGACAGGGATGGAATGCATGGCGGCATCGTCCCGGGCCCCAGCCCCCTGGTCATCCCGCCCGGGGATGGGCGGGCCTCCCTCGTGAGGCGGAGGAGGGATCGCTCCCCCAGGGGATGCCCGCTCCCGGGACCGAGGATAGGATGGCGCCGTGCAATCCAGGCTCGCGGCCGCGCGGCTGGGAGCGTCGTGGCCCGGCATCCTGCTGGCCCTCGTCGTCGCCGGGAGCGCCCAGGCGCTGTCGATTGTGCAGCCCGGCCCGGCGGCCGACGGGCGTGCGCTCGATCTCCTGCTGGTGGCAGCGGCGACCGTGCCGCTGGCGTGGGCGCACCGCCATCCTCTGATGGTGTTCGCGGTCGGCGGCGGGGCCGCCCTGCTCCACGTGCTGCTCGGCTACCAGAACCCCTTCCCGGTGACCTTCGCGGTGCTGGCCTCCGTGTTCCAGGTGGCCGCGCGCGCCCGGCCCCGCCGGGCCGTCGCCGCGGCCGCCCTGGTGGCACTGGCGCTGCCGCTCAACTTCGCCGCGAGCTGGCACACCGCCGGCCACATCAGCTGGTCCGACATCCCGTACAACTACGGGCTGTTCGCGGCCGCCTTCATCCTCGGCGATGACGTTCGCCAACGGCGAGCCCGGGTGATCCAGCTGCAGCGGCGCGCCGCCCGGCTGGAGGTCGAGCAGGCCGAGGGCGAGCGACGCGCCGCCGAGCTGGAGCGGGAACGCATCGCGCGCGAGCTCCACGACACGATTGGGCACCACCTCAGCGTGATCGTGCTGCAGGCGGGGGCGGGGCGACGGGTCACGGGTGAGCCAACCGAGCGGGCGGCCGCGCTGCTCGGGTCGATCGAGGACTCGGCGAGACAGGCGCTGACCGAGGTTCGCCGCCTGCTCCACCTGGCCGGCACGCCGGCGCCGGACGACCGGCTCGCCCCCCAGCCCGGCCTGGGTGACCTCGACCAGCTGGTGACACAGGTGTCCCGGACCGGGCTCGCGGTCCAGCTGAGCGTGGAGGGAGTCCAGCGCCCGCTGCCTCCCAGCCTGGAGCTGTCCGCCTACCGGATCGTTCAGGAGGCACTCACCAACACCCTGCGGCATGCCGACGCACGGTCCGCCTGGGTCACGGTGCGCTACCGGCCCGACGATCTCCAGCTGTGCGTCCGGGACGACGGTCGCGGGGGAACGGGCCCGGCTGGAGGGGGCGGGCGGGGGCTGGTCGGAATGCGCCAGCGCGCCGCCCTCTTCGGGGGACAGCTCCGCGCAGGCCCCGGCGCCGCGGGCGGCTATCGGGTCGCCGTCATCCTGCCGCTCGAGCCCGGGTGATGATTCGGCTGGTGATCGCGGACGATCAGCCGCTGGTTCTGTCCGGGCTGCGAATGGTGTTCGAGCCCGAGCCCGACATCGAGGTCATCGGGGCCGCCGCCGATGGCGAGGAGGCGGTCGTCTGCTGCCGCCGACTCCGGCCCGACGTGGCCGTCCTCGACCTGCGCATGCCCCGCACGGACGGGATCGAGGCGACCCGGCGCCTGCTCGGCGCCCAGGGCGTCAGCGGCCTGCGGGTTCTGATCCTCACCACCTTTGACGACGACGCCTCGGTGTACGGGGCGCTGCGCGCGGGAGCCAGCGGGTTCCTCCTCAAGGATGCTCCGGCGGAGCAGATTGTCGCCGCGGTGCGCACGGTCGCGGCCGGCGAGGCGCTGCTCGCACCGCGCGTGACCCGCCGGCTGATCGCGGCGTTCACCGATGGTCCACGCCGGGACGCGGCGGCCGACCCGCGCGTGGGCACGTGCACCGAACGGGAGCTGGAGGTGCTCCGGCTGGTCGCCCGGGGGCTCTCCAACTCGGAGATCGCGCAGACCCTCCGCGTCGGAGAGTCGACGGTCAAGACCCACGTCGGCCACCTCTTGGACAAGCTCGAGCTGCGCGACCGGGTCCAGGCGGTGGTCTTCGCCTTCGAGGCCGGCTTGGTGCGGAGTTCCGGGGGCCGTGCCGAGCGGTAGCCGCCTACCGGGGCGGGGCCCACCACCAGATCGCGAACCACTGGTGCCGGCCACGGCGGCGATCACCGGTCCGCCGCCCGCCGGCACGGCTCCTGAAGGAGCGAGGCCAGCCCCGGTGGTGAGATCGGACTCTCCCCGAGGACTGGGGGCGGGCGTCGGGAGTGCGCACCGCCGGCACCGCGCCGGGGAGACGGAATGCCCCAGGCGGCCCTCCCACGCGATCGCCCCCGCGCCCCTCCGAGGCGGGCCGCCTCGCCGGCCGTGGCCCGGGAGAGACGCGGCCCGCGCCCACGACCGCGCCGGGAGAGCGGTCCCGCCCCGCCCGCCGGCCACGGCTCGCGGCGCACCGATCGGCGGCGAGGGGGGAAGCCCGCGCCCCCCAATCCCCCGCGCCGGCGGCGCCCGTGTGTCGGCTGTCTCCGATATCGGCGTAGAGCACGCAGCCGGAACACACCGGGAGAGAGCCGGTGCCGTCGGCCTGGACCGTGTGCCCTGGCCTCGGGGGCGTCCCGAATCCCTTCGAAAGGGCCACGGTGTGTCGACCCGCTCCGGGCGAAGGGGCCACCCCCGTGCATGCCTGCGGCACCGCGGCGTCAGCCGGTCCCGCCACCCCTGGGGGCTGGATCGCCGGTGGGGGATCGGCTGCGATGGACGGCGGTCGACCCGACCACCCCGAGCGCCGCCAGTCGCGGTCGGGGGAGCGCCCGATCCCCCCTGGCCGGCGTGGGTCCCGCGCTGCGGGATGGGACGGGGGCGGGCCGGGGTACCGGGCGGGTCGGTCACCGACGCGTCCTCGGCGGTCTCGCCGACCATCAGCGTCAGCGGGCGGGTGGCGGCCCCCCCCCGCCGGGGCGATCTGGCTCCGGCCGCCCTCAGGTCCCCGG